>Ga0075418_10004466_pt1 | contig 15947 bp, 18 predicted proteins | sample SoiMetdeltSBSDD2_FD_81776 | JGI IMG/M metagenome (GOLD analysis project Ga0075418, IMG submission 81776) | Bulk soil microbial communities from a Populus tree surrounding site in Tennessee, USA - Soil MetaG P. deltoides SBSDD2 | ecosystem: Environmental > Terrestrial > Soil > Tree plantation...
CCTACTCAGGTGTCAGCGATGTCCCGAGACATACAACTGTCAGCGATGTCCCGAAACAGGACACGTCGCTCAGCGTGGATTAGCTCGCCGAAATCACTGCGGACACCGCTAAGCGGTGTCGGTGAGCGGGCGGTCGACCCAACTCATCAGGTCGCGCAGCTTCTTGCCGGTCACCTCGATCGGGTGCTCGGCGTTGCGCTTCCGCAGTCCCTCGAGCTCCTTGTTGCCGCCTTCGACATTGGCAACGAGCTTCTTGACGAATGTGCCGTCCTGAATCTCGGTCAGCAGCTGCTTCATCCGCTCCTTGGTGCCGGCGTCGATCACGCGCGGGCCGGACAGGTAGCCGCCGAACTCCGCGGTGTCGGACACCGAGTAGTTCATCCGCGCGATGCCGCCCTCGTACATCAGGTCGACGATCAGCTTCAGCTCGTGCAGCACCTCGAAGTACGCCAGCTCGGGCGCGTAGCCCGCCTCAACCATCACGTCGAAGCCTGTCTTGACGAGTTCCTCTGTGCCGCCGCACAACACGGCCTGCTCACCGAACAGATCGGTCTCGGTCTCATCCTTGAACGTGGTCTTGATGACGCCGGCCCTGGTGCCGCCGATGCCCTTGGCGTAGGACAGCGCGAGCGCCTGCCCTTCACCCTTGGGATCCTGGTCGACCGCGATCAGGCAGGGCACGCCCTTGCCATCGACGAACTGGCGACGAACCAGGTGGCCGGGGCCCTTCGGGGCGACCATGCCGATGGTGACGTTGGCCGGCGGCTTGATCAGATCGAAGTGGATGTTGAGACCGTGGCCGAAGAACAACGCGTTGCCGTCCTCCAGATTCGGCTCGATGTCGTTGCGGAAGATGTCGGCCTGCGCGGTATCGGGCGCCAGCAGCATGATCACGTCGGCCCACTTGGCCACCTCGGCGGGCGTATCCACCTCGAGGCCCTGCTCGGTGACCTTGTCCCGGGACTTCGAGCCTTCCTTGAGGCCTACCTTTACCTGCACACCGGAGTCGCGCAGGGACAGCGAGTGCGCATGGCCCTGGCTGCCGTAGCCGATGACGCCGACCTTACGTCCCTGAATGATCGACAGGTCCGCGTCGTCGTCATAGAACATCTCAACTGCCACGTTATTTCCTTATCTTCTACTTGGTTTGGGTCTTACTTGACGGTGCCGATGCCACGCGGGCCGCGTGACAGCGAGACCACGCCGGACTGCACGAGCTCACGGATTCCATACGGCTCCAGCACTCGCAGGAAGGCTTCGAGCTTCGCGGGAGTACCGGTCGCCTCGATGGTCAGCGACTCTGTCGACACGTCAACGACCTTGGCGCGGAACAGGTTCACCGCCTCGATGACCTGACCACGGGTAGTCGCATCGGCACGCACCTTGATCAGGGCGAGTTCACGGTCGACCGAGTTGTCGACGTCCTGCTCGACGATCTTGATCACGTTGACGAGCTTGTTCAGCTGCTTGGTGATCTGCTCGAGCGGCGAATCCTCGACGCTGACGACGATCGTCATCCGCGACATGTCCTTCTGCTCGGTCGCACCGACCGCCAGCGACTGAATATTGAAGCCGCGCCGCGAGAACAGCGACGCCACTCGGGCGAGCACGCCGGGTTTGTCCTCGACAAGCACCGACAACGTATGCGTATTGACGGTCATCACGCGTGCCCTTCTTCAGGATCGTCGAACAGCGGACGGATGCCGCGCGCAGCCTGGATCTCGTCATTGCTGGTGCCCGCGGCCACCATCGGCCACACCTGGGCGTCGGCGCCGACGATGAAATCGATCACCACCGGCCGGTCGTTGATCTCACGCGCCTTCTTGATGACATCCTCGACGTCTTCGGCGCGCTCACACCGCAATCCGACGCAGCCGAGCGCCTCGGCCAGCATCACGAAATCCGGGATGCGGTGCGAATGCGTGGCCAGATCCGTTTGGCTGTACCGCTCTTCGTAGAACAGCGTCTGCCACTGACGCACCATGCCCAGGTTGCCGTTGTTGATGATGGCCACCTTGATCGGCGCGCCCTCGACGGCGCAGGTGGCCAGTTCCTGATTGGTCATCTGGAAGCAGCCGTCGCCGTCGATGGCCCACACCTCGGCATCGGGCCGGCCAAACTTGGCGCCCATCGCCGCAGGCACCGCGAAGCCCATGGTCCCGAGACCGCCGGAGTTCAGCCACGTCTTCGGGTTCTCGTAGGAGATGAACTGCGCGGCCCACATCTGGTGCTGCCCCACGCCTGCGACGTAGATGGCGTCCGGGCCGGCCATCTTGCCGAGCGTCTCGATCACGTACTCCGGCGACAGGCTGCCGTCGCTCTGCGGGCCGTAGCTGAGCGGGTACGTCGACTGCACACCGCGCAGGTACTCCCACCACTTGTCGATCTTGATCGAGCCGATGGTGCCGTCTTTGCGCAGCGCCTCGATCAGGTCGGTGATGACAGCCTTGATATCGCCGACGATCGGCACGTCGGCATGCCGGTTCTTACCGATCTCGGCGGGGTCGATGTCGGCGTGGATCACTTTGGCCTCGGGCGCAAAGGAATCCAGCTTGCCCGTCACCCGGTCATCGAAGCGGGTGCCCAGCGCGATCAGCAGATCACTGCGCTGCAACGCGGCCACCGCCGCAACCGTGCCGTGCATGCCCGGCATGCCCATGTGCTGCGGATGGCTGTCCGGGAACGCCCCGCGCGCCATCAGCGTGGTGACGACGGGGATGCCGGTCAGCTCGGCCAGATCCAGCAGCTGTTCGGTGGCCTCGCCGCGGATCACGCCGCCGCCGACGTAGAGCACCGGCTTGCGGGCCGCCGCGATCAGCTTGGCCGCCTCGCGAACCTGGCGGTTATGCGGCTTGGTATTCGGCTTGTAGCCGGGCAGGTCGATCTGCGGCGGCCAGCTGAAGGTGCACTGTCCTTGCAGCACGTCCTTCGGGATGTCGACCAGCACCGGACCCGGCCGACCGGACGAGGCGATGTGGAACGCCTCGGCGATCGCCTGCGGGATGTCGTCGCCACTGCGGACCAGGAAGTTGTGCTTGGTGATCGGCATGGTGATGCCGGAGATATCGGCTTCCTGGAAGGCGTCGGTGCCGATCAGCACACGGCCGACCTGACCCGTGATGGCCACCATCGGGATCGAGTCCATGTGCGCATCGGCCAGTGGAGTGACCAGATTGGTGGCGCCGGGACCCGACGTCGCCATGCACACCCCGACCTTGCCGGTGGCATGCGCGTAACCGCTGGCGGCATGGCCGGCACCCTGCTCGTGGCGAACCAACACGTGCCGCAGCTTCTGCGAGTCGAAAAGCGGGTCGTAGACCGGCAACACGGCACCACCGGGAATGCCGAAGATGACGTCGACGTCGAGTTCCTCCAGCGAGCGGATGACGGCCTGTGCACCGGTGAGTTGGTGCGGCGCAACGCGTTTCGGCTGCGCGGGGCTAGCCTTCGACGCCGATTTGGCGGCGGCAGGCGCGGCGTGTTTCCCGTTGGGTGCAGGCGCCGGCTGCTCCTGCGGTCGCGTGGTAGGTGCGCTCACGATGTCCTCTTTATCTCCGTCGTCTCTCTAGGATCTCAAATCGGTGTTGGGGCAAGAAAAAACCCCCGTCAGCTGGGCCGCTGTACGAGGGTCGCGCGTTGATGCTGGTTGCTATGCCCGGCAGAAGGCAAGCGCGGCATCAACGCGCTTCCCAATTACTACGAGCACTGCCAGGGTCTGCATAACCGTCGACGGTAGCCTCCGCACTGGTCACAGGTCAAATTTCGGCCAGGTGCGAAGATGACGACGTGGCCGCCGACTCTGAGCAGAACGCCGTCGTCATCAGGATCTCGCCGATGGCTCACTTCGCCGTTGGCTTCTTGGCGCTTGGTCTGCTGGCACTGGTGCTCGCCGGGCCGTCGGGGTTCGCGCTGCTGCTCGTCATTCCGGTCGTCCTGTCGACGTTGGTCGTTCGCTACCGGACGGTGGCCGACCGCGACACGGTCACCGCGCGCACACTTCTGGGAAGTCAGACAGTCTCGTGGAACGACATCGCGGGGCTGCGCTTCGGCAAGGGGTCATGGGCATACGCCCAACTCACCGACGGGGGCGAACTGAGGCTGCCGGCGGTGACGTTTGCGACGCTGCCGTTACTGACCGAGGCCAGCGGCGGCAGGGTTCCGAACCCGTACGCGCAAGAGGGCTAGGCCAGCGGGTTGCCGCCGTTGAGCAGCACCCACGCCGCGACGCCGGCGCCGATGCCGAGCACAAGCGCGGTGAACGATCCGATGAACGGACGGCGCACCCAGCCGCGACCGGCGTCGAATCCGTAGTTACCCGGGCCGATCAGGATGATCGCCGCGACAGCACAGACAAAGACGAGCTTGTACTCGTGGCCGTCGGTCAGGAATGACGCCAACCTGGCCTCTTCGTGGGCCATCATGGCCTCCGCCAAGATGCCGGTGACCGAGTACGCCAGCGCGCCGGCGGCTGCGACCGGAGTCAGCAGGCCCAGCACCAGAAATACCCCGGCGGCAATCTGGCCGCCCGTCGCCACGTACGTCAGGATGTCGGCGTGCTGGAAGCCCTGGTCGGTCAGCGACTGCTCAAAGCCGTCGAAGCCGGGACCGCCCCACAAGCCAAACGCCTTCTGCAGGCCGTGCCCGATGAGCAACGCCCCGACGGCCAGACGCAAGAGAAGAAGGCCAAGGTCCTGCGTGCCGCGCCGGTCGTGAGCCCGGTCGGCGGCATCCGACTCGATCTCGATGGGCTCCGCTCCATAGGAGCCGAGTGAGTGCCGACCGCCGGGCTGGACGTACGGCAGCGGCTCCGGGTCGCTGATCAGGCCGAACGGTTCACCACTCGACGACTTGGCCGAGTCGTAGCGGGGGATCGCGGTGGTCTCGAAATCACCGGCGTAGTTCGAGGACGGAAGATCATCCTCGGGATCGACCAGGCTCGCAGACGCGGGGCGCTGCCAGTTACTTGGATCAGGATGACTGGTCACGCTTGCCAGGGTAAGTGCTAGTCACCCGCGAATCGAGGATTGGCGCGGCGCTTTTGACGACCCTGTTCGCGAGGGTCGTCTCGGCCGCGTCACGGGGCGAGCGTGGCGCGCACTACGGATCAATCCGTAACCTGGCCTGCATGAGATTGCGCCGGCCCATGCGGGGTGTGATTGTCCTGCTGTGTGCGGCGTTGCTCGTCGGGTCCGGATGCGCTCGCTTCGACGAGGCACAGTCGCAGCCATTCACCACCGAACCGGAACTCAAGCCCGGTCCCCCATCGACACCGCCGCCTCCGCCGCCGCTGCCCCCCAAGCCATTCCCGAAGGAATGCCCAGCGCCCGGCGTCATGCAGGGCTGCCTGGAGAGCACCAGCGGGCTGATCATGCTTCCTGACAGCCAGTCGGCGCTGGTCGCCGAGCGCACGACCGGCGCGGTGAAGGAGGTGTCGGTCAGCGCCGAGCCCAAGGTCAAGCTGGTGATCCCGGTCGATCCCTCAGGCGACGGCGGCCTGATGGACATCGTGATGTCGCCGACCTACTCCCAGGACCGGCTGATGTACGCCTACGTCAGCACCCCGACCGACAACCGCGTCATCCGCATCGCCGACGGCGATATCCCGAAGCCGATCCTGACCGGCATCCCGAAGGGCGCGACCGGGAACACCGGGGCGCTGATCTTCACCAGCCCGACGACGCTCGACGTGCTCACCGGCGACGCGGGGAATCCCGCACAGGCCGCCGATCCCGGTTCGCTGGCCGGAAAGCTGTTGCGCATCGAGCAGCCCACCACGGTCAACCAGGCGCCGACGACAACCGCGCTGTCGGGCATCGGCGCGGGTGGCGGCCTGTGCATCGACCACTCCGACGGCTCTCTGTACGTCACCGACCGCACCCCCACCGCCGACCGGCTGCAGCGCATCACCAAGGACTCGAAGATCTCGACGGTGTGGACGTGGCCCGACCGCCCTGGCGTGGCCGGCTGCGCCGCACTCGACGGCACGGTGCTGGTGAACCTCGTCAATACCAAACAGACGGTGGCCGTGCGGCTGGCGCCGGACACCGGCGCGGTCACGGGTGAGCCAGAGGTGGTCCGTCAGGACCAGCACGGGCATGCATTTGCGCTACAGCTCTCACCCGACGGCAACGTGTGGGGCGCGACGGTCAACAAGACGTCCGGCGACGCCGAGAAGCTCGACGACGTCGTGTTCCCGCTGTTCCCGCAGGGCGGCGGATTCCCGCGCAGCAACGCCGACAACACTTAAGGCGCAACGGGTTTAGCCCTCGACGAGGCGCAACCCGACGATGCCGACCACGATGATCGATAGGAACAGCAGCCGCGCCGCGCTTGCGGCCTCACCGAAAACGACGACGCCCGCGATCACGACTCCGACCGCGCCGATGCCGACCCACACGGCATAGCCGGTGCCTGCCGGCAGGTGTCGAAGCGCGATGGCAAGCAGCACGAAGCTCAACACCGCGCCGCCGACGCCGATGACGCTGGGCCACAGCCGAGAAAAGCCGTCGGACTGCTTCAGCGCTGTGGCCCAAACGATCTCAAGCAAGCCCGCGCAGATGAGAACGAGCCAGGGCATCGCCGTTAGGCGTTCGTGCCGCCGTCGACGGTCAGCACCGAACCGGTGATGTTCCGTGCGCCGTCGCCTGCAAGGAACGCCACCGTGTTGGCGATGTCGGTCGGATTCGCATAGTGCCCCAACGCGGTTAGCGCACGCTGGCCGTCGGCGGTCGGCCCGTCGGCGGGATTCATGTCGGTATCCGTGGAACCGGGCTGCGCGAGGTTGACGGTGATCCCCCGCTCACCGAGATCGCGGGCCAGGCCCCTGGTGAAGCCGATGAGTGCGGACTTGCTCATCGAGTAGAGCGTCACACCCGAAAACGGCACGCGCTCAGCGAGATTGCTGCCGATGCTGATGATCCGTCCGCCGGCGGTCATGTGCCGCACCGCTGCCTGGCTGGCCAGAAAAACCGCCCGGGCGTGGATGCCCAGCGCGCGGTCGACCTCCTCGAGCGTCGTGTCGTCGATCGGCCCGAACGGAAAGATGCCGGCGTTGTTGACCAAGACGTCGAGGCGGCCGAACTCATCGGCGGCCTGTCCGACAGCCGCCTGCACCTCGTTCGCATCCGCGCTGTCCGCCTTGATGGCCAGCCCGCGTCGGCCGTGTGCCTTGATGGTGTCGACGACCCCGTCGGCGCGCTCCTTCGACTGCGCATATGTGATCGCCACGTCAGAGCCGAGTTCGGCCAGCCGTGCCGCGATCGCCGCTCCGATTCCCCGGCTCCCGCCGGTCACTAAGGCCACTTTTCCAGCTAGTTCAGTCATGTTCGCCTCCTATTCTGTGTCGTTCGATACAAAACTATATTGATCCAGGTAGACTTGTCAAAGAATTCGGTGCCGTTCGATACAGAAATGGGGTGTGGCATGGCGGCTCGCGGCAGGCCACGCGCGTTCGACCGGAACGGCGCCCTGCGCAAGGCGATGAAAGTGTTCTGGGAACACGGCTACGAGGCCGCCTCCATCAGCGATCTGACGGCAGCGATGGGCATCAATTCCCCGAGCCTGTACGCCGCGTTCGGCTGCAAGGAGGCGCTGTTTCGCGAGGCGGTTGATCTCTACAACGAAACCGAAGGTGCCGCCGTCGCTGCGGCATTGCGCGACTTACCCACTGCCCGCGAGGCAATCACGGAAGTGATGCGACACCAGGTGATGGCGTACACCGACCCCGAAAAGCCAAGGGGCTGCATGATCGTTTTGACCGCGACCACCTACACCGAGCGCAGCCACGCGGTCCATGAACACCTGGCCGACGAGCGGTTGGCCACCGAACACGACTTTCGGGAACGGATCGAGCGTGGGATCGCCGACGGCGACGTTCCAGCCGGCGCTAACGCGGCGACGATCGCCGCGTTCTACAACGCGGTCAACCAGGGCATGGCAATTCAGGCGCGCGACGGCGCGGATCGATCGAAGCTGTCGACCGTCGCGGAGTCGGCGATTTCGGCGTGGGACGGGCTCGTCGGCGCCGGCTAACTAGGCGTGTATGGCAAGCCGTTCGCGTGCTTCGGCCGGCGTGGTGGTTGTCCGGCGCTCCGGCGGTCCCGCGGACAGGTGCTGAGCCAGGACCTCGGCGGTCTCCGGCGCGATTTGGCGGGCCACGGCGAGCATCGGCCGAAAGTTGTTGGCCGACAGCGCCTTGACCCATGCGCGGGCAACCGGGGTCACGGCGGCATCGACGGCGGCGGGCTGATTGAAATTGCCCATGTGCCGCATCCATTTCGGCAGGGTGGCGATCGCCGCGGGGGCCAACAGCCGACTGCCTGCCCACAACCGAACACCGCGGTCCCTCGGCGTACGCAGCAGGTAATGCATTGCGCGGTCGGCATGTTCGGAGGTGCACAACCGGCCGCGGACATCGGTGAAGTACTGCCGCACGTCGTCGCGGGACGCGGGCACGTCGGCCGGCTTGCAGGTCTGCAACTCGGCGGCGATGCGCGACTCCGCCCAGAACCGTGACTCCTCCGCCCGCGACAGCGGTCCGGGTCCGTACTGCTCGTAGCACTTGAGCACCGAATGCCAGCCGGTGATGTGGATCCACAGCTGCGCGTCCGGGTTGTTGGCGCTGTAGCGCGACCCGGTGATCGGCTCGACTCCTTTGGCCCTCGCGTGGATCCGCATCAACGCATCGGACACCTCGATCGCGGTGCGACCGTCGGACACCGCGACAGTGAGGAAGTACGCCAGCGTGCGGTCCAACCGTCCCGACGGATCGGTGTAGATGCCGGCACTGTCGGCCACTGCCGCGGCGAGGAACGGGTCGAAGTGCTCGAGCACCACCGCGCGCTGGAAGCCGATCAGCGCGGTAGGCGACGCCCACACCTTCCAGCTCGGCGAATCCGGTCCGAAGAACCCGTAGTCGTCGCGCCGAATCGACTCGATCATGGTCACTACCTCTGCTTTCCCCTGAATACAACGCCACCGTAGCAATTACCCCGCATGAATACAACGGTGGCGTAATATTGTCTGCGTGATCGGACCACGGCCGCGGCGCAAGTACGCAAAACGCCTGCCTCGTGAACAGCGGCGTGAGCAGTTGTTGGACGCGGCCATGACCGTGCTCGGCGGCTGTCAGCTTCACGAGCTGAGCATGGAGGCGGTGGCCGAAGCGGCCGGCGTCGGAAAGCCGGTGCTGTACACCGTATTTCGGACGCGAGCCGAACTGGTCTCCGCGTTATTGCGGCGCGAACATCAGCGGGGACTGGAGCAGGTGCTCGCCGGAATGCCCGACGACCTGACCGCGCCGGGCCCGACGGGCGCATACGCGGCGACGGTTTCGGCGTTCCTCCGCGTGGTGCTGGAGAATCCCATGCGCTGGCGGCTCATCCTGACGGTGCCCGACAGCGCGCCGCGCGAATACCGCGAAGACCTGCGGCGTGCTCGGTCATCGATCCTGGCTCAGGCCGAGAACCTGGCCAAGGCCGGTATTGCGCTGGAGCCCCGGCTCGCCGACCTCGATCCGGCCTTGCTCGGCCACACCATGCTGTCGTTCGCCGAAATGCTGGGACGACTGGCGATCAACGATCCCGAGACCTATCCCCGGGAGCGGCTCGAGGAGTTCGCGGCCGCGGCGATGGGAATCCGGCGCTAACTGCAGGCGGCGAGCACCAGCTCGCGCACCCGCGCGGCGTCGGCCTGGCCCTTGGTCGCCTTCATCACGGCGCCGACGATCGCGCCCGCCGCAGCCACCTTGCCGCCGCGGATCTTCTCGACGACATCGGGGTTGGCGGCCAGCGCCTCGTCAACCGCGGCCTGCAGTGCCGAGTCGTCGCGCACGACCTCCAGGCCTCGTGCCGCCATCACCTGTTCGGGCTCACCCTCGCCGGCCAACACGCCCTCGACGACCTGGCGAGCCAACTTGTTGGACAGCTTGCCCTCGTCGACGAGCTTGACCACCGCAGCCACCTGCGCCGGCGTGATCGGGAGTGCGTCGAGCTCGACACCCGCTTCATTGGCCTTCTGCACCAAGAAGTTTCCCCACCAAGCGCGAGCGGATTCGCTCGATGCGCCCTGCTGGACGGTGGCCGTGATCAAGTCGATCGCGCCGATGTTGACCAGGTCGCGCATCACCTCGTCGGAGATGCCCCACTCCTGCTGAATCCTCTTGCGCTGCAACCACGGTAGCTCCGGAATCGTCTGACGCAGCCGCTCGACGACCTCAGCGTCAGGGGCCACCGGTTCCAGATCCGGTTCCGGGAAGTAGCGGTAGTCTTGCGCGGTTTCCTTGCTGCGGCCCGGTGAGGTGTAGCCGTCCTCGTGGAAGTGCCGCGTTTCCTGCACGACCCGGCCACCTGAGTCGAGGACGGCCGCCTGACGGCGCATCTCGTAACGGACCGCCACCTCAACACTTTTCAGCGAGTTGACGTTCTTGGTCTCGGTGCGGGTGCCGAACTCTTTCTGGCCGGTCGGCTTGAGAGACACGTTGGAATCACAGCGCATCGACCCCTGGTCCATCCGAACATCGGAAACGCCCAACCCGCGCAACAGATCCCGCAGCGCCGTCACGTAGGCGCGGGCGATCTCTGGCGCGCGTTCACCGGTGCCCTCGATCGGCTTGGTGACGATCTCGATCAGTGGCACGCCGGAGCGGTTGTAGTCGATCAGCGATGTCGTCGCTCCCTCGATGCGGCCGGTCTCGCTGCCCAGGTGGGTCAGCTTGCCGGTGTCCTCCTCCATGTGGGCGCGCTCGATGTCCACCCGCCAGGTCGTGCCGTCGTCGAGTGGGACGTCGAGGTGACCGTTGATCGCGATCGGCTCGTCGTACTGCGAGATCTGGTAGTTCTTCGGCATGTCCGGATAGAAGTAGTTCTTCCGGGCGAACCGGCACCACGGCACGATCTCGCAGCCCAGTGCCAGACCGATGCGGATCGCCGACTCCACCGCCGTCTGGTTGAGCACCGGCAATGAGCCGGGCAGGCCGAGGCAGACCGGGCATACCTGGGTGTTGGGTTCTGCGCCGAACTTGTTGGCGCAGCCGCAGAACATCTTGGTCTCGGTCGACAGCTCGACGTGCACCTCAAGGCCGAGCACGGGTTCGTAGCGTGCCACGACGTCGTCGTAATCGACCAGTTCGGCAGCGGCGACAGTCATGCGTCCGATCGTAGTGGGACCGCCCTAGCCGAGTTTGGGGTGCACGCCCGGGATGAGACCCGCCGCGGTCGACATCCGCTGCAGGTGCTGCAACACCGCCTTGCGCTCGTCGTCCGTCAGCAAGGCGGTGATTTCGTCCTCCTGGGTTCGTCCTTCGGCATCCAGCTTCGGGAGCAGCTCGCGGGCCTTATCGGTCAATGTCACCGCGAACGCACGTCGGTCCGCAGGGTGTGGCATCCGTTTGACCAGCCCCTCACGTTCCAACTTGTCGACAACCGTGACCATCACGTTGCGGTGAATCCCGAGCTGCGTCGACAGCTCGCGCTGCGAGCGCCCGTCGTCCTCGCTCAGCGCCTTCATCACGGCATATGCGCGCGGTTCGACTCCGAACGGCTCCAAGCGGTGCACGAAGTCCTCGGCGAGATAGATGCCGAGCTGCGAAAGCAAGAACGGAATGCGCTGGTGAAGTCCGGCGATTCCAGCTTCGCGGTCGGGCATGCGCCAGACATTAGCACCCTTCATGATAGTCATGTAGAGTGATAATCATGTGGAAGGATCGATCAGGAGGAGCGATGGACATCGTTGTTTTCGGGGCGAACGGACAGACCGGCAGACTGCTGACTCGACGAGCTCTCGACAAGGGGCACTCAGTGGTGGCCGTGACCCGGCACCCTGACGACTTCCCGTTATCCCATTCGCTGCTGACCGTTGCCCGCGCCGACGTGCGCGAGCCCTCGTCACTAGTCGATGTCGTGCGCGGCGCCGATGCCGTGGTGTCCACACTTGGCGTACCGTTCACCACCCGTTCCATCGACACGTACTCGGTGGGTGTGCGCAACATCGTCGACGCGATGCAAATGACTGGCGTGCAGCGCTTGGTCGTGGTGAGTTCGACGGGTGCGTACCACTACCCGAACCGCAAGGAAACACCTTTCGCGCTGAAGATTTTCGAGCCGGTGATCACCCGCACCATCGGCAAGACCACCTACGACGATCAGCGCCGCATGGAGGACATCGTTCGGGCAAGCGGCCTGGATTGGACGATCGTTCGGCCGTCGGGACTATTCGACGTGCCAGAGCCAACGAATTACGTTGCGGGCGAGGTAGATCCGGTCGGAGGCTTCACCGCCCGCATCGACCTTGCGGACTACCTGATCGCGCTGGCGGGTGAGCCGTCCGCGGCCGGTAGGACTGTCGTCGTCTCCACTACCACGGACACTCCGACGATGTGGCAGATGATCCGGCGCGAAGCGTTCAAGACCGCCTCATGACAACCGCCTACTACACCGTCACGCTGATCGCCATTGCCGCCAACGGTTTTTCGGGCATCGCGGCGCTGCTTCATTTCCAGCCGATAATGCCGGGCATGGCCAAGGCCGGAGTCCCCGTGTCGTGGCTGACCTTTCCGATCGGGACGTTGAAGACCCTTGGCGCAGTTGGGCTTGCCGCGGGACTGCTGATTCGTCCGCTTGGCGTTTCGGCCGCTGTCGGCCTAGTGCTGTTCTTTGTGTGCGCCATCTACACGCATATCCGGGCAGGTGACTACGGCCCGCAGTTCGGGCTCGCGATCGGCTTTCTCGGTCTCAACGTTGCGGCGCTTGCCCTTTCGCTGCCCTAGCGCGAGCAGACGCAAAGTCCCCCAAATCCTCGGCCTGTCGGGGATTTTGCGTTCCCCTACTCCCCAGCTTGCGCGTGGGCCCAGCGGTGTGGTCCCAGCTCGCCGGAAGAACTCAGCCGAAGAATTCGGCGGCGTCGTCGTAACGGCTCTGTGGCACCAGCTTCAACTGGCGCACCGCGTCGGCCAAGGGCACACGCCCGATGTCCTGGCCACGCAGGGACACCATCATTCCGTATTCGCCGGCATGCGCGGCGTCGGCGGCATTGACCCCGAAGCGGGTGGCTAGCACGCGGTCGAACGGCGTCGGCGTGCCGCCGCGCTGCACATGACCGAGCACAGTGACCCGCACCTCCTTGTTGATCCGCTTCTCCACCTCGACGCCCAGTTGCTGCGCGACCCCGGTGAACTTCTCGTGCCCGAACTCGTCGATACCGCCCTGCCTCAGCTGCATCGTGCCCTCGGCGGGCTTCGCACCTTCGGCCACCACGCAGATGAAATGTGAATCGCCGCGCACGAAGCGCTGTTTGATCAGCCGACACACCTCTTCGACGTCGTAGGGCTGCTCGGGGATCAGCGTCATGTGGGCACCGGATGCCAGGCCGGCATTCAATGCGATCCATCCGGCGTGGCGGCCCATCACCTCCACCAGCATCACCCGCTGATGGGATTCGGCGGTGCTGTGCAACCGGTCGATGGCCTCGCTGGCGACGGTCAGCGCGGTGTCATGCCCGAATGTCACGTCGGTGCAATCGATGTCGTTGTCGATCGTCTTCGGCACGCCGACTACCGGAACGTTCTCCTCGGACAGCCAGTGCGCGGCCGTGAGTGTGCCCTCGCCACCGATCGGGATGAGCACGTCGATGCCGTTGTCGTCCAGTGTCTGCTTGATCTGGTCGAGCCCGGCGCGCAGCTTCTCCGGGTGCACCCGGGCGGTGCCCAGCATGGTTCCGCCCTTGGCCAGCAGCCGGTCATTGCGGTCATCGTTGGCCAGATTGACGCGCCGGTTCTCCAGCAGTCCACGCCAGCCGTCCTGGAAGCCGACGACCGTTGAGCCGTAGCGCACGTCGCAGGTCCGCACGATCGCGCGGATCACCGCGTTCAGGCCGGGACAGTCGCCACCGCCGGTAAGTGTTCCGATGCGCATGGTTTCATCCTCCCCCGTTACAGCGCAGTTGGCAGCGGACCTCGGGCAACTTCGTAGGCGGCGCCCACCCGGTAGAGCCGGTCGTCGGCCAGCGCCGGCGCCATGATCTGCATGCCCACCGGCAGGTTGTCGTCCGGTGACAGGCCCGACGGCACCGACATTCCGCAGTGGCCGGCCAGGTTCAGCGGCAGCGTGCACAGGTCGAACAGGTACATCGCCAGGGGGTCGTCTACCTTCTCCCCCAGCGGGAACGCGGTGGTCGGTGTGGCAGGCGAGATCAGCACGTCGACCTTCTTGTAGGCCTCATCGAGATCACGCGCAATCAGCGTGCGTACCTTCTGCGCCTGGTTGTAGTAGGCGTCGTAATACCCCGCCGAGAGTGCGTACGTGCCAATCATGATGCGGCGCTTGACTTCTGGGCCGAATCCGGCGGCCCGGGTCAGCGCCATGACCTCTTCGGCGCTGTGCGTGCCGTCGTCGCCGACGCGGAGCCCGTAGCGCATCGCGTCGAAGCGCGCGAGGTTCGACGACACCTCCGACGGCAGGATCAGGTAATACGCCGGCAGTGAGTAGTCGAAGTGCGGGCAGTCGACCTCGCTGACCTCGGCGCCCAGCTTGGTCAATACCTCCACGGCCGCGTTGAACGACTCCAGCACCCCGGCCTGATAGCCGTCGCCGCGTAACTGCTTGACCACTCCGATCCGCACACCCGTCAGGTCGCCGGACGCGCCGGCCTTGGCCGCGGCAACCACGTCGGGCACCTCGGCCTCGATGGAGGTGGAGTCCTTGGGGTCGTGCCCGGCGATGACCTCGTGCAGCAGCGCTGTGTCGAGCACCGTGCGGGCGCACGGCCCGCCCTGGTCCAGCGACGACGCGCACGCGATCAGCCCGTACCGCGACACCGTGCCGTAGGTGGGCTTCACGCCGACGGTCGCCGTCAGCGCGGCGGGCTGGCGGATCGACCCACCCGTGTCCGATCCGATGGCCAGCGGCGCCTGGAACGCAGCGAGGGCCGCCGCGCTGCCGCCGCCCGATCCGCCGGGCACCCGGTCGACGTTCCACGGGTTGCGGGTCGGGCCGTACGCGGAGTTCTCGGTGGAGCTGCCCATCGCGAACTCGTCCATGTTGGTCTTGCCCAGGATCGGGATGCCGGCCGCGCGCAGCCGCGCGGTGACGGTGGCGTCGTACGGCGACGTCCACCCCTCGAGGATCTTCGATCCGCAGGTGGTCGGCATGTCGGCGGTGGTGAACACGTCCTTGAGCGCCAAAGGCACCCCGGCCAGCGGCGACGGCAGCGACTCGCCCGCGGCGACGGCCGCGTCCACCCGCGCCGCTTCGGCGAGCGCCTGCTCCTCCGCCACGTGCAGAAACGCGTGGTACTTCTCGTCGGTCTCGGCGATCTGATCGAGGCACGCCCGCGTCGCCTCCGTGGACGACACCTCCTTGGCGGCGATCTTGGCGCCCAGCGTGGCGGCGTCGAGCCGGGTCAGCTCGGTGCTCATGCCTCACCTCCCGCTCGCTCCGGTCCTCGCTTCACTGCGATCCTCACTCGCGCTCGCCTTCGGGTCATTCGGCCTCCCCCAGAATCCGCGGGACCGCGAACCGGCCGTCGACCGCCTTAGGCGCCTCGGCCAGCGCTTCTTCCTGCGTCAGGCACGGCTCGACGTCGTCGGTCCGGAACACGTTGACATCCTTGAGCGGGTTGCCGGTGGGGTCGACACCGCTGACGTCGACGGCCTGGATTTGGCTGACGTGGCTCAGGATGGCGTCCAGTTGCCCGGCGTAGCTGTCCAGCTCATCGTCGGTCAGCGCGAGGCGCGCGAGGCGCGCCAGGTGCGCGACTTCGTCTCGGGAGATCTGCGGCACGGCAGCCAAGCGTAGTCACCGGCCGGAATGCCGGCTCAGGCGCGCTGTGCGACAGTGTGCGCGTGCCTTCGTATCTGCTGCGGGTCCAGCTGGAGGATCGACCGGGCAGCCTGGGCTCACTGGCCGTCGCGCTCGGTTCGGTGGGCGCCGACATCCTGTCCCTCGACGTCGTCG
>Ga0075418_10004467_pt1 | contig 15946 bp, 8 predicted proteins | sample SoiMetdeltSBSDD2_FD_81776 | JGI IMG/M metagenome (GOLD analysis project Ga0075418, IMG submission 81776) | Bulk soil microbial communities from a Populus tree surrounding site in Tennessee, USA - Soil MetaG P. deltoides SBSDD2 | ecosystem: Environmental > Terrestrial > Soil > Tree plantation...
ATCTGGCCGTGGGCACGCGCAACCTTTAGCTCAGGCGCGTGCTCTTCGAGGAACGCCGCCGCGTCGTCGAGATCAGAGATGCGCGGCACCACATAAAATGTCTGGCCGCCACGGAAGCGCTCGCGCAGTAGCGCCTCGCGCAGAATGACGGCATCGAACGGCGTCACATAGGTGCGCACGGCGAGGCGATCGACCGGAGGGGTCGAGATCAGCGACATCTCGCGCACGCCCGACAGCGCCAATTGCAAAGTGCGCGGAATCGGCGTCGCGGTCAGCGTCAGCACATGCACGTCTTCGCGAAGCTGCTTCAGCCGCTCCTTGTGCTGCACACCAAAATGCTGCTCCTCGTCCACGATAAGGAGCCCGAGATTGGCGAACTCGGCCGATTTAGCCAGCAGCGCGTGAGTGCCGATGACGATGTCGATGTCGCCAGACTTCAAGCCCTTCTTGACCTCGGCGCGGTCCTTGGCGGTCACTAGTCGTGAAGCTTGCGCGATCTTCACCGGGAAGCCGCGGAAGCGCTCGGTGAAGGTATAAAAGTGCTGGCGAGCGAGCAGTGTGGTCGGAACCACCACTGCAACCTGCTTCCCGGCGAGGACGGCGATGAGGCTCGCGCGCAGCGCCACCTCGGTCTTGCCGAAGCCGACATCGCCGCATATCAGGCGGTCCATTGGCCGTCCGCTCGCGAGATCATCGAGCACAGCTTCGATGCTTGTCTCTTGATCCTCGGTCTCCTCGTAGCGGAATCTCGCCGAGAACTCATCATAGAGGCCGTTAGGCGGCGTAAGCACCGGCGCTTGGCGCAGCTCGCGCAGCGCCGCAACCTTGATCAGCTTCTCCGCCATATCCCGGATGCGCTTCTTCAGGCGCGCTTTGCGCGTCTGCCAAGCGACGCCGCCGAGCCGGTCGAGCTGAACGCCTGCCTCATCCGACCCGTAGCGGCTGAGTAGCTCGATATTCTCGACGGGCAGATAGAGCTTGTCGCCACCGGAGTAGTGCAGCTCGAGGCAATCATGTGGCTTCTCGGCCGCCTCGATGGCAGTAAGTCCGACAAAACGGCCGATGCCGTGGTCGGCGTGCACCACGAGATCGCCGACGGATAGGCTCGACACCTCGGTGAGCACGTCCGCCCCGCGCTTGCCCCGTGTCTTGCGCACCAGCCGGTCGCCAAGGATGTCCTGCTCGTCGATCACAGCAAGACCAGGCGCCTCGAAGCCGGTCTCCAGCGGGAGCACGGCGAACGCCGTCGTCGCGTGCGGAAGCGCAATCGCGTCAGCGAAGCTCTCCACACCCATAGTCTCGCCTATGCCATGTTCCCACAGCAGCGTGGCGAGCCGTTCGCGGGCGCCATTGCTCCAGCACGCCACGATCACGCGCTTGTCCTCGCCCTTGAGGCGTTTGGCGTGAGCTACCACCGCGTCGAACACATAGCCGCCTTCGGTTTGGCGCTCGGCCGCAAAGGAGTGGCCTTGCCGGCCGCCGAATGAGACGATCTTGCCGCCAGGCGTCTCGGGGTGCTCGAAGGGATCGAGCGCAATCGTCTGCCGCGACGCGAGGGCTTGCTGCCACTCGGCCTCGCTCAGAAACATGCTTTCCGGAGGCACAGGATGATAAGGCGGCGCGCCGAATGCCTTGCGCTCGAGCGCCTGCGCTCGCGCCTCATAGTGATCGGCGACCTGCTCGAGCCTCTTGGTGCGGGCGTCATCGACTAGCGGGTCGAGGCTGACCAGGGCGCCGGGCAGATAGTCGAATAGCGTGTCGAGGCGGTCATGGAACAGCGGCAGCCAATGCTCCATGCCCTGATGCTGGCGCCCGGCGGAGATCGACTCGTAGAGCGGGTCGTCGCCTGTAACCGGCCCGAACAGCTCCACATAGCGCTGTCGGAAGGCGCGGCGGACGTCCGGCGTGAGCACGAGCTCGCTCATTGGCAGAAGCTCGACACTGTCGAGCCGCGCAGCAGTGCGCTGCGTCTCCGGATCGAAGGCCCTGATCGATTCGAGCGTGTCGCCGAAGAAGTCAAGGCGAACCGGCTGGGCTCCCGGCGGATAGAGATCGAGGATGCCGCCGCGCACTGCATATTGGCCTGGATCGGTCACGGTGCCCGCGCGCCCGTAGCTGGAAACTTCGAGGCGCTCGACGAGCTCCTGCATGCTCACGGCATTGCCGGCTGCGAGCCTCATGCTCGACGCGGCGATGAACGCCCGTGGGGGCACTCTCTGCACCACGGCGTTCACCGTGGTGAGGACGATAAGAGACGACGTGTTGCCCGCGGTCTCCCGATGCGTTAGCTCGGAAAGTGTGGCGATGCGGCGCGCAATGGTGTCGGCATTGGGTGCGACGCGGTCGTAAGGGACGCCATCCCAGGCAGGAAAAGTCAGCACGGTCACGTCGGGGGCGAAGAATGCGAGCGCATCTTCCAGCGTGACGAGGCGGTTGGCATCGCGCGCGATGTGCAAGATCGGCGCGCCGCGCGGGGTCTGGCGGGCAAGCTCGCCGAGGAGGAGCGCATCCAGGCCTTCAGGAACGCCGCTTGCGATCATATGCGGCGCTTTGAGCAGGCGTTCGACCGGTAAGGATGGAAACGAGGGCTTAACTGCCATGAGAGCGTTAGAGTTTAGTCCGCCTGCTCAAGGCCGTGGAAACGCCTGAGCCGGGCGATCAGTTCGTCGAGATCGGTCTCACCGAGCGACTGACCCCCGAACAGCGACATCTCGATGTCGGGGTCTGGCGTGTCGATCAGGCGCTCGAACACGCCGATCTCGGCGGCATTCATTCCGTCGAGCGCCGCTTCGGCGAATCGGCCAAGCAGGAAGTCCATCTCCTTGGAACCCCGGTGCGTCGCCCGCCAAAGCGCGCGGCGGCGGCGCATTCCGAGATCACTGCCGGACATGACCATGGTTTTTGCCTGAGAGGATGGTTTAGACCGGGCGCGCTAGCCTCTGTCAAGCCGCTCGAAATTTGCTTTACGGTGATGGAATGTCCGCGACGAGGCCTCCCCTGCTTGCGCCCCTCTTTGCCACAGTACGCTCATTGAAGGGCGTCGGCCCAAAGGTTGAGGCGCTCCTCAACAAGCTCGTTGGGCAGCGCTCGAGCCACGCGCGGATCATTGACCTTCTATGGCATCTCCCGGTCGGCGTGATCAACCGTACCATCACGCCACGCTTCGCCGACGCGCGCATCGGCGAGCTTGCGACCCTCGAAGTGACCGTGATGGAGCACAGGTCAGGCGGCGGGCGGCGCGGCGGACGAGCGCCGTACAAGGTCCTGGTCGAGGACTCCGCAGGCGCCGCGCTCGAGCTTGTCTATTTCAATGCCGACCCGGGATATCTGAAGCGCCTCTTGCCTGTGGGCAGTCGCCGCCTCGTCTCGGGCAAGCTCGAATCCTATGACGGCTGGCTGCAAATCCCTCATCCCGATCATGTGGTGGACATCGAGGGCGAGCGCGATGCTACGGCAGCTCTCCCGATGCACGAGCCGATCTATCCGCTGACTGCGGGCCTGACCAACACCACGCTGCGCAAAGCGATCGGCGAGGCGCTGGCGCGGCTGCCGGCATTTCCAGAATGGATGGACGAAGGGTACCGCGCGAAGAATGTTTGGCCTTCCTTTGCCGACGCACTCCGGCGCCTTCATGCACCCGAGGGTGAGGCAGATGTCGCGCCCTCGGCGCCTGCCCGAGCGCGATTGGCTCATGACGAGCTTCTCGCCAACCAGCTTGCGCTTGCCGTCATTCGCGCGAGGCTCAAGCGGCGCGCCGGGCGGAAGCTCGCCGCACCTGGCAAACTGCGCAAGGCAATTGTCTCAGCCCTTCCGTTCGTGCTGACCGTGGCGCAGAAGCGCGCGCTCGTCGAGATCGATGCCGATCTCGCGAGCCCTCACCGCATGCTCCGCTTGCTGCAAGGCGATGTCGGCAGCGGCAAAACGGTTGTCGCTCTGCTCGCCATGGCCACCGCGGTCGAAGCCGGGGCGCAGGCCGCGCTGATGGCGCCAACCGAGCTTCTTGCCCGTCAGCATCTCAAGACCATCACCGAGTTCGGCGCGCCCGCGGGTTTGCGCATCGCGCTGCTCACCGGACGCGAACGCGGGAGAGAGCGAGCCGCCATTGTGGAGCGTCTCGCCAGCGGCAGCATCGACATCCTCATAGGCACCCACGCGCTGTTCCAGGAGCATGTCGCGTTCCGGGATCTTGGTCTCGTGGTGATCGACGAGCAGCACAGGTTCGGCGTGCATCAGCGGCTCGCTTTGCAAAAGAAGGGCGGCGGCAGCGGCGCTGAGCTTCTGGTGATGACCGCGACGCCCATTCCGCGCACGCTTCTCCTTACGAGCTACGGTGACATGGATGTGTCGCGACTCGACGAGAAGCCACCAGAGCGCAAGCCGGTCGCCACCCGCACCGTACCGCTCGAGCGCATCGACGAGGTGATCGACGGCATCACCCGCGCGATCAAAAGCGGCGCACAAGTCTATTGGGTCTGTCCGCTCGTCGCCGAATCCGAGGTGCTCGACATCGCCGCGGCGGAGGCGCGCCACGCCGAGCTCCGTGCTCGCTTCGGCGACAAGGTGGGCCTGGTGCACGGCAAGCTCGCCGGCAAGGACAAGGATCGCGTGATGGCCGCGTTTGCCTCGGGCACGCTCTTGATCTTGGTGTCCACCACGGTGATCGAGGTCGGCGTCGATGTTCCGAATGCAAGCATCATGATCATCGAGCATGCCGAGCGCTTCGGTCTCGCCCAGCTCCATCAGTTGCGCGGACGCGTCGGCCGCGGCGCCAAGGAGTCTTCTTGCATCCTGCTCTACCGCCAGCCCTTATCCGACACGGCGCGCGAGAGGCTTGGCGTCATGCGCCGTACCGAGGACGGCTTCGTCATCGCCGAGGAGGACCTGAAGCTCAGAGGCGGCGGCGAGGTGCTGGGCACCCGGCAGAGCGGTCTGCCCGCGTTTCGTATCGCGAGCCTGCCGGAGCATGGAGCTCTGCTCGAGGCTGCGCGCGACGAGGCGCGGCTCAAGCTCACGCGCGATCCGGACCTGAAGGCGCCGGATGCCGATCCGCTCAAGCTGCTGCTCTATTTGTTCGAGCGTGACGACGCGATCAAGCTGATGTGCGCGGGCTGAGGCCGTAGCCTAAACGATAGGCTCTTCCTCATGCACGGACTTTGCGGCACTCGCTTTGGCAAGCTTGCGCAGTTCTTCCTGCTGCTGGTCAGGCCCGACTAGGCCGGCAGAGACCACGAGCTTGGCGGCGTCTTCGACCGCAAGGTCGAGCGGGATCACCTCGCTCGCCGGTACGAACACGATGAAGCCGGTGGTCGGGTTTGGCCCGTTCGGCATGAACACGGTGATGAGCGGCTTGCCTCCGCCGATCTTCTCGTCAACCTCGACCGGCGGGTCGCCGGCCATGAACACGATGCAATAGAGCCCACGCCGGGGAAACTCGATCAGCCCCACGCGCTTGAACGACGTCCCGCTCTTGGAGAACACCGTGGTGAAGATCTGCTTCACCAGCCGGTACACCCCGCGTACCACGGGCATGCGGTCGAGCATCATCTCGCCGTAGCTCACGATGCTGCGCCCGAACAGATTGGCGGTGAGCGCCCCCACCACCATGAGGAGCACAATGCCGACGATTAGGCCGACGCCAGGCACGCGGAAGGGAAGATATGTGTCCGGCAGATAAGCCTGCGGAACGAGCGGCTTCACCCAGGCATCAACCAGATTGATGAACCACCACACGACGTAGAGGGTGACGGCGACCGGGCCAACCACGATGAGTCCAGTGAGGAAATAACCGCGGAGCCGCGCGCCGATATGCAGCGAGGCAGGCTCGCCCGCTGCGGCAAGCAAGGCGAGTTGGTCCGCCTGCGAAGATGTCTCGTCGTCCGGCTTGGCAACGAGATCAGACTTGTCTTTAGCTTTCATGGACCCGGAATAAAGGCTGACGGACTCTGCGCGCAGACGCCCGCCAGTCCTATGCGTCACGCGGCCTAGCGCGCATTACTGCGTCACGAGAGAGCAGTCCACTCCGTTTCGCTTTAGCGCACTGCAAACCTTAAGGCTTTCCGCCTTGTCCGGGAAGGGTCCGATCTTGAGACTGTAAAAGGTGCCGAAATTGCCGATGTCCACTTTCTCAATCACGGGCTGAGCGGCGGCAACCCGCTGGTTCTCACTCGACACTTTCTTCCACAGCGCCTGAGCTTCCTGCTCCGACCGGCTGGTCGCGAGCTGCAATTGGAAGCCACCGCCGCCTGGGGCCGACGTCGCGGCTGCGGCTGCGGGCGCGGCGGCCGGAGTTTCGGCCTCGGCAGACTTGGAGAACCAGCGGCTCCACCTGCTTCCGCTTGGGTTCGCATCGCTCGCCACCACGGTTTCGCCCCCTTGCGTCTGCGCGCCCCATCCCGTGCTTGGCGCTCGAGCTGGGCTGGCCGGCGCTGGAGGTGCGCTGGTTGGCTCGGTGGCGCTGGCGGTTTGCTGAGTCTGCGCACCCCATCCGGTGCTCGGCGCCGGCGGCGGAGCACTCGCAGCGGCGGCTTCACCCGCTTGCGTCTGAGCTCCCCACCCTGTGCTCGGTGCCGATGATTGAGGTTTCGCGGGAGCCGGAGTTGGCGCCGCGCTCTCAGCAGGCGCGGGTGCGGCCGACACTGAAGAAGAGGAGCCGGTGAGTGAGCCCCACCAGCGGCTCACGCGATTGCCGCTCGATGTCCCGCCCGTCTCGGCACTTGCGGTCGTCGTCCACTTGCCCGAGCTGCTCGCGGTCTTGGTCGGCGCCTCACTAGCGGGCGCCGCAGCTGCCTGAGCGCTCGAGCCTTGTGACTCGGGCGTGACCGAGGTCGAGAACGCGGCAACCGAGGCGGCGCCTTCGGCAGAGCCGCCGCCTTCGGCGATCAGCTGATCAACCTCTCCGCCACCGGATTTGCGCGCAAGCGCGATATCTGCCTGGCCCTGGTTCGCGAGGCCCGCGGACTGATAGGCAAGGCCGCGATTCACCAGCGCCTTGACGCGGTCGCCCTCAGGCAGCCCGAGCCACATCGCTGCGCCGAAATCGGCAATGGCGCGCGACGGTTGGTTGAGCTTGCGGTAGGCGATGCCGCGCAGATAGAGCGCCTTGGCAGCTTCCCCCAGCACGACGTTATCCGCGTTGATCGTGGCCGAGAACTGCCGCACGGCCGTGTCGTATTTACCGGCGGCAAGCGAAACTGCGCCGTTCTTCAGCCCTGCATCTTCCGCCTGGGCCAAGTTGAAAAACGTAAAGGAAACAGCCAAAAAACACGCGTGCGGGAAAAGGCGCCCGCCGAAAGCAAGACGGCGCGGCCGGAAGAACTTCCAATGATCCGCCATGTCTTTGCTCAAACAAAGAAATCAGGCAAATCCGAGGCTGTAGTTTATTCCACAGTCACAGATTTTGCGAGGTTTCGCGGCTGATCGACATCGGTGCCCATGAACACCGCCGTGTGATAGGCGATGAGCTGGACGGGCACAGCGTAGACGAGCGGGGTGACGAAGCGATGCACCGAAGGCACCGCGAGATCGGTCGCGATCTCGCAGCCGGTGGTCGCCGGATCGGCGTCGCTGACAAGCACGATTTGCCCGCCTCGCGCCGCGACCTCCTGCATGTTCGAAACGGTCTTGTCATAAAGATCGTCGCGTGGCGCGATGACGATAACGGGCATGTTCTCATCGATCAGCGCAATTGGGCCGTGCTTTAGCTCGCCCGCGGCATAGCCTTCGGCATGGATATAGGAAATTTCCTTCAGCTTGAGCGCGCCCTCGAGCGCGATCGGGAAGGACGGGCCCCGGCCGAGGTAAAGAACATCGCGCGCCTTGAACAGGCTATGAGCAAGCGTCTCGTAAGGCTCCTCGTCGCGTAGCACCGTCGACATGTGGCGCGGGACCTCGGCGAGAGCCTGCACGAGCTCAATTTCGAGCGAAGGGTCGATCACCCCGCGCGCTTTGCCGGCGGCGATGGCGAGGCAGGCGAGCACCGCAAGCTGACAGGTGAAAGCCTTGGTCGAGGCAACACCAATCTCCGGTCCTGCCAGAGTTGGGAGAACGGCGTCTGACTCCCGCGCAATCGACGACTCGCGAACGTTGACCACCGAGGCGATGTACTGTCCTTGCCCGCGGCAATATCGGAGCGTCGCGAGCGTATCCGCCGTCTCGCCAGATTGCGAAACGAACAGAGCGGCGCCGCCATGGTCGAGCGGCGTCTCGCGGTAGCGGAACTCAGACGCGATATCGACATCGACCGGAAGCTTGGCCCAGCGCTCGAACCAATATTTGGCGACCAAACCGGCATAGAACGCCGTGCCGCACGCCGAGATCGACAAGCGTCTGAGATCGGCAAAGTCGAAGGGCAGAGCAGGAATGTCCACGCGGTTCGTGGCGAGATCGACGTACGCGGCAAGTGTGTGGCCAATGACCTCGGACTGCTCGTGGATCTCCTTGGCCATGAAGTGGCGGTGGTTGCCCTTGTCGACGATGAAAGCCGTGGCCTGCGAGCGAGTGACCAGGCGCTCCACCGCCTGGCCGTTGCGGTCGCGCACGGCGACGCCTTTGCGAGTGAGCACGGCCCAGTCGCCGTCTTCGAGATAGGCAATGGAGTCGGTGAACGGCGCGAGCGCGATCGCGTCGGAGCCCACGAACATCTCGCCATTGCCGTAACCGATCGCGAGCGGGCTACCTCGCCGCGCCACGATCAAAAGATCGTCGTAGCCGGCGAAGATCATGGCGAGAGCAAACGCGCCTTCGAGACGGCTCAACGTCGCATAGACCGCCTGTACGGGATCGTTGCCGGCGTTCAATTCGCGCGTGACAAGATGAGCGATGACCTCTGTGTCGGTGTCGCTCGTGAATTGCGCACCCGCCGCAACAAGCTCCTGCTTCAGGGCGCGAAAATTCTCGATGATGCCGTTATGCACTACCGCCACCTTTGCCGTCATATGCGGATGTGCATTGGACTCGACGGGCTTGCCGTGCGTGGCCCAGCGCGTGTGGCCGATGCCGGTGTCGCCGAACAGCGGATTGGCCTTGAGCACAATTTCGAGATTGCGCAGCTTGCCTTCGGCGCGCCGACGCCCGAGTCTTCCATTCTCCACGGTGGCGACGCCGGCGGAGTCATAACCGCGATACTCGAGGCGCTTCAGCGCGTCAACCAGCTGCTCGGCGACCGCACCTTTGCCGAGGATGCCAACGATGCCGCACATCGTTCCCTACTCCATCGAATTTTTGCCAACTGGTAATTGGCGGAACCGCCGGTCGCAATTCACGAGCTATGTCCCTTTGTTGCCGGTACCAGCGGCTGCCTTGGCTTTGGACTTGCCGCGCTGCTCACGCCTACGTGCAGCCCAGCCTTTGCGTTCCTCTTGCGGCGAACGGGTGAGCGCAAGCGCGTCAGGCGAGACGTCCTTGGAGATCACGCTGCCCGATCCGATATAGGCGCCGTCCCCGATCTTGACCGGAGCCACGAGCGAAGAGTTCGAGCCGACAAAGGCCCCCGCGCCGATCTCGGTGCGATGCTTGGCGAAGCCGTCGTAGTTGCAGGTGATGGTTCCCGCCCCGATATTGGCGCGCGCGCCGACGCTAGCATCGCCGATATAGGTGAGATGGTTGACCTTGGCGCCCTCGCCGATCTCAGCCTGCTTGATCTCGACGAAATTGCCGACATGAGCATTCTCGCCGAGCGTGGCGCCGGGGCGGAGCCGCGCGAACGGCCCGACGATTGCGCCGGGACCGATATGGGCGCCTTCGATATGGGAGAAGCCTCTGATGGTGGCGCCGTCCTCGATAACCACGCCTGGACCAATCACAACGTTAGGCTCGATCACCACGTCCCTGCCGATGCGCGTGTCATGGCTGATGAACACCGTCTCGGGCGCAACGAGCGTCGCCCCGTTGGCCATTGCCTTGTCGCGAAGCCGCTGTTGCATTGCTGCTTCGGCCTCGGCGAGCTCGGCGCGCGAGTTGACGCCAAGCACCTCCTCTCCGTCGGACAGCACGATGCGCGCTTCAAGCCGGTCGCCTCGGGCGAGCGCCACGGCGTCGGTGAGGTAGAACTCGCTCTTTGCGTTGTCATTGCCGATGCGGCCGAGCAGATCGAGCAGGGTCTTGGCCGAGCGCAACGCCATGATTCCGGAATTGCACAGGGTGAGCGCGCGCTCCTCGTCGCTCGCATCTTTCTCCTCGCGGATCGCTGCGAGACTTCCCCGATCGTCGAGCAGGAACCGTCCATAGCCACTAGGATCGGCTGCCTCGAAGCCGACCACCACCAGATCGGCGCCCGCCTTGAGCTCGGCGCGCACGCGGTTGAGGGTTTCGGAAGTCAAGAGGGGTGTATCACCATAAAGCACGAGGACGTCGCCCTTGAAATCTTCGAGCGCTTCCCGGGCGGACTTAACCGCGTCAGCTGTCCCAAGCTGTTTCGCCTGCACGAATGACTGTGCCTTCGGATCGACGGCCGCAACCGCCGCGCCGACCTCTTCCATGCCAGGGCCGACCACCACGGCCATGCGGTCGATGCCGGCAGCTTTGGCGGCCTTCATCACATGAGCGAGCAGCGTGGCCCCGGCAAGCTTGTGCATCACCTTGGGCAGTTCGGACTTCATCCGCGTGCCCTTACCCGCGGCAAGGATGATGGCGAGGGAGGAGGTTTGGTTCATGAGGCTTGAATCGCTGACACTTCACTCAAATTGCGCGGCAGCACGGAGCTGACTTAAGCGCGCAAAGCTTAGGTACAGTTAAGGGCGTCAATCCTGTATTGATGGCGGCAAAGCCGAATCGCCGTCCAAAGGCACGCGGACGGCGATTGTCTAGTCCAAACGAGGGGCTAGGGCCATAACCTGCGTCAGGAGGGCCCAGCAGGGGAAAATTGACCGGCTGGATGGACGGAGTAATCTCCCTCAGATGGGGCGGCGCCATATCGCAGGCTAAGCCATATTCAGGTCGTTTTTCAGCCTGAATTTCCAGGCGAGAGGGGGTTCACTCTCAATGATCAAGGATCGTCAAACCGGTTCGCGAAATGTGGTTCGGAGCGCGTTCGCGTTCTTCTGGATCGTGCTCGGCGGCCTGTCGGGCGTATACTTGTTCACCCTCCTGACCAATCCCGGTGCCCTTGGCAGCCAGGTCGCGCCAGGCGAGACGTCAATTAGCTCGGAGCAAGCTGCAAGCGCCGTCGGCGCTGCCGAGACGGGGAAGATCGAGTCCACCTTGCGCGAACTGTCGCAGCAGATCGCTGAGATCAACACGCGTCTTGAGCCGCTTGAGAAGGCTGTGCGGCCGGCCGGCTCATTGTCGGAGAACGCGAGCCCCTCGACCCCGGAGTCAGAGCCGGTGCCTTCGCCCGAGCCACCCGCTCCTCAAGCGAAGAAGCCTAGTGTCGCCTTGGCGCAGCCTGCCGAGAAACCCGCCGAGCCGGCGAAACCTGCCGAAGCACCCAAGGCGGCCCAGGTTCCCGCGCCAGAACCGCCTCCCGCGGCAAAGCCTGCGGACGTGAAGCCCGCGGAAGTCAAACCCTCGGCGACGCCTTCGAGCAGTCCGCCTCCTTCTGAAGAGCCAGCCGACGCGGAGAACGAGCACGAGCCTACGCCGCCGCCGGTGACGGTGTCGGAGGTTCCCGACGAGCCCTTGACCGAAGTAACGCCGACTCCAAGCCTCAGCAGCAATCTGTCGGCGCCAAGTCCGGCCGCGACCGACAGTGCCTCCTCATCATCGGAATCCGGCAGCGAGAGCACGGCACCAACACCCAACACCGAAATTGCAGCTCTTAGCCCCACCACTCTGCCGCCGGCAGCCAACGACGGGTCCACGCGCTACGGCATCGAGATCGGGATCGTGGCGAAGCAGGATGGATTGCGACCATTGTGGCGCGAGTTGCTCACCAATCACGCAGCTTTGGTAGCGGGGCTTCAGCCTCGTCGCGTGCTGGCCCCCGACAAGAAGTGGCGGCTGATCGCCGGGCCGTTCGCCAACGCCGCAGAGGCGAACCAAGCCTGCCTCCTGTTCAAGAAGGCGCAGAAGTCGTGCGAGGCGACGGTCTTTGCCGGAGACTCGCTCTAGTCACCCGGCTACCGAGCTTGCGCAGCCAACGAGCTAGAGCTGATCCGTGTTGAAGGTATCGCAGCTCTCGAGCTTCCCGCTTTCGTAGCCGCGCTTGAACCAGCGCACCCGCTGCGCGGAAGAGCCGTGAGTGAATGCATCGGGCACGACATAGCCTTGCGTCTGCCTCTGGATGTGATCGTCTCCGATGGCGCTCGCCGCGTTCAGCGCCTCGTCGATGTCACCGGGCTCGATGATGTTCTTGCTTTCTTGCGCGTGATTGGCCCACACGCCGGCGAAGCAATCGGCCTGCAGCTCGACCCGAACCTGCAAAGCATTCGCTTCGGCCGAATCCATGCGCTGCCGCACCGCCTCGACCTGATCCATGATGCCGAGCAGCTTCTGCACGTGATGGCCGACTTCGTGCGCGATGACATAGGCCTGGGCGAAATCGCCCGGCGCTTTGAAGCGGTTCTTGAGCTCCTGGTAGAAGTCGAGGTCGATATACACCTTCTCGTCGTTCGGACAGTAAAAAGGCCCCATGGCCGATTGGCCAAGCCCGCAAGCCGAACGGATCGCGCCTGAGTACAGCACGAGCTTGGGGTCGCTATAACGCTGGCCGTATTGTTTGAACTGAACTTGCCAGACGTCCTCGGTGTCGGCGAGCACCACGCTTACGAATTGCTTGAGATCGTCCTCGCTCGTCGATTGTGGATGCTGGACCGGCGGACCTTGGTGCTCCGTGCCGGGGGCCGGGACATTGGTGCTCTCGGGACGAGACTGCGGAAGTTGAATGTTCGGGAAGTTATCCTCGTCACCTCCCCCTCCCTGCAAGATCACCCTCGGGTCGATGCCGAAGAACAGCATGAGCCCGAGAATGATGAGAATGCCGACAATGCCGATGCCGCCGCGCCCGCCGCCGCCGCTGGGAAAGCTGACCCCGCCGCCAGGCATCGGAAAGCCGAAGCCGCCGCCTTCGTCGCGTCGGTCCTCGACGTTCTGGCTTTCTCTTTCGCCGCGCCAGCGCATGGTCCTCTGACTCATTTAGGTTCGCCCGGATTTTCATCATAGTGCATGACGCGGGCCCCTGCACAAGCTTCGCGCTTCCCGGCGGAACCTTTGAGATAGCGCGGCGTTTTGGTGCCGGTTAGATGCGCCATGCGGTCTTAAGGCGCGCGTGCAAATGCTTGTGGCTATTAAAAAGACTGACAAGGAATCGTCAAAAAACTGCCACAGGCCCAAGGCATGCTCTATGTGCCCAGTTGTGTTCGGTCTGGGTAGGTAGTGCGTTCTGTGTAATGCGTACGAGCCTCGGCACTCCCCGCGCCGGGGCTCTTCTTTTTGCGGCAGCCGCCTCGCATCTCGACACCCAAGTGAACCGTTTTCGCGCCTCTCAGCGCGCGACGCCTTCAGCCTCTATTCGGCTGGCTCGAGCACGCCGCGCGGCCTGGGTAACGCAGGCGCGTCCTGTGTGCCTTCGAGATCGGCCTCCAGGAACTCGCGCCGGCTGAGATAGGTGTAGGCCAGGGGGATCACGAACAGCGTGAACAGCGTGCCGACGAGAAGCCCGCCCACGATCACCCAGCCGATGTCCTGACGATTCTCGGCGCCGGCGCCGGTCGCGAGCGCAAGCGGCACGGCGCCGAGCACCATGGCGCCGGTGGTCATCAGGATCGGTCGGAGCCGCAACGCCGCCGCTTCCATCACCGCCTCGCGCATCGGCTGCCCCTTGGCGCGAAGCTGGTTCGAGAATTCCACGATGAGAATGCCGTGCTTGGTGATGAGTCCGATCAGCGTGACAAGCCCGACCTGGCTATAGATGTTGAGCGTGCCGCCGCTCCACCACAATGCAAGCAGCGCGCCGGTCACCGAGAGCGGTACGGTCAGCATGATAATGAAGGGATCGGTGAAGCTTTCGAACTGCGCCGCGAGCACGAGATAGATGAAGGCGAGCGCGAGCAGGAAGATGAGATACATATTGCGGCTCGCTTCCCTGAACTCGCGCGACTGCCCAGAATATTCGACATGGGCGGTGATTGGCAGCACCTCTTGCGCGGTCTTGGCAAGGAAGCTCAGGCCGTCGCTCAAGGTGTAGCCTGGCGCAAGCTGCGCGGTGATGGTGGCGGCGCGGAGCTGATTGAAGTGGTTGAGCTCCTTCGGAGCCACGGTCTCCTTGATGGTGATGAGGTTCGACAGCGGGATCATCGCGTCCTCCCGCCCCTTCACATAGATGCGCCGCATATCGTCGGGATTCTGGCGGTCGATATCGGCGATCTTCACCACCACGTCGTATTGCTCCCCGTTCTGCTTGAAGCGCGTGACCTGGCGACCGCCGAGCATCGTCTCGAGCGTGCGGCCGAGCGTGTCGATCTCGACTCCTGTCGCCGCTGCCTTCTCACGGTCGACCGAGATGTCGAGCTGCGGCGAGTTGAGCTTGAGGTCTGAGTCCACGTCGACCAGCCCCGGATAGTCGCGAACCTTCTCGAGCACGGCATCGACCATCTTCTGCAATTCGTCATACGAGCTCGAGGTCTGGATCACGAAATTGATGGGCTTGTCCTTCAGGCTTTGACCGAGCGACGGCGGGTTGCTTGGAAACGCCACCACACCCGGGACGGCGACCATGCGCGGCGCGATCGACTTGGCGATCTCCTGCTGGGTGCGCTCGCGCTCGCTCCACGGCTTGAGCCTTACGACCGAGGTGCCCTGCGAGACCGTAGGATTGCCGGCCACCACGAAGATGCGGTCGGCCTCCGGTACCGAGAGATAGATCTGCTCGAGTTGTTTCGCATAGGCGTCGGTGTATTCAATAGTCGCGCCCTCCGGCGCGCGGAACATCACATAGATGTTGCCTTGATCTTCGATCGGCGCCAGCTCTCCCTTCAGCAGGCCGAACAGCGCAACGCTCGAGCCCGCCACCGCAAGCCCGATCAGGAGCACGACCGGCCGGACCGCCAGCGCGCGCTTGAGCAGGCCGCGGTAGCCCGCGCCGATGCCCTGAAGCACGCGCTCGCTCGCGCGGTATAGAGCGTTGTGCCGCTCCTGGTGGCGCAGGAGCTTCGAGCACATCATCGGCGAGAGCGTCAGCGCCACGAAGCCCGAAACGATGACCGCGCCGGCAAGCGTCCAGGCGAACTCGGTGAACAGCCGCCCGGTGATGCCGGTCATGAAGCCGATCGGCGCGTAGACCGCGGCTAGCGTGATAGTCATCGCGATCACGGCGAAAGAAATCTCGCGGCTGCCGATAAGCGCGGCTTTGACCGGGTTCATGCCCCCCTCGACGTGGCGGTAGATGTTCTCCAGCATGACGATGGCGTCGTCCACCACGAGGCCGATTGCGAGGACGAGCGCGAGCAGCGTCAGCGTGTTGATGGAGAAGCCTAGCGCATACATCAGCGCAAACGCGCCGATCAGCGAGACCGGGATCGTGACCAGCGGGATCAGCGTGGCGCGCACCGAGCGCAGGAACAGGAAGATGATCAGGACTACGAGGAGGACCGCTTCGCCGATGGTCTCATAGACGTTCTTGATCGACTCGGCGATGAACACCGATTTGTCGTTGGCGATCCTGACTTGCATGCCGTCAGGCAGCGACGCGGTGATGGCTGGCAGCACCTTCTGGATTTCTTGGGCGACTTCAAGCGGATTGGCGGTTGCCTGCTTGATCACGCCGACCGCGATCGCAGGCTTGCCGTTGAAGCGAACGATGCGCCGCTCATCGAGGGCGCCGAGCTCGGCGTGGCCCACGTCTGCGAGGCGCACGAGATAACCATTGGCCTCTTTGACGATGAGATCGTTGAATTGCTCGGGCGTGCGAAGGTCGGTTTCGGCAAGCACGGTGAACTCGCGCTGCTGGCTTTCAATGCGGCCTGACGGCACCTCGACGTTCTGACGTCTCAGCGCCGCCTCGATGTCTTGCGGC
>Ga0075418_10004468_pt1 | contig 15945 bp, 18 predicted proteins | sample SoiMetdeltSBSDD2_FD_81776 | JGI IMG/M metagenome (GOLD analysis project Ga0075418, IMG submission 81776) | Bulk soil microbial communities from a Populus tree surrounding site in Tennessee, USA - Soil MetaG P. deltoides SBSDD2 | ecosystem: Environmental > Terrestrial > Soil > Tree plantation...
GCGAGCTGATGTTAATCCACGAATGCGCGGATTGTGGTTCGCTGTCTATCAACCGGATCGCAGCCGATGATGACTCGGAATCCATCCTGACCGTTTTCCAGGATTCTTTGAGGCACAGTCATCAGAAGTTTCGGCTATGCGAGGGACAGGGAATCCTCATGCTGGGAACCGGCGCGCTGCAGGCAGTACAGGTACAGCTTTTCGGACCGCGCCGGGAAGCTCTCATACCGATGTGGGAGTAGCTGCAAATTGATCCCCGCCCTTCGGGCGGGGCTTTTCGTCCTATAATTGGGAAGAAATTTATTTCCGAAGCAAGGACGGCAGGATGAAAGAGAAAGACTTCGATACTCCCAACCCTTTTTTCAGCGTGGATTTGCTTACCGGCTGCAGCAACCTGGTCAGCTTCTCGAAGGCCCTTGATGATAATTTCGATAACAAGATCCTCGAACCTGTCTCACTGATCACAGTAGACCTCTACCAACTCCGCGATATCAATAAAAGAAAAGGTTTTGAATATGGCGACAGTCTCCTGCGCTGGCTGGGGATCGCGATCAAAGATGAGACGGAAGCGACGGTGTATCGGGTCTCGGGCGATAATTTTGTGGTGGTATTGATGGGCAGACACAAAACCCACCAACAAATCGCCCAAAGATTGTACGACCGGCTGAACAGCGAAGCTCAACAGCTGGAATTGAGTCTGCCTGTGGTGCGCATGGCTGTGATTCACTTCCCGGATAGTAATCGTCTCAACCCATCAGTCGTGTGGAAAAACATGAATGAAAAGATGGAAGAGACGCGTGCCAATGAACCCTTTAAATTTTTTCAGGCCGATACTTCGGAAGAGGATTCAGCTACGCTCCGGGCGATCGAACTGATGGCCAGACGGATCGAAACCCTGGGTGGAACGCTTCAATATACCTTTCGGCTTGCCTACACCGACCCGGTCAGCAGCGCCCCGAACATGCTGGCCATCCAACGAAAACTGGATCTGGCCCTCAGCGAAGCCATCCTTGAACAAAAACACCTATGCCTTTGCCTGATCGACGGTGACAGCCTCAAGCGATATAACAGCAAAGGGTATGCAGCTGGCGATGACGTGATTCGCAAAATCACAAACACCCTGAGCTCGGCTTTACGTCCCAGTGACTTCCTGGGGCGCTGGCGCATGGGGGATGAATTCATCATCATTCTGCCTGCCACAAATGTAGATCAAGCGTCCATGGTTGGTGAAAGACTGCGTGCTTCCATTGAACAGGCGTCGCAGGGATGGTTATTCCCCACCTCCATTTCGATGGGCATTTCCTATTACCCAAAACATGGCTACACCGCCAGCCAGCTGATCGAAGCCGCCGAGAAGGCGCTCGCGCAGGCGAAGATAAGTGGGAAGAACCGGGTAATTGTGGCGTCGTGAAGCACCTGTCATTGCGAGCCTCGAGCCTTAAACGGCGAGATGGCGATACCAATCTCCTCTGCGTTTTGATGATTTCTCTTTCCACGGTGGAACGGAAGAAGTATAGCAATTGATAGCCTCCCAGTAGACTCTGAGAGTCTACTGTCAGTATTCTGGAACAAATTCCAATCGGAGGTAATGCGATGAAAACCCTCTCTATCTTTTTGTCCCTGATCAATTCGTTGCTGGCGGGCGTGATTCTGCTGGCAAGCCTGACTGGTAGTGAAATCCGCCAGGCGGCATTTCTATGGTTGTTCACAAAGTTATTTGTAACCTTAATCATTATTGCCATAGGCGTCCTGACCTGGTTGGGCAGCATGTTCACATTGAAGCCTACTCTTATGGCTTTGAGTAGCTTATTCCTGGTTGCTTTGGGCGCGGCAACCGTCGTCTGGACTTTCCATCTGGCGATGGTGACTGGTGATATGGAATACTATATGGTTGTATATGGCGGCAGTCTGGCAATGCAGGGTGCAGCTTCACTCTTCGGCTTTGCTGATGAATCCAGGAATCTCACCGCAACCTCGTAAATAATTTTTGACTTGACATTCCGGATAAGACCTGTACAATAACGCCCATCGAAATGGAGCCATAGATGAATACAATCCATAATTGCTCCTGTCTATGGCGGGGTATGTAACCACCGCCTGAGACAACCTTCACTCACAAGCAGTCAACAGCTCAGGACAGTGGAACAACCCCGCGTACCAATTCGAACGCGCAGAATTGTTCCGTGTCTTTCTATTTTTCTGTTGGCTGCTTTTAGATTCTCGCGTTGACCGCGGCCAAAACGCGAATTCAAATAAAACTTTATGCTAAGGAGAGAATATGTCATACGTACACCCTGAATATCTGGTGGAAACCGAATGGGTTGCCCAAAATCTGGAAAATCCAAATGTTCGCATCATTGAGTCCGATGAAGATCCCTTGCTCTATGCGGTGGGTCATGTTCCCGGTGCCGTGCAGGTAGACTGGTTCAGCACACTACAGCATCCCTTACGCCGAGATTTCCTGACCAAGGAAAAGTTTGAAGAGGTCGCCTCGAATATTGGGATTACGAACGACACGACCGTTGTATTCTATGGCGACAAGTCCAATTGGTTTGCGTGCTACGCATTGTGGCTGTTCCAATATTTCGGTCACCAGAATGTGCGCATCATGAACGGCGGACGACTTAAATGGGAAAAAGAAGGCCGGCCCCTCGTGAAGGATGTTCCCACCTTTGAGAAAACGTCCTATCGCGCGACAGAACCAGATAAATCAATCCGCGCCTTCCGCGAGGAAGTCCTCCAGCAGAGCAGTGCCAAGAAACCACTGGTCGACGTTCGCTCTCCCAAGGAATACTCTGGCGAATTGATCTCCATGCCAAACTATCCGCAGGAGGGCGCACAGCGCGGCGGACATATTCCCGGTGCGGTCAGCATTCCGTGGTCCCAGGCGGTCAACGAAGCCGACAGCACGTTCAAGCGCCCTGATGAACTGCGCGCGCTGTACGAAGGCAAGGGCATAAAACCAGATGGTGAGGTGATTGCCTACTGCCGCATCGGCGAGCGTTCTTCCCTGACATGGTTCGTTCTAAAGTATTTGCTGGGTTACCCAAATGTCAAGAACTATGATGGCTCATGGACCGAGTGGGGCAATCTGGTCGACGCGCCTATAGAAAGATAACCATTATTGCTCTGTCCGGAGCTTCGCGAAGCACGCTTTAGGGAAGCCCTGACAGAGCGAAAGAAATTATGTCCTTACCCCCCAAATTGCAAGAGATTGTGGATGATTTCAGCGGCATGACGAGAGAAGAAAAACTCGAGACTCTCATCGCGTACGCCGAGACCTTCCCGCCTTTACCTGAATGGCTCAGGGAAAGGCGCGATAACATGGAGCCAGTTCCCGAATGTATGACGCCTGTTTTCCTGTTCGCTGAACACTTGCCAACGGGCCGCATCCATTTTCACCTGGATATTCCTCCGCAATCTCCCACAGTGCGCGGGCTGGCATCCATCCTTACAAATGGGTTGAATGGCTGCACCCCTGAAGAAATCATCAGCGTGCCAGGCGATTTCTATCTGCCAATGAAGCTTCATGAAGCGATCTCACAACAACGCCTCACTGGATTTGTCGGTGTTTTAGGACACATGAAACAGGAAGCTGTAAAGCTCCTGGAAAAAAAAGAGTAACTGATTCCACCCACGATTAGAAATAAATAAGAGTTCTGCACCAACGAAAAAAGTAGTTGCACGATTTCAATAACCATGCTAAAATATTGAAAGTTCTCCCCGACCTGCCCCCCTCAGGCCGGGGAGAACTACTTAAGGGTGAATTGATACGATTTTAATCCTAGTACAATCAGTATATGAAGCAAATCAAATTTTTTCTTTTCATCATTTTGATTCTGATCACATCTGCCTGCGCATCGACCAATGCAGGAGCAACGCCCGCTTCACCCATCCCTCAACCTGGCTCTACATCCACAAACTTTCTTCCCGCCGATACATCTACGCCCCGCCCTACTTTCACGGCCACATTTACTCCCACCCTCACAGAAACATCAGCGCCCACCGAAACTCCAACGAATACGCCCATTCCCACTGTGGAAAGTTTGAAGGCCCGGGTCAATACAGGTAAGTTAAGTTGCCGTTACGGTCCTGGCGCAGAATATCTCTATCTGTATGCCTTGAATGAGGGGGCCAACATTAAACTGGTCGGTCGCACCGATGCTAACAACTGGGTCTGGGTGGATGGCACCAGCAAATGTTGGGTCAACGCCGAGCTTCTTGAGATTGCAGGAGAGCCAAAAGCGCTGCCCATCGTTTATCCAGAAATTGCGAAGCTACCCGTGTCACCGTACTATCCCGGCCCAAGTTGGGCCAATGCCACGCGAAAGGACAATAGCGTGGAGATCACCTGGGAACCAGTGCCTATCAGCCCCGGGAAATTTGAGGATGAGTTCATGCATCAATACATCATCGAAGTGTGGCGTTGCGAAGGTGGTCAGATATTCTTCGAGACGCTGGGCACCAACTTTCCTTTCATCGTCGTCGAAAATGATGAAGCAGGCTGCAATGAACCTTCCCATGGGCTTGTTTATGTACAGGAAAAGCATGGCTACGGTGGACCCATCGAAATTCCCTGGCCCGGCCCGTAGACACGAAATTTCGACCTTCTCGTTATATCAGGACTTTTACGGACTTGAATCAACAACCCAACCTGATCGGCAAGTTGGGTTGCTGATTTGAGCGAATTGCAACTCTTACTTTTTCGACTTCTTTCGCTTCCGCACGGCAGCGCCTTGCGAAGAACGGACTGTCTCCTGTGCTGGTTTTTTGATCGTGTTAGGCTTTCCTTTGGATGAGGGAGGCGGTTTGCGTCTCACCAGCCCGATGGGCGGCGGCAGCACAATATCTGGCATGATTTCCTCGGCATTCCGGATGGAAGGAGTGAGGTACCCCCAGAGTCCTACGAGGGTCCCACCGATACCGCAGAGGAGAATCATCAATCCATAACCGGCACCTGGGCCCGTGCCAACCAGCCAGCCGAATATATTTGACCATACCCCATCAGCCTGCATCGCGGGTTCAAAGACTTTGTCGCCGAAATAGCCAGCCAACAGTGGTGTGAACAGAAATGGGACTTGCGCAATAAAATCGCCGGCGGCAAAGATACGTCCCTGAATATCGGGAGGGACTTTCGATTGTATGAATTTATTGATAGCAACGTCTACAACAGGATTGAATAAAGAGTCGATTACTTTCGCGATTACCCAAATAATGAAAATCTGTCCAATCCCCAATAAGGTCAAACCAAACAGGCTGGAAAGAATCCAGCCTAATAAAATGGCTCGTACAGGGCGTTTAATTCCACCTAAAACGCTAATAGCCAGGCCAGCCACCACGGCAGCCCACGCGCCCGCAGATTGGACCGAATCAGCCAGTTCGATGTTGCCACCCGCCCGCAACGCGACCATGGTATAGAGCGCCGTGTAGGATAATGCGATACCTGAAAAGATGTTTCCAAAGAAGAAAATCAGCTGGAGACCCAGCAAACCCGGGCGCTTCAGAATATATCTGATCCCGTACATCGCCTCTTTGAAGAGGTCCGCATGCGATATATCCAGCGTGTCCGGCGTGGTTGGAATATGCACAAACAACAACATTCCAATCGAAAACACAAACGAGATCAGGTTGATTGCCAGGATGCCCTTCAACCCAAGCGTGCCGTACAAGAGGCCCACCAGTAAGGGACCAAAGATCTCCGGCGTATCATACAATAATGACAGCATCCCGTTGGCACGCACATATTCGCGACGCGGGACCAGGACCGTGATGACCGATGAATAGGTTGGTAAGCGAAAAGCATATCCAATACCTTGAATTACTGCGTTGAGATAGATATGCCAGGTTTGGAGTGACCCCGAAGATTCCAGCACCAGCAGTACCGCTGTCGCTGAAAGCAGGAGGAAATCGTATAGCAGCATCATTGCTTTGCGCGGATAACGATCTATGAAAAAGAGCGCAAATAACACAAATAAAAGATACGCGGCGAAGTAAAAAGATTCCCAGTATCCCAACGCCGTTCCGCTGGCTTCTGTCGCTTTAGAAATCCAATGAATTTGCGCAAATAGTGCCGTACTCGTGGCAATGCCTGCAACCATCTGGCCAAGCCAGATGATAAAAAGACCTCGCATGCCATTTGGACGGTTGGAATTTATTTCCGTTGTCATCAGCGTAGTATCTTTGGGAGGGTAACACAGCCCATATAAGATCACAACCCCATTTCTGGGGCTGGTTTCTTGTAATCTCGTTTCAGAAAATCCTTAAGCGGGTTCCGCTCGCGCCAGTTTGTCGTGATCCGGCAGGATGGTCTCAGCATTGTAAATGTGTGGGATGAAATATCCTACCAGGCCAACCAGCGCCGCAATCAGGCCGCAGATCACGATCAATAGTCCCATGCCTGAGCCCGGACCGGTTCCCACGAGCCAGGCGAAGGCGGCAGGCAAGCCCGTGCCGGCGCGTGCAGCGGGTTCAAGTGCGTAGTCTGCGAGCAGGCCACCGATGATTGGTGAAAGAGGGTTTGTGATCCACGCGATCAGGCGCCGGCTGGAAAAGACGCGCCCCTGCACATCCGGGGCAACCTTGGCCTGCCAGATAGCCTGGTTCGATCCATTCACCAAAGCGATCACTACCGATGTCAGTACCATACCTGTAATCCAGACTGGCAGGCCGCCGGCCAGACCGATGATGGCCATTCCGATGCCACTAAGGATCCAGCCGAACAGCACGCCGTGAACGCGTCGCTTGAAGCCTCCCCAGGCAGACATGAGCACACCACCCACCACGCCCGCAATGGCTCCAGCCGTTTGAACCGTTCCAAAGGCCAGGCTGTCGTTGCCTGAGCGCGAAAGGATCATCGGCGCGAAAACAGTGAAGCCAATACCTGCAAAAAGGTTGCCCACAAAGAATACAAGCTGCAAACCCAACAGGCTGGGGCGCTGAAAAATATATTGGAATCCATAGGCTGCCTCTTTCAACAGGCCGCCACTGGCTTGCGCGCCCTCCTGGGTACGCTCGGGTTGCGGCACATGTACGATCAACAAGGCGCCGACAGCCAGGGTGAAAGTGGCTACGTCTATGAATAGAATTCCTGTGAGTTGGATCACAGGCAGCAAGGCGCCAGCCAAGATCGGGGCGATGACGCCAGGCCCGGCTTCCATCAGCGACATCATGCCGTTGGCGCGCCCGAGATGTTCCTTCGGAATCATGGTCGAGATCGCGGCGGAATAAGCCGGCCACTGAAACGCTGTACCAAGACCAAAAATGATGGACGCCACGTACATATGCCAGAATTGCCAGATATCCAAATACAGTACAGTCAGAATTCCCAGCGTCGCAATTCCCGCGCCGAGGTCACTTATCATCATCATCAATTTTCGATTGTGCCGGTCAATCATAACGCCCGCCACCGGCGAAATAAGCAGGAAGGGAATAAAGTAAAACACCTGCATCAGTCCCAACGCGGTGGCGCTGCCGGTCTGCTCGTACATAAAGATAGTCAATGCAAACTGGCTCATCGAGCTGGCCAGTACGGAAATGATCTGCCCCAACCAGATAACGGTAAAAGCGAACATGCCCTGAGGCCGATTGGCCGAACTTGTCATGTAGTCTCCTTTGGCAGGTGGGGAATCGAACTCGGCGAAAATAACACAGTGTGTGTTTTCGAGCATCCCTCTGGCGAGGGTTATTTGGGTTGAAGCGCGGAGTCTGGGTTGCCTTTCATTGTACTTGATCGGAAAACGTATAGGAAGTAAAAGACCCTGAAGTCCGTTACAAAACAGCTTCAGGGTCTCAACGATGAATGGGATCGTTATCGCATCGCACGATAGAAGGCGGAGAAGAGATACGCTAACATGCGTCACACTCCTTTGATTGGAACAGGAAACGAACACCCAATAACACTAAATACTGGCCAGATAATTACTCCACATAAATTTCAACGTGCTCACCATCTTCCTCGTCGGTGACATCAATGATCTTGCCCGTCATACCGGCCCGCAGGGCTTCCATCACGTTTGACATATCCACGCCTTCCACCTCGGGGGCAAAATGCGCACCGATTTTCAGTCCGGCATCCACCAGCGCCAGCGGTATCTGCACCGAAGCCTTCGAGCGTCCCGTGCGCGTGTCTGTCACTCGAATGCGCAACCACTTGGCCCCACCCGGCATACCTGGTACGCGCGGTACGGGAGACTTTTTCACATTCAATGCCGCGAGCAATTTCGTGCCCTCCTCGGCGCTAAGTTTCCCTTCCTCGATCATCTTCAAAATCTTCATCCGTTCTTCTACTGTTGCCATCATAAACCTCCGGTTCTCCTTGCATTGCACCACCGTGCTGCATGATTAACCAATATATACCTGTACATGCGCGTCATCATCATCAACGTTGATCATCAAAGGCTCTTTAGAATCCTTGGTTGCATTCATCATTTGAATAATGCCTTCCACCCTGCCCTTGCTCATCCCTGTAAAATTGTGACCAAAATTTTCAAAAAACCAGGCCACAAGCCCCAGTGGAATAGGAAAACCGAGCGTGATGTGCCTTGGACCATCGCCAGGCTCGGCATTGCGCCTGTCAACATCGACGTAGATCCAGCGGGATGTGCGGCTACCCGCGCCGAGCGCAATCAACAACACTCCTGCCAGCAAAGGCAAGGTCATGCAATAAAACCAGAAATTGACGCCCACATTTTGTTGGATGGCATAAATTGCCCACGCGCTGAACACGGTAAAGATTATGCCGATCCAGAGCGGGATGAGAGCAAATCGCCGCGCTCTTTCCTTGATCCTGTCGAATTCTGGCGCCTCGGCTTTTTCGTAGCTGGAACCCTGGTGGGGTTGAATCACTTCCAATTCAGCTTCAGCCGATTCATCCGCATGATTGGTGCCCGGGTCAGTATCATCATCCAGAGCACGCATCAAACCAGCCGCACCTTCTGCTGTGATCGTGCCGTCCGCAACCATTTGCAGAATCTTTTTGCGTTCTTCAGCAGACATTACTTACCTCCCTCCAAAGCGTTCAGAAGCTCCTCAGCCTGTTGAGCGGTGATCTTCTTCTCTGCCAGCATTTTTAGAATTGTCATCCGTTCCTCCTCCGCGATGGGCTCCGAGGGAGGCTCGGGCGGAGTTGGCGGCTTAGGCATCCCTTTGAATTCCCAATTCCAATTGAACCCGCGGCCCCGCCGCGACTGCCGTTCGACATGACGCTCGACCCGGCGGGCCGCTTCTTCAGCCCGTTTGGCCGCGCGTGCAGTAGCCTGCTCCACCTGTCGAGAAATCCGGTCGCCAAAACCAGACCAGTCAAAATTTACCCCGGCAAAATTACCAAACTCATCCACGGATTCGGCTGCATCCACCTTATTCGTCAACCGCACCTCCCCACCTGCGCTTAAACTGATCTGTGCAGACCCATCCCCCAACACCACCACACGCTGAGTTGCATCTGCATCTTTATCGATGCCGGGCCAGTCTACATCAATCGCATCGCCCTGCATGGTGACAGTCGCATTGGCAGTTTTCGGCAAAACCAGCAGGATATCGTCCCCGGCATTTACAGCATAGCCGCCATCTGCTTTTGGCTCCAGGTAAACAATCACATCATCGCCGACGTTGACTTTGATGTTCCCGCGCGCCCCGCGTAGTGCAAGATCATCGGCAACCGAGTCAAGCGTCACATTGCCGTCGACATCGCGAATGGACACATCACCATGCGCGTTTTTGATGTACAAATCTCCTTTTGCGCCGCGCAGGCTGAAATCAGCATGAATTGTGTCAATGGAGATCGATCCCGCATCCCGAATGGAAAGATCGCCATGGATCTCCTGTATTTCCATGCCTCCGAGCAATCCGCGAATCGATGCATCGCCGCCGATGAATTTGATCGCGAGCGAGGCACCTTTGGGAAGGCGTAAGGAGACGTCACTGCCCGATGAAACAGAAACCGTTTCACCCGTCTGTTCGACGCGGGCGTCGTCCTCATCCGATTTGATCAGCAGATCGGCACCATCCCAGCCCACCACACTGAGATCGCCGCCGATTTTTTCAAGTTGGATTTTGGGGTTATTCCCTACAAACACAGATTTTGACATGGCTGGTTACTCCTCACCGCGCAGCATGCGCATGGCATCATCAGCTGAAATCTTGCCGGCTTCCAGATCTTCCAAAACACTGTTCCGTTTTTCGGCGCCGACGTCGACGGATTCATCTTTACCAGGTTCATAACCCAGCGCTCGAATCACCTCGTGTAATCGATTGCGAATCGTAGGGTAGGAAAGGCCAAGTTCCTGTTCCATACGATTGATCTTGCCCTCACAGCGTACAAAGGTTACGATAAAATCAAGATGCTCGGCAGTAACGTGCGCAATCGGTCCACCTGAAAAACGACCTTCGATGGATGTATCACAAGTCGAACAGTGTAGACGCGTAATTTCTAATTCAGATTTGCATACCGGGCAATGAGTTGGTGTCGCATACATATGAAACTCCGTAGGTTTATCACAATTTTAGTCGAAAATCAATATTCAGAATACAAAAATCACTTTTTATAACAAAATTATAATCATTATTTATTATTTGTCAAGTGTTATTAAATATTTTGAAACATTAAATTGATATATTTGAAATTCTCGCAAATTCAACTTTATTCCCTGGAGCAGTCATGATTCGCTCGCTATTTTATACCCCCGGTCAGCCTATACGCAAGGATATTCCTCCCAAAGAATTCCCCAAATTAACCCGAGATCGTCGCGGTGTACTATGGGTAAATTTTGAGAATGAAACAGCCGAAACCTGCCTCCCCATCCTCCAGAGCTTCGGATTTCATCCACTGGCAATTGACGATGCCCTGCAGGAAGTTCATGTGCCGAAAGTGGATGATTGGGGAGATTACCTCTATATCGTCTTAAACTATTTGGATATTAAACCAAATGGTAATTACTGGGAAACGAACACCGAAGAATTGGACGTTTTTCTCGGCCCAAACTACATTATCACACTTCAAGATTCTCCGATCCCGGCTATTGGAGATACCTGGGCGGCCTGCGACCGGGACCTGCGCACCGTTCAAGAAGGCGCGGATCACATACTTTACAGAATCGCAGACAACCTCGTTAGCGGATACATGCCTACCGTGGAAAAGATCGACGCGGCCATCGACCAAATCGAAGATGAAGTCTTTGATCGCCCTGCGCCCCGGACTCTCGAAAAGCTGTTTGCCCTTAAACGCCTCTTACAAGCGATGAGGCGGATTCTGCTCCCCCAACGCGAGGTGTTGAACAAACTGGCCCGCGACGATTACAAAGTTATTGACCCGAAAGACCGCATCTTCTTTCGCGATATCTACGATCATCTGGTGCGCCTGCATGACTTGAACGAAAGCCTGCGTGATCTGGTAGGCGGAGCCCAGGATACATACTTATCCGTCGTCAATAACCGCATGAATGAGGTTATGAAAACGCTGACGATCATCACCACCCTGTTCATGCCTCTCGCTTTCGTCACAGGCTTCTTCGGAATGAACTTCTTCGAACCACTGGGTCTGCTGACAGCTTGGACAACCAACGGCGTTTTCTACCTTACTCTTGCGATTACAATTTTGCTGCCTATCAGCATGTATGTCTGGATGCGCCACCGGACCTGGGTGTAACCTTTCCCTCCAAAATAATAATCGAAAAGGCTTGACACAGAACAAGCGTTCGAGTATCATTTATAGCACAAATGAGCGAAGAATGCTCATACTTGCCCATATTTGGCAGGAGGCATAAATGATGGTTCGAAAAAGCAAAGGTCTGACGGACAAGCACATTAAAGTGCTCGAGTTCATGACGAATTATCACGGTGAAAACGGCCGTCCGCCCTCCATCCGTGAAATTGGAGAGAAGGTCAAAATCTCATCCACATCTGTCGTCAATTATTATCTTGATCAGCTGATGAAGATGGGGTACTTGAAACGTGACACCCGTGTCTCGCGTGGCCTGCGTCTGACCAATAAAGTCAATGAAGTCGTTCAAATGATCACTGATACACTTCGCGTCCCGATCCTGGGCCCGATCGCCGCTGGTCCGTTGATGCTGGTCCCTGAAGCAGGCATTGACTATATGAACGATAAGGAATATAACGCGGTGGAAATTGCCCGCAGCCTCCTCCCCAGTAAGGAAAAAGGCAACGATCTGTATGCCTTGGAAGTCAAGGGAGATTCCATGATCGACGCCATGATCAACGACGGTGACATCGTGGTGATGAAACCCGCGCAGGAAGCTCGCAACGGTGAGATGGTGGCCGTGCGCGTGGATAACGAATATACTTTGAAGTACTTCTATAAGGAAAAGGATCGTTATCGCCTTCAGCCCGCCAACCCCACCATGCGGCCGATCTTTGTAAAGAAGAACGATCCGCTGGAGATCAATGGCAAAGTGGTGATGGTCATCCGCAAGATGGCTTTCGCTGCCTAACTTGACCAAGCTATAAAGAATAGGAGACGACCATTGGTCGTCTCTTTTGATTCAACGCTGCCGTTCCAGCCAATCGCTAGAAAAAACAAAAAGGACGGTTCTACGCCGAGCCGTCCTTTTTGTTTTGTTTCGGTTGGGCTATCTTATTCGAGAACGATGACCGCGCCAGCTTCTTCCAGTTTCTTCTTGGCGTCGTTGGCGGCTTCCTTACCAACGCCGGAGAGAACCTTGGATCCAGCAGTTTCAGCCATCGTCTTGGCTTCGCCGAGACCGAGGCTAGTCAACTGACGAATGACCTTGATGACATCAATCTTCTTGGCGCCGGTCTCCTTGATGACTACATCGAACTCAGTCTTTTCTTCGACAGGTTCGGCGGCAGCCGCAGTGCCACCAGCCGCCGCAGCAACAGCCACAGGTGCAGCAGCAGACACGCCCCACTTCTCTTCCAATTTCTTCACCAGTTCAGCCGCCTCGAGGACGGACAATGTGGAAAGTTGTTCCACAATTTGATCGAGATTTCCAGCCATTTTTAGTACTCCTAACTTACAAGATAAATTTTGATTGTATTGCGTAACAGCCTGCTGGTTACGCTGCAGCGGGAGCCTTCTCTGTGAAGGCCTTGATAACAGCCGCCAACCCACGGGCTGGTTCGGCAATGGTGCGGGCGAGTTTGCCAGCCGGGGCCTGCAAAACACCCAACAACTGGGCACGAACAACCGGCAGTGGTGGCATATCGGCCAGCGCCTTCACCTGGGCGGAGTTAAGAGTCTGCCCTGCCATGAAGCCACCCTTGACTTTGATAAACTCAATGCCTTTTGTTGCTTCTGTCAACGCCTTGGCTGTGGATGCCGGATCCGTAAAGGCAAAAGAAACTGCAGTACTCTTTTCCAAATAGTCTTCGGGAAAAGCCATGCCTTGTTCAGAGAATACGCGGCGTGCCAGAGTATTCTTCACTACGTGAAATTCGCCGCCAGACTCACGTATTTTCGCGCGGATACCATCCAGAGCCTTCATCTTTACACCGGTATATTCCACGAGGATTACAGCCTGGCTTTTCTTCAACCAGTCGGCATACGTAGCCAACACTTCCTCTTTACGTTCTTTTGAAACTGCCAAAGGATTCACCTCCTTTCATGAAAAAGTCTTTGCCACTTTACAGGCAAAGACTTTGAGCAAACCCCGAAGGGAGGTTAACGGTCGCAGACCGTAATTTGCTGTTCGTCCTCACCTGAGCAGGAAATTAAGTGGCGCCTAGGCGCCACACCTACCTTCTTTGGTGAAGTGGCTTTCAGGTTATTCGCGAGTAATTTTACTCGGTTACCTCAAGTTTAAGTGTATCACTTGCATTCACTTTTATTCCAGGACCCATTGTCGTGGAAAGCGTAATACGTTTAATGTAATCGCCCTTTGCGCCAGATGGACGTGCCTTGTGGACCGCGTTCATCAACGCGGCAAAGTTTTGGTACAACTGGTCAGCACTGAACGAAGCCTTACCCACTGAAACATGGATATTGGCGGTCTTGTCCAGGCGGAACTCAACACGACCAGCCTTCGCTTCCTTGATGGCGCGTGGCAAGTCAGCAGCATTCACAACGGTACCAGCCTTCGGGTTCGGCATGAGTCCGCGTGGACCAAGCACGCGACCCAAGCGACCAACCTTGCCCATGGCGTCCGGTGTGGCGATCGCGACATCGAAGTCTAGCATGCCGCCTTCGATCTTCTTCAGGGATTCATCATCGTCTGCCACCATGTCAGCGCCGGCGGAACGAGCTGTCGCTGCACCTTCACCCTGGGCAAAGACCAGTACACGCACGCTCTTGCCTAAACCATTCGGCAGAACCACAACGTCCCGTACCTGCTGATCCGCCTGACGTGGATCGAGTGCGGTTCGAATGTGCACTTCAACCGTTGAGTCGAATTGGGTGATGGTGGTATCCTTCGCCAGCGTTACCGCTTCGCGAACTGAATATTCCTTCTCCAAATCGACCTTAGCCAGAGCGGCTTTATATTTCTTTCCGTGTTTAGCCATTTTTACCTCCGTGGTGCAAGCGGGCTGAGTAAATCAACCCTCCCACAAAATTAGTCAGTCACCGTGATGCCCATCGAACGGGCGGTGCCTTCAATCTGTTTGATCGCGCCTTCCAGATCAATTGCGTTCAAATCCTTCAGTTTCGCTTCCGCAATTTCCTTGACCTGCGCACGCGTTACCTTGCCGACTTTTTCCTTATTCGGCACGCCGGAACCCTTCTCCACTTTTGCGGCTTTTCTCAACATCACTGCCGCAGGAGAAGTCTTCAGCACAAATGTGAAAGAGCCGTCTGTATAAACAGTGATCTCAGCTGGGAGTACTTCACCCGGACGGTTCGACGTGCGTGCATTATATTCCTTACAAAAAGCCATGATGTTGATACCATGACCTGCCAAAGCCGGGCCTACGGGAGGCGCCGGGTTGGCCTTTCCAGCTTCGAGCTGGAGACGAACGATTGCCTTAAACTTCTTTGCCATATTTACTCCTTCGTGGTTTTAGCGGGCGATTTACTATAGTGCCAGCGGTTTCCTGGCGTGGGACGCCCTCCCACTGTATCAGGCTGCGGACTTAGCAACTCAAGCCGAAACCTGTTAGTGCTTAATTAATTTTCCTTGACTACGATTTTTCTACCTGCAGGAAATCCAACTCCACGGGCGTTTCACGACCGAAGAACGACACCATCACACGGACTTTGGTACGTTCCATATCAATTTCTGAAACCACACCGCGAAAATCATTGAATGGCCCATCGATAATGCGGACGCGTTCGCCAACCTTGAACGTAACCTTGACCGTTGGTGCCTCGGCCTCCATGCGCTTGACGATCTGTGCAACTTCTTCTGGTCGTAAGGGAGTAGGAGTATTACCCATTCCTACGAAACCGGTCACGCCCGGCGTATTGCGCACCACATACCAGGATTCTTCCGAAAGGGTCATATTCACCAAAACATACCCCGGGAAGATATGTCGCTCTACCGTGCGGCGCTTGCCGTCTTTGACTTCGATTTCTTCCTGGGTCGGAATTACCACGTCAAAGATCTTATCACGCATTCCCATGGTCTCGATGCGCTGCTCCAGGTTATGCCGCACTTTGTTCTCATAACCTGAATAACAGTGGATCACATACCAGGCAGGTCCCTCCACGCCTTCCGTGTGGATCGAGGTCTCCGAAGGCTGAGGCTGCTTCTCAGGAGAAGGGACGCGCACAGGCTCAGGCTCGGATTCCTGAGAAGGCACATGCGCCTCTGAATCCGACAAAGGTGACTCATCGACTGCGTCTGGCTGAGTCTCATCCACCGGATCTTCCGTGGTGCGTTCAGATTGCTCTAGAGGGTCCTGCAAAGACATTCGATCCTCGAATTCGTGATTAGGAAATGTTCAATAACTGGTTTAGCAACCAGTGCGCTCCAGCATCGGTTAAGCCAAGAATAATTCCGACGATGACCATCACCAACAGCACCAGGCCGGTTA
>Ga0075418_10004469_pt1 | contig 15943 bp, 16 predicted proteins | sample SoiMetdeltSBSDD2_FD_81776 | JGI IMG/M metagenome (GOLD analysis project Ga0075418, IMG submission 81776) | Bulk soil microbial communities from a Populus tree surrounding site in Tennessee, USA - Soil MetaG P. deltoides SBSDD2 | ecosystem: Environmental > Terrestrial > Soil > Tree plantation...
GATCCTCGCGCACGTGCGCGGCGAACTCGATCATGTAATCATGGGCGCCACCCTCGACGACGCTGCCGGAGAATGCTTCGACAAAACCGCGAAGCTCATCGGCCTCCCCTACCCCGGCGGACCGGAGATGGATCGCCTCGCCGCCGAGGGCAATCCGAAAGCATACGATTTTCCACGCCCGCTTTTGCGCGAGCCGGGCCATGACTTCAGTTTCGCCGGCCTGAAGACGTCGGTGCGCTATTTTCTCGAGCGGAATCCTGGCATACTGAAAAACGAACAGAGTTTGCGCGATCTCTGCGCCAGCGTGCAGGCCGCAATTGTCGACGTTCTCGTCGCGAAGACCCTGAAGGCCGCGCGAGAATTACCGGTGCGTTGTGTAACCGCTTCCGGCGGCGTCACCGCCAACCGGCGTCTCCGGCAGGAACTTCAGGCGGCATGTGACCGCAATGGACTAAAGCTGCGCCTGGCTCAACCCGCGCATTGTACCGACAACGCAGCCATGATCGGCACCCTCGCCGAACGAAAACTCCAACTCGGAGGGGCGAACTCCGTCGAGCCCTCCTTAACCGACCTGGATGCCGACGCCCTGCCGAATTGGCAACTCGCCGCTACTGCCGCTTGATCAACTTCAGCGAGTCCAGATCGAACCATGCTTCCCCGCGGAGCGCCGTCAGTTCGCAGACCAACTCGACTTCCCGAAAATCGGGAAGCCCGAAATCGAAGCTCACGGTTTTCCAGTCTGAATCTCCGGTCACTCGGTTGGGCCGTCTCGATTGCGAAATGCGCAAGCCAGCCCCCTGGCCGCGACTGCTTTCGTAGGCTGCCACGCCGGCAGTCTTGATGCGCCCTTCAAAGCGGTATACCCCGGGGTCAAGCATCACTCGGCTCCGCCATGAAGCACTGACTGGTTGATTCACGCCAATGTGCAATGCCTTCACACCACTCGCGGTGGCTTTATCCAGTGCCGCCACGCCTTGCACGTTGTGCATCCGCCAATTCGCCAATTTCGCGACGCCGCTTTCAAACTGGAGCGGCTTTGGTTCCGGTTGTTCGAGGTGATATTGAATCCCCTGCACGCGCCCAATGACCTGCTCGCGCAGGTGGTTCACCGCGCCATCGTGGTTGCGTGCCGCACTCGGGCTGATCGAGGCCAGCACTGGACGAATGCGTCGCTGAATTTCATCGATGCGGCTCGTCAGCCGCTCCACTTTGAAGTGATTCGTCAGTAACAGCCCGACCTGTTCCCGATATAACTTCCGCCCCTGGGGGGTGACGAGGATCGCGCGTGCGAGCAGACCTTGCTCCGAGGTCATGGGAAAAATACCGCCATCGGGAGCCCAGAACATCTGGTCCATACCGTGCGGCAGCAAATACATTTTGTCGGAAGACGGCTCGTGGTAAACACGGTAATTATTATGCTTCATCGCGTATCCATCCCAGTGCCAGGTCATCATCTCCAGCGCCAGAAAGGAGATCATGCAATCCATGTCGACCAACTTCTCCAGTTTCGCCCAGCGCGCGTCCGCGTCGCTCTCCATCGCCGCCGCCGCCAATCGTCTGAGATCGACGTGCGGCGGGCCTTCGCCCTCGTCGCGTTCCAGCGGCTCCGTGATGTCCTTGATGAAACCGGCGTCGTACAAGTTGCCGCGGGCACTTTCGAAGTGGCGCCGTAGAAACCTTTTATCGAAGCCTTCTTTCAAGACATACAACCCAAGCGGCCGGCCATTCAACTCCACTCTCGCGTGCGTCGCGCGCGGCGTCGGCACTCCCGCGGCAAGAAACAATTCGCTGCACAGCAATTCCGTGATGTAGCTCGGGTCCTGCCTGGAGTTGTTCAAGTGCAGCTTGTCAATCCCGCGATAGCGTTGCCCGTCCTTGAACTTGTCGAAATTGAGTGTCAGCGCCGGCTTGGCCTCCAGCGGCTGAAAACTGCCCGCCGCCCCCTTGAGGTGAATGCCCACATCCTCGTAAACCGTTTTCCCATCCGTCACCTTTGCGCGGACGTACTCGCGGTTGTTCTGTTGCAGGTTTTGGTAGTTCGTCCCTGTGATTTCGATCTTCAGATGCGGAATTACACCGTTAGTGAAAAACGCATCGCTCTCGTCCGGCGTCGGCCGTTTCAAGCCGCCCTGAGAAGGAGAGCCGCTCAAAGTGCAGCTGCCGACGACGAGCGCAAGCGTTACACAGCAACGGAGGGTGTGCGCATGCTTCTGACGCATAGTGTACGCAACAAGTTCAAACCAATCCGAAAGCCTTCCGGAGCACCTCAAGGCTCTTCGGCACTCCGGTCGCGGGATCTTCTTTCCCTTCAAATTCCAGCGACACATAACCCCGATAGTTCACATCGCGAAGCATTTTGGCGATGCGCGCGTAATCCAACTCGAGCGTGTACCATTCCCCCCCGCCAAAATAGGTTTTCGCCTGCACGAAAACCGTCTTCGGCGCCATCTGTTCGAGTTTCGGGTAAGGCTCCTCCAGAAAATTTCCGGTGTCCATCAAAGCCCCCAGCCACGGCGATTGGATCGCATTCACAATGCGCAGCACGCCTTCCGGTGTGCGCGTCAGCCCCCAGTGATTTTCCAACGCCAGCACCACCCCGTGGCGCTCGGCGTGCGGAAGACATTTCTCAATCGATTCGATCACCCACGCAAACGCGTCGTCGTCCTTGTACCCTTCGATCACGGGTTCCTCGCCCCGCCGTTTCATCAGTTCATCGAACGACTTGATCGTGTTCCATCGACCGGAGTTGAGGCGAATGCATGGCACCCCCAATTCATGCGCGATCTGGATGCATTTGATCGCGTGATCGATGTACATTTGTCGCTCGGCCACATCCGGCGACACGAAATTCTGATGAATCGACAGGCAAATCAGGTCCACGCCATTGACCAGCGCATGCCGTTTCAATTTCTGGCAATAAGCGCGACCGGCGGCATCGAACGGCGCTCGCTCCTCGATGTCCATTTGCCGGTGCAGAATGTCGACCCCTTGCACCGCCAGCGCGCTGGCGTGGTCGATCACCTTCTCGATCGACACTTTCGCCGTCCGAAAATGCCAGTACGAATAGGTCGAAATCCCCAGCTTCACTTTTGGATCGGAGGGCCCAGCCGCCGGTTTTGGAGGGGTGAACTCCGCGAGCCCACCTGGAGCCGCCATTACCGCTGCGGGCGCGAGTGCGGCGGTCCCAATAAATCCCCGTCGAGATATGCGCGTCATAGATATGCGACTGTGCGTCCGAAATGCCGAATTAGTAAAGCACGACAAAATTACCGTCCTCTTTCGCATACGCCGCGCCAAAACTCCAGACAGGCACGCCATCCTGCCGGCCACTTTCAGCAGGTTTGCCGGTCGAGTCGAAGAGCTGCCACGCCAGCGCGCCGCCACGCTGCCAGCCAGTGCCGTCGGTCCAGACAAGGAGTATGTCACCCTTTCTGTTCAACGCCACAGCCGGATGTTTCCGTCGTCCCGAAGGTCCCGGCGGAGTTACACGCGCAACTTTTCCATCTTTGACGATTCCGAGGTGAACCTGACCGGCGGTTTCCCACGCCGTGAAAACCCGTTCGCCCCCTGGGACAATCGACGCGCTGCTCATCGGGCACGTGCCCACCCGCCATGGGTCCGCGAAAATGTTTCGGAATCTCTGTCCTCCATCGTTGGATACCAAAAGGATTTCATCCCGATTCACCATTTCCATCGCACCGCGGTAGAGCACGTAGAGCGCGCCGTTTCCTTCGGCAAACGCCTTCAGCCCGCAACAGCCGCAAGTGCCCGTCGGCTCCGGATTCACCGCCAGCTCACGCGTAAAAGTCCCGCCATGGTCAATCGATTTAGCGACATACACCGCGCGCCCGCGCTCTCCCGGCGGCGCATCCGGCGCATGCCCATGCCAGACGACATAAACATTGCCTTTGGCGTCGGCAGCCACGGAACCGCCGCCATCCAGATCCTCCGTGAATTGCATCACATCGCGCTCAGCCTCAAAAGCCGTGCCTTGGCCGTTAAGCCGAGTGTAAAACATTGGGGCGCCCTTGTGCGGCGCGTCAGGCAAGGATTTGGCGCCGTTCCACGCCACATGTACGCTCCCGTTTGCGCCAATAGCCAGTTGCCCACCGCGAATCGTCCCAATCGCAATAGCACTCCCGTCCGACTGATTAACTCGCAGCGGCTTTCTCCACGATCCATTCTCCCGGCGCGTGTAAAACAGATTCCCCGCTTTAGCATCCCCGGCAAAGTACAGCAGATGCGCCATGCCTTTCCCATCCACAACGATCTGCGGTTGAATCCCGTCATTCGGTACCCGTTCCACCGAAACGATAGGGGCTGCCATTCCACTGACTGCCGCCAACACTAGACAACCAATTCGTAACGCCCGACGTAAGAAGGGGTCACTTCTCCGTTTCGCCCTGGTGCACATCACGAACTTCTTCAGCGCGCGTGGCCGATCGCTGCGACTCCTGAGCACCGCCGCACCGAGAACGGCTGTGACTGCCGACAACAGTTCGATAACACATCTCCTTTGCGAAACGACGTGGTTCACGCCGCAATTGTGCGGGTCGTCTGGCGCCAGTCGAGCGTTTTCACGAAGCCGGTGGAGTTAGCCGCTCGCCCCGTAGTCTCGCTCGACGCGCGCGATTCGCAGTTGATAGTCAGCGTACCACACGCGTTTGCCGGCCTCTTGCGCGGGCTTGTGTTCCAAGTGAGCTTTCCAGGCGGCGATGGCTTCTTCGCTCGACCAATACGAAACGGTGATCCCGAAACCCTCGCCGCTTCGCAGGCTTTCGACACCAAGGAAGCCGGGTTGCTGCGACGCCAACTCGACCATGCGCTCGGCCATTTGTCCGTAGCCGCGGTCTCCTTCTGTGCGCTGCGAAGTGAAAATCACCGCGTAATACGGCGGCTTTGGCGTCTTCGCAATCAAGGTGCCTTTTGGCATAGGGCTCTATTTCCACGCATCCCGCCACATCTCTGGATACCAACGGCCCTCATCCATTTCGATCAGATCGAAATCGGTGAGCACGCTTCCGTCATCCTTGAATCCGTATTCCTTTCTCATGGCGGGAATGTAGCTGTCAGTCTCATCGTCGCGCCACCCGCGTTTGCTCATGAAGCTGTTGTAGATAAGCACTTCCTCGTCCGTCAAACGCCGACCATTGGCCTGGCACCATTCGAGCACTTCCGCGTCCGATTTTCCCGCCAGGACTTGTGCCTTCACGTCTTCATAAGTCACGGACAAATACCGGCACGTGCGCCCGTCGAACCCGTTGCCGAGCATGTAATCGTAATCCTTCGGAAGTTGGCCCGCGGCATGAAGTCGAATTTTGGAACACATCCGGGCGAAGTAAAATAAGCCGCCCGTTTTTTCGTAACAGCCTTTGATTCCGTCAATTTTCATCGTCTCCTCTTTCGAACCTGATCATTTCACGGTAATAAGCCTGTCTTCCTTCGGGTCGCGCTCGACCTTGATGTCTTTGTATTCGAACACGCCGACCGAACCATGAATCTGCATGCCGATCGGTCCTTTCTTCAACACCGAAGGATCAGGATGTTTGTATTTCGACACTTCAATTCCGTCGACCGCTGCCCGAACTTCACCCGTCTCGAGTTTCGCCAGGATTTCGCACACGTGCCAATCCTGGTAGCGCGGCCTCGGTCTCGGCGTGGGATGCTCCGGCTTAAGGCCCTTGTTCGTCCAATAATCCCACATCGCACCGTGGGGCGGTTGCACCTGCAATGCTTTCGCTGTGCTGAAATTCGTCGAGTGTTCACCCCAAAACAGAACGCCTAAATGGTCTCTCCCGGGATTTCCTTCCGGGCTCGCTACTCGCGACGTAACGATCAGGCGGAAATTGCCATAGTCCTCTTTCGTGAAGATGTTCCCGCCCTTGCCCTGGCCGCGCATCGCGCCCTCCACCAGACTCCAGGCGTTGCTGTTGTATTCCCACTCGTCGAGACTCTTGCCGTCGAAAATCGTCATCAACTTCGCCAACTCAGGACTCGATCGCACGGCCGGCGCCGAAGCGGAAATGACATTCGAGCTTCCCGCTTTTGTCGCGACCAATGTTGCGCCTTTTGTAAGGTCCCAGTTCGCGTTGTAGCTTTTCCGCGACTTGACGCAGACCCACAGCAGGCCCAATTCCTGGTCCGGCGCCGCGATTTTCGCCAGCAGAGCGTCTCCCCAATTTCGGATCGGATCCTGCAACTTCCACCAACCGCCCGTGTTCTTCCCATCCATCGTATCTTCGTCCGCCGGATAACCGATCTGGAACGCGCACGCCGAAGGCGCGAAGCGCGCAGCCCATTGAGTGAAATCTGCATTCAACGCTTCCACCGACGCTTCCGAACTCGTGTTGATGAAAATGATGTCGCCCTTGCCGCGATAACTCGGCGGCATGTAACCCTGCTCCCAATGCTTGAGGAACATTCGATATTGCGGGTTGTGCGCCTTGATCCGTTCGTCCCACGCTTTCGCTGCGGCATCATCGACGCGCTTGTAATACTCCAGATCGATTCCAAGGCCCTTGACGCACGGATGCCCCTTGAACCGACTGAGCCACTTGTCGATCTCTGCCGAAACGTCATTCGTCTTGCGGGGATAAATCTCCAGAAAAACTTCGACGCCGAGACCGCCGAGATATTTGAACAGCGCATCCTGCGCTTCGGGCGCAGGCGTGATCGCGTCCGGTACAGGACCCACCGCCACTGTTGTCCACGGCGTCGATCCCTGGAACCGGTTGTTCACATTGAAGATTGCGTGCCCCCATTCTTCATTTCGCAGCGTGACAAACTTCCCAATCTTTGTCCCGAGCTTCGTCACGCCATCTTCCGCGCTGACCTTGCACGGGTTCCGCATCCCCGTCCACTTGAGCGCCGCCGCGTTGCCATCCCAGGGCCCGACTACACACACCGCGCCCAATAGTATCCACCCAACTCTCATTGCGGCGAGGTTGGAACAAACGCCCCGGTTCGACAAGCGAAGCCTTGGGGGGGCGCGCGATTCCAAGGTAAACAACCTCATTCTCACGGAGGCGCGTAGGCCCAAATGAAGAGCACACCTGACTCGTCAAGGATGATTGCGCCTTCGTCGCGCTTGAGAAGCATGCGGAAAACGGTCTCGCGATTGGTACGCTCGTTGAAGCCGCCAGTGCTCTTGATTATTGACATTAAACGCAACTTTGCGGCGAGATCAACGTTGCCGCTGCGAACTTTCGGATGACTTGCGAACTCCAGGGTGCCAGATCCGGGACCCATGGAGATTACGGAAGGTGTCCCGTCGGACGTATTGATGCGCCAGCGAGTAATGCTCTTTGGGAGCATGTCGCGCTGAACCCGCGCGACCACATTGGATGTCAGAATCCAGACTCGCATGCCGTTGGAGGAGTACCGCGGCTCGGGCAATGGGTCCAGCAGGTCAGACTCCTCTTTCCCCACGTGAGCAGCGGAAATGTGCACGGGCGCGAACCCGAAGATTTTCGGGCTGAATCGCGTCATCCACGCGCGGGCGTCCTGAATAAACGCGAATCGTTTCGTTCGGCGCTGGTACTCGTCCGCAGTGATCAACTCGCACCGCGGAGGAAGGGGTTGCAGCCACAGAGCGGCCAGCAGCACCGTTACTGCAATGGCCAGCGCGGCGAAGACCACACGCCAGAGCCGTTTTGGCCGCTTGCGTGGTTCTGTAACAGGATCGACCGTCGCCGTGTCCGTGTTCATGATCGCACGGACAACACCTTCGTCCGAAGAAAGTTGCAAGCGCAACCGGCGTTGTGAATAAATGTGAACAACTTTTTGTTGCGCTCCTCCACGCAGACGTTTCTAATGCAACTGTGGCGGTCCCGGTTGGAATTTCATTCGGCAAAACCTCCACCAAAAACGCAGTGAATAACTTAACATTTGGGGGCCTATGAAAGAGACGGGACTCATGCCCGGCGATGCCTCGCCCGAAGCGCTCGAGCAATGCGAGATGGCAATTTTTTACGACGACGATTTCGCGCGCGACCGTGCCCTGGATTTGTGCGGCCGGCTCACGGACCGATTTCATCAGGATCCTGCGTTTGATTTTTCGTGGTGGAAAATTCGGCACTTGAAGGACCCGGCGGTTGCGCAGCTTGCCGGGCAAGCCGCAGCGCGCGCCGATTTGCTTTTCGTGTCCAGCAGCAGGGGCGAGCCACCCGTTGAGCTCAAGGAGTGGGTGAAAAGCTGGCTGCCGCGCCGCAAAGGTCATGAAGGCGCGCTCGTCACCTGGGTCAATCGATCTTCCTCGGATAAAGAGAAACAGACGCAACTGGAGCTCTTCCTGCGCGATGTTGCCAGGAAAGGGCAGCTCGATTTTCTGCCGTTGATCGACGCCGCGGCGGCCTAGGGCGGACTGTCTGGAGGCCCGAGAAAACTTCGCGGATAATTCGACTTGTCCACGCCCGTGCCCAAGTCAATGCCCATGACGCCGAGGAAGGCGCGATCGAAGGCCTGCCTCTCTTCGGGTGTGAGCACATTTTGGACGGCGGAAGTGGCGCGCCGGTCCAATTGATGGCGCTGAGTCACCCACTCATCCGTTCCCTCCGCAGGTTTGGACGGAATATCCAATCCTCTGCCAGCGGCATTCTCATATGTTTTCAGGATGATGTCGCGGATCTGCCGCGTTTTTTCCGGATCGGTAAGCCCCACAGCGCTCTCGATGAACGCAGATTGAAAGTCGGCGAACTCAGTCGGCGTTTTCTCCAATGCGTTCAGGTCGTGCTGCGCGAGCGCGTCGCGCAAAGCTAGTTCCGAGGCGGTAAGGTCTTTGCCGCCTTTCAACATTTTGCCACGGACCGCACCGGCCGCGGCACCCTTCTGGGCGGCCGGTGCGTTGAGCATCTGCGCGACCCACGCCGGGTCCGGCGCGCCCTGCACCGCCGGCGTAACGGGCCGAATCACAATGTTGGTCTGGGCGGCGAGGCGACGCGCGAGATCATCGCGCTCGCGGCGCAACCGAGAAACCTCGCCACGCAACCGCAACAACTCGCTCTGCTCGGCGCTGGTCAAAGCAGGCTCGGGAGCCACGGCGACGGGCGACGGCTCCGGTACGGCGGCAATCTGTTGCCGGAGTTGCGCGTTCTGCGATTGAACGCGGTTCATCAGCCTACGTTCTCGAAGGATCACAACGACTGCCGTGGCCGTGAGGACGAACAGAACGATGTTTCTAACGCTCATGATCGTACATTATGACACCGACCGGAGCTTGCTTTGTAGCCATAAATTTGCAATGTGAAGTTTACTCAATGGGCCAGAGCATTCTCATCCATGATTTGCCGGCGCAGGAACGGCCGCGCGAAAAACTGGCCGCGCACGGGGCCGACTCGCTCAGCAGCCAGGAATTGATTGCCATTCTCCTGCGCACGGGTACCAAAGGAGTGTCGGCGCTGCACATTGCCGAACAACTGCTGGCGCGCTTCCAAACCCTGGACAATCTCGCGAAAGCGCCGCTTGAAGAGTTGAGGAAAACCAAGGGTATTGGCCGAGACAAAGCGATCGCCCTGAAAGCCGCGTTCACGCTGGCGTTGCGCATGGCGCGGGAACTTCGCAACGAAGCGCCCCTGTTGGATACGCCAGAGCGCGTCGCGGACTTGCTGCGTGAGGAAGCGCGGCTTGAAAATGTCGAACGCTTTCTCGTGTTGTTGTTGAACACGCGCCGTCGTTTGATTTCGGTGGACCGGCTTTCGCAGGGCACGCTCGACAGCCTGTTGGTGCATCCGCGCGACGTCTTTCGATCCGCGATCACGGCCAACGCCGCGGCGATCGTGCTCGCGCACAATCATCCCAGTGGCGACCCAACGCCGTCGGAGTCCGACATTAAAGTGACGCGCGATCTCATTCGCGCCGGGCAGCTAATCAAAATCGAGGTGCTCGATCACGTGATCATCGGCCGCGCGACCAACGAGCGGCAAAAGGATTATGTGTCCTTGCGCGAACTCGGTTATTTTTACGCATGATTCATCCGACGGCGGTGGTTCATCCTAAAGCGAAACTGCACCCCACAGTTCGCGTCGGGCCGTACGCCGTCGTGGACGGCAACGTGACGCTCGGCGCCGAGTGCGACCTGGGACCGCACGTTTACATCACGGGCGTAACGGTGATCGGCGCGCGCAACCGCTTTCACGCAGGCTGCGTGATCGGTGACGCGCCGCAGGACCTCAAATACGAAGGTCAGCCAACGGGAGTTCGCATCGGCGATGACAATGTGTTTCGTGAGCACGTCACGGTTCATCGCTCCGCCAAAGCGAGTGAAGACACGATCGTCGGCAACGCATGTCTATTCATGGCCAACAGCCATGTAGGACACAACGGCGTTTTGGGCAATCATGTGATCCTCGCCAACAGCGCGCTGCTCGGCGGGTACGTCACCGTGGGCGACCGCGCGTTCATCTCCGGCAATTGCCTCGTACACCAGTTCACGCGGGTAGGCGAGCTTGCTTTGATGCAAGGCGGTGCGGGCATCAGCAAAGATTTGCCCCCGTTCACCATTGCGCGCGGCGACAACGGCATGTGCGGCTTGAACGTGGTGGGCCTGCGCCGCGCCGGAGTCGGGCCGCAGGAACGTTTGGAATTGAAGCGTCTGTATCACTTTCTATTTCGCAGCGGGGGAAGGTTGCGACAAGCGATCGAAGAAGCGCGCGGGCAATTTTCGAGTGAGCCGGCGCGGCGCATGTTGGAGTTTGTGCACGCGACCAAACGAGGTATCTGCCGGGACACGGGAACGGAACAAGAGGTGGATTGACTCCGCAGGCGCGCTCCATTATTACAGTGACGAGTATGCCTCCCAAGACAATTGAGAAGCCGGCGGAGAAGCCGTTGCCCGAGAAAGAGAAAGCCAACCCAAACTCCGCCCGCAGCCGCGAACTCGAAGCCGCCATTTCGAGTATTACCAAGACTTACGGCGATGGCAGCATCATGCGCCTGGGCGACGCGCGTGCCGCGCGGAAAATCGACGTGATTCCGACCGGCGCGCTGGCCGTTGACCTTGCTTTGGGCGTGGGAGGGTTGCCGCGCGGCCGCGTGGTCGAGATTTTTGGTCCCGAATCTTCCGGCAAGACGACGTTGATGTTGCACGTGATCGCCAACGCGCAGAAAGCCGGGGGCCTGGCGGCATTTATCGACGCCGAACACGCGCTCGATCCCGCTTACGCGAAAAAGCTTGGAGTGAATTTGGATGACCTGCTCGTGTCCCAGCCGGACAGCGGCGAAGAGGCACTCTCGATTTGCGAAACGTTGGCGCGCTCCAACGCGCTGGACGTGATCGTGATCGACTCCGTGGCGGCGCTCGTGCCGAAGTCGGAACTGGAGGGGGAGATGGGCATGGCGACGATGGGCATGCAGGCGCGATTGATGAGCCAGGCGCTGCGCAAGCTCACATCGATCCTGGCCAAGGCACGCACCACGTGCATTTTTACCAATCAACTGCGCGAGAAAGTCGGCGTCATGTTCGGCAATCCGGAAACCACGCCCGGCGGAAAGGCGCTGAAATTTTACGCGAGCATTCGCATCGACATCCGGCGCAAGGAGACGCTCAAGGATCCTGCAGGCAACGCCATCGGCAACCAGGTGAAGGTAAAGATCGTGAAGAACAAGGTCGCGCCGCCGTTCGCCGAAGCCGAGTTTGAGATTCTTTACAATCACGGCATCAACAAGGAAGGCAGCATCCTCGAAGTGGGACTGTCGCAAGGTGCGATCGAAAAGAAGGGCGCATGGCTGCAGTTCAATGGCGAACTGATCGGCCAGGGCAAGGAAGCCGCCCGCCAGGCGCTCCTCGAGAAGCCGGAGATTGGCCAAAAAATCGTGGACGCGATTATGGCGAAGCGCGCCGCAACTAATGGCAATGGCAGCGCCGAGAAGCCGGCTCGATAATTATTTCTCAGCGATCTCCAGATCTTTGAACCACACGTCGACCTCCTGGCCGCCGTGAAGCTGAATCGCCAGCTTTCCATGCAATCGCCCTAAAGTGTCGTTCGGCATTTCGGCAGCTTTGCTCCGGTTCACGTGGACAGTCACGCGCCTGCCGATGGCCGCGATCACCATTTCGTTCCAATCGCCGGGCTTGAACCACTGCTGGATCTCCACCGCCTTTGGCTTGTTCACCCAGCCGCGTCCGTTTGTTTCGTAGAGTCCGCCAATGTCGTTCTTCGGCTCGATCTCGGCCTGAAAACCCGAGACCCCGCTGGCCCCTTTCTCTTCAATCCGGAAATAAAACCCGCTGTTGCCTTTCAGTGATTTGAACTTGAGCCGCACGATGAAGTTGGTGTACGCGCGGTCGGTGACGAGATGCCCGTACTGCTTTTCCGACTCGGCATGCAGTCCGCGCATCGCGCCCTCTTCAATTTTCCATTCCCCTTTGCCGATCGCGTGCCAACCCGAAAGCGTCCGGCCGTCCCAGAGCGGCTTAAAATCCTGCGCGTTACTCAGGAGGGCTCCTGCGAAGAATGCGAAGACCCCGACGCTGGCTTTCATAGAATTACGACCTGATCGCTTTTCAGCCAGCCAATACGGCGCGAACCATCGCGCACCTGGAGCCACGACTCGTCCGTTCCATTTTCCTTCCGGCCAAGAACCTGGACTTCCGCGCCGTTGCGGAGTTGAAAGTGAACGCGCGAATCCTCGAGCGGGCCATAACGAACAACCGCTTGCTGCGTCACGACGACGGCTTCGCTCGATCCCGTGCTTTGATAAACAGCGAGTGCGAGCAAGGCGATCAGTAGCGTCGCAACTGATCCCGCCACGATCGTGTAGTTGCGCAGGGATCGACGCCAGGACAACTTCCACTCACGGAGAATCAGCAACACAAAGCAAAGCCAGAAGGCGATGGCCGCGAGCACCGTCCATTCATTAAGCGTGAGACGGCCCAGCACTCCTTGCCAAACGCCTGGTGCAGGGGCATTGCTGCCGGTAACCTGCTTGCGCGCGAAGTCGAGGTTGAAGCGGATATTGGGGTCGCGCGGCGAGAGTTGCTGCGCGCGACGATACGCGGCCACGGCGCGTCCGAGTTGGCCCGCTTTGAACCAGGCGTTACCAAGGTTGTAGTACACCGTCGGCGACCTGTGCCCGGAGGCAATGATCTGCTGGTAGCCCGCCGCAGCATCGGCGAATTTGCCTTGTTCGTAGAGACGGTTGGCCTGGTCGAACTGCGCAATCGGTGTGGCGGCATGGGCGACGATCATGAACGACAGGAACAAGAAGGCTCTCAGTAACCAACTGAGGCTCAATCGCCAACTCATACGCGCAATGCTTGAAGTTGGCGCAGGACACTTTCCGCGCGCGGAATGATGGCCGAAAGTTCCTGGCTGGTTTTCTGCGGCGCGTAGCGGGCCTGGTTGCACATTTGAAAAAGGTCGTGCAACTCAGCCGCAGTCTCCGTCGGCAAATTCCCGCGGCTCAGGTGCTCATCGACGACCGCTTCGGTGATGGCCGAAGCCGGCATGTCGAGCCGCTCGCCACTTTGCTCCTGGAGCAACCGGAACAGCGTCGCGAAAAATCCATCGGAGTTTTGTGCCGTCGCCAGTACCCGCAGTTCCTTCAAACCAGCCCGAACCTTCGCGCTCACTTCGCGTTGGCGGCGCAGACGCGGATTGTTGGCGAGAGACTCACGTCGCTTTCGCGACACGAAAAGCGCAAACCAGGCGAGGACCGGCGCCGCCTGCAACCCCAGGAACCACGGTTGACTGATCAGCGGCCTCGCGCCGGCGCCCTCGGCGAATTGCGGACGAATGTGGAGAATATCGTCAGCCGCGGCGGCTTCGGCGTTGGCCGCGGCATTGGTCGCCAGAGGGGGTGGAGCCGCCGCGACCGCGGCATTGCGTACCGTCAGTGGGATAGGCGGACCGGTGAGCGTGCAATACTGCTTCTGCGCGGGATCGAAGAAGCTGAATTCGAGTGGCGGGAGCAGGCGCACTTCGTGGTTTTGGGGCGTGATCACTTGTTCGAATGCCACGGCGCCGGAGAGCCCGAGCACGTCGGCCGCCTCCACCTTCTTGGTGGCTTCGTATTTGTTGAAATCACGCCACTGCGGTTGCTCCGGCAGCTTGAACGCGTCGAGCCGACCGCGTCCGGAGATGTTCACCTTCACCGTAATCGGATCCCCCACGGCGACGTTGGTCGGTGATGCCGAAACGGCCATATTAAACGTTCCGACCGCGCCGGTGAAACCCGGCGGAATGTTTTCCGCGGGCAGAGGCGAGACTCGCATCACGATCGGTTCGCTCTGCAATTTCGTCCTGCGCCGCTGGTGCGCGTTGAACATGCCGAACGGATCAAAAAACGTGTCGCGCCGCTGCACGGGAATGAGAAGCGTCAGGTCACATTCCACGGGTCCCAGCGTCAGTTCGCCGGACCTCGCGGGCGTCGCCGATGTTTTGAAAATGACGAGATTGTAAGGCACGCCGCCGACCTGCGTCTGCGTTTGCGTCGGCTCCGCGGATTGGCCGACCGAAAAGCCCTCTGCCCTGAGTTGCGGCATCTGCACCCCTTCGACGTTGCGATAATAGAGATGCATATCCACGGGGATTGCCTCGCCAACGTACGCTTCTGTTTTGGGAACAATGAGCCGCATGAACGCGAGATTCGTCACAGCGTTGGCAGTCGCCGCGCTCTGGGGAGTGATTCGCACGCTGACGGGCTGACTCGAGAGAACTTGCCCGCCGGCCTGCACTCGAATCGCCGGAATTGTGACATCGCCCGGCTGCGTGGCAAGCAGCGCATAATTATAGATGAACTTCTGGCTCGCCTGCCCATTGATAATCGTAAACGAACTCGACTGTGACACACCCTGCGCCGCAAGGTTTGGGATATTGGGCAAACCCGGGGTCGCCTGCGGGGTCGTCCCCTCGAAGGTCAGACTCAGCGTGACTGATTCGCCCACCGGGACCACGTTGCGATCGACCGCGGCCGTAAACGATGCCGCCAGAACGGGCGCCGCGGCGCATACCCATGTGAGGAGTAGCGCGAGCGGTCCTTTTAATTTGTCAGTCAACAGTCGCATTCAATACACCAAGTTAATGCCTGTTCATCGTGCGTGTCGCAAGTGTTTGACGGTCGAAACGGCGACCGAATTTCGATTTCTGCGAGGACGAGCCCTTGGCCTCAGCTCTGGATAAAATAGCTCAGGTTCTCCAATTCGATAGCCAGGTTGACGTTGTTCACCACGACTTCCTCAGGCACCTGGAGGACCAGCGGAGCGAAGTTGAGGATGCCAGTGATGCCCGCGTCCACGAGTTCATTGGTTACTTCCTGGGCCACGGTCGCCGGCACGGTCAGGATCGCCATGCGCACGCCACGATCGCGAACAAATTCTTTCAATCGGTCCATGCGGTAGACCGGCTTAGGTGCGTTCCGCTTTTGTTTGGGCAAGAGGTCGAACGCGGCGATAATCTCGAAGCCCTCTTTCTCGAATCCGCGGTAGGCAATGAGCGCGCTCCCCAGGTTGCCCACCCCCACCAGCACGACCGGTTGCAGGCTGTTCGTGCCGAGCAGGTCGGAAATCATCTGGCACAGTTCGTCGACGTCGTAGCCGAGGCCGCGCGTGCCGAACTGCCCGAAATAGGTCAGGTCCTTGCGCAGTTGGGTGGGCTTCACCCCCGCGGCCTTGGCCAGCGCTTCGCTCGAGACCGTCCGGATGGCATTGCTCTTAAGGCGTTGCAGGCACCGCATATACACTGAAAGCCGGTAAACCGTCTTGCGCGGGATCTCCGGGCGAACTGTTTTTTTGTGCGGATCGGTCAAGTAGGCTCTTGCATAGAACAGCGGCGCGACGATGTCAAACGGGCGGAAATTTTGTTTTCATTTGCGTTTCCCGCTGCCTACTATCCGCGCCGTTTCGCTTAGAGATTGTGACACACTGAAATTATGCCATTGACACACACGAAAGACCTTTTCGCCAAAGCGCTGAAGGGGAAGTACGCGCTGGGCGCCTTCAACGTCAACA
>Ga0075418_10004470_pt1 | contig 15942 bp, 12 predicted proteins | sample SoiMetdeltSBSDD2_FD_81776 | JGI IMG/M metagenome (GOLD analysis project Ga0075418, IMG submission 81776) | Bulk soil microbial communities from a Populus tree surrounding site in Tennessee, USA - Soil MetaG P. deltoides SBSDD2 | ecosystem: Environmental > Terrestrial > Soil > Tree plantation...
CATCGGCGGCAGCTCGTACCAGACATCGCGCGCCGGATCGTACGCCTCCGCATTGCGGAAGACGCCGACCATATCGCGATTCAGGTACTCGCCGCCGGACATGGTAGGTCCGGCTGAAGGCGGACCGCACCGGTGATGGTCGCCGGATGCAGGTTGGTGAAAGATTCCCCAATGGTCGCCTGCAGTCGGCAACGATCATCGGTGGGGTCCGGCTTTAGCCGGACCAAGAGGAATTCCAATATATGAATCGATTGATCATTTCGATACTGCTGCTATCCACCGTCGCGCTCGCCGCGCAGGGACGCGGCGGCCGCGGGCAGGGCGACGGACAGATTCAGGGGATCGCGCCGGGCCAGCCGGCTGGCGCCGCCCGATGGACCAGGCTCGCGCCAATTCCTGAACCGAACGAGGAGCGCAATGGCGTCGTCGCCGGCGGGAAGCTGTATCTCTTCGGGGGGAATCCGGTCGGCATGACGGGCATCCCGCCAGGCGCGGTGTGGGAGTACGACCCCGCGGGCGACAAGTGGACGAAGAAGAAGAACATGCCGCTCGCGGCGCATCACGTGGCGGTCGCGGAGAACGGCGGCAAGCTCTATGTGTTCGGCGGCGGCCTTCAGAAGCAGGCGGGTGGGTCGAGCTACGTGCCCGCGAACAATGCGTGGGAGTACGACCCCGCGGTCGATGCATGGAAGGCGCTCGCGGCGATGCCGACGGCGCGGGTCGCCGCAGTCGCCGCGTCAGTTGGCGGCAAGATCTATGTGATGGGCGGCGCCGGAAACTACAGGGCTCGCGACGGACAGTCGCTCGAGCCGAACCAGCCGCATCGCGTATTCGACGTCAACGAAGTCTACGACCCGGCCACCAACACGTGGGCGAGCAAGCAGGTGCTGCCGACGCCGCGTAGCGCCATGTTCGCCGGCGTCGTCAACGGAAAGATCTATCTGATCGGCGGGCGCGTCGGGACCGCATTCGCCACGACCGGCAGCGTCACCGATATCGTCGAGGAATACGATCCCGCGACCGACAAATGGGGCTTTCTGAAAGATCGCATGCCGACGCCGCGCGACGAGGGTGTCGCGGGCGTGTACAACAACCGCATCTACGTTGCGGGTGGCGAAAGCATCACGGCGCTGAACAACTCGGTCTCGCGCGCGTTCGAGGCGTACGATCCATCGAGCAACAGCTGGCAGTCGCTCGGCAACATGCCGCTGGCACGCTACGGCCTGGCCGGCGGCGTCATCGGCAACCGCCTGCACATCGTGGGCGGCCACATCACGGCGGCGTTCGGCGGGGGAGAGCCGCTGAACACTCCGCAGCATGATGCACTCGAATTGAGGTAGGGTCCGGCTAAAGCCGTACCCCACCGATGATCCTCGACGGACGCAGGCGGACCTATTCACGCGGTAACGACCGTGTGCGACGGGTAGATCTCGGGCTCCCCCTCGATGCCGACCTGGCGCAGCACGGGGATGAGCTTTTCGCCAAACTTGCGGAACGCGTCCTCGGACGTCCAGACATCCACCACTCGAAAGCCGTTGGCTCCCTGACCGGCGACGTGAACGAGCAGCCCTTCGACTGGCCAATCGCTCGGCGATGACATCCGATTCTTTCCGGTGAGGCGTCGGACTGTTTCCTCGTAATTCTGTTGCGTCAGACCGGGTGCTTCAAAGATAGCGACGATCGGCACGAGACCTCCTTTTCAGAAAGGCGCGAGCATATCACCCGACTGCTGCAGCGGAAATGCGACTAACAGGCCTAATGACCCGCGGCTTCGAGGTGCTGGACCAATTCGACCTTCACGCCATCGCCCGTGACCAGATAGACGATTCGGTGCGGAAGTTGATTGGGCTGCGTGCAGAAGAGACGACGAACGCTGCTTTCATCGCTGTTCCCGCCGACGAAGTTGCATGCAGGATTGGCGCGCGGGTTGGTGTCTGACGAGAACATCACGCCCAGCGTCTTCAAATCGTTGACCGTCTTGTCGAGATCGATCGGACCCCAGGCGATACGATCGATCGAGTGCCCCTCGCTCGGCATCGCCGTGTCGTCCTTCGTCGCAAACACGTAGAAGAGTCCCAGATCGCGGTACCGGATCCCCTCACGCCCGTACACCGATGCCCGGTCGCCGCCAAACGCACGGACGTACCACGCGAGGCTCGCATTCGGATCCTTCACGCGCAGGTTGACGTGATGAAGACCGAGATTGTCGGGATCCTCGACCAGCTCGATCCGCGTGCCCCACGGATCTTCGGCGAAGGCGTGCTTCCAGTCGGGCCCGGTCTTCTCCGGCCGCGCGGTGATCTTCACGCCCGCCGCTTCGAGCTCGCGCACCTTGGCGTCGAGGTCCGCATAGGAGAACCCGATGCTGTCGATCGCGCTGCCAGCGCTCGGCTTCGCATCGGACGAGATTTCGAAGATGAGCTGCAGCGGCAGCGGATGGTCACCCGACCATCTGCCGAAGGCGACACGGTCGGCGGTTTCGCCGGCGTTACCGCCCATGTTTTTCAGATACCAGTCGCGGGCGGAGGAGATTTCAGGGACATTCAGATGGACGGAATCGAATGGGGGCGCCTCGTAGGACGTCTGTGCACTGGCCGAGGCGACCGAAAAACCGAATGCGAAAAAAACGATTAACCACGAAGGCATTCGCAGGCACGAAGACCACACAGCTCTTGATGGCTCCGTGTGCTTCGTGACCGCCGCACGGCCTTCGTGGTTGGTCATCCAGTAAGTCTAGTTTGTACGTCCAGCTCCAGCGAACTCGAAGACCTCGTTGAGCGGTGAATCGAGCGCATGGCCGCCGCCGCCGGCGAAGACCGTGTGGCCGCCGATCACGAACAGTTTGCCGTTATAGGCGGCGACATTGACGCCATGACGCCCAGTCGGAAGCGCCGGCAGCCGGTACCAGTCGTTGGCGGCCGGATCGAACACCTCGACATCGCGGAGCACGCCTTCGATGTGATAGTCGTGATGCTCGCCACCCACCACATAGATCTTCCCCTGATATGTCGTCCACCCCTGACCGCTGCGAGCCGACGGCATACGGTTCATCGCGCGCCATGAATCGGTCGCCGGGTTATATTCCTCGACTACGTCGACGTTACTGGCAACGTATCCACCGATGTTGTTCGCGGTGATGCGGCCGCCGATGAGATAAATCCTTCCGTTCACCACGCCAATGGCCGGATGGTTTCGCGGCGTCGGCATCGGCTTGCGCGTTTCCCAGCGATTGGTCGCCGGGTCGTACACCTCGTTGGTGCCGACGACCAGGCCGCCGGTCTGGGTGCGACCGTCGGGTCCGACCAGATCAGTCGAGCCGCCGATGAAGTAGATCTTGCCTCCAAGTTCCGTTGCTGCACCCGCGGTGCGTTTTCCATTGAGCTTGGCGAGCGCCTTCCAGCTGTCACTCGCCGGGTCGTACTCCCATGCCGTGTCGAGCGTCGCGCTCGGCGCGTCCTGCGTCATCGCGCCGGAGCCGCCGAAGACGTAAATCTTTCCGTTCAGGGTGGCGGCGCTCATGTGATCGGTGAAGAACGGCGTGTTCTTCTTTTCCGTCCATGTGTTGTTGGCCAGGTCGTAGACCATCACGCGAGCTGGATGCGTCGCGCGCGCGCCCGGCGTCAGGACGGCTGCGTTGCCCCCGATCAGATAGAGCTTGTCGTTGACCTGCACCGGCGTGTATTCCTCCGCCGGCTGCGGCAGCTTGGCGTATTTTTCCGTGTCCCACCGGCCGGGCGACTGCTGCGCGGTGACGTCGGCCGCCAGTACCACGAATAGCCCACCAAGCACGGTTCCGACGATTGCGTGCCACCGTTTCATGCGGACCCTCCCTGCGCGCTGTTAATAGAGGGATTTGGGAGCGGAGTCAATAGCGAGGTCCGGCTATATTCGGACTGAAGGTCCGGCTAAAGCCGGACCCCACCGATGAGGGTGGCCGGATGCAGGCCGGTGCTGAGTGCGAGCCAGTCGCCAGACTGGATCCGGCGGAAATCGCCGGTGGGGTCCGCCTTCAGGCGGATCCTCTGTCAACTTGTCCTAACACGACGCGAGGGCGTAGACTGCGCCGCAATCATCACTACGACGAACCGGAGCGCTCTTATGAAACGTGTCCTCACGATGCTCGTCGCCGCGTGCGTGCTCGCCATCGTCGTCGGCGACCGGGTCGCGGCACAGAATCCGCCAGCGCGCGGCATGCGCTGGTCGAAGGCGGCGCCGTTCCCTGAACCGGAAGAGGAACTGTACGGGACTGTCCTCAACGGCAAGTTCTACGTGATCGGCGGCTTCGGGTTCACGCCACCCGGGGTGCAGCCTCCGCCCCCGGGCGTGAGCAAAGGCCCTTGCTTCAGTTGCCCACCGGCACTTGTGTACGAATACGACCCGGGTCCGGACAAATGGACAAAGAAGAAGAACATTCCGGTCCCCGTGCACCATCAGGCGCAAGCGGCCTACAACGGGAAGCTCTACATCTTCGGCGGCTGCACACGTGCGATCAGCGGCGAGGGCGGCACGACGAACGTCTGGGAGTTCGACCCGGTCGCGGACTCGTACCGCGCGATGGCGGCGATGTCGGTGAAGCGCTGCTCGCCGATTGCTGAAGAAATCGGCGGGAAGATCTACGTCATCGGCGGGCTCGAGCCGTACGAGAACGGGCAGGGGACGCGCGTGACGGGACGTAACCAGATGTTTGACCCAGCCACCAACACGTGGACCGAGCGGAGTCCGATGCCCACCGCACGGAACCACGCGTTTGCGGGCGTGGTGAACGGCAAGATCTACGTCATCGGTGGCCGCATCGGCGCCGGCAACATTCCCGCGACGACCAACGTGGACATCGTCGAGGAATACGACCCCGCAACCAACCTGTGGGGTCCGATCAAGGAGCGCATGCCGACCCCGCGCAGCGGCGGCGGCGCGGCGACTTACAACGGCAAGATCTACGTCGGTGGCGGAGAGCTGCAGAACCGCCAGATGTCCGCAGCGTTCCGCGCGCTCGAGGCGTACGATCCGGTATCCAACACGTGGGAGATCCTTCCCTCGATGCCCACCGCCGTGCATGGAAACGCGATGGGCTTCATCGGCAACAAGCTGCACGTGGTGAGCGGGAAGATGGAGGGTGGCGGCGCGCCTGACATGGCGGGCACCGAGCATCCGTACGCGACCGCGTCCCACGACGTGCTAGAGATTCCGTCTGGGACGCAGTAACGGACGGCAAGTGGAAGAAGTGGAAAAGTTGAAAAGTGGAAAAGTAAGTTCAAAGTACACGAGGCCTAGTTCGAAACTTACTGTTCCACTTTTCCAGTTTTCAAGTTTTCAACTTACAACTGGGGGGCAACAATGCGACGTGTCCTAACGGCGGCGCTGCTCGTCGCTCTCGTCTTCATGGCATCACCCGCGATGGCGCAGACCACTAACGGCGTCATCTCGGGCATCATCAGCGACGCGCAGGGAGGCGTGCTCCCGGGCGTGACGGTCACAGGACGCAACCCGGACACCGGCCTGACGCGAACAGTCGTCACCGAAGCGGACGGCCGCTTCCGCCTGGCCGCGCTTCCTCCCGGGCGATACGAGCTGAAAGCGGAGCTCGCCGGGTTCGGGGCGGTCGACGTGCCAGCGTTTACGCTCCTCACGGGATCAGAAGTCACCCGCAACATCACGATGCAGGTGCAGGGACTCGCTGAGTCGGTGACGGTTACGGGCGAGGCGCCGATCATCGAGGTGACCAAGACCGACGTGTCGGGTGTCATCACACAGGACCAGATGCAAATGCTGCCGCTGGCGACCCGGCAACCGATGGACCTCGCGCTGCTGATGCCCGGAACGAGTCAGGACGCCGTGCGCGCGCGCAAGGCGAACTCGAACATCGGCGCCGGCGCGTTCACCAACGGCTCGGCGCTGCTGGTCGATGGCGTGTGGAACAAAGAAGGGAACACTGGCGAACCGCGGCAGGATTTCCCGCAGTCCGCCATCCAGGAATTCAAGGTCTATATCAGCCAGTCGCCGGCGGAATACGGCTGGACGGCCGGTGGCGCCGTGTCGATGGCGACCAAGAGCGGCACGAACCAGTTGCACGGTGAGGGGTTCGAGTTCTTCCGCCATAAGAACCTCAACGCGATGGATCCGTTCGCAGAGGCCGCTGGCCAGCCGAAGCCAAAGTTCAGCCGGCATCAGTACGGCGTCGCGATCGGCGGGCCGATCGTTCGCGACCGGGTGCATTTCTTCGAGGCGGCTGAGGCAAACCAGAACAATCTGTACGACAACGTCGTCATCGGCGCCAATAACCCGCAGCTCCAGGCGTTTTACGGGAACATGAACGGCGTCTTTCCGAGCCCCGAGTGGAATCACATGTCGTTCACTCGCGGAGACGTGCAGATCACCGAGAAGCAGACGGCATTCATCCGTTACGCGTGGCAGGTGTCCGACTTCACCTGCGAAGGCTGCGCCGCCTCATCGTCAACGCCGTGGTTCTCGGGCGGCGGCATCAAGCAGAAGCGCTACTCGTGGGTGGGCGGCCACACATGGGTCCTCTCACCGCGCCTACTCAACGAGGTTCGTGGTCAGTGGACGAACTACCACTTCCGCCAGCACCCGCCGGGGGTCGATCCGCAGGAAGACCTGTTCGACGATTCTCCCGCCCGCACTGCGCCGCTGACTGCGGTGTACAGCTTCCCGAGTCTATCGTGGGGCACGAGCGGCAACTTCTACACACGTCAACAGTCCCGAGAGATTCGCGACGACATGTCGTTCACGACCGGCGTGCATACGTTCAAGTTCGGTGCGGGTGCGCAGAAGCTCGCCATCTGGTCGGACAACCGGCCGAGCCTCGGCACCTGGTCGCTCAACCAGGATCAGCCGTTCAACCCGGAAAACCTCGCGAGTTTCGTTCCGCTGCCGGGTACGGTCACGCAGTTTGCGACCGGCAACCTCGTGAAGCTGCCGACCTATTCGCCGAACGTGCTGGCCGCCTGGTACGTCGAGGACGAGTGGAAACCGGTTGCGGGCGTGACCTTCAACCTCGGTCTGCGCTACGACTATCAATTCAAGATCTTCAACCAGGGGCTGACGCTCGATTCGAAGGACCATAGGGGCCTGCCGATTTTCCCGACCACGGGAACGTCGCAGAGTCTGGCGCCGCTCGTGGACTTTTCAAAGCGCGGTGACAAGAACAACTTCGGTCCGCGCGTGGGATTCGCCTGGGATCTGCGCAACGATGGCAAGACCGTCGTCCGCGCGGATTACGGCATCTACTACAACCCGATGAACATCCAGCCGCAGTCGGGCGAGCGGAACAACTTCCGCCAGCCGACCGCGAACATCGCGAATCCTCCGTACCCAAACCCGTACGGAGGCCGCGACCCGATCAGCTTCGTCTCCACGGCGCCGCAGAACATCCAGACCATGGCCGACGATCTGGAGAACCTGCAGTCAGCCGCCTACACGGCCGGCGTGTCGCAGGCCATCACCTCAGTGCTGGCCATTCACGTCGACGGTGTGTTCAACCGGATGACGAAGATTCCAATGGCAGTTGACGTCAACCCGCGCAGCGGCGGAGCGACAGGAACGCGTCCGCTCTCGCAGTTCGCGCGCGTCTACCAGACGCAGTCGGTCGGCGACATGGACTACAAGGCAATGCTCGTGCGGGTCGAGAAGCGGCTCGAGCGCAACTACATGTTCACCGTGTCGTACACGCTCGCGAGCACAGAGGGGACCGTGAACAACATCGGCCCCGCTTCGACCGTGACCGATGCCGCGCACCTCGAATACGACAACGGGCCGAACAACAGCGATCGCCGCCACGCCGTGGGCGCGAGCGTGTCATACCTGCTGCCGGCCAACTTTACGATAAGCGCCGTTTTCAGCGCACGGTCGACGATGCCGTTCAGCGCCATTGCGGGCGTCGATCTCAACGGCGACGCGGCGATAACGGACTACGTGCCGGGCACGACACGGAACATCTTCAACCGCGGCAAAAACGACGAGATGATGGCTGTCGTCAACGCGTATCGTGCAACCATCAACCTCCCGGCGCTGCCCGCGTCGCAGATCAGCACGAACGAGGTTTATGGTCTCGACATGCGCATTAACAAAGCCGTCGTGCTCAGCGGCAGCCGGAAGGTGGACTTGATCCTGCAGGTGTTCAACGTCCTCAACAGGACGAACCTGACCGGAAATTGGCAGACCAACGCGCGCTCGCCGAAGTTCGGCGTCGTTGAATCTGCGGGACCGATGCGGCAGGCGGAGGTTGCGGCCCGATTCACCTTCTAACGCAGTAGGCGAGAAGGGCAGGAAGGGCGGGACAGGCGGGAAGGGAAGGCTCTTCCCGTCCCGCCCCTTCGGCCCATCCAGACTCTCTCGCCCAATGGCAGCCCTCCTCACCGCCGCCTTCTTCGCGAGCGGCGCCTCTGCACTCATCTTCGAGACGCTCTGGTTCCGGCAGGCCGGGCTTGCCTTCGGCAACAGCATCTGGGCGTCGAGTCTGGTGCTTTCCGCGTTCATGGCCGGTCTTGCGCTCGGCAATGCGCTTGCAGCCAGGGTCGGACCGCGACTCGCCAATCCTGTCCGGGCCTATGCGTACGCGGAGGCGGCAATTGCGCTGACCGGTGTCGCGCTCGTCTATGTCTTTCCTGTTCTGGGCGCCGCACTCGCGCCCGTATTCCGGCCGCTGCTCGATCAGCCATGGCTCCTGAATCCGCTTCGGCTGCTCGTCGCGTTCGTCCTTCTACTGATTCCCTCGACGGCGATGGGGATCACGCTGCCGCTGCTGACGAAGGCGCTGCTGCGTGACGAGGCAGGTTTTGGGCGCGTCCTCGGGTGGCTGTACGGCTGGAACACGCTGGGCGCGATGCTCGGTGTCTTAATCGGCGAGGCATATCTCATCGGCGTTCTGGGTGTACGCGGAACGGCGATCGCCGCCGGCGGGTTGAATCTGGTCGCCGCGGCTCTAGCCGGTCTCCTCTCCGTACGTGGGCCGAGTTCCACGACGCCCCTCGAACCATCGCGTCGTGGACCCGGCGAACGATTCCCATCCCGCTCCCGCCCCTCCCGCCCATTAATCGCCATCTTCCTTTCCGGCTTCTGTCTGTTGGCCCTCGAGGTCATCTGGTTCCGATTCCTGCTGCTCTTCGTCAAAGGTCATTCGATCGCCTTTGCCGTGATGCTCGCCGTCGTACTTGCAGGCATCGCCGCCGGCGGGCTGATGGCTTCGCTGTGGCAGCGATTGATGCCTGCCGCGCATCGTATCGCGGCGCCGCTCGCGTTTATCGCGGCCGCGACTGTCGTCGGCTCGTACCGCTATTTCCCATCCGTGATCGAGCCATTCGGTCTTGAGTCGATCACGCAGCCGGAAGCAATCGTTCGCGTCAGTCTGCCGCTGATGTTCCCGGTCTCATTCATCTCAGGAATGTTTTTTCCGCTGGTCGGCGCGGCGTTGCGGACAGAACTCACGTCCGAGATCGCTACCGCCGGGACGCTGACGCTGGTGAACACGATGGGCGCGGCCGTCGGATCGCTCGTCGCCGGCTTCGTCCTGCTTCCGCTGCTGGGCATCGAGAGAGGCTTTTTCGCGATCGGGTCGCTCTATGCGCTCGTCGGCATCGTCGTGGGTCGTCTCTGGCGAGCGCCGCTCGCTGTATACGCCTCGGCGGTCGCCGCCGTCATCGCTCTCGCGCTGTTTCCATTCGGCCAGTTCAACGCTCGCCTCGTGGGCATTCCGGTCGAACGGTGGGCGCAGGGTGAGGCCGAGAGGCGGCTCGTCGCGGTGCGCGAAGGGTTAACCGAAACGGTCGTCTTCTTCCAGCGAATGCTGCTCGGCAAACCCGTCAGCGACGTCATGCTGACGAATTCTTTTTCGATGTCGACGACAGGGTACGGTGTCCGGCGTTATCAGAAGCTGTACGTTTACTGGCCGATCGCGGTCCATCCTGACCTGAAGCGCGCGCTGGTCATCGGCTATGGCGTTGGCAACACCGCGAAGGCGCTGACTGATGCTCCGGGCATCGAATCGATCGATCTGGTGGACCTTTCGCGCGACATCCTCGCAATGGCGCCGATTGTCTTTCCGGACGCGCGAGAACAGCCGCTTCGTGACTCGCGGATGCACATCCACGTCGAAGACGGCCGTTATTTCCTGCAGACGACCGATCGTGATTTCGATCTGATCACTGGCGAGCCGCCACCCCCTGGCATCGCAGGCGTCGAGAATCTGTACTCACGCGAATACTTCCAGCTCATTCACGACCGTCTTGCCGACCGGGGCATCGTGACCTATTGGCTGCCGCTCGCGGACCTCAGCGACATCAGCGCGAAGGCGGTCCTGCGCGCCTTCTGCGAGGTCTTCGACGATTGTTCGCTGTGGAATGGCTCGGGGACGAACCTCATGATCGTCGGCAGTCGTCGAAACGACGCGACGCAGGCAGACCGCCCGGTTTCGGAGGAAAACTTTAGACGTCAGTGGAACGTCCCGGTCATCGCAGCGGAGATGAAGCGTCTGGGCGTCGAGCGCCCCGAGCAGCTGGGCGCGTTGTTTCTGGGCGACGCCGCTTTCGTACGCGCGCTTGTCGGCGATGCGCGACCGTTGACCGACGACGATCCGAAGCTGATCGAAGCGCCGTCTTCATCGCCGGAGGAATCGACGCACCTGCTGGCCAGCATCACCGACACCGGCGCGGCACGTACGCGATTTCAGACCAGCGCGTTCATTGCCCGGCATTGGCCTGAGTCGCTCATTCGAACGTCTGGTCCGTTTTTCGATGTGCAGCACATCGTCGATGCACATATGTATGGCTCGCTGGTCAAGCAGAGCCTTGCGCTCGACGATGTGCATCGGCTGCTGACGGGAACGACGGTGCAGACGCCGATCCTCTGGCGCCTTGCGAGCAACTCTGACCTTCAGCGTGTCGTGTCGAATGCCTCGCCGGAGGAGGTGATGAATCCGGTGCTGCAGTATCACCTCGCGATCCGGCTGTTGTCGGAGCGAAATTACCGGGCAGCGGCGGCCGCTTTTAATCGTGCGCTGGAGTCGCCCCAGGTGCGTGATAACGCGTTCGTGCTGTACGTGTACACGCTCTGCTTGGCAGGGCAGAAGGCGCAGGCGCAGGCCATCAGCAGTGAGGCGTTTGCCGCATCGGGCGTATCATCGCTGCCGCCGATCTGGATCTGGATGAAAGAGACGTTCGGCATCGATCCTTCACATCGATGAAAGGTGATAGATGCTTATGACAGCGAGACCGTCACGCCGTCGTTTTCTGAAGGGAGTCGTGGCCGTGGGTTCAGCCGTCTCCAGCGCCAACCTGCAGGCACAGGGCGCCAACCGGGTGAGTGGGTTCGATCACGCCGCGGTGCCGATGCAGAACACCGATGCGATGGTCGCGTTCTATCGCCGGCTTGGATTCCAGATGACGGAAAACGAGAACGCGGTGTCGGTCTACATCGGGACGCAGATGATCAACTTCCACCGGCCGACTCGCTGGCAGGATCCGTCGTTCACGCTGCGCGCGCCCGCCGCGAAGCCTCCATGTGGCGACTTCTGCTTCGTGTGGGACGGAACCGCGGCTTCGTTGAAGGCGATGCTGGAGAGCGCAAAGGTGAAGGTCGAGCTCGGACCAGTAGACCGCGCGGGCGGACGAAGGAAGACTGGTTCGAGCGTTTACGTCCGCGATCCTGATGGCAACCTTCTGGAGTTCATGATCTACACGTGATGAAGTGGAAAAGTGGCCGAAGTGGAAGAGTGGAGGAAGTTGATGTCCTGGACTCGATGGCACTCATTCGCGCTCATTGCGATCGTAGCGCTGGTCGCCGCGCTTTTCGGCGGCGCGCCGCTGCAGGCGCAGGCCGCGCTGCGCTGGGTCAAAGCAGCACCGTTCCCGGAGCCTGAAGAGGAACTCTATGCGGTCACGGTGAACGGCAAGATGTACGTGATCGGCGGGTTCGGCTACATGCCGTTCGGCAACCCCCTGGACTCGTCTACGAGTACGACCCGGGTCCGGACAAGTGGACGAAGAAGAAGATCCTTCCTCAGCGTGTCCATCATCAGGCGCAGTCGGTCTCCAACAACAAGATTTACGTCTTCGGCGGCTGCAAGATGGGCATCTTCGGCACCGATGCGGTCACCAATGTGTGGGAGTACGACCCGGCGACCGACAACTACCGCGCCATGGCACCAATCCCCGGTCCGCGGTGTTCTGCCGTAGCCGCGACGGTCAACAACAAGATTTATCTGATTGGCGGCATCGAGCCGTTTGAAAACGGCCAGGGGAGCCGCATCAGCGGAAGGAACCAGGTGTTCGATCCCGTGGCCAACACGTGGGGCGCAGCCGACTTGAGCCCGATGCCGACCACCCGCAATCATGCGTTTGTCGGCGTGGTGAACAACAAGATCAGTCCGCGGAGCGGTGGCGGCTGGGCGACGTACAACGGCAAGATTTATGTCGCAGGCGGTGAGGTGCAGAACGAGCGCTACAGCGCGGCGTTCCGCTCGCTCGAATCCTACGACCCGGTTGCGAATCGCTGGGACATCCTGCCGTCGCTGCCAGGGGCCGTCCACGGCAATGCCGTCGCGTTCATCGGCAACAAGCTGCACACGGTCAGCGGCAAGATGGAAGGCGGCGGCTTCGCTGATGCACCGGGGAAGGCGACCGCCGATCACAGCGTGATGGAGATGCATGCCGCTGGCACGCAGTAGTTTCGTAGATGCTGGTTCGCGGTTGGTGGTTAGTGGTTAGGTGGTGATCGCATGAAGCGCTTTCTTGTAGCCGGGTTCGCGGTCGGGGCGCTTGCCGTATTGCAGGCACAGTCGTCAGGCGGTCGCGTTGATTGGAACAAACTCCGCCCTGAAATCCTGCAGCACTACCGCTCGCTCGTGCAGCTCGACACGACGTCGGGGCATGAGACACGCGCGGTCGACTATCTGAAGAAGGTGCTCGAGGGCGAAGGCATTCCGACGCAGACTTTCGCGCTCAATCCCGCTCGCGCGAATCTGGTTGCGCGGCTGAAAGGGAACGGCTCGAAGCGGCCGCTGCTGATTCTGGCGCACACGGATGTCGTTGGCGTTCAGAAAGAGAAGTGGCCGGTCGATCCGTTCGGGGCGGTAATGAAGGATGGCTACATCTGGGGTCGCGGCAGCAAGGACGACAAGCCGGTGCTGACCGCGAACCTGGTCGCGATGCTGATGCTGAAGCGCCTCGGCATCCAGCTCGATCGCGACGTGATTTTCCTGGCGGAGTCCGGCGAAGAGGCCGATCTCGAGGGCGTCGGCATCAACTACATGGTCCGCGAGCACTTCGCGGAGATCGACGCCGAATTCGCCATGACCGAAGGCGGCGGCGCGAGGATCGATGCCGGGCGCGTGACGCGCGTCAGCATCGGTACTGCCGAGAAGTTGCCTGCTCGTGTGCGACTGGTGGCCCGTGGCACGGCGGGTCACGGGTCTGTTCCACGGCTGGACAACGCATTGATGCATCTGGGCGTGGCCGTCGACAAAGTCGGGCGGTGGGAGACGCCGATGCGGCTGAACGACACCACGCGTGCCTACTTCGAAAAGATGGCGGCGATCAGCCCAGCGGAACGCGCGTCGATCTATAAAGCGCTGCTCGATCCGAAGACCGGTGCAGATGCTCAGAAGTTCCTGCGGGAACACTCCCCGGGCGAATATTCGATGCTGCGGACGTCTGTGGTCCCGACGATTCTCAAGGCAGGGGTCGGAGCGAACGTTATTCCGTCAGAAGCCGAAGCCACGCTCGACATCCGCGCGCTGCCCGACGAGAACATCGACGCCTTCTATGCGGAGATGGCGAAGGTGATTGCCGACCCTGCGGTTGGCATCGAGCGCCTTCCACAGACGCGCCCGCCGTCGCCCGCGTCGAAACTCGGGACAGAGATGTACCGTGCGATGGAACGTGTCGCCGGCACCATCTATCCTAATGCAACCGTCATCCCGTCGATGTCGACCGGCGCCAGCGATCAGGCGCAGCTCCGCGCGAAGGGCATTCAGTCGTACGGCATCGGCCCGGCGTCCACCGAATCAGACGAGATCAACTACCCGGCACATGGCGACGTCGAGCGGCTCGCCGAATCGTCGCTCTATCCGTTCGTGCAGTACGTGTGGAACGTCGTCGTCGAGGTCGCGGGCCACAAGTAGGTTCGTGGTTGGTGGTTTGTAGCCGCTGAATTAGAAATCGCCCAGTGCGTCGGGAATCTTCTCTTGGATCTCCGGTGGCAGCGATGCCAAATCGGTGGCCCAGGTGTGACGGCAGTCTGCGCATGTCAGCATCATCACCGTCATGCTTTTCACCACGAGCATGCTGCCGACGTGGTGACACTTGGGACACTGAATCGGAAGGGGACGATTGGTATTGGGCACGGAGAGTCAGGATCGTAGATCATCTGACGCCGATTGCCTAGATCGAGCCGCCCTAGGCATCAAGGCGTAATTACTGAATTTTCAGTTGCTCAAAGTCTTCGACAGTTCTTACACAGGCCGACTTTCCAGAACGGAGTGGCCGCGCGTAAAGATGACGCGAGTCAGAGAAAAGCTCGCTTCTTGCAGGAGCGCTCTGAACTCAGCTTCGGTGCGTTCACGCCCACCGGTCAAGACCATCATCAACAAATCCATTAATGCTCGTGCAGGATCATCGGACCCAGTCAAGACTGCATCCAGGAGAATCAACGTGCCGTCGCGCCGGATCGCTTGGCGGCAGTTCCTCAGGATCGCAACGGCGGCCTCGTCGTTCCAGTCGTGAATGATTCCCTTCAGCAAGTAGGCGTCTCCACCGCCAGGAACGCCATCGAAGAAGTCACCAGCGAGGAGCTCGCACCTATCGGCGATGCCCTCTCGCCGGAGCGTCGAGGCACCGGCGACCACGGCCGGCAGATCCTGGAGCACACCGTGCGTTTGCGGGTTCGCCTCGAGGATGGCTGCGAGAAGCGCGCCGTGGCCTCCGCCCACGTCGACGATTCGCCGAAACTTCGAGAAATCGTATGCTTCGACGATTTCGGCGATATAGGAAGGCATCGAGCTCATGGCTGCATTGAAAACCGCAGCATCCTCGGGATTCTCCGCGAGGTGTCGGAAGAATGGGGCAGCGTGCACGCGCTCGAATGCTACTTGCCCTGTCCGGATGCTCTCGTCGAGCAAGCCGACTGGTTCCCAAATGAAGCGCGCGCCCAGCATCATCGCGAGAGGCCGAACCGATTCCGGATGGTCAGCGCGCAGCGCCTCGCTCAACGGAGTCTGGCAATAACGGCCGGAAGTATCCTCGACAAAAATCCCGAGGCTTGTCAGCGCGCGAAGCAAGCGAGCCAGCGACGTTCCGTTGAGGTGTTCGTAGGCGTGTCCTCAACCCCCATGACAGGTGCGAGCATTGCTCGAACCTTACAGTACGCGACCGACCGACGCGGTCTTACCAAAAGTTTCACTCACGGCTGACGTGGTATGAGTGGTGTCCCCGATGAACTGGCATGCATGAATACGACCTCATCGCGGATTGGTATGCCACCGAGCGCCGGTGACCGGTGTGCCATTCCATTATTGGTCGCTCTGCGAGGAAACGAGGAAGGCGGGCGCACGCGGCCGGCGTCGGCTCGTCGATCCGGACCTTCGTGAGCGAAGAGGCTTTCGATGCTCAAAGACTGCGCGTGTGAAGCCTCCGCCGCTTCGCAGCGTTGGATCCTGTCGTGGTTGGCGGTGTTGCTGTTTCCTGGAGCGGCCATCGGCACAACGTTCGGCCTGTCATCCTCGCGCCTACGTCGCGGCGACCCCTTGATTCCCTGAACCCGCGGATGTTTAATCCGCCCAGCAGAACCCACGTCGCGTCGCTCGCATAGCTGGCAACCCATTTTCACCGCGAGGAGGCCGCAGATGCCGCAGATGATGTGTATACGTCGGGCCGGTTGGATTCTTTCGTTTCTTCTCGCTACCGCCTTCCCCGTACTCGCGCAGCAGGGCACGTC
>Ga0075418_10004472_pt1 | contig 15938 bp, 10 predicted proteins | sample SoiMetdeltSBSDD2_FD_81776 | JGI IMG/M metagenome (GOLD analysis project Ga0075418, IMG submission 81776) | Bulk soil microbial communities from a Populus tree surrounding site in Tennessee, USA - Soil MetaG P. deltoides SBSDD2 | ecosystem: Environmental > Terrestrial > Soil > Tree plantation...
CCAGCGGCCGGGATCGGGAGCGGTTCGGCGAGTTCTCCGGTGGGGTTGATGCGGGTGTTTCCGACCATCTCCATCAACTCGGACGTCACCTCGGGTCGCGGCACGCGATACGAGCGGTGAGTCGTCAGCTGGGGATCGGCGCCGATGGCCATGCGCGACGGTCTGTATTTGAAATACAGCCGCGCGTTCTCCAGTTCGGTGCCGACGATCGCGAGTGAATCGACCCCGAGCGATTTCAGCTGTTCCGACGTCGTCGCCATCTGCGCCATCGCACGCCGGCAGAACGGACAGTACAGCCCGCGGAAGAGACCGAGCAGCACGGGAGTCTTGCCGCGGTAATCGGCCAACGAGATCGTTCGATCCTCGTGCACCGCTGGCACCGTGAAGTCGGGCGCGCGTTCTCCGGACTGGACTGGCATCTGGGCTGATTGCGTCATGGGTCGACCTTCCACGAAGGGGCCACCTTCAGGCGGCCCAAAGCATCAAGACAGAAACGGGAGAAGGAGAAGCGTATCAGGATCGAGCCCGGTTCGTTCACACAGCGCCCGGGCTTTCTGCATGTACTCTTCCGCGCGCGCGTGGTCGCCGCGATCGAGGCAGATCGTGGCCAGCCCGTCGTAACACGGAACGATCAGCTGCGGCTCGCCCATCTTTTCGGCGACGTCGAGCGCCTCTCGATAGGCCTCGTCCGCTTTGTGGAGATCGCCGCCGCACTGATAAATCTGTGCCATCACCACGAGCGGTACGGCGAGATGGTCCAGCTGGCCGAGCTCGCGGTCGAGCGCGGCCGCAGCCTGGGCCGCCTGAAGGCCTTCCGTTTCGCAATGGTCAGTGAGTGCGCAGTACGCGGCGGCAAGGTTCGCGTAGATGTACGACTGAAGCGAGGCAGCGCCGATCTTCGACGCGAGGTCGAGGCCGGTCAGCGACACCTCGATGGCGCGCTTCGGCTCGATCGAGCTGTAGAGCACGCCAAGGTTGGCGTAGGCGCGACACGCGACCTCGAGCAGGCCGAGATCCGTCGCGGCGGCCAGGCTCCGTTCGATGCGCTCGCGGGCGGCGTCGAGTTGTCCCGAGCGCGCAAGCGCCACGCCGATCGTATTGGTCGCGTGCGCGATGGCCGCAGTCGCCGCTTTGCGGACCTCGGCCGCGTTCGGGGCGACGCCCTCGAGCGCACGGTCCGCGGATTGCAACGCCCGCTCGGCCCACTCGACCGCCTTGCTGTTGTCGCCGCTGCGAAATGCGGCGAGCCCGAGCTCTTGATAGAGCTGCGCCGCTTCGAGATGCGCGGGCGACTCTGACAGCGTCTCCAACGCACGCGAATAGGCGGTCATGGCCTCGCCGCGGTTGCCGGCCTGCCACTGGAGTGTGCCGGTCTTGCGTGCGACGCGCGCCTGATCGATCCCGGCGTCCGACGCGCGATAAGCCGCGCTGATCTGGTCGTAATGCTCCATGGCTGCCGGTCGATCGCCCAGCAACGCCAGCAGGTCGGCGAGCGCTTCCTGCACGGCCAGCGTCATCCGGGCGTCGCCGTTCGATTCCGTCAACACTTCGAGCGCGCGGCGATAGTGCTGCACCGCGTCGTCAGTGGCATACACCACTCGAGCGGCATCACCGGCGGTGATGAGCGCGCGCGCGGTCCGGTCGCCGCCGGCCAATCGACCGGCGCAGTACAAATGGTGCGCAATCCCGGCGGTGTAGACGCTGGACTCGCGATCGAGGCGCTGCATCGCGTCGGCGACCAGAAGATGCAGACGCTGGCGCCGCAGGTTCGGGATCGCGCTCGTCAGCGCCTGGCAGGTCAACTGATGCTCGAAGCGCCACGTGACCTCGCGGCGGCCCGACGGTCCCTTGACGATGCCGGCCCGCTCCGCCTCGTCGAGTGCGGTGATGAGCCGGTCGCTGTCGATTCCCGCCGCCGCTTCGAGCACATCGGGCTCGAAGTGACGACCGATCACCGCCGCCGCTTTCAGGACGTCCGCCGTCTCTGGCGACACTCGCTGGAGCCGGCGCTCGAGCATCACGCGCACGGTGCCCGGCAGCTCGATGTCATCGAAGTCGAGGTCACGCATCCACCGTTGGCGCGCGTCAAAGAGCCGCCTCTCGTCGTTCAGGTGGCGGAACAGCTCGGCGACGAAGAACGGATTGCCGCCGGTGTGATCCGTGAACTTCTGCACGAGCCTGGCTGGTGGCTGCCCCTGACCGAGCACGGCCAGCATCGCCTCGACGTTGGCGCGTGACAACGGCCGCAAGGCGATCGCCTGAGCATGCCGCTGTGCGATCAGCTGATCGAGCGCGGTCTTGACCGTCTGCGGCGTGACGCCCTCGCGCGCAGGGGCGCGCACACGCTCCAGGAAGTCCTGCAGTTTGCCTTTGGACGCCGGCGTCGGCGCAGCCTCGACGTGTCGATACGCCGCAATGATGACGATTGGAAGCTTCGCGAGCTGCTGTGCCAGATGAACCGTCAGCTGCAGCGTCGACTCGTCTGCCCACTGCAGATCGTCGATGAAGATCGCGAGCGGCGCGATCGCGCTGCTGCGCGCGAGGAACTCGCGAAAGTTCGTGAACAGGTACCGTTGGCGCAAGTCGGGCGGCAGTTCCAGCGCCGGCGCCATCCCCGGAAACACTCGATGGAGTTCGGGCATCAACCGCGCGAGTTCAGGCGCGCTTGCCACGACGGCTTGTCGGAACTGCGCGGCGGGCATCAGCCGTGACGCCTCCTCGAGGATTTCGATGTACGGAATGAGCGCAGGCGTGCCGTCCTGCTCGTAACATCGCCCCACCAGCGTCTGACAGCCGATCTGGCGTGCCGCGGCCAGCGTCTCTTCCGCAACACGCGTCTTGCCGATCCCCGCTTCTCCCTGCAGCACCCAGAAGCTGCCGACACCGGACCGTGCCCGCTGAACGCCCTGGAGCAATTGCGCCTTCTCGGCGTCGCGCGCGATCAGCGGGTGGCTCGTGTCGCTCGCCGTTCGATCGACAACGGCCTGCGGCGGGATCGTCGACGAAGACGAGACGTCCACCGCCAGGCTGCGCAACGTGGTGCGCACGTCGGCGAAGGATTGGTGCCGGTCCGCCGGATTTCGGGCGAGCAGTCGCCCCAGCAGTGCGTCGAGCGCGGCGGGAATCGCGGGGTTCCGGTTGTGAAGCGTCGCGACCGGCTCACCAAGAATCGCCGCGAACGTGGCTTCGAGCCCCGTGCGTTTGAACGGATTGGTCCCCGAGACCATCTCGTACAGCAGGATGCCGAACGCAAACAGGTCCGATCGGCGATCGGCCGGCTCGCCGCGGATCTGTTCCGGCGACATGTAGGCCGGCGTCCCGCGCAACAGATCGTCTTTGGGTACCAGGACGGTTTCCGTCGCGTCGAATCCGTCGGCATGCGGAAGCCGTCTCGCCAGGCCGAAGTCCATCACTTTGATGTGACCGTCCTCGGTCAACATCACGTTCGCCGGTTTCAGATCGCTGTGGACCACGCGGCGCCGGTGGGCGGCGTCGAGCGCTTCGGCGATTTCCTCCGCCACGCGCAGCGCCTCGGCGAGCGACAGCGGTCCACGACGCAGTCGCCGCTCGAGCGAGGCGCCGCGGATGTACTCCATGGCGATACACGGCCGCCCATTGAGCACCGTGACCTCGTAGATCGAGCAGATGAACGGATGGTCGAGCGCGGCGGCGGCGCGCGCCTCGGCGAGCAGCTGGTCTAATCCGTCGCCCTCGTCGGCAGCCGTGAAGAACTTGAGCGCGACCTGGCGGTCGAGCAAGACATCATCGGCGAGGCAGACCTCGCCCATGCCGCCCCGGCCGATGGTCTCGACCATCACGTAGCGTGGCTTGGTCACCACGCATCAATAGTATCGGCGTATGGTCCTCGTCTCATCGTCCGATCGTGCCGAGTGCCCAGGCGGCCTGCTTGCGGACGCGCGCGCTCGGGTCCTTGAGCAGTCCGGCGAGTGCGTCGCTGGCGCGGCGGTCGCCGAGCGCACCGAGCGCCCACGCGGCCTGCGAACGTACGCGCTCGCCCTCGTCTTTCAACGCGGCGATCAGCCCGTCTACGGCACGCCGATCACCAATCGTTCCGAGCGCCCACGCCACCTGGCTGCGGACCTCCGCATCCGAGTCTTTCAGCGCCGCGATCAACGCCGGCACCGCGTCGCTTGCCTGGAGGGCCCCCAGCGCCCAGGCGGCGACACGGCGCACCGGCGGCTCACGATCGGCGAGCGCCATCAGCACGGGTGCCGCAGCACGTCCATCGTCCAATGCTCCGAGTGCCCAGACCGCGTTGCGTCGTGCCACCCACTGCGGCGCACGACTCGCCGTGACCAGCGGCGGCAGCGATTCGGTGCCGATGGCCACGAGCGCGGCAGCTGCCTCTTCACCCGCGGTGAGCTCGCGCTCGGTGTCTTTCGACCAGTAAAACCGATCTCTGCCACACGCCATCGGATCGACCGGCGACCCGTCCGCGAGCCGCTCGACCAGCGCCGGGATCGCGCTGCGGGCCTCGGATCCGAGTTGTTGCAGCTGGCACGCCGCCGCGACACGCTCGCGCGGATCGCCGCTGCGCAGCTTCGTGACCAGATCGCCGACGTCCGCCGCACGCTGATACGACACGAGCACGACCTCACTCCCGTCAGTCGCGGCGTTCTCGTAGCCGGATGGTTGATAGAACAGCGACGCAACGATCGTCATCGCCACACCCACGATCGACCACAGCATGTCGACGGTCGCTTCGAGATAGGTGACGCAGGGAGGAAACATGACGGGACTCCTGTGGTGCTAAGAAATTGGCATCAGTGGGCCAAAAAAAGAACACGACGTTCATGGTTCACTGTTCATGGTTCACGGTTCCGGGGTTCATGGGTTCAGGGTTCGGTGGTTCACGGTTCACGTTGGTGGCTCGCGCATCACTGCGCGACGCGAGCCGTCAACGAACGGTGAACCGCTGAACTCAGAACTCTGAACAGCGAACTGTGAACCCTGAACTGTGAACCATGAACGACACGCGAGGTCACCGTATCTGCCCGAGCGCAAAAGCGGCCTGCTGCCGTACTTCAGGATTGCTGTCCTTGAGCGCGGCGATCAGCGGGTCGATCGCGCGGCGATCGCGGAGCTGGCCGAGGGCGAACGCGGCCTGCTGGCGGACGTCGGCGTCACCGTCCTTCAGCGCGGTGACGAGTGGATCGAGCGCGCGCACGTCTCGGAGCTGACTGAGGGCGTGCACGGCCTGCTGACGCACGTCGCTGCTCTGATCCTTGAGGGCGGTGAGGAACAGGTCGATGTGTTTCGGGTCGCGCATCCGTCCAAGCGCGGACACGGCCTGCTCGCGCACTTCGGGATCGCCATCCTTCATCAGGCTGATGTAGGTGTCGGCGGCAATCGGGGCTCGCATCATCGTGAGCGCGTGCAGCGCCTGTGAGCGAACCTCCTTGTTCTCGTCTTTCAACGCGTCGGTCAACGCCGCCACGATCTTCGGATCGGCCGTCGATGACGACTGGCGATCCCGCGGCTCGACTCTGACTTGTCCCAGAGATCGCGCCACATCGCGCGCGATCGCGGCCGAATCGAGATCGACATCGACGATGGGCGCGACACGGGGCGCCGGCATCGGTGCGGGTGTCGGCGTGGAAGTGGGCGCAGGTGTCGGGGTCGGTGTCGGTGTTGGAGCCGGCGTGGGCGTCGGTTGCGCCGGCGACGAGGGTCGCCCCTGCGCCTCATTGCGAACCGCGACACCGATCGCACGGACCCCCGGCGCTTCCTGGCGGACGACGGGCCGTTCGACGACCTTGGCCACGGGCCTGGCCCCCGCCAGCGAGACAACGGTGATGAAAGCGAGCCCCGCGATGACCGCCAGAGATCGACGGCTCGGTGAGCGTCGCGGGAGCGCCGGATCGAGTATCGCCATGAGTCTTCCCTCGAGCTGAGAGCGGTGCGCCATCGTCACCGCGGACCATGTGGGCCAGGCACCGGAGCGCAGCGTGCGCGCGATGTCCAGCAGGTGATCGGCGTAGTCGGAGCCGCGCGTGCCGGCGGCCAGTACCAGGTCGTCGCACGCGCGTTCACGTTCCGCGCGAAGGCGATGCGCGGCGATCCACACCAGGGGGTTGAACCAGTACGCGGCGCACGCCAGGTGCGCCATGAGCTGCGTCACGCAGTCTCGCCGTTTGATGTGCGCCAGCTCGTGCAGCAGGACGACGCGCTGACGCGCCTCGGGCCAGTCGTCAGCTTCACCGGGCAGCAGCACGTGCGGACGCCACAGTCCCCACGCCATCGGCATCGCGTCGTCGCTTCCACCGAGGAACTCGACGCGGCGCTCGACGCCGATCGCGGCCGTGAGCCGATGCGCCAATGGGGCCCAGGACACGTCGTGATAGGCGTGCCGGCTGATCCACCAGATGCGCACGGTGCCGAATGCGAAGCGGGCGAGCACCAGCGCGACGCCGATGATCCACAGCGCGCCGACCATCGAGAATGCGCTGACGGGCGCCTCGCGTCGAGCAGGTTCCGGCATGAGGCCTGTGGTGGGTGCGACCGGCGACACCTCGTCTGCCAGGTTGACCGGTGTCGGCGCCGGCTCGTTCACGCGAGTCGGCGCCGGCGCGACGACGCTGGTTTCAGGAGCGGCCGGCAGAACCGCGACCGTCCACTGCGGCGCGACGCTCGAGACGACGGGGAGCATCAAGCTCGCCAGGATGCCGACGGCCCACACTTGATGACGGACGGCAGCCGACCGCCGCGCGAGTACGCGCGAAAGCAGTGCCGTGACGCCGAGGATCAGCGTGACCTTCGTGACGATATCGAGCGCGGGCAGGAATTCGGCGGAGATCACGGCTAGGCTCCTTGTTTGCGCGCCTGCTCGATCAGCTTCCTGAGCCGATCGAGCTCGGCCTCATCGAGGCGCGACGACGACACGTCGAGCAGCGCTGACATGGCCTGTGACGTCGAACCGTCGAAGAAGGTTTGCAGGAGGTGGCGCATCGCCGACTTTTTCGCGCTGTCGCGAGCGACCACGGGGAGGTAGACGTATCGAGGGCCGTCCTGCTCGTGCCGGACGTGGCCCTTCTCTTCGAGGATCCGCAGCAGCGACCGCACCGCGGAGTAGCTCGGCGCGGCGGGCATTTCGGCGCGGATTTCGGCCGCCGAGGCGCGTCCCAGCTTATAGAGCGCGTCGACGATCTGCCGCTCGCGGCGGCTGAGGTCGTGATGGGCCGTGCGTGTCATGCGAGCTTTCCGGGCCGCCTGAAGGCGGCCCCCACGTGTCATGCTGAGAAATTAGCATGATGCCAAAAACTTAGCACCACGCCGGTGAGGTGTCAAGCCCGGTGGACAGTCACACGCTGCGGTAGGCCGGTCGCTTGATGCCGAGCCGCTGCATCTTCGACTGCAGCGTCGTGCGTTTGAGGCCGAGGCGTGCGGCGGCGCCGCGCGGGCCGGCAATCACGCCGTTGGTTTCCTCGAGGGCTTTCAAGATCATCGCGCGCTCGCCCGAGTGGTATCGCGTTTCGGCCGACGCGGCCGATGCCGTCGCGGCAAGACGCGGCGTCGTCGGAATCGCGGCCTCGGGAACTTCGAGTACGGATCCCGACGACAGGATCACGGCGCGCTCGATGACGTTCTGCAGCTCTCGGATGTTGCCGGGCCACTGCCATTGCTCGAAGTCGTCCATCGTCGTCTTCGGGATCGTCGTGACGCGACGACTCATCGTGCGCGACGCCTTCTGGACGAAGTGGCGCACCAGGATCGGAATATCACCGCGGCGGTCGCGCAGCGCCGGCACCTGAATCGGAAACACGCTCAGGCGGTAGAACAGATCGCTGCGAAACGACCCGACCGCCACCATCTCCTCGAGATTCCGGTTCGTCGCTGCGACGAGGCGCACGTCGACGCGACGCGTCTGGGCGGCGCCGAGCCGCTCGAACTCGCGCTCCTGCAGCACGCGCAGCAGCTTGGGCTGCACTTCCAACGGGATGTCGCCGACTTCGTCGAAAAACAGCGTGCCGCGATGGGCGAGCTCCAGCCGTCCGACTTTCGATTGAACCGCCCCGGTGAACGCCCCTTTCTCGTAGCCGAACAGCTCGCTCTCGATGAGACCGGCGGGTAATGCCGCCCCGCTCAAGCGAATGAACGGATGCTCTCGCCGTCCGCTGGAATCGTGCAGCGCCCGTGCGAGCAGCTCCTTGCCGGTGCCGGTTTCGCCGAGCAGCAGCACCGTGGCATCGGTCATTGCCACGGTCTGGATCTGCGCCAGCACGCGCTTCAGGGCCTGGCTCTCGCCGATGATCTCCTTGAACCCGTGCTTCGAGACGATCTCGCCCTCGAGATAGAGCTTCTCTTCCGCGAGCCGGTTCTTCAGCTCCGAGATCTCGCGAAACGCCAGACCGTTCTCGACCGCAATCGCGATCTGCCCGGCGACGTCGCGGAACAGATCCACGTCGGCCGGCGAGAAGGCCGCGTCGCGCCGGCTGGCCACCGTCAAGACGCCGAGGGTCTTGCCGCGCGCCAGCAACGGGATGCAGCAGGCGCTCTGCACGCCTGCGCTGCGCATCGCCGGAACACCGGCGACGTCGAGCAGGTCGAGCTCGGGTCCGGCGAAGACGTACGGCTCCTTTCGCTCGAGCACGCGCATCACCGGCGACCGCTGCGGGATCGCGGCGTGCGGCTCGACCACGCCACGGTCGTCGTAGAAGGTGGCCGCCTCGAGTCGCCAGGCGTCGGTGGCGGCATCCAGAATCACCAGACTGGCGTAGTCGTGATGCAGGTGCTCGCGGATTGTTTCGAGCACCGACAGCCAGAGTTGATGCGGTTCGAGCTGTGACACCAGAGCGTTGTTGGCATTGAGCAGCAGTTTGAATCGGTCGCGCTCGGCGCTCGCTTCGAGCCGGTACTGCTCGGCGCGGTCGAAGTAGATCGCGTTCTCGATTGCCAGCGCGAGCTGGCGCGCGATCTGCCACAACAGCATGATCTCGCTGAGCGTGAAGGCATCGGCCTGCGGGCTGCCGACGTTGAGCACACCGTACTTGCCGCGCGCCGTCTTGAGCGGCAGGCACACCCCTGACGCCAGCCCGCGCGCCACCAGCGTGCTCGTTGCGGGCGTGTCGAGGGCAGCCAACGCCTCTCGGGTGATCTGAATGACGTCCCCGCTTTCGAACGCAAGCCATGGCGGTTCCACGCGAGCGAGTGCCACGCCTTCGGGCAATGGCGTGCCCTCTCCCGGCTGCACCGCGGCCCAACGCCGCAGACTCCGCCGCTCCTCGTCCCAAATCGACAGGCTCGCGTAGTGATGAGGAATCGCCTCGCGCAGCAAGCGCGAGATCGTCGACAACAGGTCGGGCAGATGTCGTTCCGACGTGACGGCGTTCGTGATTCTGACCAGGAGCTGCATGCGAAAGCGATCGTCGCCCGGCGCCGAGACGTCGTGGGGCACTGCGGCTTTCAAGCGAACAGCGGCTCTGGCGACCTTTGCGGCGATCCGTTTCAGGATCTCAATCGTCTCGGACGAATAGGTGTCGACGTCACGACTGGCGACGCCAAGCAATCCCCAATGCACGCTCGCAGTCGATGCCGGCAACACAGACAACACGCGAAAACCTGCCTCACGCAGGATGACGACGACGGGCGGCGCCGGGAGGCGGTCCATCGTCACGGTCACCGGTTGCTGTGTGAGCACGGCCCGGCCGGCAGGTCCGAAGTCGACCGGGACCTCTGAGGGGAATCGGGCGTTGACCTCGAAGGGTACGTGCGACACCACCTTGCGGATCATTTGATCGGCAGCGTCGTAGCGCCAGAACGCGAAGACGTCGTCGTGAGGAGCCCTCTCGTTTACGAGAGCGGACAGGCGATCGAAGAACTGATCGGCCGCGTCGGACTCGTCAAGACGGTCGACGCCGTCGAGCAGCGACGCGTACGCGTGCAACCGTCGATCGTCGAGCATCAGCGTCCGTGGGTGGCAGACATGACCGTGGGGAACGACATGTTCGAACCGGCTCGACAGCACTGTCAAGGTGAGCGGGGGTGCCGATCGGCATTTGACGATAGTTCGGCACTGGGCATCGTCAGGGCGTGGCGGCCGCCGGCGCTGCTCCCGCAAGTGACCTCCCTGCAGGGACTTCGCCGCTCGCCCGTGTTCGACCAGACGGTACCGATTCTGCTGTCGTTCCTGCAAACATGCATGGTTTTCTGGCGGGCCTGCCTCGCCTTTCATGAGCGAAGGCTGGTCGTCTCCGTTCGCGGGCTCGCTCGAGGATCGCGAGCGCTTCTACCGCACGCTGGTCGAACAGACACGCGACGTCATCACCGTCGTTTCCAGCGACGGCACGATCCTGTTCAAGAACCGAGCGAATGATCATCCAGCCGGGTATAGCGAGGCTGAACTCGTTGGTCGGAACGTTTTCGACTTCATCCATCCCGACGATCTTGCGCGAGTGCGAGAGGCATTCGACCTTGCGCTGGGTGGGAAGGCCGTGTCTGCGATCGAGCACCGCTTCCGCTTCAAAGACGGAACCTGGCGGGTGTTCGAGTCGATCGGACACTACATCCACGACTTTCCGTCCGGCCCCATCGGCGTCATCAATTCCCGCGACATCACCGAGCGCCTGTCGCTCGAAGCGCAGTTCCGCCAGGCGCAGCGCCTCGAGCTGCTCGGCCGTATGACCACGACGTCGGCGCAGGCGTTCAGCAACGTGCTGGACTCGATTGTCAGCTCCGCGGAAGGTCTGCTCGAGTGCGAGCTGCCGCTGTCAGCCGAGCGGCGGGTGTGGCAACTTCGGCGCACCGCCCATCAAGCGCAGGACTGGATGCAGCATGTGCTGCTGTTCTCACGCCACGAACGAGTGCGGCCGGGCGACCCGGTGAATGTGAATGACGTCGTCATCAGGCTGACCTCTCTGCTGCGTCAGCTCGTCGGCTCCGAGCGCGCCTTGACGTTCACGCTGTCGGCGAGCTCGCCATGGCTCGAGCTCGACGACGTGCTGCTGGAGCAGGTGATCGTCAATCTGGTCGCCAACGCGTGCGACGCCATGCCGTCAGGGGGAATCGTGACCATCACCACCAGCAACCGACCCGCGCCCGACGAAGCATCGCGCCACCAGATTGTGATCAGCGTGGGCGACACCGGCGCGGGTATGACGGACGACGTCAAGGCGCACATCTTCGATCCGTTCTTTGGAACGAAGTCCGGCGCAGGGCACAGCGGCCTCGGCCTGACGACGGTGTTCGGCATCGTCGACCGCGCCGGCGGCACCGTCGAGATCGACACCGAAGCAGAGGCTGGTACGACGGTCCACGTCGCGCTGCCGGCGCATTCATCGATTGATCATGATGGAACCAAGTAAGCGGGTCGTCTCGTTCCACAGCGCCGGCGAGCCTGGCGAGCGCGTGCTGATCGTCGACGGCGACGGTCACCTGGGCGGCGACACGGCCAGCGCGCTGCTCAGTCTGGGGCTGACGGTATCGTCGATCGCGTCGGCCACCGAGGCGCTCGACATCGCCTACCGCTACCGCCCGACCGTGGTCATCGTGGACATCGACATCGGTGGCGAGCTCGGGGGACTGCGGCTTGCCGAGGCGATCCGCCGCCGCTGGGCGTCGGCGGTCATCGTGATGAGCCCGCGCACCGATGCCGCGACCATCCGCGCGATTGCGGCGACGGCACCCACGGCGACGTTGTACAAACCGTTCTATTGGCGTCAGCTCGAGCTCAGCGTGCGGTTGGCCATCGAGATGCGTGACATCGTGCGATCCGCGCCCGACGTCGGCGACTCCGTGGACGGATCGGATCTCAGGCGCGTCGAGCTCGAAGACGCCCGGCGACGCATCGCGAACGAGGTCTCACGTGTCGGCTTCGCGGGGCCGCTGCCCGTGGTGGCGCGGCATCATGAGTCGCTGCAACAGCTGGCCCTGCGGGAGCGTGAGATTGTGATGCTGGTGCTGCAGCGCCATCGCATCCCGGCGATTGCACGGCTCCTGTCGACCGATCCCGACACAGTGAAGAACCAGTTGAAGCGCGTCTTCAAACAGCTGGGTGTGCGCTCGCAGCAGGAGCTGCTCCGCTTCTTTCAGGCTGAAGCCGTCGACCCGACGACCTGATTTCTCCGATCCGCCATTCGGTCACATCTGCGGTAGACTCGCGCGACACCACGGCGCCGAACAGGCGCGCCGGACCGGCTCGGTTCGGGTGCCTCGGCCCCGGCTGACGCCGAAGTTGCGCGGGAGAGGCCGATGTCACAGCACCAGTCCGTCGATCGGCGCGATTTTCTCAAGACGGCCGCCGTCAGTGGCGCCGCGGCTCTCGTGCCCGGCGCGGCTATACCCGGGCAGGCCCAGACGACCGCAGCACAGACCGCGACGCCGGTGACGGCGTCGGCGCCGACGCCGCCGCGCGAGACCGACCCGCCGCCGAGTGTCGAGGTGCTGACCACCGATCGGCCGGGCGGCGACTTCATGGTCGACGTGCTCAAGTCGCTCGACTTCGAGTTCATCGCGGCCAACCCGGGGTCGAGCTTCCGCGGCATTCACGAATCGTTCGTCAACTACGGCGGCAATCGCGCCCCCGAGTTCATCACGTGCCTCCACGAGGAGTCGTCGGTCGCGATGGCGCACGGCTACTTCAAGGCCGAAGGCAAGCCGATGGCGGTGCTGTGTCACGGCACCGTCGGCATGCAGCACGCGGCGATGGCGATCTACAACGCCTACTGTGATCGCGTGCCGGTGTACATCATGGCTGGCAACACACTCGACGCGACGCTCCGGCGGCCGGGCGTCGAGTGGGCGCACAGCGTGCAGGATGCCGCGGTGATGGTGCGCGACTTCGTCAAATGGGACGACCAACCGATCTCGTTGCCGCACTTCGCCGAATCGGCGGTGCGCGCCTACAAGATCGCCATGACACCGCCGATGATGCCGGTGCTGCTCGTGATCGACGGCGGCCTCCAGGAAGATCCGGTTTCGCCTGAAGTGCACGAGCGTCTGCGCGTGCCGAGGCTCACCCGCGCGACCCCGCCGCAGGGCGACTCCGGCGCCGTCGCCGAAGCGGCGCGTCTGCTGGTCGCTGCGCAGAATCCGGTGATCGTGGCCGACCGCGCGGCGCGCACGCCGGCGGGGCTGGCGCAGCTCATCGCACTCGCCGAGACGCTGCAGGCGCCCGTCGTCAATCAGGGCGGCCGCATGAACTTCCCGTCGCGACACCCGCTCAATCACAGCGCGAACGCGCGTCAGCTGGTTGCCAATGCCGATGTCATCCTCGGCCTCGAGCTGACCGACTTCTGGGGGACGGTGAACGCGGCGCGCGACTCGCTCGTGCGCACGTCGCGGCCGATCACCCGGCCGGGCACGAAGCTCATTAGCATCACTGCGCTCGATCTCAACACCAAGAGCAACTACCAGGACTTCCAACGCTACCCGGAAGTCGACGTCGCGATGGCCGCCGACGCCGAGGCGACGCTGCCGGCGCTCACCGAGGCGTGCAAGCGACTGATCACTGGGGACCGCCGCAGTGCGCTGGCCGAGCGCGGGAAGCGGCTGGGGGAGGCGCACGCTGCCGCGCTCGAGCGCCAGCGCGCGGACGCGGCGTATGGGTGGGATGCGACGCCGATCAGCACCGCTCGCATGACGATGGAGCTGTGGGCGCAGATCAAGAACGAGGACTGGGCGCTCGTTGCCGAGAGCGGAATCATGAGCGACTGGACCGCGCGGCTGTGGAGCTTCGACAAGCACTATCAGTCGCTCGGCGGCTCTGGCGGCGCGGGCGTGGGCTACGGCGCTCCGGCTGCGGTCGGTGCGGCGCTGGCGAACAAGAAGCGTGGGCGCCTGTCGGTGACGATCCAGGGCGATGGCGATTTTCTCTACGCGCCCGGCGTGTGGTGGACTGCGGCGCATCACCGCATTCCGCTGCTCGCCGTGATGCACAACAACCGCGCCTATCACCAGGAGGTCATGCACCTGCAGCGCATGTCCAATCGGCACAATCGCGGCATCACGACCGCACACATCGGGACGACCATCGACGATCCGAACGTCGACTTCGCGAAAATCGCGCAAGGGATGGGCGTGCACGCACAGGGACCGATTACGAACCCGAACGATCTCGCACCGGCGCTCAAGCGCGCGATCGAGGTCGTCAAACGCGGCGAGCCGTCGCTCCTCGACGTCGTCACTCAACCGAGGTAGGGCGAGATGAAACCGCTCTCCCTCGTCACGCTCGTCGTCTTCGCCGGATTCGCGGCTGCGTCGGCCGCGCTTGCCGCGCAAGCGCCTCAACGCCCGGCGAATCCGGCATCGGCCGGCAGTGTCGAGGCAGGGAAGAAGCTGTTCGCCAGCATCGGCTGTTATCAGTGCCACGGCCGCGAAGCGCAGGGATCGAGCGCCACCGGACCCCGCCTCGGGCCGCGCGCCATTCCGTTCGCGGCGTTCAGTCGATACGTGCGCCAACCCACCGGGCAGATGCCGCCCTATACCGCGAAGGTTCTGTCGGATGCCGATCTGGCGACCATCTATTCGTTCGTCCAGTCACGGCCGGAGCCGGCGAAAGACATTCCCTTGTTGAAGTGAAAGTCGTGTTCGGCTTCAGCCGGACCAACATGGCGGGCACAACACTCCATTCGCGCGAGTCGGTCGACGACCGACCCATCAGCTCACAGCAACTGCTCGTGGTGGCGATGTGTGCGCTCATCGTCTTCGTCGACGGCTTCGACGCGCAGGCGATGGGGTACGTCGCGCTGGCGTTGATGGAGGACCTGCAGATCTCGCGCGGCGTGCTCGGACCGGTCATCTCGAGCGGGCTCGTCGGCATGATGATCGGGGCGCTGGTGTGCGGCTCGCTCGCCGATCGAATCGGCCGGCGGCCGGTGCTGATCGGCTGCGTGCTGATCTTCGGAGTCGGCTCGTTGTTGACGGCGACCGCCGACTCCGTGTCTGCGCTCATCGGCTTCCGGCTGTTGACCGGTCTTGGCATGGGTGGCGCGATGCCGAACGCGATCGCCCTCACTTCGGAGATCATGCCGGTTCGCCGTCGCGGTGCCGCGGTGACGACGATGATCTGTGGCTTCTCGCTCGGCGCAGCCGTCGGCGGGTTCGTCGCCGCGCCAGTCATCCCGCGCTTCGGCTGGCAATCGGTGTTCGTCATCGGTGGTACGGCGCCCCTCGTGATCGCCGTCGCTGCGTTCCGCTGGCTGGGCGAGTCGCCTCGCTTCCTGAGGATACGCGACGGCAGGGACGCGGGTGCCACGTTGGTGCGCTTCCCGGTGACCGAGCTGTTCACCCACGGGCGGGCACTCCCGACGGTGCTCATCTGGGTCGTCTACTTCACGAACCTGTTGAACCTGTACTTCCTCAACAGCTGGTTGCCGACAATCATGAGCGATGCCGGCATCCCGGTGAGCACGGCGATCAGGTTGACGGCGTTGTTTCAGGTCGGCGGCATCGGGGGCGCCCTCGTGCTCGGCGCTTTGCTCGATCGGTATTTCTCCTTCTGGGTGCTCGCGGCGTGCTACGCGTGGGCGGCGATCTCGGTGCTGCTGATCGGCATGGCTGGAGCATCGCCACTGGTGCTGGGTATCACGATCGCCTGTGCCGGGTTGGGGATCATCGGCGGGCAGAATGGCGGCCATGCGGTGACATCGGGCTTCTATCCAACCGCGATTCGTTCCACCGGTGTGGGATGGGCGCTCGGTGTCGGCCGTGTTGGATCGATCGTGGGCCCCGTGCTCGGAGGCATGCTGCTCGCGCAAGGGACGTCGGTCAGGCAGGTGTTCTGGTCTGCCGCGATTCCGTCACTGATCGCGACCCTGGCGGCTGTGGGCGTCGCGGTCAAGAGCCGCCACGGAGATGTTAGCCACGGAGATCACTAAGGACACAAAGGGCTGGCCACGGAGATCACTAAGGACACAAAGGGCTGGCCACGGAGATCCACGAAGGACACAAAGGGTTGGCCACGGAGATCACCAAGGACACGA
>Ga0075418_10004473_pt1 | contig 15937 bp, 11 predicted proteins | sample SoiMetdeltSBSDD2_FD_81776 | JGI IMG/M metagenome (GOLD analysis project Ga0075418, IMG submission 81776) | Bulk soil microbial communities from a Populus tree surrounding site in Tennessee, USA - Soil MetaG P. deltoides SBSDD2 | ecosystem: Environmental > Terrestrial > Soil > Tree plantation...
CAGCTTACCGTTTTTACTGTATATGCTGTGCCACTCTTGCTGTCACTACTCGGGCGTAAAGAAATCGTACGATCTAACCCTGGCTTCAGTGGTCAAAGGGCTGACCGAATGGCAATCTCGTGGGCATGGCAGACATTATTTGCCCAGAGGTTGTTGATAAGACACCTTAGCTCGGGGCATTATATGAAGTGTCCAGGAACAACACTACTAAACTTTATTCGGAAAGAACAACTGGTTGAAGGACTATATGATTTCGTAGTCGCACATAAAACCATTGCGCCCATCAGGGAACTTACAGAAAGGGCAGCCGTCCTTGCCGAACATACCATGGCTAACCAGGATTTTTATTTTCATTATTTCAGAGGCAAGGAAGCCCACGAAAGAAGCTATGTCAGAGATGGGAGGGGACCCTTTTTTGGCGAAACACCAACTAGCGGCTAATCTTTGTTGATTGGTTTCTAGGCTAGTGATTGGCGTACTGTATATCGTCTTTGTAGGGATACATACAAACTTATAATCGGATACAGTTTGATTTATCGGCATTTTGTTGGTATAACGATTGCTTTTCCCCAGCTTTGATTATTTATGAGTTGACAAAAGGGGGGTAGGGTTTGTTAATTTAGTAGTATGAACATATTTAAACGTGTACCGACAGTTATTAAGTCAATATTTTTAGCCTCGGCAACCGCCTCCATGGCGGTTGTTTTATTACTGGCCACCCAAGGCGCGCAAGCAACCCCGGCGCTTTGGCAGGTTAAAGCCACCAAAACGAACTCCGGTACAACCAACAATACCGTCTTTAGTAAGGCCAATGTGGCCGGTAATCTAATTGTCGTCCATGTGTTGTGGGGGAATGCTGGGGCCGTTACACTTAGCGACACCTCTAATAATAGCTATACTCCTGTCGGCCCAGTGACACGGTTTGATAACAACCAATACAGTTCACAGATGTTCTATGCCAAAGACATCGCTGCAGCACCAGCTAATGCCAATACCTTAAGGGCTACATTCGCCACTTCGATTAGTAACTGGTCTATGGTCTACGCGCATGAGTATTCGGGTATGGATAAGCTAAGTCCTGTTGATGTGTTTGGGACGACTACCGGTACCGGGACATCTTTGAGTGGTTCGCTTACGACACATCAAAACAACAGTCTTATTTTTGCCGCCACAATAGCTAGCGACAGTTCTATCACTAATGCTGATTCGAGCTACACCGTTCACTCCAAACTCAGCCAAGACTGGACCATGAGCAAAGTACAAGCCACGGCCGGCACGGTGAATGCTACGGCTACTCGCGCTGGTAGCGGCCTTTGGATTATGCAAATGGTTGCCTTTAAACCCGAAGGCATACCTCCACAAAACCAACCGCCTACCGTGTTGATAACTAACCCTGCAAACGGCACCCTAACAAAGGGCACCGTTGATGTGTCTGCTACCGCAAGCGACCCAGAGAATAACTTGCTCAAAGTAGACTTTTTTGTCGACGGCGTGCTGGCGACCACCGATACAACTGCACCATACCAGTTTAGTCTAGACACCACAACGCTTGGCAATAGCACACACAGCCTTACGGCCAAAGCCTCGGATGGTACCAACGAAACTACTTCGGCACCGGTGCAGATTACCGTGGACAACGCCGCACCATCGACACCAAACAACCTACACGTCACTAATCTAACTTCGTCGCAGGCCACGGTTGCTTGGGACGCGGCTACCGACAACCTTGCGGTCGGGGGCTATAAGGTATTTAAAGATGGCGCGCAAATTGCCACGACTGCCGGGACTAGCTACCAGTTGACCGGCCTAGCACCAAGTTCTACCTACAATGTCATGGTAAGTGCCTACGACACGGTGGGGAATGAATCTTCGCAAACAGCCCCATTACCGGTGACTACTTTACCTGACATCGACCCGCAAGTATCTATTACCAGCCCCGCAGACGGTGCAACCGTCCGCGCTACCGTCCCCGTAACTGTTACGGCTACCGATGATGTTAATGTCACGCAAGTCGAATTGTGGGTTGACGGCCAGCTGGTTATCGCTGACAATGCCGCACCATACGAGTTTACGCTTAACACCCCAGCTTTAACGGACGGCCTCCATACTATTATGGCTAAAGCGTATGACACACTTGGGCAGAGTACCGAATCTGCCGTGACGGTTACCGTTGACAACCTCGCGCCTGCTGCGCCAACCGATCTTGCCGCTACCGTTGTTTCGAGCTCGGCTATCGACCTGTCCTGGACCGCCAGCACCGGTGATGTTGCCTACTACAAAGTGTTCCGTAACGGCAGCGAAGTTGCGCCTAACGTTACTGTCACAAACTATAGCGACACCGGTCTTACGCCAAACACTACCTACAACTATGCTGTCGAGGCCTACGACGTTGCAGGTAACCAATCACCGGCCACCACAGTCTCGGCCACAACTTTGCCCGCCCCCGACACAACCCCACCGGCCGTATCTAACGGCCAGCCAACCGGCACATTGGCCAGTGGCACTACAACGGCTACACTAACGGTCACCACTAACGAGAACGCCAGCTGCCGCTACGCTACCGTGGCTGGGGGGAGCTACAGCGCCATGGCTGACTCGTTTACTTCGGCCGATGGCACAAATCACTCTGCGGTTGTTTCGGGGCTAGCCGACGGCCAAAGTTACACCTACTTTGTCCGTTGCCAAGACCAAGCGACCAACGCTAACACGGCTGACTACGGTATTACGTTCTCTGTTGCTAATCCGTCAAATGGGACTATAGCTTTCCCGCTGCGAGCTAGCGCCAACGGTAAATACCTAGAAGACCAAAACGGCACGCCATTTTTGATAATGGGTGATTCGCCCCAGGGCATAATCCCCAGCCTTACGCTCAGCCAAGTCGATAGCTACCTGGCCAACCGCCAGAGTTATGGCTTTAACACGCTTTGGATAAACCTACTATCTCGCGGCCAAACCGGCGGTCCGAATGACGGCGCAACCGTGGAAGGTGACCGGCCATTCACCGACTACCTTTCGGGCAACGTCGGTAACCCCGAATACTACAACCTGGATGCCCGCAACGAAGCTTACTTTACCAAAGCCAAGGAAGTTATTAGTAAAGCCGCCGAACAAGATATGTTGGTAATTTTGGACCCAATCGAAACTATGGACTTTTTGGGAGTCTTGCAACGTAACGGCCAACTTAATGCCTACGAGTATGGGCAATACCTAGGTGATACCTTCCAGGAATTCGACAACATTATTTGGATGCACGGTAACGACTTTAACACCTACATGAACGACACTGACCGGACGCTGGTGCGGAAGATAGGCGAGGGAATTCGCGACCGCGATAACCCAAATGCAATGCAAACGGTTCTTGGCTATGCCAGCCCATCCGAAGCCATGGATTTAGTGTACGACCCTAATCCGGACGACACTGCTTGGGCGCCGCTCATTAATATCGACACCGTTTACACATACGGCCCGGCTTATGAATATGTCGCCAACGAGTACGCTCGCGCCGCCTCTTACAGCGACGGCAGCTATAGTCGCGGGCGGATCCCTGTCTATTTGGCCGAGACTTACTATGACTTTGAAGACATGGTGCCTGGCCGCTCTAACCGCCCAATCAAAGAGTTCCGCTGGCAGCAGTACTGGGCTATGCTTAGCGGTGCCGCCGGCCACACCTATGGTAACTATGACTCGGTGTACTTGGACGGCAACTGGGCGCCCAAGCTAGACACGCCAGCCGCAGCCAACTTTAGCCGCTGGAACCAGTTCTTCAAGTCCTACCCCTGGTACGACCTCCAGCCCGACCAATCGCTCATAACCGCCGGAGCCGATGGCGGCGATTGGAATTTGGCTACTGCGGCCATCACCCAAAATGGCAGCCTAGGCATGGCTTACGTTCCAAACGCTCGAGGCATCACCATAAATATGGCTCGCTTTAGTGGCCCAGTCACTGCTCAGTGGTTTAATCCAGTAACCGGTGCGTACACGGCCTTTGGTACTTTTGGCAACGTTGGCACACAACAATTCACACCCATAAGTTTGGGCAGCCACAACGAAACTAACTGGTACGGGGGCAACGAGACCTCTAGCGACTGGGTGCTTGTATTACAGGTTGGCAACCCTGATACGGAGGCGCCAAGTGTGCCCACTAACCTAATCGCTACTGCGGCATCTAGTTCACAGATCAACCTTACTTGGACCGCCAGCACGGATAATGTTGGAGTAACCGGTTACAAGGTATACCGAGACGGGGTATTGGTTAATGGGAATGTCACCGGTACTACGTATCAAGATACTGGGCTTTCGCCAAGCACAACCTATTCCTACACAGTCAGTGCTTTTGACGGTATGAACAACACCTCGGCGCAATCGGCAAGCAGTAGCGCGACTACACAATCGCCACCACCACCCGATACCACCCCCCCAAGCGCCCCCACTAACCTGACTGCGGGCACTGTAACAACCACCCAAGTACCTCTAAGTTGGGCCGCCAGCACCGACCCAGCGCCAGGGTCCGTAGCGGGGTATCATGTCTTTCGTTGTCAGGGTGCTGGCTGTACGACCTTTAGCCAAGTTACCGGTAGCCTCGTAGCAGCAACCAATTACACCGACACCGGGCTTAGTGCTGGTACAACATACCGCTATAAGGTAGTCGCTGTAGATAGTGCCAACAACATGTCGGCCGATTCCAATCTGCTTAGCGTGACCACACAAAACTCCTCGCCGGTTAGTGCATTCCTAATGGCAGCCTGGAACTTTAACGAAGGAACTGGCACTACTGCGGCCGATTTTACGGCCAACGGAAACCTCGCAACACTTTCGGGAGCGAGCTGGGTAACGGGCAAGTATGGGAGTGGCCTTACCTTTAATGGCGGCTCGAGTAGCCACTTGTCGGTCGCTAATTCACCTTCGCTTAACATATCGGGTAGCGAAATGACAATTTCGGTTTGGATGAATCCACTGGCTCCTTCTACTAGTGACACGGTGGTGTTAGGAAAATTTTGGAACACTGGCTGGACAGATCCTTACTTTCAATACGGCCTAGAGATGGCAAGCGGTAATCGCCCCACTTTTATCATCGGCACTACCACTGGCTACCGGGCTGCGGTCATGAGTTCGGCTGTTACCTACGGCCAATGGACCCATGTAGGCGTCACCTTTAACGGTACGCAAGTGAAGTTTTATATTAACGGTGTCCTTACCGATACCCAATCACTGACAGGGACCATTACTGCCAGGAATAACTCGATGCACATCGGTTCCGACCAAGCGAACGGCCAAGGCTTCAAGGGTATTCTCGATGACATTCGCATTTACAACAAAGCGCTCAGCCAAGCCGAAATCGCAAACGACATGAACGCTCTGCAATAAGGCAGAGTTGCCAGGACATTTTGTTAGGGCTTACCATGGGTATAGATGAAAACATTTCGTTCCTCAGATTCACCTTATATTCTGGGTGTCACGAAGCGCCTATATAAAGATAACACCGGTGACGTGACATTGCCCGATGGCTGCTGGGACCTCCTCGTGGTTAAACAGGATGAGCAAATCCAGATTATTCTCACCGGGGCAATTACTCGCCCAGTGCCACTTGACTTTGGGGCCGGTACCGAAGTTATGAATATTACTTTTCGTCCAGATATGTTTCATCCCATTCCAGCCAGCCAAATGCTAAACGAAGGCAAGGTATTGCCGTTACTTGGCAAACATTCGTTTGTGTTCGATAACGCGGTATTAGAAATACCCACTTTCGATAATGCCGAGGAGTTTGTAGCTAAAATGTTGCGTCTGGGATTGTTACAAAGTGACAAATTAGTAGCGAGTGTTTTAGACGGCAAGCCAATGGCCGCCTCGGAACGCTCGGTACAACGCCATTTTTTACAAACTACTGGCATGACCATGAAATTCGTTCGGCAAGTAGAGCGCGCGCAGCTGGCGGTCGAAATGCTACGCCAGGGCAAACGGATTATTGACGTTGCGCACGAGCTCGGTTTTACTGACCAAGCGCACATGACTAAATCACTAAAAGGGATTATGGGCCTTAGGCCATCCGAAATTATCAAGGCCAAGTAGGTTGTCGGTTTTTTACAAAACCTTTTTTCGAGAATTTGGTGTAATAAATAAGCCACACTATTTAAAAAGGAGAATACCTATGGCAACAATCAAACCGTATACCATTACTGTGCCAGAAGCGCAGATAAAGGATTTGCGCGAACGGCTTAAAAATACTATTTGGCCGAGTATTATCCCCGGCAATGACTACGGTGGGCCATCGCTAAAAATGATGCAACAGCTCGTCAAAAAGGCCCAAGATTTCGACTGGCGCAAAAAAGAAGCTGAACTCAACAAATTACCGCAGTTCATGACTGAAATCGACGGCCAAACAATCCATTTTATCCACGCTAAATCGGCAAAGCATAACGCTATGCCGCTCATGCTTATTCACGGCTGGCCAGGCTCGATTGTTGAATTTTTGGACATGGTCGAACCATTGACCAACCCCAAGGGTGATTACCCAGCGTTTGACGTGGTTGTCCCATCGCTGCCGGGTTTTGGTTTTTCGGGTCCAACCAAGGATGCCGGGTGGGGGCACGACCGCATGGGTAAAGCATTAATCGCACTGATGGCCGAGTTGGGCTACGAAAAGTTTGCTATCCAAGGTGGTGACGCCGGTGCGATTATTGGCCCAGAGATGGCCCGCATGGCCCCGGATACTATTATTGCCTTGCATCTTAATGCGGCAACGATGGGTTTTATCCCAATGGGACCAGTGGACGAGAAGGACATCGCCACCTTTACGCCTGCCGAAAAGAGGCGCCTCGAAATGCTCCAAGAGTTTATGCAGGTAAAATTTGGCTTTAACCTCCTTCATTCAAACCAGCCGCAACTTGTAGCCTATGCTATTTCAGATTCGCCTGCCGGACTTATGTCTTGGATAACCCAGCTTATGGATATCAGCGAGGTTGGCGAAGAGCGCTTTATCACCAATTTTATGATCTATTGGTTTACGGGCACCGCATCGTCCAGTGTTCGTATGTATTACGAAGCCGCGCATGACCCGGCGGCGTGGGCGCCTAAAAAGAACTCGGGCGTGCCGACATCTGTGGCGGTCTTCCAGGATGGTGATGTCGCTATCCGCCGCTATGGCGAACAAGCTAACACTATTGTCCGCTGGAAAGAATACCCCCATGGCGGTCACTATGCCGTGATGTCTGCGCCAGACGACTGGCTAAGTGACGTGCGCGAATTCTTCGCTGACCTTAATAAGTAATCAGCAAGAGGTAAAAGAGACCACCGGGTCTCTTTTACATGAGGCTAGTAGTCGCTTTCCAAGTAGACCCGCATAACTTCTAGGTCGACAGCTGCAGCTGTGCCGCCATTGTTCATATACTCGTGGCGGGTTAAAAAAGTTGTGTTGCTTGGCAAGTCCGTAGAGATGGTGCCGTTGGAAACTACATCGGTATCAAGCCGTTTAACCCGATAGGTTATGTTAGAACCGTTAGCCGGAGCAAAAAGCGTAATTTCGTACACGGCGGCGGTATTGTTCGCCGGAAAGTTAGCCCCTAAATTGACTTTCGTTGCAGTTCCTGAACCGTCGTTGTACATAAGCTGAAGTGTCGTATCCGCGCTGTCCCATCCAACCCCAACGATGTTGGTCAGTGAGGAGGGGGCAGAGGAGGCAGAGATAGCACCCGTCGTGTTGGCCAACCCTACAAAAGTGCGCTGGTTGGCAGTCGTTGAGTTAACCGCAAATGTGGCAGAGTAGAAAAATCCGCCAAGGCCAGCCGCGTTGCCGCGCCACACTTGGTTGACGGCGGCCCGCATTTCGGAAGCAGAGTTGGCGGTTGACGCGCTCACTATGCGGATGCGGTTGACAGAAGTTTTCATATTAGTAGTCGCGAATGTCGGGGCGGTTAAAGTGCCGACAACGGTATTAGGCAGACCCCAAGTTGTTACCGAGTTGTTGCCATTAGGTATCAGCATTCGAACCGCACTAAAGAACATACCAGGCTGTACGACTTGGTCGAGCCCACTGGGCCCTTTCCATTTGAGCATCATCCGTCCAGCAATATCTTTGCTGTAGACCTGGATGTTGCCGCTCGCCGGTGCTGCGGGTTCGTTTGTAATGCCCTTCATGATGATCCCTGTGTCAGTACCGCCGAGCGTGAGGGTGTTGCCGGTAGAACTCCATACAAAATCGGCATCGCCGCCAAAGCTGCCGGCGTTGTTGTATTGAATTTGGGTATCGCTGCCACCGGGCGACCCGCCACCTCCCCCGGTCCCAATACAGTCGGTCCAGCCGGTGTTTTGATAGCAGCGGAATTTGTTGGCTATGTCGTTATAGTACATTGCGCCTTCTGTGCCACTTGGGTCGGTAGAGGTGTCGTTTTTAATGTCGAGCACAAATAAGGAACCTGTACTGTCGGCAACGCCGATTGTAACACCGCCGTCGTTAGCAACCGTTAGTACGTTAGCGCTGTTCTTTTGTAATTGAAGTATATTACCGCTCGCGCCGGTTTTATTGACCGAAATAGAAGTATTAGTAGTACTGTCGGATTGCACACTAGCTGGTGCGAGCTGCAAAAAGTCGGCGGCACTAAGGCCGTCTAGCCGGTCGGCATTCAGTGCATATGCCGCCGAACCAAAGCGCCGGAAAGGTGACATCTCGCCATCCCACGTTGGTGTACCGGTGCCACCGATATTAGTCGACAACCACAAAGTGTCTTGGTTCCAGTCGACACTTGTGCCAAAAGAAGTAACCGAGCCTAACATCACCGAGAAATATCCGTTTTTAACAGTCACTTTGTTGCCGCCAGTACGAGTTTCGGTCCATTTTATCGTTTCGTCACCGCCGCCAACTACGCCGTCACCGTTTTGGTAGATTTTAAACTCCATGTTGTAGGTTCCGTCTGCCACTACCGCGCCAGTGCTGTCTAGCAGTCGGGCCTGGTAGCTTACCTGTTGATTAACGCCAGTTGCAGCCGAAGCCGGCACCGCCGCCAACCAAATCATACCCAGGAGCGCACTAAACAAAGTACCAGCAAAGATGGCCCCGTGTCCCACCCGTTGCCTTGTGCGCGTAGTTTGCATATGTTAATCGGAGGATCACTCCCTACTCCGTATCGTTCCTAGTATGGGCGCGTGTGGTTAGCGAGTCAAGCCGATTATGGTTGCATATCCAGTTCCTAAAATAACCATTTCTTACCCCGCCAACAGGCTGCATTTACTCCCCCACAAACACCCGCTGCCCTGCCGGTGCATAGCGGCTGGAGTTTTACGGTTTTCCTGGAGGCCGAGATGCAGGGTGAGTAGCAGATTATTTTTCAGGACCGGGGGTCGGTGTAACCTTTGGTTTGCCAGTAATTTTAAGCCGCATGCTTTCCCAAAAAGAAGCTACTAAAAAACCGGCGGTAAAGCTGGCGCCACCAGTGGCCAGTGATGAATACAAAATTGCGTTCCAAACATCTTTACTGGGTTCGACCGTTTTGTCGCTATTCTTAATGGGCAGGGCGGCAACAGTGCCCCCGTTAACAATTAATACAAATTGCAGCGAGGCTTCCTGGCCCTCTTTGTCAGACACATGGATTTTAACAGTGTGCGGTCCAGCCTTGGCAAAGGTGTGTTCGGCGTGGAATTCGCTTGCGTCCTCGCGGCTGTATACCTTTGTGCTGTCGTCGCCCCAGTCAACGCTAACGGCATAGGGCGGGGTGCCGCCGGCAAAATGAATCGGCAAATTGAACGGTTCGTTTATAAAAATGCCCTGGAAATTGTAGTCGTAATCGATAACGAGCTGAAAGCGCGCCGTCTGCTCGTCGCCCGGACTAGAAACAACACGAAAAATGGTAACGGTGTCTGAGGACGGACTAGATTGGCTAAGCAGGTCATATTGCCGAGCAACTAAATCATTCTTGTTTTCTAGTAAATCAATTTGTAACGAAAACGTACCGTCGGCTTGGCACAACGCCGAACCGGCAAAAATGTCATTACGGAATATTTTTACCACGAGCCCAGTTTGGCAAGTACCAGTAACGTCAATCTGCTGCTGTTGGAGGTTTGCCCCTGGCTGTGGTGTCTCGATAACCGGTGCAACAGCGGGTGGCTGGCCGGGCACAATGGCATTTATGGTAAGTGGCGAGCTTTCGGCAGCCACTGGCTGTACGGCCAAAACTGCCAAACAACATCCCACTAGGCCGCCAAACAGTAATTTCATGAGCCAATTGTAGCATGAGCGCTATGTTGTCGCTTACAATAGCAATATGAACATCAAGCGTACTAGCTTACTGATTGCCCTGCTATTTATTGGCAGTGTGGCTGTTTCGCCAACACCGGTAACGGCCAGTACGTCACCCAATTATCAAATTATCGAAGACGATGTAGGTAGTGGTGGGCGGACTGAGTCTAGTTCGGCAGGGTACACGGCACAAGATAGTTTGGGCAATACCACCGTTGGTGATTCGGCGGGCACGTTGTTTAGGCAGCAGACTGGCCCAGTTACTACAAATGACCCTTCTTTAACAGTTATTGTCGACACGCCAAGTGTAAACTTAGGGGCGCTATCGACATCCGCCACAAAAACTGGCGCGGCTACCTTCCGTGTCCTTAATTATACTAGTTACGGGTATGTTGTGCAGATCGTTGGCGCTCCGCCCAGTAATGGTACTCATACGCTGACGGGAATGGGCACGGCTGGACCCTCACAGACCGGTAGCGAGCAATTTGGCATTAATATAAAAGACAATAGTTCGCCCGACGTTGGCGCCGAGGCACAGCAAGTGCCGGACGGAACTTTTAGCTTTGGCGCGGCGGCAGCCGGCTATAATACGGCCAATAGTTTTAAGTATGTGTCTGGCAATACCATTGCACAGGCGGTTAAAAGTTCGGGCCGCACCGACTACACTATTTCGTTTATTGCTAATATCTCTATTAATACGCCTGGCGGGAGTTATTCCGGTAACCAAACACTTGTCGTTACGGGGACGTATTAAATACCCTAAACCAAACTCTCAGGGTTACGGCCCCCCGGAAGCGCCAGGTGACTCGCAAGTGCCATAACCTGAGAGTTTGGTTTAGGGTGAAAATATTATTGCCTATTCAACCAAAGTCGCTTATGCTAGAATTTTAGATAAAGCAACGGGTGGGAGAACGGGGCTATGTATGAAGGGGACAACAAGTAGGCGAAGAGCACTTTATGGGTTAGCTATAGGACTACTTTTGCTGGCACTCTGGCCAGTTTCGTCGGTTAGCGCTGCACAAATTACTAACCGTAAGGTTACCTTATCTAACACTAATGGCGGCTCAAGTAACGTAACCTACACACTTAATGCCGATGCCTTACCTTCTGGCACTGCTGTACGGTCGGTTAAAGCCGAAGCTTGTACGGCCGCATCTGGTGCTTGTTCGACACCGAGCGGTTTTAGCGCTGCATCAGCCGACATTACTGGCCAGCCGACAGGGCTGGGGGCAGCTTCAAGCTGGTCAGATGACAGTAACGCGGGTAATTTACGCATAACACACGCTAGCAACTCAACTGCACCGTCAGGTAGCTTGGCTATTACCTGGAACACCGTTAGCAACCCCACTGCAGATAACACGACGTTTTATCTGCGCATTACCACCTACTCCGACAGCGCTTATAGTTCGGCGCTCGACAGCGGTACCATTGCCGTAAGCACAGCCGAGCAAATTACCGTTAATGCCTCGGTTGACGAAACATTAACCTTTTGTACCGGCACCTCGGGCATCACTAACTCTAGCTGTGCTGCCGCTACCGGCAACACTGTGTCGCTAGGCACCCTTACGCCGAGCACAACCGGTGCCAGTACTTCACAAATTGGCGTTTCGACCAATGCTTCGACCGGCTACGCCATTACCGTTGCTGGTAATACGTTGACTTCCGGAAGCAATACTATTACAGCGCAAGCTACGCAAGCCACCTCAAGCCAAGGCTCATCGCAGTTCGGTATTAATTTGCGTGATAACGCCACGCCAAACATCGGTACAGATGTTTCTGGGTCGGGGACAGCCACGGCAACCGCAAACTACAACACCGCCGATCAGTTTAGGTTTGTTAGCGGCGATATTATAGCCAGTAAAAACAGTGCCGACGCACACCGTCTGTTCACGGTTTCGTATATCGCCAACATCGCGGGCAACACCCCAGCTGGCAGCTACACGACCAACCTTACCTTTGTAGCGACACCAACATTCTAATACTGTCAATCATCGGGTATAATTGGTTTTACATGAAGCGCACCCTACTTGTTCTGCTCGTCCTAGTCTTGGGTGTAGCTGTTATAAATGTTGCCCCGCGTCCGTTTACTGGTGTAGCCTTTGCCGAAGGGGCCCAGGCGTTCTCAATCTCGCCACCATTAATTGAGCTAAGTGCCGACCCTGGCCAAACCGTTAAGGCCAGTATAAAATTTACCAACGTTTCCGATGACGAGCTGTTAATCAAAACACAGATTAACGACTTTGGCGCCAAAAACGAAACTGGTGAACCGAATATTATTTTTGAGGATGTTCAGAACACCGACTATTCCTTGCGCCAATGGGTAGTCAGCCCATCGCCATTTAAAATGAAACCGCACGAAAGCAAAACGGTGGATTTCCCGATCCAAGTACCGGCAGGTGCAGAACCAGGCGGCCATTATGCCGTGATCCGTTTTAGCGGCACCTCGCCGGCGCTAGAGGAAAGTGGTGTGGCGTTGACGGCTAGCATTGGCTCCCTCGTACTTTTACAAGTTTCGGGCGATATTACAGAAGGTGCCGATATGGCCGAGTTTTATAGTGCAACGGTAACTAAACAGGGTTTGGGCGGCAAACAATCAATGTTTGAAGCCGGCCCCTTTGGGTTCGTGCAGCGCATTCAAAATACCGGTAACGTACACCTTAAACCAACAGGCACTATTGATATATCAAGCATGTTCGGCCGTCATGTCGCCACCTTGAGGGTCAATGGCGACCCAACGGATCCCAACAATACGCCAAAAAGTGTACTGCCTGGCAGTATTCGCCGCTTTGAACAAACACTCGACAAGGGGTGGATGTTTGGCCGCTACAGCGCCACAATCAAACTTAGCTATGGCCAGGGGCAAAAACCCCTAGAGCAGACTATTAGTTTTTGGGTCATTCCATACAGGCTGATCCTCGTTGCTCTTATCGGCGTTGTAGCGCTATTTTTGGCTTTGCGCTGGGCCATTAAACGCTATAACAGCTATATTATTCGTAAGTCCAAAGGCATGCGTTCTGGAAGAAGATAATATATACAGCGATGATAAAACTCAAGGTGATATGTTGGTTTGACTAAGTTAGTGCAACTACGGCGGTCAGGGCGTAGATTAGAATCATCAGAAATACAAAGGCAACTATTGCTAGCCAGACTGCGGGTTTTTTGAGCCGCTGGCCTGGGCCGGCCACTGCGTTTGCGCTGCGATCGCCAACGTTAGCATCGGCATAACGTTTGGTATTTTCTTGTACTTCGGCACCTAGTACGTCGATGAGCCTAAAAATGTCTTCTATAGTTTGTTGCTTTTGTAATTCAAAAAGGTGTTGTTTGTAAATGTACAATCGGTCGTCAATAATCTCGATGTCGAAATTCGCGCCAAAATCAATTAACAAGGCCATAAGTTCAGGGGTAATGAAGTACAGCGCATCACGTTCATAGCCATTGGGTACATACAACTCAAAGTACTCATTAAAATTGCCTTCGAGCGTTAACTGCTGATCATCTTTAAAATAAGCTAAGTTACCAAAGCCCCATGCATTATTTTTGCGGCCGTCTAGCAAAATGTGGGGTAACTTGCGTGTTAAGTGTACTTCGATTATGCCAAAACCTCTTTGCCTTCGGTTTCGGCCAGAGCCGACGGTGCACTGAAAATTGCCAAATTCAAACGGAAGGCCGTTATGGGTGCCGCCCACTACTGTCGTATACCGGGGGTCACTGCCAATACCAAACACAAGGCCAGGCCGTGACGCCGTAGAACTAGTAAACGAAAAGCTAAACCCATTAGCCTGGGCTAGGCGGCGTACCCGTATGGTGCGCGCCACGTTTTTAAACAACACAATTATAACCAAAACTAGCGCCAAAATGGGTAAGCCGGCAAACAACAAACTGTATACTAGGAATGTCTCAAAAGAAGAGGTAATCAGCAAGCTAATAAGAAAGAGGACTAGCACCAGCACCGAAACCCCAACATACAACCAGCCAAAGATTCTTTTAACAGGGTGTTGTGTCTTTTGTGGCTGTTTGCCCATCTCTTGTAGCGTATGGAACATATCGCGCAAGGCTATTGGCTGGTGAAAAGAAGTAAAATCAAGTGTTTGTTTGGTCATCTTTATTACAATATACTAAATATAACGATTATGTTTACCAAGAAAACTATCCGTGACATTGATTTTGCCAGTAAAAGGGTGCTGATGCGTGCCGATTATAACGTGCCCATTAACAAAAACGGCACGATTAGTGACGACTATCGATTGCAGCAGTCTGTGCCGACTATTAAGGCCTTGCTTGCTAAAAATGCTCGTTTGATACTTTGTGCCCATCTTGGCCGGCCAGATGGCAAACCTAACCCCGAATTTTCACTCAAACCTGTTGCCAAAAGGCTTAGTCAATTGCTCGACCGCCCTGTAGCTTTTGCTCCAGATTGTATCGGACCAGAAGTGGAAAAGATGGTGGGCCAGTTGAAACCGCGGCAGATCTTACTGCTCGAAAACTTGCGCTTTCATCCAGAAGAGGAAGCAAACGATGAAACATTTGCAGCCGAACTCGCCAAATTTGGCGAAATATTTGTGCAAGACGCGTTTGGCGCGGCCCACCGCGCCCACGTCAGCACCGAGGCAGTGACCCATTTTTTGCCGAGCGTTGCCGGCTTACTACTCGAAAAAGAAGTCGATACTTTAACCAAGGTAATGAAAAGTCCGGAGCGCCCGCTTGCGGCCATCATCGGTGGTGCCAAAATTGCCGACAAAATCGATGTCCTTACTAAATTAATAGATATAGCTGATTTTATAGCCATCACCGGAGCCCTGGGCAATACCTTTTTGGCTGCCCAAGGTCTGCGCATTGGCAAAAGTAAGTATGATAAAGACGAACTAGAGCTAGCGCGCGATATTTTGGATAAAGCCGAGGCTAAAGCCAAGAAAGGACATTTTGTCTTCTTTCTGCCCCGCGATGGGGTGGTGGCTAAGCACGTTGATAAGTCGGCGCGTACGCGGGTTGTGGATTGGGATGCCGACATTATTAACGAGATTCAAAGCTACCCCAAGCCACCAGCGCGCGAAACACATACCATTGCCGCCGACGAGATGATTTTGGACACTGGGCCGTTTTCGGCCGCCTTTATTGCTGGCGGTGTGCAGCTTGCCAAAACGGTTATTTGGAGCGGCACCTTGGGTGTTACCGAAATTTCGTCGCTACATGGACCCGTCGGTCCTTTTGCTCATGGTACCGAACTATTAATCGATGCGCTAAGTGGTGATTTTGGCGCACGGCCCTTTACCGTAATTGGTGGCGGCGATACGGTGGGCTACATTGAACAGCGTAAATTAACAGCGGCTTTTGGCCATGTATCGACCGGCGGCGGCGCTAGCCTCGAACTAATGGCTGGCCGTAAACTTCCAGCAGTCGAAGCCTTACAAAGTAAATAGCCGCTAACCCTGAGGGTCAGAAATTACTCTACTGGCCAAGCAGTGAGTTATACATTCATTGCCCAGTCGCCGAATCGGGCCTCCATACATATCTGGTATAAGACCATTTTTACGTGCCTCAACCAGACACGCCTCGCCAAGTTGTGCTGCATGCAAGGGATTTAAAAGTTTCACTCTGGTTGCAAGTTCACAACTATGGCCAGATGCTGACGTATGCATAGGTAGCTCATTGTACATAGGTTTTGTATTTGTGACAATGCTTATGGTAAGCTAAGACAAAAGGCTTGGGGATGCG
>Ga0075418_10004475_pt1 | contig 15931 bp, 19 predicted proteins | sample SoiMetdeltSBSDD2_FD_81776 | JGI IMG/M metagenome (GOLD analysis project Ga0075418, IMG submission 81776) | Bulk soil microbial communities from a Populus tree surrounding site in Tennessee, USA - Soil MetaG P. deltoides SBSDD2 | ecosystem: Environmental > Terrestrial > Soil > Tree plantation...
CCCCTGAGCGAGAGGTGGCCAAGGGGCGAGAGGCCGGTCAGGGGCTGAGCGAGGAGGAACTGGGGCCGGGCGGGCTTCAGCCGCGCAGGTCTTCGCTGAGCGCCTGGCGCTGCGTGGAGGTCAGCTGGGTTTCGCAGGTGAGAGCAGGGAGGTCGCAGCCGACGGCGACGGGGGTGCGGCCGCCGGTGTCGAACTTGAGGTATTGCACCGCGCTCAGCCGATCCTCGCCCACCTGTCCGGGGTCGTAGGTGGCCGCCACGCGGCTCCCATCGTCGAGACGCAGGTAGAGATGTCGCGGCAGATCGAGCCACTGCCGCAGCTTCTCGGCGCGCAATCCGGGGTCGTCGATCTCGATGAGGAGCGAGCAACCCAGCTCGCCAGGGCCGCCGAGGATGCCATTGTAGGTGTCGATCTCGTGCTGGATGGCCGCTTCCTTGACGATGCGCTCGGCCAGCAGCATCTCCTGCACCTGGTAGCGCATGGTCTCGGTGTTCTCGAACAGGAAGGTGAGGTACTCGCCGCAGTGCACTCGGCGTGGCGCCTTCACCGCGAGCACGCGCTGGCGCTCCGCGTCGCGACGCTCCTTGTAGGTCTCGTAGTCCGCGATCTCGTCGCGGCTCAACGGTCTCGCCATCGTCACTCCTTGGCCGGGGCGGGCGGCCCGCCGTCGCTCGCCGCCGTCGCGGCGACGGGAAGCGGGAAGCCGTCTTCCCGGTAGGCCCGGGCGAGCACCGTCATCGGGTGCAGCGCCTGCCTGCCCGTGTGCTGCTCGAACTGCAATGCCGCGAGCGGACAATCGGTGACGCAGAGCGGCGCCGCGTGCTCACGCACCGCATCCAGGGCTTTCTTGCCGTGGCGCTGCGAGGCCTCGAAGCCCCGCGTGGTCATGGCCCAGGTGCCGTCGTGGCCGCAGCACTCGGTGGTGGTGGCGGGAGCGACGCCGGGGATCTTCCTCAGCAAGTCGCGACCCTTGAAGCCGATGCCCTGAGCTCGCAAGTGGCAGGGCGCGTGGTAGACGAAAGAGCTGCCCGGGGAGCTCTTGAAGTCGGTGCGGAAGCGCGCTTCCTCACGCAAGGACCAGACGAACTCGCTCACGTCACGCACGGCTCCAGCAAGTCGCCGGGCCCGCTCGCGGTCCGGGGCGTCCACCAATTCCGGGTATTCGCGACGCAGCATCATGGAGCAGGTGGGATTCAAGACGAGGACCTTGGCGCCTCGATCGACGAAGGGCAGGAGGAGATCCAAGTTGTGTCGGGCTTGCGCCAGGAGGCTCTTGCGGTCGCCGTGCTCCCATGCCGGCATGCCGCAGCAACGCAAGCCCCGCGCGCAACGCACATCCACCTGATTCCGCTGCAAGACTTCGATGCTGTCCCGCCCGAGCTCGGGCAGGTTGTGCTGCACGTAGCAGGTCTGGAAGAGAACGGCCTCGCCCCCTGCCGCGGCGTGGACGAGGCCCTGGCTCACTGCCCAGGACTCGAAGCTGCGGCGGGCGAAGCGCGGCAGGAGCTTGCGGCGGTGCACGCCGAGGAGCTTCTCCAGCAGCCAGCGCGCTGGGGCCAGTGTGTTCGCCAGGTTGGCGAGGCCGAGGCTGGCGCGCGCCAAAGCTCCGGCTGTATCGGGAGCGCCGAGCAAGCGCTGGGCGAACGGCACACCCCGGGCACGGGTCCGCTGCGCTTGCCAGCGGTGCACCAGGCGCGGGAAGTCGAGCTGGTATTCGTGCCCGTCGCGCACGGTGTAGGGGCACTGCACCTCGCAGAGCTTGCACTGGAAGCACCCATCCATCACGGCGCCGGTCTGCTTCGCGTCGAGGCGCCGGATGTCGCCGCCGAGCGGCCCATCGAGGAGCGCGAAGAGGGTAGGGAAGGAGTCACAGAACTTGAAGCACAGCCGGCAGCCGTGACAGATCTCGAAGGTGCGCTTGACCTCGGCATCGAGCGCCGCGGCATCCCAGTACTTGGGCTCCGCCGGGTCGTAGGTGAGGCCGGCCGTGGGCTGATAGGAGACGGGCTTGTCGTCCACAGAGTCCCAGCGTTTCGGAAGCCGCGGACGGGCGAGCGGCGGCGTGGCGAGCGCCGCCGCTCGCGGCCCGTCCGGGAACAGGTGTGTCTCAGCCGATGCTCTTGAGCATCTTCTCGAAGCGGCCGGCGTGGGACTTCTCGGCCTTGGCGAGGGTCTCGAACCAGTCGGCGATTTCCGCAAAACCTTCGGAACGCGCCGTCTTGGCCATCCCGGGGTACATCTCGGTGTACTCGTGCGTCTCCCCGGTGATGGCGGACTTCAAGTTCAGCGAGGTGTCGCCGAAGGGCAGATTCGTCGCCGGGTCGCCCACCTGCTTCAGGTAGTCCATGTGGCCATGGGCGTGCCCGGTCTCGCCCTCGGCGGTTTCGCGGAAGTTGCCAGCGACCTCCGGATAACCCTCGACGTCGGCGACCTTGGCGAAGTAGAGGTAGCGGCGGTTCGCTTGGGATTCGCCGGCGAACGCCGCCTTGAGATTCTCGTGCGTCTTCGTACCCTTCAGCTGCGCCATTTCATTCTCCTCCACATTCGCGGCAAATGACCTCGTACTCGATGTACAGGTTCGTCACCCGCAGCCCTTCGGGCAGTTCCGCGGGCTTCGCGGGCCTGTCGATCACATGCGGATCGATGTCGAACACCCGACCGCAACCTCGGCATACGGCATGGTCGTGGTCGAGCGGTGTGCCATCCACGCGCAGACGCCCCGACCTTCCCGAGACCTGGCGGATCAGTCCGCGCTCCAGCAGGGAATCGATCGTGGCGTACACCGTGGACAGGGAAAGAGAGGGAAACTTCTCCTTCAGGGACTCGTGCACCATCTCCGCCGTCGGGTGCCGGCGATCGGTTTCCAGCGCCTCGAGGATGGCGACGCGTGACCCCGTCGCCCGCAGGCCGGCCTCGCGGAGCCGTTCGGCCAGCAACGTCGTGGGGTTTCGGTTGGGGACTGTCACGGAAGAATTCCCTCCAAGGAACTTTTCCGGAGTATATGCCAGGCGGCCGCCCTGTCAACCCCCCTGGAGCACCTTTCTAGGGTCCTGGGGACTGGTGAGGCCCTGAGGCCGGGGACGGTGGTCCCCGGGGATGTCAGGGTTCGGGCTTTTCTCGGGGAGCTCCGTCCCGGGAAGAAGCCCCGATTCACACCTTGGCCAAGGCCCGGTCGTAATCGGGTTCCTGGCCGATCTCGGGCACCTGCTCGGTGTGCAGCACGCGGTTGTTCTCGTCGAGGACGACGATGGCGCGGGAGCACAGACCCGTCAGAGGCCCGTCGGTGATCTTGAGCCCATAGTCGTCGGCGAAGCGGGAGCGGAAAGTCGAGAGCGTGATGGCGTTCTCGACGCCCTCGCTGCCGCAGAAGCGCTTCGCCGCGAAGGGCAGATCCGCCGAGATGTTGAGGACCACGAGGTTCGGCTTGGTTCTGGCGCGCTCGAAGAACTTCTTCACCGAGGTGGCACAGATGGACGTGTCGACGCTGACGTAGATATTGAGGACCTTCTTCTTGCCGGAGAAGGACGCCAGCGTCGCCGTGGAGAGGTCCTGCTTGACCAGGTCGAATTCCTTTGCCTGGCTCCCGATCGCCGGCAGCTCGCCGCTCGTGTGGATCGGGTTGCCCTTCAGGGTGATGCGGGCCATGCGATGCCTCCTGTGACTGAAATCCTTGCCGCGCAGCGACGTGCCGCGGAGCGTGCCGTGCGGCAGCTCGCCGGGCTTCGGGCTGGCTCAAGGGCGGTTCAGGTTAGCACCTGGGCGCGCGCGAGGGAAGCGGGGTGGACCGAACGCGTCAGAGCGGGTTGGCGGTGCGGTAGGCGGCGGTGAAACGTCCCAAGTAGTAATCCAGCTCCTCCCGCAGCACCTGGCGCCAATTGTTGCTGGCCTCGCCGATGCCGCCGATGCTCCAGGTCACGACGCGGAGCGGAGCAGCCTTGGGATCGCGCTCGAGACGCGCGATTTGTCGGAGCTCCAAGCGGAAGCTGAACGAGCACTGGTCGAAGGTGGGATCGACGTTGGCGAGGAGTTCGATGTGCAGCTCCGGGCCATCCGGCGGGGGCTTCGGCATCTCGTCCAGGATCGGGATCTGCGCCTGGCGCAGCTGCAGGACGACGGCGGCGAAGAGGACGTCGGTGGTGACGCCCTTGGCCTTGAGCTCGGGAGAAACGGCGGCCATGGCGACGTGCACGCCCTGGAGACCGCGGAGCGACTTCACCGTGGTGGCGTTGTCCTGGGCCGGAGCCGGACTGGGAACGAGGAGCGCCACGGCCAGGCAGAGAGCACCGGCGGGGCGAAGGAAGCGGGTGAAGGCGAAGCGCAACATGACCTGAAGAAAGGGCGGGCCGAAAGAGGCGAGTCTTCCGGCCCGTCTGCCTAGCGCAAGGGTTACTTCGTGGCGCCGCGCCGTGCCTGCGCCTTCAGCTCGCGCTGCTTCCGGTTGCTGCGCACCGCGAAGTAAGAAAGGCCGATGATGACAGCGACGACGACAAGGACCAGATCGATCGACATGTTCCACAAACCTCCGTGGTGTTTCCCTCGGTGGCCTGCGGGTCCTCAACCCTTGGCCATGTCCAGAAGGGCCCGGAACAACTGGAGCATGCCGGGTGCCAGGATGACCACCAGCAGCTCGGGGAAAATGCAAAAGACCAGGGGGAAAACCATCTTCACTGGGGTTTTCCGCGCTGCTTCCTCGGCGCGTTGCCGCCGCCTGGTGCGCAGCGAGAGGGCGTGGGTTCGGAGCGCCTGGCCGATGCTGGTGCCGAAACGGTCGCTCTGGATGAGGACGGCGACCAGCGCGCGGACTTCGTCCACTCCCGTGCGAATCGCGAGATTGCGCAAGGCCTCGAGGCGGCTGATGCCGGCGCGCATCTCGCTGTTGACCATGCGCAGCTCCTCGGACAGAGCCACCGAGTTCAAGCGGACCTCCTTGCCGACGTTGAGGATGGCCGCGTTCAGCCCCAGGCCTGCCTCGACGCAGATCACCATGAGATCCAGGGCGTCCGGGAGTGCCAGCGTGATCTCTTGGCGCCGCTGCCCCTGCTTCCAGCGCAGGAACATCATCGGCGCCATGAAGCCGATGACGATGCCGAGGAAGGTGAGCATGAGGATCTCGCTCTGCGGCCGCCCGAGGGACGTCGTCACCATGAAGGAGGCGATACCGACGGCCGCGGTGCACAGCACCCGGAAGCCGACGTAGATCCCCGGCGCGTCCAGGGAGCGGTAGCCGGCCTGGGCGAGCTCCCAGCGCAAGGTCTCGCTGGTCACCTGCATGGGCAGGAGCCAGCCGAAGACGCCGATCAGACGCCCGAGAAACGGCGCCCGCTGCTGCAGGATCTCGTCAGGGATGATCTTGCGGCGGTCGCTGCTGGTGCGCACCTCACTGAGACGATGGGAGAGCTGCCGCTTGTTGCCGCGCATGAGCACGATCCCACCCACGCCGGTGAGCAACGCGAGCGCCACGAGTGCGGAGACAATGATCAGCATCGCGTCCTCCTAGACCTTGATCGCAACGATGCGGCGGATGAGCAGGTAGCCCACGATTTGCAAGGTCAGCGCTCCGGCGATGAGGTACTTCCCGGCGGGATCCTGCAGCAAAGTTCTCATGTATTCCGGTGCCATCACCGAGACGAGGCCGGCCATGGCCAGGGGCAGGATGCTGAGCACCATCCCGGAGAAGCGCTGCGAAGCGGTGAGGGCGCGCACCTCGCCGAGGATGCGGAAGCGCTCGCGGATGATGTGCGCCGTCCCCTCCAGGATCTCCGTGAGGTTGCCACCCGTCTCGCGCTGCAGGATGACGGCGGTGACGAACATGCGGAGCTCGGCGCTGTCCACCCGCGCGGCGAGATTGCGCAGGGCTTCCTTCATGTCGAGGCCCAGCCGATTCTCCTCGAAGACGATGGTGAACTCCTTCGACACCGGCTTCGGGCACTCCTCGGCGACCACCTGGATGGCGCCGCTGAAGGCGAGGCCGGCGCGGAGCGCCCCGGTGAGGATGTCCAGCGCGTCGGGGAACTGCTTCTCGAACTGGGACAGCCGGCGGCGCTTCTTGTGCACCACCACCATGACCGGGATGCTGCCGCAGAAGAGGGCGGCCGGGACGCTCGACCACCACCAGTGCGAGATCTGCAGCGCCACGAGACCGCCACCGAGGGCACAGCCCAGCATGATCATGAGGAACTGGCTGAGGCGGATGGTCAGGTCGCTTTGCGCCAGGAGGAGGTCGAGCCTCCGGGCCCAGGAGAGGTGCTCGAGCAGCGCGTTCAGCAGCGGCACCGAGCTCAGCTTCATGTCCCGCATGATGGCCGGCGCCACGTCCGAGTCCATCACCGTGTCGCCCGAGACCTCTTGCAGGCGCTGGCGGGCCGTGCGCACGCCCAGGGAGCGCACCAAGAGGGCGATCCCGGCCATGGCGCAGGCCACGGCGAGGGAAATGCCGATGCTGAGGACGAGCAGGTTGGTGTTCATGCGCTCTAGATCACCCGGCCTTCACGGAAGAGGTCGGCCGAGAGCGCGACGCCGCTCACCGCGAGGCGATCGGCGAACTTGGGACGGATGCCCGTGGCGACGTACTGGCCCATGACCTTGCCGTCTTCGGCGATGCCGCTCTTGCGGAAGACGAAGATGTCCTGCATGGCCACGACCTCGCGCTCCATGCCGACGATCTCGCTGATGCCCACCACACGCCGGGTGCCGTCGGCCATGCGCGTCACGTTCACCACGACGTCGAGGGCGGCGCTGATCTGCTCGCGCATGGCCTGCGCCGGCAGGTTGACGCCGGTGAGGAGCATCAGGGTCTCCAAGCGGTGCAGGGCCTCGCGGGCGCTGTTGGCGTGCACCGTGGTCAGCGAACCGTCGTGGCCCGTGTTCATGGCCTGGAGCATGTCCAGAACCTCGGCGCCGCGCACCTCGCCCACGATGATGCGGTCGGGGCGCATACGCAGGGAGTTGCGCACCAGGTCGCGCTGGGTGATCTGGCCCTTGCCCTCGATGTTCGCCGGCCGGGTCTCGAGGCGCACCACGTGGGGTTGCAGGAGCTGCAGCTCGGCGGCGTCCTCGATGGTGACGATGCGCTCGTCCTGCGGGATGTAGGCGGAAAGCGCGTTGAGCAACGTCGTCTTCCCCGAACCCGTGCCGCCGACGATGAGCATGTTCAACCGCGCCCGGATGGCGCCCTGGAGCACCTCCGCCATGCCGTTGGTGATGGAGCCGATGGCCACCAGGCTGTCCATGTGCAGCGTCCGCGTCCCGAAGCGACGGATGGAGAGGATGGGCCCGTCCAGCGCCAGGGGCGGAATGATGGCGTTGACGCGGGAGCCATCGGGGAGGCGCGCGTCCACCATGGGGGAGGACTCGTCGATGCGCCGGCCGACCCGGGAGACGATGCGGTCGATGATCTTCATCAGGTGGTCGTTGTCGTCGAAGCGAGCGTCGGTCGACTCGAGCTTGCCGAAGCGCTCGACGAACACGGCCTTGTGCGTGTTCACCAGGATGTCCGCCACATCCGGGTCATGGAGGAACGGCTCGATGGGACCGAGGCCGAAGGTCTCGTTGAGGATCTCCTGCTCCAGCCCGTTACGCTGGCTCTCGCTCAAGGGGATGTTTTCCTCGGCGATGAGAGAGGAGATGATGGCGCGCACCTGCACCCGCAGCTGCTCCTGGCTCACCGTCTCGAGAGAGGCCAGGTTGATCCGCTCGATCATGGTGCGGTGCACCTGCGCCTTGAGCGACTGGTGGCGCCGCGCCAGGGCGTGGCCCATGCCCGGAGTGGACGGGGCGGCGGGCGCGGCCGGCACCGGACGCTTGGCAGCGGCGGTCTCCGCGACCACGGGCGCCGGGGTGGAAGCCGCCGGGCGCGGCGGGGCGGTGCGTCGGAAGCTATCGCGCAGCGACATGTTGCTCCTCCATGAGCCGACTCAGTGCGTGGGCGCCGGGGCGGGCACGGCGTCCGTCTCCTTGCTGGTCTCGACCCCCGATGACAGCTTCTCCGCATACTCCTCGAAGCTCTTGGCGAGCTTGCTGCGCGGCGCCCCGATCATGAGCGGCACGCCGGCGTCGATGGAATGATTCGCCACCTGGTAATCGTTGGGGACCAACCAGGAGACCTGCAGGCCCACGGCACCTTCGAGATCGCGGATGCGCAAGCCGCTTTTCTTGTTGTTGTACCGGTTCACCACCATTTCGAACTTGTGCTCGTTCATCTCGAGCCGGCGGAAGAGCTCGAAGTAGCGCTTGGCGTTGCGGATCGCCGGCAGGCTCAGGGTGGCCACGAGGAGCACCCGGTCCGAGAGGTCGAGCACCTCGAGCGAGCGCTCGTCGAGGTGGCGATCGGCATCGACGATCACGAAGTCGAACATCGTGCCCAGCATGCCGAAGACCTCGACCATCTGGTTGCGATCCACCTTCTGGCCGTCCTCGGCGGTGCCGGTGGCGTTGAGCAGCATGACGCCGGAGTTGTGAGCCGAAAGCAGCGAGCGCACCTCGCGCTCGTCCATGCCGGTGCTGCCGTGCAGATCGGCGATGCTGTAGCGGGGCTTGAGATCCATCATCAGGCTGAGATCGCCCATCTGGAAGTTGAGGTCCACGAGGGCCACCCGGGTGCCGGGGCGCTGCGCCAGCGCGACAGCCAGGTTGGTGGCGACGATGCTCGCCCCCGAGCCGCCCTTGGTGGAGAAGAGCGACACCGTGCAGCTGCGGCGGCGGCCGGAGGGCACGATCTGTCCCATGAGCTTGCGCAGGTGCTCGATCGCCTTGTCCAGGTCCGCCGGCTGGACCGGGCGGTTGACGAACTCCTGGGCCCCGGCCCGCATGCTGTTGAGGATCAGGTCGGAGGAGACGTGGTCGGCGCTCAAGATGATGCCGCACTCCGGCAGCTCGCCCCGGATGCGCTGCACCGCCTCGAAGGCCTTCTCCGCTTCCGCCGGGACCTCGAGGAGGACCAGGTCGGGGAGGAGGCCACGCACCTGGCGCAGCCCCGCCTTGAGGTCCGCCGCCTCGCCGACGAGCCGGACGCCCTTGTCCGCGAAGTGTTCCTTGATCATGGCCGCAGTCTTCTCGTCGCGGTCGATCAGGACCAGCTTGAGAGGACGCTTCTGGCTGTCCAAGCTCATCCCGGCTCCTTCATTCGATGAGACCGATTCCTTTGACCATCGACGAACCGTTGCCGCCACCCGGGCAAGGGAGCCCTTGGGTGGTGATCTTCATGAAGCGGCCGACGACGTCACCCTGACCGTTCTGCCCTTCGATGAAAAAGGCGCCCACGCGCGTGACGTGGACCCAGCTTCCCCCCGAGGTCGGGGGCCGGGTGGGATCGAAGAAGGGCACGAGCACGATGCGCGGGCTGGTCCCGTAGGCGGAGTTCACCACCGTGCCCGAACTCGCATTCCAGCGCGCCCCAGGATCCTGGGCGAGGAGCGCGGCGACCCCCTGGCGCGTCGGGCCCGACTTGTTCCCCGTCTCGGTCTGCAGCCGGTCGCCCGGTCCGACCAGGTACGGCTCGCACTCGGAGATCCAGGTCCGGTACCACTCGCCACCGGAGAGCGGTTTCTCACCGGGGTAGTCCAGGGGCGGGTAGCACACGGGGAAGAACACCCCCCGCTCGATCGCCTGCTGCGGGTTCCCCACCTTGAGCACGATGGACAAGCCGATGTCGCCGGGGGCCTTGTATCCGGTCACGTCGGGGTCGTAGGCCTCGCCAGCGTCATACTTGTTGTTGGCGTTCACGTCGTTCCAGCGATCCGGGATGGACCAGGGCTTCAGGCACGGGGTTTCGCACACGTCGTAGCACCAGGCCTCGGCCACGGCGGTGACGTCGGCGGTGTTGGAATTGAAGGGATCGACGATCCGGCGGAAGTAGGTGCGCAGCGGGTCCCCGGTGGCCGCGGTCCTGTGGGTCGTCACACGGATGTGGTCGGCCTCGGGGAAGGACACATCGTCCGGCGTGATCACGACGTCACGCATCGAGTCCTGCACCGCCCGATTGAAGCCGGCGAAGGCGATGGCCCGATCGGTGGCCTCGGCCTCGTCCGCCGCCAGGAGCCCCGAGGCTCCGGCCAGCGCCGCGGCGTCGGCGGCCTTCTGCAGCTGGCCCTTCGTCGTCATCAGCACCGCCCCATCGATGGCGATGATGGCGAAGGAAATGAGCGCGGCGATCGCCACGGTCACCATCAGGAGGGCGCTACCGCGGTTCTGGCGGGAGCGGAGTCGACGCGAACGCATGCTGCGATCCTTTCAGTCCTTCGTCCGCAGATCCGGCATGGCCGAGCCGGCCGGGTAGGCGCGGGTGATCTTGGGCGACACGACGAGCAGGAGCTCGGTCTGCTGCTTGCCCGAGCTGTAATCGGTGAAGAACCAGCCCAGCAGCGGCAGGTGCCCGAGCAGGGGAATCTTGCTCACGACCTTCGTTTCCTCTTCCATGATCAAGCCGCCGATGACGAGGACTTCGCCATCCTTGAGCTCGACCGTGGTCTCGGCCTTGCGCGTGCGCAGGGCCGGCACCCGGAAGCCGGAGAGCTGGATGCCGTTGCCGAAGTCGAGGCTGCTGACCTCGGGCGAGACCTTGAGGTTGATGACCGCGGAGTCCACGATCGTGGGCAGGAAGCCGACCTTGACCCCGAACTCCTTCCACTCGATGGTCACGGTGGAACCGCCGGTGCTGCCGGCGCTGGCAATGGGCACCGGGATCTCGCCACCGGAGAGGAAGCTCGCGTTCTGACCGCTGGAGGCGCAGACGTTGGGCTCGGCCAGCAGCTTGAGCACGCCGTTGGCCATCAGGGCCTTCATCATCACTTGCAGCTCGTCATCGCCGCGGAGGTAACGGAAGGCCATGCTGACACCCTCGACCGCGCTGCTCACGCCCTCGAGGCCGGTGCCGAAGATGGAGAGCGGGATGCTCGGCGTGTCCACCTGGCCGCCGTAGCTGCCCAACACACCCTTGTCGCCGTTGGGATCGTTCGTGCCCTTGGCGCCGTAGCCGAGGAGGTCCACACCGAACTCGGCGGCCTTGGTGCGGTTGATCTCTGCGACCTTCACCCTGAGCTCGATCTGCTGATCGCTGAACGGGCCCTGGACGATGACGTCGAACACTTGTGAGCGGTTGAACTCGTCCCACACGACCAGCGTGGTGAGCCCGATGTCCTTGCCGTTCAGCAGCACTTCTTTGGGGCCGGCAACGATCACGTCGGCCACCTTGGTGTCGGCGATGGAGACGGTCTTGACGTTCTGCGGGAGCTGCCGTGTCACGGACTGGCCCACGGTCACCCGGATCTTGGGATGGGCGCCGAGGGCGGCCCCAGGGGCCAGGGCCAGCACGAGCGCCACGAGAACGAAGAAAATGGGGCGTCGCATTGCAGACTCCATTCCGCAGAGCTTGACCATTTAGAGTTCCGACCAGAGGCCCGGGGCCTGATGGCCCCGGGGACTCGCTGCTTTTCTTCCTCAGGTTCGCCGGTTTCCCCTCAGGGATTGGGCTTCTCGCCCGTCGGCGAGTTCTGCTTGCTGATGTTCCCGCCGCGGATGACAGTGAACGACGGGTCCGGCTTCGGCGCCGGCGCCGCAGGCGGCGGCACGACGGTGGGCTTCACCTCGGGCTTCCTGACCGTCTCCGCCGGACGCTGCCGCGTCACCTGCTTCTCCGCCGCCATGCCGAGGACCGTACGCGTGTTCATCGCCTCGATCTTGACGACCTCCGTATCCACCGGGTTGCGCAGCACCAGGTGGATCTCTCCCTGCGCCAGACCCAGGGCCACGGACTCGGCGCCGGTCGGATCGACGAGGAGGGTGACGGTCTGGGTGGTGATGTGGCGCTTGCCCTTCTCATCGGTGGTGACACCGGCGGCGAGCACCTCGGCGTTCTGGAGCACGGTCTTGGTGACGGCGACGTTGGCGCCGCCGGCGTTCTCCACCGTGACCAGGATGTCCACGCGGTCCCCGGGCAGGACGAAGCCGCTCACACCGGTGACCTGGTCCACCTCGACGCTGATGGCACGCATCGACGGCCGCACCAGCACCGAGAGCCCGCCACCCACGGAGGAGAGCTTCGAAGCCAGGACCGGCTCACCAGTCACGAGGAACACCTTCGAGGTCTGGCCGAGGACGCTGTCCAGGGAGGCATAGGCGCCGCGCGGCAACGCATCCTTGGGGAATTGCGCCAAGTTCAGATGCTCTTGCTCGAGCTTGGTGCCAAACGTCAGGTCCTTGGAGGCCACGACGACCGGCACGGTCTCGACCGCGCGCTGCCGGTCCGGCATTTTTTCCAGGTACTGGTACGCAGCCCACCCGGCTCCTGCGGCAAGCAGGATCGAGACGGTGAGCAGGACGATTCCCTTCGAATCCATGGTTCCTTCTCCTCAGAACGATTCGTGCCGCATGGTGGCAGTCGCACGCAGCGGGATCGTCCCGCTGAAGGTGTTCAGGATCGTCCCTGTGACGACCTGGAAGTTGGCCTCCACCGTGACCGTGACACGACGGTCCGGATCGGTGGCGTCCGGACCGCTGACCGTGATGAGGGTCGGGTTGATCCTCCCGGCATCGCACACTTCTTGAACCCGGGCGGTCACGCGCCCCACATCGGGAGCTGTGACGACCGCGAGCCGCGCACCCTCGCGGGCCGCGCTCGTCATGAGGTTCATCTGCATCCACGCCCGTCCGAATTCGGTGATTCCGAACACCAGGACGAACAGCAGAGGCAGGACGAGAGCGAACTCGACTACAGACTGGCCACGCGAGTTACGTGCCAGAGAAACCAACTTGCGCTTTCCGTGCACCAGTACACCACGATCGTCAGAAGTGAACCGATGGCGATGCCGACACCGTAAGGAATGGTCGCGGGCACCGTGGATTGCGGCACCGCGGCATGCGCCTTTGCGAATCGATGCATTCCAGGAAGGCCGATCATCGCCATCGAGAGCACCTCGGCGAGTACCCCGCCTGGGCGCAGCTGCGAGGCGATGGCCAGCACGCCGCCGACGAGCGCGGTGAGCAACATGGCGACCAAGGTGAGCGGCGGCCCGAGGATGGCCCCGACGGCCGCCGCCAACTTGATGTCACCCATGCCCAAGCCGCGGCCCGTGTGCAGCAGCAAGAGCAGCCCCGGGCCGGCGATGAGCCCACACAGCGACAGGGCCAGACCCTCCCAGCCCTGGAAGTAGGTCCGCAACAGCAGACCCACCGCCATGGCTGGAAAGGTGAGAACATTGGGGATGCGCCGCCAGCGGAGGTCGGTAATCATGGCAATCCCGACGGCAGCTGCAGTCAGGGCTGAGGCGCACAATGCGAGAGTCGGTTGGTCCAAGACAGCTCCTTCTGTCGGCAGCGCACCCCCAGAGAGTCGTGGCAGTCTAGATCACGTCAACGCGGCCTGAACGTTCTGGTAGACAGCGTCCACCAGGGGCCCGATGTTCCGGATCGTGACGATCGCCACGATGGAGATGAACGCAGCCAGGAGGGCGTATTCCACCATGTCCTGGCCCTTGTCTTCGTGAATCAGCCGAGTCAGAAACCGCATTGGGATCCTCCGCAGTGACATTAGTCGTTGTTACGATGGGCGCACCGCTTCCGGCGCGCGCCTGGAGGCAGGCACACGGCATGCCAGGTTTTCCATACCCCATTGCATCCCGCCGCATCTCCGCCGGCCGGACCATGGCCGCGACGCGCTCCGCCTATCCCGTCGTTACGCCGGATCCTCGAGTGCAATCACGTCGCCGACCACGGTACCGCTCCGGCGCAGCACCCCAGCGGCGAGCTCGAGCGCTCCTTCGGCGAGCAGCACCGGTCGCGACAATCGGTTCGGTTGCAGCTCATGGTGCAACGCCAGAACGCGACCGTCCCTGCCGAGGAAGGCGACGTCGATGGGGAACTGCATTCCGAACATGTGGATCCATTGGCAGGGCACGAGGTACATGCCCTCGTCAGGATCCAGAGACTTCCGCCCGAGCAAGCCACGGCGCTTGGCGGACCCTGTCGCCCACACGACCCGTTCGGCGACCACCGTGCCTCGGGTGACGTTGATGCTCCGCACGATGTCCTGCACGGCGGTCTCGGCAACTGCGTCGTTTTCCCAACCCAGGTGCGGCAAATGGCGTAAATTCCCCAACCGCCACGAGGACAGCACGGACAAACCTCCAGGGTGAGCTGCCGCAGGAAGCAGCAAGCGACGCGCCGCGCTCTTGGCCTCTGGAATCCATACGCTCCGAGGACCTGATTCCTCACTCTTCTGTCGGCTATAATGTTCGGGCTCCGATGCCGACCCTCCGCACTTCCCAGTCTGGAAGGGAAGCCGTCCGTCAGGCTCGAGAATCCTCCGATGCTCGAGAGGCTTCCCGTGGAGGTCATGGACTGCCGCGCTGGAGGAGCATCTCGAAGTCTTCCCCTACTGACAGAGCTGACAACACGACAGATGTTCGAGGACTGGAAAGGCAGAGCATGGAGGAGTCGCACGACGAGATCACCCAGAGGATCCGGGCGTTCGTCCTGACCAAGCTCGAACCGCGTGGGATCACGCAGGTCGACGACCGGGACTCCCTGGTGGCTTCTGGAGTCGTGGATTCGCTCGGTGTCTTCCAGCTCGTCGCCTTCCTCGAAGATGCCTTCGACATCCGCGTCCGGGACGAGGAGATCGCCCTGGAACACTTCGAGAGCGTCCAGAACACCGCACGTTTCGTGGCGACGAAGAAGGGGCTCGGTGAGAGGAAAGCGTGAGCACCGATTGGTGGCAGCACCTGGAAGCCCTGGGTCGGGATCTCGGCGCCAGGACAGCTGTCCGGACGCAGGTCGACCTCTCCTTCCTCGACCTCTACGAGACAGCCTCCACCCTGGCACAGGATCTGGAGCGCGCGGGCATCCGTCCAGGCCAAGTGGTCGGAGTCACGCTGCCGAACGGACCCGCTTTCGTTGCCGCCGTACTGGCTCTTTTCCAGATGCCGACGACGGCGGCGCTCGTGTCACCGCGCTATTCGGAAAGCGAGCTCGGCACCATCGCAAGGGAAGCAGGGGTCGCGGCCTTCCTGACGGGGTCAGCTTACGCAGGTCGCGTGGCGACGATGCTCGGTGGCTGGAAGGAGCATCCCCTGCACGGCGACGTCTTCGGACAGGGTCTCGTGCTCGTCGTCTCGAAGACGAGGTCCGGACAGCCAGCGCCACCGGAGTGCCAAAACGCCGCCGTCCTCAAGCTCACTTCCGGTTCTACCGGCGCGCTCAAGGGGATCGCCCTCGGGCCGGAACAGGTCCTCGCCGAGGCTCGGAACATCACCGACACCCTCGGTCTGGGTCCAGACGATCGCATCCTCGCCGATGTTCCCCTCTTCCACTCTTATGGTTTCGACCTTGGTGTGCTGCCGCTCCTTTTCTCCGGGGCGCGACTCGTCCTCCAGGACTTCTTCGTTCCCCGACGCATCGCCGACGATCTCGGCCGGGAAGAAGCGACGGTGTTCCTCGGTGTTCCCAACATGTACCGACGCTGGCTGGAGGCGGCGCCGCCGGGGGCGGTTTCGCTTCCCCGCCTGCGGTATCTGCTTTCCTGCACCGCACCTCTCGACGCGGCCACCATCCTCTCCTTCCACGCACGGTTCCAGCTGCCCATCTGCCAGCACTACGGTTCGTCCGAGACCGGCGGCGTCACCAACCATGTTCCAGACCAGGTGCTGGAGCGCCCCGATTCCATCGGCTTGCCCCTCCGGAACGTCCAGATCCGACTCGTCGACTCCCGAGGTCACGAGGTCACCCCCGGTCAGGAAGGGGAGATCATGGTGGTGAGCCCTGCCGCCGCCAGTGGTTACGTCTTCGGGGCGCCCGCGGAACGGCAGGTTTTCCGCGCCGGTGGTTTCCTCACCGGGGACCTGGCGGTGCAAGAGGCGGCCGGGTTCCTGACCCTGCACGGGCGCAAGGATCACGTCATCAATGTGGGGGGACTCAAGGTGTCGCCCGAGGAGGTGCGCCG
>Ga0075418_10004480_pt1 | contig 15915 bp, 14 predicted proteins | sample SoiMetdeltSBSDD2_FD_81776 | JGI IMG/M metagenome (GOLD analysis project Ga0075418, IMG submission 81776) | Bulk soil microbial communities from a Populus tree surrounding site in Tennessee, USA - Soil MetaG P. deltoides SBSDD2 | ecosystem: Environmental > Terrestrial > Soil > Tree plantation...
AAGAACGGGCCACCCTGCACGCGGACGTGCGAGCCCTCCATCACCACGATCCGGTACGAGGAGTTCTCCGTCTCCACCCGCAGGGTCGTCAACGGTGGGAGTTCACGCACGTAAAGACGGTCGAAGTCTTCCATGAGATAGGGATTCACGGCGCGGTGCACGCTCTACGGTGACTAGACCTTCCGACGCCCTCGAATATTCCGCGACGGCCAATGCCTGCTGGATCCAACGGGCGAAGTCCTGTGGGAAGCACGGCGTGCCCCTTCCGAGGTTTGCAAGGAAATCTTGACGGCGCGCCGCGCGCGGGCCGTCTAGCTGCGAATCGCCTCGATGTCCGCGAGCAACGAATCGATTGAGGCCATGCGTCCGGCGACATACGCCAGCTCCCAGCCGTCGGTGCCGAGACGTTCGCGCGAGTCGTGTTCAGCCTTCAGCCGCAGCGCGTGCACCGCGCTGTCGACGATAGTCGCACCCGTCGATTCCGCGACGGCATCCCGGGCGCCTAGGAGCCTTGCCGCCCAGGCGTGGTTGTCCTTGAGCACAGCCGCAGCGGCAAGCGGCACCAATGCGTGCACAAACGCGAACTTGTCATGGAGCGCGCGAATATGCGTGAGGCTTTCACGCATCAGCATCATGGCCAGATCGGGATGGCCGCTCTGAACGGCCAGAACTGCCCGGAAACACAGGACTGGCGTCAGGAACCAGGGACCGCCGTCTCGCAATACAGCTTCGGCTTCTCCCAGCAGTTGTTCTGCCCGGCGTGCGTCGCCGGCTGCCAGGCTGACCCCCGCCATCCCACTCAGCGCGTTCCCGATGCCCCATGGGATCGCGAGCGTCCGGTACCCTTCGAGGCCGCGACCGTACCACTTACGCGCCGCGTCGAGGTCGCCGGCCGCGTTTGCGACGTGACCAAGAATATTTTCCGCGTGCACCACCAGGTCGGTGGCGCCCGCGTCGCGCGCGATCTCGAGGCCGCGCGGGAGCTGGACCCTGGCGAGGTCGAGTGCTCCTTGGGCATAGTGCATCAACCCGGCGCCGATTCGTGACTTCGCCTCGGCAAGAGGAGTCAGAGCCGGAAGCCCTAGAATCCGCTCGTACCAATGGAGCCCTTCGGACGCATGTCCCCTGATCAGACAAAAGAGACCAAGTCCCCATGCGATATCGCTGGCTTCTGTGTGGCGACCACGTTCGATCAGCCAGGTCAGAGCGTCGCGGTAGCTCTCCAGATCATCTCGCATTCGGTTCAGCCATTCGCCTTGCGCCGGTCCGGCGAGCCCAACAGAGGCCTCCAAAAGCTCCTCGAGGCAGTAGCCAACGAGCCCTTCCATCGCATCGTCGTGCTCACCGGTCGCCGACAACTCGAGACGCGCGCACGCGCGCACGGTTTCCAGCATCTGGTACAGCGATTGGTTCGTGCCCCAGCTCTCGACTCGGTGTAGCAGGCTCTTGTCGATCAGTGAGGCAGCCGCGCTGATCGCTTCCTCGCGCGCGGCCAACCTGTTCCGCCCGCCCAGGACTGCCACTCCTGCACCAATCGAAAACCGTCCCGGCAGCGCCCCGAAGCGACGGAATGCGCGCATCTCGACCCGATCGAGAAGCTGATAACTCCACGCCACCGTCGCCGTGATCGTCTGTTGGCGTGCGGGAAGATCACGTCGGCCGACTGTCGAGAGCAACAGGTCGTGTGCGAGTCGATTCAGGAGATCCGTGACGGTCAGCACCTTAATCCACGGTGCCGCAAGCTCCAGCGCGAGAGGCAGCCCGTCGAGTCGTTGACAGATCTCCGTCACGGCAGCCACGTTGTCAGTCGTGAGACGAAACTCCGGCTGAACGTCCCGGGCACGCTCCACGAAGAGCCGCACGGCAGGGACGCGGGCCCGATCGGCTATCGACGCCGCGCCCGATTCCAGCTGCAGTGCAAGGGGATCGACTGAATACTGCCGCTCTCCTCGCACGCGGAGGGCCGCGCGACTGGTCGCCAGCAGCCGCAGCGAGGCAACCGATGTCAGAAGCTCCGCGATGAGCGGTGTTGCCTCCAAGACGTGCTCGCAGTTGTCGAGCACCAGCAGCGTGGGCTGTCGGCCGAACGCTGTCCTCACACGCACCGGCAATTCAACGGCCGTTACCTCGGCCAGTCCGAAGGCCTCGGCGATGGCGGCGGCGACCAACTCAGGCTCGGAAACGGCTGCCAGCGGCACGAAGACGACGCGGGTGGCGCCTTCTTCGTCGATCGTGCGTGCCAGCTCGAGGGCGAGGCGAGTCTTTCCCACACCACCCGGGCCGACGAGCGTGATCAGCCGCGCCGCCGGATCAGCGACCCAGCGCCGCAACACCTCCACGTCGTTCTCGCGGCCCAGGGTGGCGGTGAGCGGCAGGGGCAGCGCAACCCGGGTGAGCTCGTCCACTGCGGCGTCACGAGCGGACGTTCGAGCGCTGGAAAACAACGCGTCGCGGGCCGCGCCGGTCAGATCCAGTGCCGACGACAGCGCCCGAACGGTCTCCATGTGCGGCCGCCGGCGTTCTCCACGTTCGAGCGCACTCACCGCATGGACGGAGAGCCCCGCGATGGTGGCGAGCTCCTCCTGTGTAAACCCTGCATCCTCGCGCAGGGCTTTGAGTTGCGCCCCAAATGACGCCGGAGCGCCGGCTTTCATCGAATTTCATCTTACTGCCGCCGTATGACCACCGTACGGACGGTGTACGGGAGTTGTGGGTGTCGGCCGCCGCCCGCGGCCGCCACACTGGCGACATGGCAGACGGCGCGGGACGGACGGCCTTTGTCACGGGAGCCGCGGGATTCGTTGGCAGAGAGCTGATCAAGGTGCTCGTCGACGGCGGGTTTCAGGTAGTCGGGCTGGCGAGAACCACGGAAACGGCACAGGACCTCCGGCGCGCCGGTGCCACTGCCGTGACAGGCGATCTGCTGGTGCCGGGCCGGTGGCAGGACGAAGCGGCCGCTCACTGGGTCTTTCACATCCCATCATGTGCCCTGCCGGCGGCACGACAGGGGTCTTCGCAGCGGCCGGATCGCTCCGCACAGACGCGCGCCGCGATGGACAGGAACCTGCTGGATGCGGTTGCGACAGGCACGACCCGCCGAATCGTGTATGTCGCCGATTCGGGCCTCTACGGGCCGACCGGTTCACGGCCCATTACCGAGGACGAGCCACCGGTGTCGTCCGATCGGGGACGCGCGCTCGCGCCCCCCCTCGATCGTCTCGACGGATACGTGATCGCCGGGTTGCCGATCATCACGGCATTGCCCGGATGCGTCTACGGCAACGGCGCATGGTTTCGCGAGCGTATCGTCGAGCCGGTCATGGCCGGCCGCCGCGTCCTGCAGTTCGGGACCGCAGGACCGTGGGTGTCGCCAATCCACGTGCATGACTGCGCCCGTGCCCTGGTGCATCTCGCCGAGCACGGCGAAGTCGGCAACCGGTACTTCCTGGTCAACAGCGAGCCGGTCCGGATGAACGAGCTGGCTCGTGCGTTCGCGCGTATCGCCCATCGTCCACTGCGCGTGTGGCGCATCCCTGCGCGGGCGGCGCGGTTCGTCGTCGATCGTCCCTTCGCCGACTACGTCCGGGGCGATGCCGCGTTCGCGAATATCCGACTCCGCGGACTCGGCTTCCGGTTCCGCTATCCCACGCTCGAACAGGGAATCGAGCAGATCCTCGGAGCGTTTCATGAGTGACTACATGGTCCGACCCGGCAGGACGCTGCCGAACGGTGAGAGCTTCGACGATATCGTCGTGCCGCATCTCGATGCTGCGTACCGGTTGGCGCGATGGCTCGTGCGAAACGAAGACGATGCGGAAGATGTCGTTCAGGAGGCGTCGCTGCGAGCGTTTCGCTATTTCCGCACGTTCACCGGCGGCAACGGACGCGCGTGGTTCCTTCGCATCGTCCGCAACATCTGCCACGGCTGGCGGGGACGGCACGCGCGTGTCGTCACTGATCTCTTCGATGAAGAGCGGCATAGCGCTGTGTGGCCGCTGGACGACCCGGAGGCGCTCCTCCTCCACACCGACACCGTCGGTGCGATCGAGCGGGCCATGGACGGCTTGCCGGATCGCGCCCGCAGAGTGCTGATGCTCCGCGAGCTCGAGGGGCTGTCCTATCGAGAACTGGCCGACGCCATGGATGTCCCAATGGGAACCGTCATGTCCAGCCTGTCGCGGGCCCGCCAGGCGTTTCGCAGTGCGCTGTCCAACCAGCTCGAGGCAGTCGGTCGGAATACTCGAGCGGGCGCGGAGATTAGGTGAGAAGAGAGAAGTGGAGGACACGTGAAGAAAACAGAATTGATTTCTCGTTTCGGAGCATCCACGTTGACAGCTGGTCTGGCGGCCGCATTCCTCGCTGTGTTCCTGGCCCGGGCGTACCCGACGCAGGCGGCGCCGGGCGAGGTCGACAAAGGACCCCAGCTCCTGATCGGAGCCGATGATGACCGTCAGGACAACGCGGCGATTCAGGCGGGCGTCGCGGTGAACCAATCGCTCAACCGAACCGACGTCTTGACCGGCGGGTCTGGCAACGACGTGATCTTCGGACTGAACGGCAACGACGTGATCGACGGCGGTCCCGGTTCGGACATCATTCTCGGCGGACCGGACGGCGGACCGCCGCCTGGCGGCCCCCCCAACAGCGACATCATGTTCGGCGGACCAGGCAACGACGTGAATCTCTGGGCGCCTGGAGATGGAAGCGAGGCGTTCATTGGTGGACCTGGTCGTGATGCGCTCATCTTCGGCGCGACGGATCGTGATGAGGCTCCGGATCCGACGACGGGTGTGCGACTGCCCACCTTGCAGTTTGGTTTCCCCGGCTTTCCGCAGGGCATCCCGACGGCGGATGTGAGTGGTCTGTCGAATTTCTGCACGATTGAAGACAGCCCCCTGTCCGCGTATCAACACCTCGTGCGATTCCGCGGCGCGGCCGGCAACCTCATCGTCACGGTGCGCGTGAGCGAGGTCGAGCAGGTGTTCTGCAGCCAGGGAGGTGCGATCGCGTTCGCCGACCTGACGAGTCCTTCACCAAGCTTCGTCATCGTTTCACAGCAAGACGTTGAAAAGCTGAACCCGCTCGTCGCCGCGATGATCCGGTAGCGAATCTCGATCACGAGCGCGTGGGCTGCCCCCCGGCCAGCTCACTCGCTCGAGGTGTGAAGGCGGCGATGACTCGGTGGAGGACTTGTGAGGCTCATGGAACCCGCCCGAAGTGAATCGTCCTGGTCGACGATGGCCGCGCAACGGGAGCGTCGGCATGACATCGTGGGCCAGAGCCGCGGCTTCTTCGACGTGATTCGTCGAATCGAGCTGGTGTCGGTCACCCGCAGCACCGTGTTGATCACAGGCGAAACCGGCACCGGCAAGGAGCTGGTCGCCCGCGCCGTGCACGACTGGAGCGCGCAGCGGCACATGCCCTTCATCAAGGTCAACTGCGCTGCAATCCCGGACACCCTGCTCGAATCGGAGCTCTTCGGTCATGTCAGGGGTGCCTTCACCGGCGCGACCGGCCCCAGGAAAGGGAAGTTTGCGCAGGCGCATCGCGGCACGATCTTTCTCGACGAGATCGGTGCGATGAAGGTGGCACTACAGGCCAAGCTGCTGCGGGTGCTTCAGGAACGGGAGATCGAGCCGCTTGGCTCGGACCGGACCGAGCAGGTCGACGTTCGCGTGATCGCCGCGACCAATCGTGACGTGCGGCAGCTCGTCAGGGAGGAGCGCTTTCTCGAAGACCTGTTCTATCGCCTGAACGTCGTGCCGATTGTCGTCCCGCCCCTTCGCGAGCGGGTCGAGGACATCCCGCTGCTCGTCGCCCATTTCGTCGAGAAGCACGGGAAGCGGTGCGGGAAATCGATCGATACGCTTGAAGATGGAGTGCTCTCCTCGCTGCAGGCCTATCACTGGCCCGGAAACATTCGCGAGCTCGAGAACACGATCGAGCGCGCCGTCGTCTTGTCGAGCGGCTCGACGATCGTGCGCGATGTCGTCACGTTCGAGCCGACCACCGTGTCCGGCGCCAGCGAGTTTCCCTCGATGCAGCTGCGCCAGAACGTCGAGTGGGTGGAACGGGAGACGATTCGCCGGGCGCTCGCCATCTCGCCGGGCAAGCAGCACGCCGCGAGCCTCATGGGCATCAGCCCGCGAGCGCTTTCGTACTACCTGGCCAAGTATCGTTAGCAGCGTGTAACAACTGAATCAGTGTGGCTGGAGCGGATCCTGTCCGCGGACAGCCCCATCCGTCCTCAGCGCCCAAAGACGCGATCACAGAAGTGGCGCCTGCGCGGCGGATGGGGCGGCCCCGTCCGCGGCCGCCCGCCGTAGCGATACTGATTCAGTTGTTCCCACCAGAGTCCATGTGTGCGTCCGACGATCATGGTCCAACGATTCCGAGCGCTGCCGTTCGTCTCCGGCCGCGGATCGCGAGATAGAGCAGCAAACCCGCCGGGCCGAAGAGAAACGTCAGGACCAGCGCCGGCACGATGAACAGGTGCCGGATGCCGCGCGCCTGCGCGTCGCGCACTTCCCAGCCGCCGATGAACAGGTCGAACGCCAGGTAGTGCGTCCACCCCGCCAGCAGCGCCCAGCGGTTGTCGAAGAGCGCGCTCACACCCGCCAGAGATGAGAACCCGCCCTCGCTCCCGGGCAGCGAGGCAGCCACCAGCGCGACGTAGACGACCGCCAGCAGCGCCGGCACCACTACCGGGAGCACCGTGGCCGTCCAGCGGACTCGGGGCAGGAGCACCAGCGGCAGCCACGCTGCCAGCGCCATCAGGTTCAGAATCGAGAAGAGCTGGTCGGCCGTCATACCGGCATCCACTTGAAACCGTCGCGCGACTCGCCGCGCCAGCCGAGGACAATCCAGCCGACGACGAGCGCGGTGCCGATCGCCCAGATCGCAATTGATGCCAGCGCCGTCGCATCGGGCGCTACCACGCTCTGTCCGCGCAGCGCCTCCCAGAGGAGCAGCAGGAACAGCGACGCATAGCTCGCCGTGGCCGCCAGCGTTGCCCTGACGCGAAGGGCCTCGGGACGGCGCCACCGGCGAAGGCCGACGGCGATGAGCGCGAGCACCTGGAGCGCGTGCAGGCCGATGAAGTGCGGAACGCGCAGGTCGCCGTGCTCGCGGCTCCATCCGGTCACCAATATGCCGGGGCCGCCGTCCACGCCGCCGACCGAATGCGCGCCGGCAGTCGTCATGCGCCCTTCCGCGCGGGCGCCGGCCAGTTGCGCCGGCGTCGGGCGGGTCATCAGCGGGCCGGTGAGCGCGCCGACGATGGTGATCGTCAAGCCGAAGCGCAGCGCCCATCCGAGCGCCCGATCGGTGAACCGCTGCCGCCACAGCGCGACGGCCGCCGCCACGCTCACCAGCGTCTGCAGCAGGATGGCGGTGCCCATGACGAGAAAGAGCATCGCATCGAGCGGAGTCGACACGTTGAAATGGCTGGTCGTTCCGCGCCAGGCCTGGGCATCGATCATCGCCACCTCCAGCACGAACACGATCGCGGTCGTCCATCCCACCACGCGGACCAGGCGCGGCCAGTCGGGCAGCCAGCTGAAGATCCACGCGAGGGTGAGGCTGTAGACGGCGGTGGAGACCGCGAACTTGAACGGTTTGAGCCACGCAGGCGCGCCGGTGATGACGCGCGCATCGACGGACATGGCCACAGCGGAAGCGGCTGCCACGACCAGCATCAGCGTTCCCACCGTCGTCAGCGGCGGGCTGGCGCGCCACAACCGGTGGAGCAGGGCGGAAGCTCGAGCCTGTGCAGCGGAGATGAGCGCGGCCGGTAGCGAATTCATGAGCCCTCCTTCAATGTTGTCACTGTCAACATTGGTTGTAGCGCACAATGTTGACCATGTCAACATGGCCGCGTTAGGATGAGGTGGAATGGCTCGAGCGATACACGCCGCCTCCCGCCGGCGCCGGCCCTACCATCACGGCAACCTGCGCCGGGCGCTCCTCGATGAGGCGCTCGCCACCATCCGCGCGGAGGGCGTCGAGGGGCTCACGCTCCGCGAGATCGGCAGCCGGGCAGGCGTCTCGCGAACGGCGCTCTACAGGCACTTCGCCGACAAGCGTGCGCTGCTCGCGGCCGTCGCGACGGAAGGATTCCGGACGCTGCGCCAACAGCTCGTCGCGGCGTGGGAGGAGGGTGGCCGCGGACGCGCGGCGCTCGACTCGATGGGTACGGCCTACGTTCGCTTTGCCGTGGCCAACCCGTCGCACTATCGCGTGATGTTCGGCGGGTTCCTCGAGCCGAACGATCGCGAGACGGAGCTCGCCGCCGAGGGGGCCGGCGCCTTTCAGGCGCTCGTGGACGCCCTGGCCGCGCTGCAGCGCGACGCGGTCGTCCGTGGTGACGACACCCTCACCATGGCCAGGTTCATCTGGGCGCTCGTGCACGGGGTGGCCATGCTCGGCATCGATGCCCAGCTGCACGAGCAGGACGGCGTCGAAAAGCTGACGCGATACGCCTTCGAGCGCCTGCAGACCGGGATCGCGGCCGCCACCGCTGGTCGGCCGGCGCGGTCGAGAACCCGGCGGTCCACGGTCGGACGACGTCCGGCGTCGGCGAGATAGCGCGTCTGACGTGACGCTACCGTGCGCGTGTCCGGCTCGGCTGGCGGCGACCCGGGTTCGACTTTGCGGATTCGGATTCGTCGGGCCGATCGAGCGGCACCGGCTCTGCACTGTCGTCTTCCGGTGTGAACCGCCTGACGAGGGCGGCGATGGTGGTGACCAGTTCCGCCGGATCGATCGGCTTCGCCAGGTGGATCTGGAATCCCGCGCGAAGCGCCCGCACGCGATCCTCCGACCTCGCGTATGCGGTCAACGCAGCGGCCGGAAGGCGACGCACCGATGGATTCCGGTGCCGCCGGATTCGCTCGATCAGCTGAAACCCATCGACGCGCGGCATCCCGAGATCGGTGATGAGTACGTGAGGCACTTCGGTGTCCAGGTGCCGCAGCACATCGTCGGCCGACCGCGCGGTCGTGACACGTGCGCCGCCGGCGCCCAGCAGCTCCGCCACGAGCGCAAGCGCATCCGCGTCATCGTCGACTGCCAAGACATGCACGCCGCGGAGTTCGCCGGCGGCGATCGGGTGGGCGCGCAGAGAGGTGCGGGGGTGCACGCGCTCCGTCTCTTCGCCGAGCCGATGCACGATCATCATCGGCATCTTCACCCGGAACGTCGCCCCCTGTCCGATCCCGCCGCTGGCCGCCTCGATGGTGCCGCCATGCATCTCGATCAGCTGGCGTGCAATCGAGAGCCCGAGCCCGAGCCCGCCTCTCTCGCGCGCCATGCCTGAATCGGCTTGACGGAACCTCTCGAACACGTGTGGCAGGAACTCCGGCGGGATCCCGATGCCTGTATCGCTGACCGACACTTCGACGTGCGAGTTGGCGCGCTCGAGACGGATCTGGACCCTGCCCCCTTTGCCGGTGAACTTGACGGCGTTCGACAGGAGGTTCCAGAGAACCTGCTGCAGCCGTTCGGGATCGCCCGAGATCGGCGCCGCTCGCGGATCGAGCACGCTCTCGATCCGGACGCCCTTGGCGTCTGCCGCCGGCGTCACGGCGTCGATGGCGTTTCGCACCACGTCCGGCAGCTCGACCGGCTGAACGTTGAGCCGGATCTTGCCCGACACGATCCGGGAGATATCCAGGATGTCCTCGACGATCTGGGTGAGAGAGCTTGCGTTCCGCTCGATGGTCTCGATGGCCTTCTGATGCCTGTCGGCGGCGAGGATGCCGGTTCGAAGCATCCTGGCGTAGCCGAGGATCGCATTCAGCGGCGTGCGCAGCTCGTGCGACAGGCTTGCCAGGAAGTCATCCTTGAGCCGGCTGGCTTCCTGCACTTCATCGAGCAGGAGTCGCCGCTCGGCTTCGGCAGCCCTCGCAGCAGAGATGTCGCGTGCGATCTTCGATGCGCCGATGATCGACCCGGACGCGTTTCGCAGCGGTGAGATCGTGACGGAGATGTCGAGATCGCGGCCGTCCTTGGCGATGCGGACCGTCTCGAAGTGCTCGATGCGCTCGCCCCGGCGGATTCTCGCCAGAATATCGTCTTCCTCCGCCTGGCGTTCTGCGGGGATCAGCAGCCGTATCGGTTTGCCGATCATCTCCTGGGCGGAGTACCCGAACAGCCGATGTGCGGCCTCGTTCCACGACGTGATGACGCCTGTCAGATCCTTCGTGATGATCGCGTCGAACGACGAGTCGACGATGCTGGTCACGAGCGCGCGAGCGTCGTGCGCGCTGCGTTCGCCGGTCACGTCCAGAATCGAGCCGATCCAGCCGAGGATCTGTCCATCGCCGCCGCGGTCGGGTGTGTACACGACCCGCAGCAGGCGCTTTCCGACTTCCGAGAAGCTGACGTCGCTCTCGAACTCGACACGTTGCCCCAGGAGCACGCGCTCGATATGCGGGCGGATGGTGGAGAATCCCTCGGCGCCCATGATCTCGGCGATCGGCCTGCCCTCGATGTCCGCAGGCTCGCGGCCCAGCATGTCGGCATAGGCGCGGCTCACGAAGACGTACCGCAGATCGCGGCTGCAGCGCGTCAGCATGAAGGGCGTCTCGTTGATCAGTTGCTGCAGCTGCCCCTCTCGTTTCGGGGCGCCTTCCTCGCTGCGCTCGCCATTCTCCTTGGTCATCGCACCATTTGCTCCCATTCGCGAGCGCTCGACAGTTCCAATCTGACCGCATCATCCGATGCGATGAGGCTGTAGCTCTACCATACGTGCGCTCGACCTCGGTTCCTCCGCAGCAGGAGCGCGCGTCGCCAGACGGCCGCGCAACGTGCAAGCAGGGTTCCGTAGTACTCACTTCAGCTTGGCAAGAACCGCTTTCGCGAGCGCGACGTGTTGGATTGAATCAGATGCGGCCGTCCATGCCACGACATGAGCGCATGAAAGCCTCCAATGAGGCGCCAAGCCTACCGTACTGTCGAGGTGGGAATCCGTCGGCGGGTGCGAATGGCGCGGATTGTCGCCAACGGGCTCCGTGGGCCGCCCCTGCTCACAGGCCAAAGATGACGAACGACAGGAAGTCGTTCGCGCTGTGGGTCACGATGGGCGCCCAGAGTGAATTGGAGTAGCGGACGGCGAGCTCCATCACGAACCCGAGTACCAACACCGACGCCGCTGCACCGGGTCGCCACGTGTGAAGCGCCAGCCAGCCGGGAACATGGATGGCGAGAAACAGCAGCGATGTCACCAGGTTGGCGGGCCAGAAGCCGAGGCGCTCCGCGAACTTCCGCAGCATGAACCCCCGGTAGGGAATCTCTTCGATGAAGCCGACGAGGAACGATGTTCCCAGCACGCTGTTCCAGGAGACCCTGTCCAGCGTCGGGTGCGGCACGCCGAATCGCGCAATGGTTCCACCCAGATTCAGCGCGGTGAGCGCGGCGGCGACGACGAAGCCGCGCCCGATGTGACGTTTCAACTTCAGATACTCGAGCGGCTCGACGCGATCGACATACCGCAGATACAGGAACACGGGCGCAATCCACACGAGCGCGCGAATGGTCAGCTGAATCAGTGCATAGGCAAGCGTTCTGTCGCCGAGCGCCGCTGTGAGCCGGGGATACAGGAGGTACGGCCAAGCGATCCATGCGAGATGGAATGCAGCCACATATAAAAGGATCGAGGCGAACGACGCCCGCGCTCCATCGCCGGATACGGCCAGGGCACCAACAGGAGACGAATTCATCTCAGGATGACTGGAGCCGTCGCGCGAAGTCGCCCAGCTCGGTATCGTTCAAGTCGGACACTGCGAAGAACGACAGACCGTCACGGACCCAGTGATGAACGTGAAATCCGCGGACGGCACGCGCCTCGGCCGGCCTGAGCGTATCGTCCTCCGAGGCGACGAACACGTTGATCGTGTGCTGCCGCCGCTGATAGACAAGCGCAGCCACCGGCCGTCCACCGAGATAGTCGAGGCGCCCGCCGACGAGCGGGAACCCGATGGGTGCGAGGTCGACGACGGGCGGCGCGAAGTCGAGCTTGCCCAGGAACCATGGCTTGACGGTGTGCTGGTCCGTCGACTGCACGTCGAACAGGTGATCCACCATCAGCGATCGCACGTGGCCGCTGACCACCTCGTCAGCAATCGCGTCGGCACGGGTTGCGGTCGATCGGAGCACGCCGACAGCACCGCCGACCGATATCACCACCGCGGCTGCGGCCGCCCATCGGAGCGCGCGGCGCATTGAACGCGAGCGGATCGACTGGGCGGACGCGCGCGCTCGCAGACGATCTGGCGCCGAATACTGCGGCATCGCCTGAATCAGCCGGCCCAGCGCCTCGCGCTCGGCAACCTGCCGCCGGCAGACCGCGCAGATGCTGAGGTGATCGTAAACGGCCCGCGCGGCTTCGGCCTCGAGCTCCCGATCGAGATAAGAATCCAGATCGCGCCGCACGTCTTCGCACGTCATCGCGTTGTCTCCGTCTGTCGTGCCAACCTCAGCATCGTAGTCAGCCGGTCGCGCCCGCGCGCCAGCCGGGACATCACGGTGCCGATCGGAACGCGCGTGATCTGCGCGATCTCTTTGTACGACAGCCCTTGGATCTCGCGCAGCACGAGCGCCTCGCGGTAATCGACCGGCAGCTGCTCGAGCGCCGCACGCACCTTCGCCACAGTGTGCTGCTGCAGGAGCCGCTCTTCCGGGTCCAGCGAGCCGTCGATCAGGTCGTTCTGTGCGTCTTCGCTCCAGGCAGCGTCCGAGCCCGCCGGGCGGCGGGTGACTCGGCTGTACCACGTGTTCCGCACGATCGCGAATAGCCAGGCCCGGGCATCCTCTTCTCGCAACGACGAGAAGAAGCGCAGGGCGCGTACGCATGCATCCTGGACGACGTCTTCCGCGTCCGCGTCATTCCTGGTGAGCCACCGCGCGTAATTGAACGCCGCGTCCAGATGGGGCAGCACGGTTTCTTCGAAGAGCCGTTCAGGCACGTCCATGGTCAAGACACGGGCCGCCGCCGTTTTATTCCCGGGAATAAACCATCCGCTGTCACGGTCTCGTGAGGCAGATGGCGCTCGTGGGCAGGGTTAGACCCGCGTCGCCTAATTGGGTGCGCGGCAGTTACGGCTCATGCCGGGCACCTCGACAGATGACTTTTCGGTGGTGCGGACTTCCTGCGCCTGGTACGGAGGCCAACGTGACATCAGGGGATGAAAAGGATCTCGATCGACGGAACTTCCTGAAATGCATGGCGTGGGTCGGAACGGGGGCGGCCTGGACGCTCTCGAGCGGAGTCCTGAAAGGCTCTCCTCTCGGCCGGCCGTCGCAGAAGCCGATGGCGGCACACCGTGAGCCCGCGCTTCGCTTCGTGCAGATCAGCGACAGCCACATCGGATTCGACAAGCCCGCGAACACGGATGTCATCGCGACGTTGCGCCTGGCAGTGGAAAAGATCAACACCGATCCCGATCCGCCGGCATTCGTGCTTCACACCGGAGATTTGACACATCTCTCGAGGCCGGCGGAATTCGACACGCTGCATCAGGTTGTGTCCGAGCTGTCAGTGCCGGTGTTCTACGTTCCCGGCGAACACGACGTGCTCGACGACGACGGCAGGGGCTATCTGCAGCGCTTCGGCAAGGGGACGCGGGGCTCCGGCTGGCACAGCTTCGACAAAGACGGCGTGCACTTCATCGGCCTCGTGAACGTCGTCAACCTGAAATCCGGGGGACTCGGCACTCTCGGGCAGGAGCAGCTCGAGTGGCTCGAACGGGATGTGAAACGGCTCAAGAGCAGTACGCCGATCGTCGTCTTTGCCCACATACCGCTCTGGTCCGTCTATCCCGAATGGGGGTGGGGCACCGACGACAGCGAGCGTGCACTGTCGTATCTGAAGCGGTTCGGGTCGGTGTCAGTGCTCAACGGCCACATTCATCAGGTGATGCAGAAGGTCGAAGGGCACGTGACCTTCCACACTGCCATGTCGACGGCGTTTCCGCAGCCGGCGCCCGGTGCGGCCCCTTCGCCCGGTCCGATGAAGGTCAGCGATGATCGGCTGCGAAAGGTGCTCGGACTATCACGCATGTCGCTGCGCACGGTCGATCACCCGATCGCCATCTCCGACGTGCCCCTCGAAGCCGAGGCGCAAACCGCGCTGTTCTATGATGTCGCCATCGACAACTTCAGCTTCACCCCGCCGACGGCGCAGGTGGCCGTGGGGACGACCGTCAGGTGGACCAATCGCGACGACGTGCCGCACAACGTTGTCAGCACCGATCAGAGGTTCAAGTCGCCCGTGCTCGATGCCGAGGAACAGTTCGTCCACCGCTTCGATGTGCCCGGAACATATCTCTACTTCTGTTCTCTCCACCCGAGGATGACGGGCCGCGTTGTCGTCGGCTGAAGATCCTGCTTACTGCTGCGAGAGATACAGCGATGCCGGTGGAGATGGCGGCGGCAGCCAGCGGATGCAGGAACGCACGTGTATACACGCTCGAGCCCCGCGTGTGCCGTGTCCAGTTGCGCCCGCGCTCGCCGCCGTCGTCGGCGACCGGCTCGTAGAGATTATCAGGACGTCCGTTCACGGGCGTGTCGGTACTCTGCGCATCGAACGTCCACCGCTCCATATAGAGATCGGCGAGGCGCGGAACAAATCGGGCCGCGCTCAGTTTCGCACCCGAGCCGCCGGCTATCAGCTCCCGGATGGGACGCTGCGCCGCCTCGGTGATGACGTCGGCCACGACCTCCGGCGCATAGACCGGCGGCACCGGCTGCGGTTCCACATCCAGGTACGTCCTGGCCTTCTCGAAGAAGGGCGTATCGATGCTCGCCGGCTTGACGAGCGTCACCGAGATCGGGACGCCTTCTTCCTCCAGCTCCATGCGCAGGGTATCGGTGAACGCCTTGAGCGCATGCTTTGCGGCGCAGTAATTCCCCTGCAGCGGAATCGCCCGATCGCACAAGGCGCTCCCGACGTTGATCAGCGCCCCGCCCCGCTCTCGCAAGTGTCGCACGGCCGCGATCGATCCGTACACCTGTCCCCAGTAGTTGACGTCCATCTGCCGGCGCATGTCTTCGATCGGCATGTCCGTGATGCGTCCGTACGCCGACACGGCGGCGTTGTTGACCCACGTATCGACCCGTCCGAACTCCCGGACGGCGGCATCCGCGATGCGTTCGACCTGGGCCCTGTCCGCGACGTCCGCCACGACGTGGATGGCGCGGCCACCGTGACGACGGATCTCGTCCACGGCATGCTGCAGATCCTGATGATTGCGAGCCGCCAGCACCACACAAGCGCCGCGCGCGGCCGCCTCTTTCGCAGTTACCAGCCCGATGCCGCTCGATGCGCCCGTGATCACCATGACCTGCTCACGGAGCGGGAGGAGTCGAATCGTCATGACGTCACCTCGCCTGCGGGGACGATTCACCGAAGGACAGACTCGAAGACAGCAGCCGCCCGATCCGTCCACGCCGCGGTCAGCGACTCGGGCGGCGGCTGTCTCAGGAGATGGAGCGAACCCTGGCGGTGCAGCACCTCCCACTTGGACTTGCCATGCTCGTCGCGCCAGCAGCGCAGCGACACCTTGGCGTCGCCGACACGGAGGTCGCGGATGACGATCTCCGGCAGCCACTCCGGCAGCAGCGGATCGAGCAGCAAGGTGTGTGTCGCCGCCATGGGCAGCAACCCGAGCAGCGTCTGCACGACCAGCGGAAATGCCGTGGCATTCCAGAGCTGCGGCGTGTTCGCGTGCGGATAGGCGCCGGGCACGGAAGATTCGCCTCGCGCGTACCCGCCGACGCATTCGGGGATTCGGTATTCCGCGTACAGCGACGCCAGGTCCACCAGCGCCCGCGTCAGATCGAGCGCCCGCGCATCGAAGCCAAAGCGCCGCAGGCCGAAGACGATGGTGGCCTGCTCGACGGCCCAGACTGTCCCGC
>Ga0075418_10004482_pt1 | contig 15911 bp, 19 predicted proteins | sample SoiMetdeltSBSDD2_FD_81776 | JGI IMG/M metagenome (GOLD analysis project Ga0075418, IMG submission 81776) | Bulk soil microbial communities from a Populus tree surrounding site in Tennessee, USA - Soil MetaG P. deltoides SBSDD2 | ecosystem: Environmental > Terrestrial > Soil > Tree plantation...
CGCTCGGGTCGAAGGGACCATTCGGCGGCGGGAGGCCGTTGCTGAAGTCGGTGATCCTGATCGGGTTGTCCCACACGAGGCTGTCGAAGTGGTTGGTGAACCACGATCCGTCCCAGCCGACGCGGAACATGCCCTGCGGGTTCGCCCATGAAGCCCCGACCGACAGGTCATCGGTCCGGTCGTCGAGCGGCTTCGGCAGCTCGACGGCCGTGTTGAACGCGAAGGAGGCTCCCCAGGGCTGCTGCCCGTCCCGGCGTGACGACGAGAAGCGCGTCTCGACGTCGATGGCCCGCGTCGCCGCGTAATTCAGATTCAAGGCCGCCGTGTGCCGTTGCTGCCGCAGGTCGAACGCTGTCGCCAGGCTGTCATAGGTCGATCGGGCGGCCTTGGCCTGGGCGGCCTGGGCCGGAGTGCCGCAGGCAGCCGGCGGGGCGCCCGGCGCACACGGTACGCCGACGGCCGTACCGTCCGCAGCGGCGTTGGTCGGACCCTGCACCGCACGCTGCGCGTTGTCGTCCAGTGTCAGCGTGTTGCCGTTCGTGACAAACGGCGTTCGGGTCAGGTAGCTGTAGTTGAGGGGCAGCGAGAGCCAGTTGAATCCGAACTTGATCTTCCGGCGGAGGTAACTGACGGCGTATCGCTGGTCGCGATAGCCGACGTGTGAGGCGTTCGCGTCGAACAGATAGGAAGCCGTGTCGCGATTGAGCGTGAAGCTCGAATACAGGCCGTCGCGCGTGTCGCGATAGCGTTCGTATCGTGCCTCGTCGCCGTCCGCGGTCGTGAAGAGCCCGCCGATGTCGGCCAATCCCGTGAACGGAGAGGCCGGCGGCGCGGTCTGTGTCGGGGGCGGTTGCTGCGTCTGCGCCGCGCCCGGACAGGGGACGAGCAACAACGCCGCGGCCAGCATCAGAAGTCTGTTGCGCATCACTCCTCCCACCTACCGCAGCAACGCCTTGCCCGACGGGGCGTTGGACCCGTGCACCATCTGGTGGCAGACGGTGCAGGCCCGTCCGGTGATCTTGTTGGCATTCTGCGAATTCTGCTGCACGAACCCGTCATAGACGGTGGGCGGATGGCGCGACGTCACATGACACCGCTGGCACAGGAACGGCAGCTTGCTCACGAGCATCCGGTCGTTGTTCGACCCGTGCGGGTCGTGGCAGGTGACGCAGCTCTCGCTGACCGGCGCGTGCTCCCACAGGTACGGCCCTCGCTTGTCCGTGTGGCAGCTCGTGCAGCTCTCATCGATCGTCGTCCCGGCCCGGAGCAGTCTGACGTTGGTGCTCCCGTGCGGGTTATGACACGACGAGCACGTCAGGGCGCCTTCCCGCACCGGCATGTGGTTGAAGCGGTGCGTCCTGTTGACGACGCTGCGATGGCATGTACTGCACAGCGCCACCTGGGTCTGCGCCTTCAGCTGTGGTTCGCCCTTCGCTGAGTGAACGCTGTGGCAGGTGATGCAGCTCAGGTTCCGCTGATCGTGCTGGCTGCCGTCCCAGAGCGCGTGCGTCGCCCGATTGTGACAGGTGGTGCAGGTCGCGCTGACTTCGGACGGAGTCGTGGTCCTGAAATTCCTGATGAGCGCCGGGTCGCCGCTCTCCACGTGCTTCTGGCCAGGCCCGTGGCAGTTCTCACACCCCAGGTTGGCCGCCGGCGTGCGCTCGTTGAAGGCGTGACCGTGCGCGGTTCCTTTGTAGGACTGGTCGTGGCAACCCTGGCACGTCGCCTCCCCCACGTACCCGGCGGCAGGCTGGCCAGGGGCTGGCGGCGCCTGAGGAGCCGCGACGACGACCGGGGTCGTCACCGCGACGAAGACCGCTAGGAAGAAAAAGGTCAGCGCGGCGGCGAGGCACGCAAACCAGCGGTTCCCTCTCACCCACCGGGCAGTCCGGACTGATTGAGTAGTTGCCACAACAAGCCTCCGAGGGGAGAGGTCCGACAGAAATCTGGTCAGATAGCCATCACTGTAAGAACCCCACCAGGATCAGGAGAAAGAGCATCAGGCCGACGGCGATGGCTACGGCGCCGCCCAGGCGAGCTCGCCGGACGAACGTCGCGTCTGGCGGGCCAGCCAGGCGCGATTCCAGCGCGCCGGTGACCTTCAACCGCGCGTACTCGAGCGGGCGCTCGCGTGCGTAGTCGCGCTCAGGAACGACGCCCGTGAACATCACCATGTCCATCGGGAACTTGCCGGGTCGCATATGGCTGTTGAAGAAATGAATCGTGACAATGAAGCCGACCGCAAGCAGCGCCTCTTCTCCGTGGACAAGGAGCGCCACGTTGAACACCCAGCCCGGCAGAAACCGCGCGAAGAACTCGGGAAACCAGAGCATCAACCCCGAACTGCCGATGATGAGCATACCCCAGAAGACAGCCCAGTAATCGAACTTCTCCCAGTAGGCGTAGCGATCGAACGCGGGTTTTTCCCCACGTCGCAGGAACCATCGCACGTGATGATAGAGATCCACGAGGTCGCGGGGCTGCGGCACCAGCGACGTCGCTCCCCAGAGCAGCCCACGCTCGCCGCGAAACAGCCGTAACCCGATCCACGCGACATGGATCGCGAAGATCGCGATGAGGAGCGTCGCGAAGATGCGATGGAGCACGCTGGTGACGCCAAAGCCGCCAACGAGCTGCGCCAGCGGCCGTGCCCACACCGCATCGGAGAAGAGCAGCGGCAGCCCCGTCGCCGCCAGGCCGAGGAACGCCACGAACAGTCCCACGTGCTGCAGCCGCTCGAACGGACCGAACCGTCGCACATACCGCCGGTCACTCATGCGGCGGCCTGGCATCGTCGGCAGGGCCGATGCGCTCGCGCGCGAACCAGAGCAGCGAGTGCACCCCGAAGAACGCGAACACCCCAAACAGCAGCGCATCCATGGACCGGGCAGCGTAATGGAGCGCCGGCAGCCGTTCGCGATCGTTCTTGTTCGCGTGCGGCTGGTAGCGGACGAAACTGAGATTCGCGGAGGGGTGGCACGTCTGGCACGTCGTCAGACGGTTGGCCGGCGACACGCTGGAGCGAGCATCTTCGGCGCGAAACACCCGGTGCGCCTGGTGACAGTCGGCGCACTTGGCGACCGGTGTGAACCCGAGCGCCGTCACCTGCCCATGGAAGCTGTCGCGATAGGTTGCAAGCGCCTCGCGGTGGCAGGTTCCGCATTGCTCGACCGCGGAGAGCTGCCACTGATCGTCGGCCGTCGGCCTGATGCTGTGCGCCGTGTGACAGGACACGCAGTGCGGCGCGGCAGGCGTGTTGCTCCGGAGCAGTTCCGCGTGAACGCTCTCGCCGTACAACCGCTGCTGGCTCCCGTGACAGGTTCCGCACGTATCCGGCACCTTGAGCGCATGCACGCGGCTCTCGGGATCCGTCGTCCGTCGAATGTCATGGCTGCTGTGACAGTCCGAACAGGTGGGCGCCACCGTCGTGCGCGTCAGCGCCATACCATGAATGCTGTCGGCGAACTGCGCGGCGACCGCGGGGCCCCGCGGCGCGCCTCGAACCACGGTATCGCCGTGGCACTGCGCGCACGTGCCTGCCACACGCAGTTTGCTGGTCGGCGACTCCGGATCGGCCGACGGCTTGATCTGATGCGGCGGTCCGTGACAGGTGACACACTGCGCGGGACCGCCAGCCGCTGCCGGAATGGCGGCGTGCACGCTCTGCATGAACGCCGCCCCAGGAGCATCGTGGCACATCGCGCAGTTCACCGCCGCCAGGCGATCGGGATGGGGAAACTCTGAGAGCGTGGCGAGATCGGTGTGGCAGTCGACGCAACTGAATGGCCCGTGCGCGGACATTGCAAAGGCCTTCGGCTCGACGACGACCGGCCGGCCGTCGGCCCGCGTCATCGACGGCTCGCCATGACAGGTCTGGCAGTCGTCGTTGGCTGGCGCAGCGGGCTGCGCGTACACAGAAGATCCGCCGAGCACCCAGCTCAAAAGGATTCCGAGAAGCGCCGTCAATCGCACGTCGTGTCGCCGCTGCCGACCTAGACTCTGCATGGATGGCGCGGGCACGTCAAGTTCTACCGCACACTTGAAATTCACGCATGCATCGGAGACCATCGGGGCCGATGCTGGCAGAGTTCCGGTCGCTGCTGCAAAACTGGATTTCGGTCGCCGGCGGCGTGATCACGAGCTTCGCCGCCCTTCTGTTCACCGCGGTCTTTCTGTTCGACCTGTTCGGCTTTCACACCAACCCGTACATCGGCATCGTCTTTTTCCTCATCGTCCCTGGCATCTTCCTGATCGGTCTGCTAATCGTCCCGATCGGCCTGTGGCGTGAACGTCGCCGGCGGCGCGCCGGCCACGCACCCTCGGGCGTGCACTGGCCGCGCATCGATCTCAACGACCGGCATACGCGCAGGGTCGCATCGGCGGTCGCGCTGCTGACGATCGCCAACGTGCTGATCCTGTCGCTTGCCGTTTATCGGGGAGTCGAGGAGATGGATTCGGTGCCCTTCTGCGGGCAGGTGTGCCACGAGGTGATGGAACCGGAGTTCGTCGCCTACCAGGATGGCCCACATTCCCGCGTCACCTGTGTGCAGTGCCACATCGGCCCGGGCGCCCCGTGGTTCGTCCGCTCGAAGGTTGACGGCGTCCGACAGGTGTTCGCCGTGCTGATGAACTCGCACGAGCGGCCGATCCCGTCGCCGGTGCGCAACCTGCGGCCGGCGCGGGAAGTGTGCGAGCAGTGCCACTGGCCGGAGAAATTCCACGGCGACAAGGTAGTCGTGATCCGCGAGTACGCCGAGGACGAGCAGAATACGGAGTCGGTGACCACTCTGCAGGTCCACGTCGGGGGCGGCAGCCAGCGCCTGGGGATCGCCACGGGCATCCACTGGCACATGAACGTGGCCAACGAGATCGAGTACGTGGCGACCGATGACAAGCGGCAAGAGATCGGCTACGTCCGCTTGAGGGATCGTTTCGGCAATGTCAAGGAGTACTACGCCGAGGGCGTGGCGCGCGACCGCATCGCCGCGGGCGAGCGGCGCCGGATGGACTGCATGGACTGCCACAACCGTCCGAGCCATCCATTTGCCCCGTCCGCCGAACGGGCGGTTGACGATGCCATGGCGATCGGCGAGATCTCGCCGAAGATGCCCTTCGCCAAACGGGAGGCGGTAGCGGCGCTCAAGCAGGTCTATCCGAACCAGCAGATTGCGCTCGACGCGATCGCGGAGCGACTGCGCGGCTTTTACCGCGGCAACTACCGGGGGATCTACGATCAGCGACGGGCCGAGGTCGAGCGCAGCGTGCGGGCGGCGCAGGCGCTTTACCGCCGCAACGTGTTCCCGTCGATGCGGGTCGGCTGGGGAACGTACCCGACCAACATCGGCCACATTGCCTTTCCGGGCTGCTTCCGGTGCCACGACGAGAACCACAAGGCAGCGGACGGCAGCGTCATCCGACAGGACTGCGAGCTCTGCCACACTTTTTCGTAGGGGCTCTCGTGGACGACGTCGAGCCCGGGAGGGAAGCGTGCGCGACGCGGCGCGGTGCGATCCCGACTGTCGTCTACTTCTTCAAGCTCTGCATGTAGGCGACCAACGCCGCGAGTTCATCCTTCGGAAGGCTCGCGTAGGCCTTCATAACGGGTTTGCGGGCCGCCTTCGTTTTCGCCGTCATCTCCGGCGCGTTGACGATCCACATACGTATCTCGTCAGCCGACAGCTTGGTTCCGACGCCGTCCAGCGAACCTTTCTGATTCCCTTTGCCGGCGATGGAATGACAGATCGCGCATTTCTGCGCGGCGTAGATCGTCTCCCCCTTTTGCACCAGAGCCGCATCGTTCTGTGCGAATCCAGCAGTGGCGGCGATCAGCTCAATTGATACAGCAAGACAGATTATGCGCATCAGGACGGTTCCTCGGGATGCTGGGGATCGCGCCCGACGGTCGGGTCGTTCACTTCTTCAGACTCTGCACAAAAGCGACCAGCGCATCAACCTCAGCCTTCGACAGACTGGTGTACGCCTTCATCGCCGGCTTCCGCTCCGCTTTGGCCTTGGCGGCCATGTCAGGCGCCTGGGTAATCCACAAGCGGATGTCGTCGGCGCTCAGCTTGGCGCCCACGCCGTCCAGCGGTCCTTTCTTGTTGCCTTGTCCCGCAACTGAATGGCAGATCGTGCACTTCTGCGCGGCGAACAGCTTTTCGCCATCGGCTGCCGAACTCTGGGCTGACGCGCTTGGGGTGCCCATCAACACAACGGTGGCGACAACATAGGACATAAGCGTCTGTTTCACGTGGGCCACCTCCTCGTGGCAATCCGCTTCAAGGCAAGGACGATGCCCGCGGCCGGGACGCGCGAAACGGCCGGATCGGGGCTGTCTGGGTGAATATCGCGGCTGCGGTATGGGTGAATTTCCGCACCACCCAAGAAAATTCCTCAGCATTCATTTCGTTCGATTGCGTTAGTCTCTTGCTGGATCCGTGCATTCACACAACACCCCGTCCGGACGGCGCAGCGTCCTGAACTGGCTTCTCGGCCTCTGGGGCGGTGGCGTGTGTGGGGCGGTCCTGTATCCAGTGGCGCGGTACCTGGCGCCGCCAGAAATTCCGGAAGCCGCCACACAATCGGTGATGGCGGGAAGCGCCGAGTCGCTGGCGCCGAATTCCGCCCGCGCCGTGGCTTTCGGGTCGCGCCCAGCTATCGTCATCCGGACGGCCGCCGGCGATCTGCGCGCCTTCTCGGCCACCTGCACGCATCTCGACTGCACGGTGCAGTACCGGCCCGACCTGCAGCGACTCTGGTGCGCGTGTCACAACGGTCAGTACGATCTCAACGGACGCAACGTCGCCGGTCCACCCCCGCGGCCGCTGGAAGCCTTCGACGTCAACGTGAAGGACGACCAGATCGCGCTCAGTCGTCGCTCGGGATGAGGGGCGTCCGCGCATGGCTTGATGAGCGCCTCGCGTTCAGCGACGTGATCGATGCGCTGCGCCACAAGACGGTACCCCACCACCGGTACTCGGTCTGGTACTACTTCGGCGGCATGACGCTGTTTCTTTTCGGTATCCAAGTGGGGACGGGGGCGCTCCTCCTTCTCTATTACCGGCCGAGCGCCGCCGAAGCGTACGAAAGCGTTCAGTTCATTGTCACGCGTGTGCCCTTCGGGTGGCTCGTGCGATCGATCCATGCCTGGTCCGCCAATCTGATGGTGGCCTGCGCCGTCGCCCACCTGTTCAGCGTCCTGTTTCTGCACGCCTATCGGCGGCCGCGGGAACTGACCTGGTTCAGTGGCGTCCTGCTGCTGCTGCTCACACTCGCATTTGGATTCACGGGCTACCTGCTGCCGTGGAATGAAGTCTCGTTTTTCGCCACTCGGGTCGGAACCGACATCGCCGCCGCCGTCCCGCTGATGGGACGCGGTATCGTGCGCTTCATGCGCGGCGGCGACGAGGTCACCGGCGCCACGTTGACGCGTCTGTTCGGATTCCACGTGGCGGTGCTGCCGGCGATCGCCAGCGGCCTGGTCGCGCTGCACCTGCTGCTCGTTCAGCGCCACGGTATGAGCGTGCCTCCTTCGATTGAACGCCAGGCAGTCCATGACCCGGCCGCGGTGCGTGCGATGCCGTTCATCCCCCACTTCCTGCTGCGCGACCTGTTCGCGTGGACCATCGTTCTCGCGGTCCTGGCCGCGTTGTCAACGTTTTATCCGTGGGAGCTCGGGACCAAGGCCGATCCGTTTGCGCCTGCGCCGGCGGGGATCCGGCCGGAGTGGTATTTTCTGTGGGCCTTTGAATCCTTGAAACATGTGCCCCCGACCATCGCCGGCATCAATGGCGAGCTGATCGCCGTCGCGGTCATGGGGGCCGGCGCACTGGCCGCGCTGCTGCTGCCGTTACTGGCCGGCCACACGGCGCGGGCGCGGCGCGCGGTGGTCTGGGTCGGCGCGGTGGCATTGTTGTTCATGGCGCTGATGACCGGGCTCGCGCTATCGGCGGCCGCGCCATGAGAAGCGCGTGGGCGGCGCTTATTGCGCTGGCACTATGGCAGGCGAACGGCTCCGCGCAGGCTGTCGATCCAGCCACGGCGTTTGCGGACGACGTGCACGCCGCGGCCGGGCTTACGTGCACCGCATGTCACAAAGCGCAGGGCCCTGGTTCGTATGCCGCCCCTGCTCGAACGGCTATCGCGCCTCTTTGCGCGACGTGCCACAGCGATGCCGGGTATATGCGGCGCTTCGACCCGCAGGTACGCGTGGACCAGTTCCTTCAATACCAGACCAGCACCCACGGCCGGCGGATGGCGGCCGGCGAGACGCGCGTCGCAACGTGCAGCGACTGCCATGAAGCGCACGGCATCACGCGCGTCCGCGATGCGCGATCGCCGGTCGCACCGTTGAATGTGACGATGACCTGCGCGCGTTGCCACGGCAACCCGTCCATTATGAAACCACTGGGACGCAGCGCCGCGCCTCCCACCGACTGGGCCGCCAGCGTGCATGCGGCGGCGTTGCTGCAGCGGGGCGACACCTCCGCCCCCACGTGCGCGGCCTGCCACGGAAGTCATGGCGCCACCCCGCCCGGAGTGACATCGGTGGCGAACGTCTGCGCGCAGTGCCACCTCCGTCAGGCTGAGCTCTTCCGCGCGAGTCCGAAGAAGGACATCTTCGACGCAATCGGCCAGCCCGAATGTCTCGTCTGCCACAACAATCATCGGATCGAATCGCCCGCCGACCACTGGGTCGGTGTACAGGAGGGCGCCGTCTGCGCACAGTGCCACGACGCGTCTGGCGACAGCGCCCAGGCCATTGGCACCATCCGACAGGCACTCGACGGACTTGCCGCCTCCGTGGCCGCCGCGGACGTTTCGCTTGCACGGGCGGAGCGCGCGGGAATGCTTGTGGACGCGGGCCGGCTGGCACTGCGTGCGGCGCGCGAGCAACAGGTCCAGGCGCGGGTGCTCGTGCACGCCTTTGCGGCCGAACCCTTCAACGCGGCGGCCGCCGAAGGCGCGGCGTCGGCGCGGAGGGCGCTCGACGCCGGCGAGGCGGCGTTCCGTGAGCTGCAGGTCCGGCGGGCCGGCCTGGGTGTCGCGACGCTTCTCATCATCGCGTTCCTGATCACCCTCTGGATCAAGATCCGGCGGCTGCCTGATCTTCCGTCGTCGTAGCCGACCGGCGCGCAGAATTCCCCTGCCCTGCGGAGTATTCCCCATCCAGGAGCGCGCCATCGCCTTTACGGGCGCGTTTTGCACGTCCGGAGGCTGGTATGGTCTGTGCTCGATTGGTGGCAGAACTCAGACTTCCGCTCTTAAGGAGGGCCGCCATGTTCGCGCGAATTCTCGTAGCCACCGATTTCAGCGCACCGTCGGAGGCCGCCCTCGCGTACGGACGGCGCCTCGCCGAAAGTACCGGCGCCCGTCTCCACGTGCTGCACGTGGTTGACAACATGTTCATGCGCGCCGTGCTGGGCGACCCACGCGACTACGAAACGGCAGCCTTGCGGCAGATGCAGGATCGAATGCCGGCCCAAGACAGCGATCACACGGCGATCCTGGCCGTCGAACGGTCGGATGAACCGGCGGACGAAATCACCTGCTATGCCCGCACGCATGGAATCGAGCTGATCGTCATGGGGACGCACGGCCGTGGACGCATCGCGCACCTGCTCCTCGGCAGCGTGGCGGAGAAGGTCGCACGGACGGCGCCCTGTCCCGTGCTGACAATGCGCGAAGCGGCCCCTACGCCCGCCGCGGAGGGCTTCCGGATCCTCGTCCCGACCGACTTCAGCCCGTGCTCCGACGCCGCACTCGGCTACGCGAAACGGATGGCCGCCCGTCTGCGCGGGTCCATCCGTCTGCTGCATGTCCTCGAGCGTTCAGCCGTCGCCCCATCGCCGGGATCGGAGATGTTCATTCCTGAGCCGCCTCAGATGATGCAAGAACGCGTCGCGAACGCCGAGAGTCAGCTCTCGCGCCGTGTCCTCGCGGACAGCCGGTCGCGCGTGAAGATCACGACCGATGTCGTCTTCGGGGCGACTGGCGCCACGATCAGCGCCTACGCCGGAGACAACGGGTTCGACCTCATGATCATGGGCACCCGCGGACGCACCGGGCTGTCCCACCTGCTCATGGGGAGCGTCGCCGAATCGGTCATCCGGACGGCACCTTGTCCGGTCTTGACGGTGAAATCGGTACATGCCGACACAGCACAGCCGGCAACCACCGAACCTGCGTCAGTGGCGGTGTAGGAATCACGTGCCGCGGGCCGCATGGAGTCCGAACTTCTCGATGCGGTAGCGGACCTGGTCTCTGTTAATGCCGAGGAGCTGAGCGGCTTGGGTCTGATTTCCATTGGCCCGTTCGAGAGCCTGCACGAGGAGCTGCCGCTCGACCTCCTCGAGGTTCAGGCCTTCGGGTGGGAGCTTGATCGCCGTCGCGCTGACCGTTCGCGTGAGCGTCGTGAAATCGTCGGGTTCGAGCCGCTCACGCTCGATGAGCAGCATGGCCCGCTCGATTGCATTCCGAAGCTCCCGGATGTTGCCAGGCCACTGATACTGCTCGAGCAGCTTCAGCGCCTCGGCTGTCAGCCCGCGGACGCGCTTCCTGCACTCCCGGTTGTAGCGGCTGATGTGCGTCGGTGAAGGCGCCCCGCTCGTGACCGAACAGCTCGCTTTCGAGCAGCTGTTCCGGCGGCGCCGAACAGGTGATGTTGACGAATGCCCGGCCGGCGCGGTCGCTGCTGAAATGGACCGCTCTTGCGGCGAGGTCCTTCCCAGTACCAGTTTCGCCGGTCAGCAGCACGGTCGAGGCGCGGCTGGCGGCAATGCGCCCGAGCAGCGACTTGACCTGCTGCATTGCCGGCGAGTTTCCGATGATACAGGACCAGGTCGAGTTCGGGGCTGAGTTGTTCCAGCGCTTCTCCCGCCGTGGCGACCTCGAGAATGCTGTACCCCTCCCTGGTCAGACGCTCGTGCAGCGACCAGCGCACGAGGCCCTCGTCATCGACGATCAGAATGGTGGCGGGCGACACGCCCGCAAGTATACAAACGAAGCTTGCTGGTGCCTGTGACGGATCTCGACCAGCTCGCGGATCTCAAACGCGCCATCGACCACGCGGCGATCGTGGCGACCACCGACGTCACAGGACGCATCACGTACGTCAACGACAAGTTCTGCGAAATTTCCAAGTACTCTCGCGACGAGCTGCTCGACCAGGATCACAGGATCATCAATTCCGGCTACCATCCGAAGGCCTTCATGCGGGACTTGTGGCATACCATCGCCAGCGGGCGCGTATGGCACGGCGAGATCCGGAACCGCGCCAAGGACGGCATGTTGTACTGGGTGGACACGACGATCGTGCCCTTCATGGACGATCGCGGCAAGCCGTACCAGTACATCGCGATTCGCGCGGACATCACCGCGCGCAAGGCCGCCGAAGAACAACTGGCGCAGCAGGCAGCGCTCGCGAGGCTCGGGCAGATGGCGGCGGTGGTAGCCCACGAGGTCCGAAATCCACTGGCGGGCATCAAGGGCGCCATGCAGGTGCTCATGTCGCGGCGACAAGAGAGCGATCCCGACCGGCTCATCATGCGCGAGGTGGTGGCGCGGATTGATGCGCTGGGGGACCTGGTCAACGACTTGATGGTCTTCGCGCGGCCGGTTCCGCCGAACCCTGCCACGTTTCAACTCCGGCCGCTCGTGCAGGAGGCGGTCGATGCTTTGCGGCGCGATCCCGCTGCAGCGTCCCTGAATGTCGCCCTGCAAGGCGGAGATCTCCCAGTCACTGCCGACCCACACCTAGTACGGGCTGCGGTCTTGAACCTACTGCTGAATGCCGCGCAGGCGATGGACGGGCATGGACAGATTACGGTCACGATCGCCCGGAGCGGAGGCCAGTGCACGATCGACGTCCGTGACACCGGCCCTGGCGTGCCCGCGGAGCTGCACGATCGGGTGTTCGAGCCGTTCTTCACGACAAAGGCGCGCGGAGGCGGCCTCGGGCTGCCCATCGCTCGCCGCACCGCCGAACTGCACGGCGGCACGCTGGTGCTCGCGTCGCCCCCGCCGGCGTCCGGAGCGATATTCAGAATGGCACTGCCATGTCAACCGGCGGGGAGCGTGTGATGGAGCCCTCACCCTACCCGGTGACGATCACCGTGACGCCGCAAGCTGGACCCCGCAACCGGCTGACGACTGCGCTGCGGCCCATCCTGTCAATCCCGCACGCGATTCTGGCGGGACCTGTCTACTGGTCGTCGCGCACCGGAGGCGCCGGGCTGCTCGGTGGCGCGGCCTATGTCATGGCGATTGTCAGCTGGTTCACACTCCTCATCACCGGCGACCAACTCCGCGGCATCCGCGACTTCTCGCTTTATTACCTGCGCTGGCGCACGCGCGCGCTGGCGTACATGGCGCTCTTCGTGGACCCGTATCCGCCGTTCGGCGACGAGCCGTATCCGGCCTCGATCGAGGTGAGCGAGCCAACGCAGGCGCGCGATCCCACGACGATCGCGGTGCGCCTCCTGCTGGCGCTCCCCCACCTCGTCGTGCTCGCCTTCCTGCTGTTCGGGTGGCTGGTGGTGACCGTGATCGCGTGGTTCGCGATCCTGTTCACCGGGTCGTACCCGGCGTCGCTCTATCCGTTCGGCCTTGGAGTAATGCGATGGGCGCTGCGGGTCGAGGCGTACCTGCTGCTGCTCGTTGACGAATATCCGCCGTTCGCTTTGACTTAGCGGCGCTATTTAGAACGCGTTACCGAGGAACGGCAGCATCCGTCCCCAATACACAACCATCAGCCACGAGACCAGCGACACAGCTCCAATCGCCTTCAACGCACCCGGGGTGTCGTCGCCGGGCTGCATCGCCTGTATTTGCGACCGCTGCGTGGTCTCGAAGAGCAGCATGTTCACGCCTGCGATGGCCAGGAAGAGCACCTTGAACCACCATGAAAGGTTGTGCATGTACTGGTCCGGCGCGGCGACGAAGAACAGTATGCCGGTCAAGAGGTTGATGACGAAGCCGGCGACCGCCCAGGGCACGAGTGCCTTGAGCGCCGCGATCGGCACCGATCTCATGAAGCCGAGCAGCCGCATATCCAGCGGTGCGATCGTGCCGACGAGCAGGGCCAGGCCGAGGAAGTGAAGCGCCTCGGCAGTCGGCCACACCCACGGGGTGCTCACTACCCACTGTGCCAGCGCCGTTCCCTTGAGGAACACGATCGTGGATTCGTCGAGCGTCGTCGTTGCGAAGACGGCGTCGAGCCAGACATCGAGCCGGGTCATAGGAAGTCCTTTACCAGTACGCCATCCACCGCCCGGTCACCGTTGCCGCCGTCCACACCAGCAGCGACAGGGCAGCGAAGGTCTTTGCCAGCGGCGTCACGGCAATCGCGGTACGGCGGTAGACCGCGCGGCGGAGCAATGGAATCAGCACGACGCCAGCCATCACGATCGCCAGCTTGACCATGAAGAGGGCCGTGGTGCCTTTCTCGATGGGATCCGCGGAAAACAACATCGCGCCGGTGATCGCGTTGAGCCCGAACCCGACCCACATGGCGGGAAACAACCACTCGATCGGCGCGAGCGGGATGTGTCGGCCGACGCCGAGCACCCGCAGGTCGAACGCGGCGTTGGCGCCGACGAGGATGGCCAGACCCATCGTGTGCAGCGTGAGAATCGTCGGATACGCCCAGATCGTAGACCCCTCACGCACCCAGGTCGCGAAGGCGCTCGCTTCGAGCGCCGCCAGGAGTTCCATCATGTCCCTGTCCTTTCGCCGTCCCGTGTCCCTCGCCGGCGGTGCCCGGCGTCATGCGGGAGCCGCCGCCGTCGACGCCTCGTGGTCCGGGCGGCGATCGACGTGCGATCGCTCGAGACCGAATTTCTCGATTCGGTAACGCACCTGATCGCGATTGATCCCGAGCAGATGACCGGCACGCGTCTGGTTGCCGCCGGCACGCTCGAGCGCCTGGATGACGAGCTGTCGCTCCACTTCCTCGAGCACGAGGCCGCCCGGCGGAAGCCGGAACTGGGACTGGAACGCCCCCGTCCGCACCAGCGTCGTGAAGTCGTCGGGCTGCAGCCACTCCCGGTCCATCAGCAGCATCGCGCGCTCGATGGTATTGCGCAGCTCGCGGATATTCCCCGGCCACCGGTACTGCTCGAGCATCTGCAGCGCCTCGGGGGTCACGCCCTTCACCCGCTTCCGGAATTCGCGGTTGTACCGGTCGATGTAATAGTTCACGAGCCGCGGGATGTCGCCCGTCCGCTCGCGGAGCGGCGGCAGAGAGATCGGCATCACCTGCAGGCGATAGAACAGGTCTTCGCGAAACTTGCCGGCGAGCACGTCGGCCTCGAGGTTGCGATTCGTCGCGGCGATGACGCGCACGTCGACGCGGATGTCGGTCAGACCCCCGACACGCTTGAACGTCTTCTCTTCGAGGAACCGGAGCAGCTTCGACTGCAGGCCCGGTGACACCTCGCCGATCTCGTCGAGGAACACCGTGCCGCCGTCGGCGGTCTCCAGAAGTCCCCGCTTCTGCTGGCGCGCGTCGGTGAATGCGCCGCGCTCGTGCCCGAACAGCTCGCTTTCCAGCAGCTGCTCCGGCAGCGCCGACGCGGTGATGTTGACGAACGGCTTGGCGGACCGGTCGCTGTTGTAGTGAATCGCCTTGGCGGTCAGGTCCTTCCCGGTGCCTGTCTCCCCGGTCAGCAGGACGGTCGAGGCCGGACTGGCGGCGACGCGGGCGAGCAGCGCCTTCACTTGGAGCATCGCCGGCGACCCGCCGATGACCGCGTTGAAGCTGTATTCGCTGCCCTGGCTGATGCGGAGGTGACGCACTTCGCGCCGCAGACGGCTGGTCTCGAGACCCTTCTCGACCATGAGCGCCACTTCATCCAGGTTGAACGGCTTGTTGATGTAGTGGTACGCCCCGAGGCGCATGGCCTCGACGGCATTCTGCACGCTGGAGTATGCCGTCATCAGGATGACGACGGTTTCGGGGGAGAGCTCCTTGATGCGCTGCAGCACGGTAAGGCCGTCGCCATCCGGCAGCCGCAGGTCGAGCAGAACCAGGTCGACGTCCGGCGAGATCTGCGCGACCGCGGCGGCGGCCGTCGCGGCTTCGCTGATGACGTGTCCGTTGTGCCCCAGCCTCTCGCGCAGTGACCAGCGGACGAGATCCTCGTCATCCACGATAAGAAGGTTTGCGGTGCTCATTGATTTCAATGCCTCTGGGGAATATTCCGCAGCGGCTGCGAAGGATTCCCCGAAAACCGCCACAATTGCGCTCGTGACGTTGGATTGAGCAACAACCGCGCCGAGGATAGGCTGGTACAGCCTTCGCGGGTTTCGATGCGCAACGTGCCGGTTTCTACCGCACGATTGGCTGGCGCGCGCGTTCCGCCGCCGACGTGAACAATGTCACGGAGATCCGGCCCGAATGGCAATTGCGTGTCGTCGGCGAGCGCGTGTATGCGACCGCAGCGGGATACATGGGTGACGTCGACACGGTGGCCTACGTCGGACGTCCTGCGCCGACGATTCTGGAATACGCAAAGGCTGGCGGGTTTGACCTGATCGTCATGGGAACGCACGGACGAACCGGGCTGTCGCACCTCATCACGGGCAGCGTCGCCGAGCAGGTCCTGCGCGCCGCGCCCTGCGCCGTCCTGACGGTGCGCGGCAACGGTGCGGCGCGGGTCCACCTCGCGACCGCGCGTCCGAAGGCGGCGTGATGCCTCGCAGCCACGCATCCGCCGCCGTGCGTCTTGGTCCGGGCCGGAACGACGGCGACATCTTCGGCGCAGTCAGGACTGCGCTCGATCGCCGTCCCGAGATTCCGACTGCTGTTCACGTGCACGTCGCCGGCGGCGTCGCGACGCTCACGGCTCTCCCTTGATCGAACAGGTTGTTCGGGTTGCGCGCTGTACACCACGCGATCAGGGGCGAATCCA
>Ga0075418_10004485_pt1 | contig 15897 bp, 11 predicted proteins | sample SoiMetdeltSBSDD2_FD_81776 | JGI IMG/M metagenome (GOLD analysis project Ga0075418, IMG submission 81776) | Bulk soil microbial communities from a Populus tree surrounding site in Tennessee, USA - Soil MetaG P. deltoides SBSDD2 | ecosystem: Environmental > Terrestrial > Soil > Tree plantation...
ATTTGATATTGTATATTTATTAAGGGTAAAACGATACCCTAAGTAATCTAATAATCACCTTCCTCTACAAATTTATTTTTTAATAAAACATTTCTCTTTATTTCACTAATCACTCGTAATATATTACTTCAAAATTAATATAACATTAATTATTTAGTTAGTTATTACTAGCCAGGATTGTTTACTCATAGGAAGAACGATACAATTAATATTTGTTAGAGCATATCATTAAAGAATGGTATACTTTAGAATGGTGAAAAGTATATTTCAACCCCGAAAAAAACTAGAGTAGAATTTCTGTATGGCCATTCAAGAAATGATAGTTATTATTAAAATTCTAACTTATTTTCCTTCTTAATTATGGGAAGTAAAAATATAAAGGCTGTTTTTGTTATTGATCTTTTTGTTTTATTAAGTAGTAATTACTGAATTTATCTCTAAAAAAGATTAATCATTATTTCAATTCTTAATATGATCGGATTGAATAAAGGCTATAATTTAAGACAGATAATAATCAGACAAATTATAATTAATCTATTATCATTTACCTTACAGGCCAGATCTATAATTATAGTTTTTTTCTAGAAATAAATATAATAGAATATTATATTTTAGATTCAAATATGGTAACAAATTTTTTAAATGCAATAGTCTGAACAAGATGACTGATGACTGGAGGGGGAGATGTTATTGATTAATAGCTTCACTGTATGAAAGGCTCAACTATTCAATCCGAGGCGTTTTAGATTGGATGGGAGTGGATTGGATCAAGGATAAAGACCGAACGATTCTCGGCTTATTTATGAATTTTTAACTATCATGCCTGTATGAAGCGACTCATTTAGAGATAAAAATATTGAATTTCAACGTTAATTCATTCACCAAGATATAATAGTAAGGGTAACCTGATCGTATCCAAGTAATATATCCCCAACTGTTATAAATTGGGAAATCTATCAATTTGTAATGAAAATAATTTTAATATCTACTGTCTTAATCTCTCTTTTAGCTATGGGAATCATAGGAACAAGTGATACAAATACTTTAGAAAATGCATTTGCTCAGATAAATCCAGAGAATCCACCAGTTATGGAAGAAGATAAAAAAATTGGAATAATGACATTATCTAATCAATCCGAACCTATGTTGAACTGGACCGGAACAATTGAAGTAGGCGCTACCATAGGTGAAGCATTTAAATCAAAAATTAATGTTAACATGATAGATGCAATAAAGGCAGCCCTAGTCAATATTGGATTGAATTCAACTGTCAAAGAAGCAGAATTGACTGAAGCATATGGCTATCTAGTTTACAAGATTAAGATTATAGGTGAAGATATGAAAAAATATAAATTAATAGTAGACCCAGGTAATGGAGAAGTGTTAATGAAAAAAGAAATTACATATTATGATGAACATAAAATGAAATACAGCGATGAAAAAGGTTACAAATATGGTCACGACTAAAAATGACTATGGCAGATAAGAAATACTAAATAAATATTCAAAATTTAGTAATTGAATTAAAATTTCCTTTTTTTATTAACTCAATATAAATGGCTTTTCCTTACTTTGATACTACCTTGCAAATAGAATTCATCTAATCCTCTAAGATGTAATATATGATAGAAGAATCTTCTACTTTTAGAAGCCTGACAAAAGATCAGTAATAAAATCCTCATACTATTATAAGAAATGTTACCTAATTTCTAACTACATTGAATTTTCCAACAGATAAAAAAGAAAATTCCGAGGAGAAGGAAAATGTAGATTTCGCTGCAATACTCACTGGAAGAGAAGAAGTTCCAGCAGTAGATACGTTAGATACAGCTCTAGCAACATTTCAAACTACAGAAGACAAAGAGAATCTAAAATACTCTGTGAAAGTTACAGACACTGATAAAATAAAAGAAGTTCGTATTGATATAGGAAAACCAGTTGAGAAAACAGCAAAGGTAGTCGCTGAATTGTATAAATCTGAGATTCCATCATCTGAAGTTATGGGCAATTTGTGTGAGGGAAATATAAATAATAAAGAACTCAAAGGTCCCCTAAAGGGAAAGAATACACAAGAGTTATTAAAAAAAATTGAGAAAGGAGAAGCTTACGTCGATATAGTAACAGAGGATGAGCCTGATGGCAAAGTAAGAGGAAAAATTAAAAGATTAGCATCTTCCTGATGTTTAAAATTGTCATGAATATGGTTTTCTTTTAGAAATATTTGTTCGTAATATTATAGCATAAAAAATAATTAGAGATAATTAATACAATTGAATTTACTTTGTAAAGTTCTCTATTTCTTGACCAATGTTTGCAACCATTTTCTTTGCGTTTTCAGTGATGTTGCCTCCAAGATCAGTTGCATTTTTCTGAATTGGAAGGACTTGACCAGTCTCATCGGAAGATGGACTTATCAATGTTTGATTTGTTTCTTGTAATATCTTCTGCCAAGTTTGATTTGTACCATCAGATAGTGCGAATATTGAAATAGTTAATGATGTTAAAAGAAGGATGGATGTAAGAAATCCTGTTGTCGATCCAATAAATAGTTTATTGCATTTCAATTTGTCACTCATTAGAATTCTATCTTATATAAGAATATTTGTTTATATAGCAGTAACTAACTTTACAAAAATATTTTTTAAAATCTAATTTCTATCATAATAAGAAAGTGATTAACAATTTTTTTAAAGGTTTTAATTCATTTCATTAATAATACTACTCTTTTTTTGGTTCATCTGGAACTAATTCTTCTATGAGCTTTCCAGCATCCTTAGATTGGTTTTGGACTTGTTCTAATTTTTCTCCCACAAGTGCATCTTCAGTTATAACATTCGTATTATTTTCTAATTTCTCAGCTGATGAATCGTTTATTTGTGAAAGGGCTGTTTGTAAGGGAAGTATTAAAAGTATTAAAATTAAAGTTAATTTGTTAACCATTATTAATACGAGAATTATCTTTTACTTTAACATTTCTCATTTTTGAAATGTTTACTTTTACCTATAGAAAAATGACTTATTTTTTGAAATTTATTAAAATTCCCAATATATCTACATGTTCAACTCCTAATTGGTGGATAAACTGATGTGCTTATTTTAAATTTAAATTCAACATTTTCATCTAAATAATCTATTGATATTTCTAAACGATCAAATATAATCAAAGATACTCTGGAGTAGGTATTTTATAAATGAACACAAATTTGTGTTTTTCAAACTACAATTATTCTTGAATTACTCTTGATGGCGTATCATGTGTGGATTTACGTTGTTTAGTTTGACTAAATTATGAAATTGATTCATATATAATTTAAGGAATCAAATATAAATTATACATAAATAAATTTTCAACAATAAATATTTAAATAGTTAAACTGAATTTGTTTTTTTTATTACAATATTAACTCTTAAAGAGCAACATTGAAGAAAACAAATTAATTCTTGAAGATGATATAAAACAAAAGCAATACCCATGAGAGGCTTCAACAAAATTTTCCTGTCTTCTAGTTTAATTTTTTTTTTCTTATTTTGTATTATAAGTCATTTTAGTATCCCAGTTTATGCGCATCCAATAGTAACGGATTCAAATCCTAATCAATTTCAATCATTAGAGAACCCACCAGATAGTGTTACTGTTTATTTTAGTGAACCTATAGTTTTGCAGTACAGTCAAATTTCTGTTATTGATTCTGAGGGGAATAAAGTAAATACTGGAAATCCAGAAAATTTTAATGGAGATTCTTCTACTATAACTATCCCATTAAAAAGAGACATAGGTGAAGGAACCTTCACTATTAATACTAAAGTACTCTCTGCGGTTGATGGACATGTAGTTGATGGTTCTGTCGTTTTTAGTGTTGGAGGTGGAAATGCAGATTTTAGTCAAGTTAAGTCTGAATCAAAAGACATTTTTCATTTGCTATCATTAGACAATTCTCTTAGTAGGATACCAGGATATATAGGTCAGATTGTAATTGTTGGAGCCGCATTCATATTTTTGTGGATTCAAAAACCTTTATCAAAATTCGAATGGGTCAAAAGTTTTCTTCAATCAAATTTGTATCTTATTAAAAAAAATCTAATTAAATTAATAATTATTGGAGATATTCTAGTCCTTCTTTCTATCGTTGCCATGGTAGTAATTCAATCTGCTGCTATAGGAGGATCAGTTGTAGATGTATTAACTACCGAGTTTGGAAAGATTATCGTTGCTAGGTTAGGTTTGGGTTTAGTCTTATTAGTATTCTTGCTATTTACTTTTAAAAAATTTAATGTTTCTAAAAATGGAGGCAATGAAGGTAAATATATAATTGCAATATTGTGTCTAGGGATAGGTATATTATTTACCAATAGCTTGATTTCGCATTCTGCAGCATTAAAGAGTTTTGGTCCTGTCCTAATAGATTTTTTCCATGGTATAGCAGCATCATTTTGGATTGGAGGTTTAATTTTTTTAACATTTGTTTTTGTTTCAAAAATGTTTTTAATAAAAGACGAAGAAATAAAAGCAAAAATTATTTCCATGGTGATTCCGAGATTTTCAACTATAGTAATACCAGTTTTAGGTAGTATATCTATAACAGGACCACTATTATTGTGGTCAATAGAGGGTAATCTTTCCACAACAATTGCTTCACTGTATGGTAAAATATTGATTATCAAATTAATGCTTGCTGCTATCATGATAATAATAGGAGGTTATCATCAATTCATAACTGAAAAACGAATTTCAACTTTATCAATAAGACATACCGGGATACAAAGTCGTAACAAGGAATCAGTTGCAAATGAACCAAACTTTGTAAGACGTTTTATTTGGAGTTTAAGAATTGAAACATTTATAGGATTAGGTCTTTTGTTTGTAGTTTCCTTAATGACTAACATGGTATTACCTTCAGGTGAACTGCCATCTTCAAACATTGCCAACTATACTGAAACTCTAAACTTTGAAAACCAACTTCAAAATAATGATCTTTATTCTACAGTTGTTTATACTGAAAATCAGAAAATAAATATACATATAGAACCTGCGAGATTGGGAGAGAATAAAATATTAGTAGATTTTACTGACTTTACCAATAATCCAACAGTTAATATAATTAATGCTACTGCAAAATTATCACAAATAGAAAGAGGAATTGGACCTATTCTAATAGATATGGAAAAATCATCTAATGGACGGTTCAATGCAGTAATTCCGCTTAGTGCCTTGGGATTATGGAATATAGAGATTGAGGGAAAAACATCACAGCCTAATACCCCAAATACTATAGCTAGCTTTGAAATAAATGTAAAACCTAGACTCTCTGAATTACAATTTAATATTACTGAATATAAAACTCCTCAAAGCAGTCTATTGCTGGATCCCGTATATCAGACTAGTACTGATTCCATTTGGGTTGGTGATTCGCTACCTGGAAGTGGAAGACTATGGGAGTTTGATATTGAGCATAAGAAATACCAAGAACATACAATTAATGGGATAAATTTAATAACGTTATCCTTTTTCGATCCTAAAAATGATAACATTTTATGGTTTATAGATCCAACATCGACACTACTAGGTAAATTCAACACTGACACTAATGAAACTGAAACATATGCGTTACCAAATAAAGGAGTTATTTCAGGTTTGACGATAGATAACAGTGAGAATGTATGGATGAGTATCATCCAAGATAATTCGATTCTAAGATTCGATACACATAAAAATAATTTCGAAACCTATAAAATACCTACGGAAAATTCAAGACCGTTGAGCCTTGTTTATGATGAAGATAATAATTACATCTGGTTTACCGAATCAATAGGCAAAATAGGAAGACTAGATATACAAAATAAGAAAATTACTGAATATCCAAATCTTACAGAATCAAATACTTTGGAGAAATCTATTTTATCGGAACCAACAGCATTGCTTTTGGATCCCAAAAATTCTAATATATTTATTAGTGACCATGAAAAAAATTCTGTTATTCAATTTAATACATTTACTTCTGTATTTAAAGAATATCCTTTAACCGACATCAACGGATTAGCTTTTGGAATGGTTTTAGATGATTATGATAATTTATGGATAGCTCAACATGTTTCTGATACGCTAGCAATACTGGACCCCGATACAGGAGAAACGATCAATATAAAAATACCAACATCAAATTCTTTTGTACAATATCTCGTTACAGATTCGAAAAAAGATATATGGTTTGCAGAACAACGAGGCAATGGCCTGGGAAAAGTTACAATTAAATACATTCCCACTAATTCGCCAAAAACAGTATCAACATCAGGTTCAATAACCGATAATGGTATTAATAAGAATAATCAAACAGAAGAGACAAGGGCGAATAACGAGATATTTAATTCAATTACATTTAACGATCTATTCGGTCCATTTATTATTATTGCAATAGCGGCTTCAACAATACTCTATATCAACAGTAGTGAACAATTGAGAAAAAAACTGTTAGAGATGAAGAATATCGAAGGTAGAAAAGAATAAAAGATAACAAGTCAAAATAATTATTTATTTTCATTCAAAAGTTATATATTATATAGCATGACTAGTTCTCTTACGTGAAAGAAAATCATGGATACAAAATTAAAATTAACCAAAATTAGGAACGAAACATAATAGAAAGATAAAACATATTATTATTTTAACTTACTTAACAGTGGAACATAAATATAAAAACATAAAAAACTATAATAAACGGCATTGTATAAGAATAATTAACAATTTGAAGGTTTATTTTTGGTAAACTTCATAATAAAGCAGAAAAAAATTTCACAATACATGTCTTTTATCCGATATTTACAATTTTCACTAAAATTTATTTTAATTACAAATTACTATAATAAACCACGTTAATAATTAATATGAATATTATAAATATTAAAAGTGAAAGAAAAATACAGAAATAACTTTGAAAATAATACAAACTAAATTATTATTTGATGGCATTAATGAGAAAAAAAATTGTTATATTGGAATTGAAGGAAAAGAGATTAAATTTGTCGGTAATACCGAACCATCTGGAAAAAACGAAATTGTAGAAAGTTGTGAGGCTGTCACTCCATCATTTATTGATGCTCATAGTCACATAGGTATGGTTAGGGCTGGAGAACCTTCAAATGAAGAAGAAGCAAATGAACACATGGATTCAATTTCTCCTCTATCTAACGCTTTAAATAGTATATATATGGATGATACATCATTTCAAGAATCTATTGAGTCAGGAGTTCTCTATTCAGTAGTGTTGCCTGGAAGTGGAAATATAATAAGCGGTAAAGCAGTTTTAATTCGAAATTTTTCGTCAAATATAAAAGATGCATTTATTTCAGATATAGGAATAAAAACGGCTTTAGGATATAATCCAAGAAGCACTGTAAAATGGAAAGGGACACGACCATCTACTCGAATGGGTGCAATAGCAGTTCTTCGTGAAAACTTGTTGAAAGCTAAAAAAACATTGATACTTTTAGAGAAAAAGAAAAAATTTATCGAAGAAATTGATCCTCAATTAGAACTTTTCTTAGATATTTTGAAGAAAAAATACAAATTGATGGTACATGTTCACAAAGAGGATGATGTTATGATTATGATAGAGTTGATTAAAGAATTCAAAATAAAGGCGATTGCAAACCATTTATGTGATGTTCATAATGAAGATATTTTTCAGCAGTTAAGGTTAAATAATATTCCTATTATTTATGGACCTTTAGATTCATTCCCATATAAAGTAGAGTTGAAACACGAAAGTTGGAGAAATGTCGGAAAATTATTAAGATCAAAGTCTAAATTTGCATTAATGACCGATCATCCTGTATTATTGCAAAGAAATCTCTTTTACTGTTTGAGACATTTATTAAGATTTGGTATTTCAAAAGCAGAATCTATTTCAAAGATAACAAAAGAACCTGCAGATATTATTGGTGCAACCAATTTAGGACAAGTGAAACCGGGTTATAAAGCATCAATTACTCTTTGGAACAATGATCCGTTTTTGCTATCTAGCTATGCAAAAACTGTCTTTGCAGAAGGAGAAATTGTCTACAAGGAATAGTAACAAGAACAAAAAAGTAATTTTTATCTTTGTAATTGAATATTTAATTAAGAGATTCAAAACATATATCTTCAATTATAAATAATAATTCCTTGTGATCTCTGGAAAGTATTGGTGAAATAAAATATTGTAAACTGGGAATTATCTAACTTTACTTTTTTATCATATCTTGCCAGAAGATCTGTTTTCTAATTATTTAACATTTAGTTACATTTCCATTATCTTTTCTTTCAATATTTATAACTCGAGATTTTCTATTTTCATATCAATTTAGTTTATTAAAATTATTGTTATTCAGAAGAATTTTAAGTTATTTATAATAGATAATGAATCAATGAGTATCCTTACTGGTAAAGAAATTCTAAATAGTTTAAATAAAGATATCATAATCGATCCATTCAATATAAAAAATTTAAATCCAAATAGTTATAATTTGACACTGCATGATGAAATAAAATTTTATGACTGTGATTTCTTAGATATGAAAAAAGATAACCCTACAAAAATTATCAAAATTCCAAATGATGGGCTTTGGCTTGAACCTGGAGAAACCTATCTAGGAAGAACAATTGAATATACAGTAACTAAAAATTTAGTCCCAATTATCAAAGCACGTTCATCTATAGCAAGACTTCATATAAATATAATTAATAGTGCAGGATTTGGTGATATAGGTTATTCCGGTCATTGGACGATACCTATTTCTGTAGTAAAGAAAACTAAAGTCTATCCTTTTGTTACTATCTGTCAAATTTATTATTCTGATATTACCGGAGAAATTGATAAGGAATATAATATTAACGATAAATATCAAAATAGTAGAGATATAATGGCCTCAAAAATATATAAAGAATTTGAATCACCTATATAAAATAATAAATTTTATAATGATTGATTAAATACCTACAATCAATACTATAGTCAACCAATCATATTCCTTACAATAATGCAATTTTTACCATTTATTACTTGAGCGATCTTTTTCTGTTTGAACACCTGAAATTTCATATGGTAGTATGACATTTATGTAACATGGAAAAGGATGTTATGCTTATAGATGAACAGGCAGAAGAATTAAAGTCTAGAGCACGAAAAGATAGTGCCAGATATGACCCACTCTTTAAGGTTGGCACAGAAGTCGAAGCCTGTTTGTTAGATGATGGAGGAAATTCTGTGAATGCTTCCCCACTCATCGAAGAATTAGAAAATTCTAAATTTTTTCGAAATTCAGGTTGTATGATAGATTATGAATATGGATCAGGTCAGTTTGAATTTAAAACCTCTCCAATACCTATTACAAATTTATTAGATCTTGAAGTGTTATATGAAGAATTTATAATTGAACATTTAGAAAAAGCTATTAAAAAGGTTTACAAGGATAAAATCGTTATTCCAGTCTTCCTTGGTGCTAATCCATCACCAAATATTCTTCAAGATAATATAGTTACGGCTCATGATCGATATAAGAAATTATTTGAATGGCAATGTCAATTTTCGGATATAGAACTTGAGGGCAAAAAGTTCAAGCCTGCGCATATAGCGGCAGGAATACAGGGATTTCATTTTCATTTGCAGGGACGAAATCCTACTTATGCAGTATTAATGTTTAACCATATTTTAAATCTTATTTCATCTTCTATAATACTGGGTGCTAACAGTAAACTTTTTGCAGGTAAAGTATTTTCCTTTCACGAACCAAGGATATATCTATATGATCAATCTGAACAACAAAATTCAGGATTTCCTGCAATTACAACATATCTAAATTGTATAGAAGACTATATCGATTATATTAAATCAAGAAAGCCTATAATTGCAAGAGATTACTTTGACCTTGAAAAAGAAAGACATGATGATGTACGAATACGGTTGAATTCAGAATTTTACCGGGTTGAAACAAGAATAATATCCGTACAACCAACACCCAAGGCATTGATGGCTATGATTGAATTTTTTGTTGGTTATATATATAAGGCTATCCTTGAAGATTCTTATGGTGAAAATCTTCTAAGAAGTCTGTCCATATTAAGAGAAGAAAGACAGGCATCAGTGCAATCTGGTTTTCAAGCCACATCTCATTTTCATATGATAGATACGATAAAACTCCAACTTGATTATGCAAGAAAAGGATTATCTGACTTAAATGTTAAACCTGAGTTTTTGAATATATTAGATAGTAGAGTAGAAAATCAAATTTCTCCAAGTCAATATGTTGCCTCATTATGGGACAAGAAGTTTAATGGTTCAGTTAACCAAACTATATTCGAGGTAATTTCACACATGTGGGAAAGAACAAAAAATAACGATCCTATAATGTAATGTAGTAATTTAGTTTATATAATAAATTACTATTCATTAATTCTTTTTTATTTTTACTGATATTTCAAAATTTAACTATATATTATTAAAATTTATAAGAATATCAAGTTTGACTAATATTAACTCTATTATAGATTTACATATGAATGATCTTATTTCAGATCTTCAACTCTTGATAAGGCAACCAAGTGTTTCTGCTAAGAATAATGGCATGATAGAATGTTCTCATTTAGTAAAAAAAATAATGGAAAATGCTGGTATAAAAACGGAATTACTTTTTCCCTCATTAAAAGATGAGAGCTGTAAAGATGGCAATTTTGATACTGTCACTGAAACTAAGAAACATCATTTTATACCTCCAATAGTATATGGAGAAGTCAAATCAAAAAAAAATCCTCATGGTAAAACTCTATTGTTTTACAATCATTACGATGTACAACCAGAAGATCCTATCGAATTATGGGAAAATAATGAAGCTTTTAGTGGTAATGTTAAAGGTAATTACATTTATGGAAGAGGCTCATCAGATGATAAAGGTGAATTAATTACAAGAATAAAAGCGGTTGAATATTTTTTAAAAAGTTCTGGTGATGTTCCATGTAATATAAAATTTATAGTCGAAGGTGAAGAGGAAATTGGCAGTCCTAACCTAGAAAAATTTCTTATACAAAATAAAGAAAAACTAGATTGTGACGGAGTGATATGGGAATTTGGTTACATAGATGAAAAAGATAAACCAATTATTATGCTGGGCCTAAAAGGTATCTTATATGTAGAATTGATAACTACCGGCGGTCCGTCACGAGATGTTCACTCCAGTCTTGCAACACTGATAGAAAATCCTGCTTGGATCCTTCTCGATGCTTTAAAGACTCTTCGCGATAAAAACGGAAAAATTTTAATAAAAAACTGGTATAAAGAAGTAAGGGAATTTTCCCACGAAGAACTCACTATATTAGATAAAGAGCCTTTCGATGAAGAAATATTTAAAAAAGAATATGGTATTAGTAAATTTTTAAATAATGTAACAGGTATCGAAGCTAAAAAGTTCTATGAAGGAATGCCAACGTGTAATATCAGTAGTTTGATATCTGGATATGTTGGCGAAGGTTCTAAAACTATTATTCCAAATAAAGCTATTGCAAAGTTAGATTTCCGTTTAGTGCCTCATATGGATCCAGTGATTCAGTTTAAAAGGCTTTGTGACCATATGAAAGATAATGGATATGGTAAAGATTTGCTTGAAATAAAATTATTACAGAAAGTATGGCCAGCGAGGACAACACCGGTTGATCATCCTTTTATAAAAGTTGTTGAGGAATCTGCTACTGCTATATTTGGATCTACAATAAAAAGTATTTCATCCGCTGCAACTGGACCAATGTATTATTTTATTGATATTCTAAATGTTCCATGTGTCTGTATAGGATCATCATATAAATATGGTAAGTCTCATTCACCTAATGAATTTGCTCGATTAGATCTATTAAATAAGACAACCAAATGGATTAGTAAAGTAATGGAAAATTTTGGAAAGAGAAACCTTGAGTAATAACAATTGTTTTGTTAATATCAAAATGAAAAAAAATTGTATTTAATTTATAAAGTGCGTAGCTTGAAGAACGTGTAGTTTATTCCCATAGCCAAATTGATCTAATAGTATCTGAATTACTTTCATAGATATCTTTGTTCTTTAGAAAAGAGAATTTATTATTTAAAGTAGAATTAAAATATTATACCTATATAACCAGGATATCCACATTCTAGTAAATTTACATCAAACGATTTCCAATTGATGGACTATCCCTCTCCAGTAGAAATTGTTCTGTTATCTTGTCCAAATACTGTTTTAGTTTCTAAAACTGTATTCAAAAAAGTCTGTTTATTACCTGTTTTTCCTAAGCCTTTGATTTTAGCTCTTTCCACACAAGGATCTTGAAAAATTATTTAGGGAAGCGATTTTAATTGGTTTGAATTTATCTAGTCAATTGTTGTCATTACATAAAACGGCTCTAATTCATTTATTTCCTTTATAATACAAATTATAGAAGTTTAAAAATATTTACCATTAGTGGATGTAAAAGTTGTAACTAAGCCCAAAGATAAAATCCTACTAATAGAAAGTGTTTTTTTCATAATTTTGTTCCTTTCTCTAAAATTAATAATATTGCTTAATATTTTTACTTTTATCTACTATACTCCTTAAAATTATGTTATTACTATTAAGTACCCATAATGAGATATACTATATCAAAAAAATTAAAATTTATTTCTAACTCATTTTATTCGTTATAATTTTTAAATTTGATTATCTCACATATTCAAAAAAGATGTTTATATTCATAATAAATTTCAAATATTTTATAGAGCACAAATTATGGAAACTAATGTTTAACTTTATTTCATTTTCTCCAAATTAAAATTTAAAAGTAGCTAGAGGATGAAAACTGCAGCACTCAAAACTGTAGTCCACATTCCATCTTTATGCCCTTCTGCTGATTGAGTGAAATTCTGAGTTTTGTAAATCTTACCAGATAATTTCCATTGTTCTTCTTTTTCATTCCAAGTTAACGAAGAATCATTGGGTAAACCAATTATCGTAGCAAGCATTTCCATAGCCATATCTTCTGCGTAATCACCTGCCTTTAGTGCAGTCTCTCCTGTGGAGTGATGTTCAGAAAGGTATCCGTATTGATCATTGTCAGCAGGATATGCTAAGCCTATAGAAGATGCAATAAGTCGATTTGGTTCATTGGTTGATGATCGAGCCATTACTGCAAATGTAATTTGGCCAGGTAGAAGGTATTTTCTACCTTCCTGAATACTAATTATTTTACACTGTGAGGGCTTGATACTGGACACTGTTACTAAATTTAGATCAGAAATTTTAGCATCTCTTAATGCAAGCTCAAAACTAGTTAAATGATCCTTGTGTATACCTTTTCCTTTTGTAAAAAAAATTGCCTTTGGAACATAATTAACAGGATTAGAAATTATGCTTGAATCTAGAGATTTTTTATACATTAGCAAAGATAGTAGAAAAAAAGGATTATTAAGATTTTCCTGTTTAGAATATATATTTTAATTTTTTTTAAACATTTCTTGTACTTTGAACTCACCAATTTTTATATAACATTAATAAATATAGAATCGATTCGATCTATTCTTCTTATATTTTTTTGATATGAGTGTTATATTAATAACAATAAAATATAATATTAATAATATTCAGAGAGCTTCCTACTAAATTATTTTAATTTGCTTTCATTTAGTATTGAGGTTAAAAATCATAAATATTTACTAGAATCAAGTATTTTATTAATTTTTTCTAGATATAATATAATATTCTTAATGTGACTTCCATGCCAATACAATTTATTACATTTTTTACATCTATAAAATTCCTTATTATTTTTAAATATTGTCTGGTAAACCTGATTTTTTATCAAGTCTGCATCTTCTATAATCTCAAGTTTATCATTACAAATAGAACAACGATTGTAAGTTAAGCTAGGATCTATAAACTTTATTTCTAAGTTACTAAATATGGTAATTAAATTTTCAATTTCTGTATTTTTATTAATAAATATTGAATTATATTTGTATTGTTTTGATCTATAAAATAACTCCTTGTCACTGGTTAGTAAAATTCTTTTTGTATTAATAAGCAGATCTAATATTTCTGTATCATTTGTACTCGGCAAAATATAAATGGTATCAAAACCCAGTATTCTTAATTTTTTTGCGATTTTTCCTAACATCGCATCAGCTATAAATGAATAATTCTCTATATTTTTTATCACCTATCTAGAGTAAATAATCTGTAATCTCCATTCTAAGATTACAGTACTTATAAGAGTAGTCAATTTAAAAAATAACAAGGACAATTTATTAATGCTAAAATCTCATTAATTATTATAGTTGAGCCTTGGATTTTAGAACATTTAGTGCAGAGCCATATCGAAACCATTCTATTTGATTATGGTTGTAAGAATGTTTCAAATTTATTTCCTCTTCTATTCTTTTTCCTTCTTTCCCATAGTGGATGATTTTACATTGTATAGGTTTCGATGGTTCTAATTTTTCTACTCCCAATATACTTATCCTATCATCTTCATTTATCTTATCATAGTCAGAAGCATTTTCAAACGTGAGTGCTAAAATTCCCTGTTTTTTTAGATTTGTTTCATGTATCCTGGCAAAACTCTTAGATATAACTGCGACACAACCCAAATATCTAGGAGTCATCGCGGCATGTTCTCTACTGCTTCCCTCTCCGTAATTTGTATCTCCTATTATGAGCCATTTAAGGCCTTTTTCCTTGTACTCTCTTGCAATATGAGGAAACGACTCTATTTTTCCATTCAATAAATTCTTACCATTTCCAATTTGGTTATTGTTAAATGCATTTACCGCACCTAATAACAAATTATCACTTATTCTGTCAAGATGTCCTCTATACATTAGCCATGGACCTGCAGGAGAAATATGATCAGTAGTACATTTTCCTTTAACTTTTGCAAGAACTGGAATTTCTATAAAATCTTTTCCATCCCATGGGGAGAATGGTTCTAGCTTCTGTAATCGTTCACTATTGCTATCTATAATAACATCAATATTATCTGGATCGGCAGATGGTTCCACATACACCTCCTTTACATTTGCAAAGCCTTTTGATGGAACTTCGGGAGACAATTGTGGAGGCTCAAGTTTAAATTTCGTTCCATCTTTTGATTCAATTATATCTGTGAGTGGATTAAATGAGAGTTTTCCACCAAGGGCCAAGGCAATTACAATTTCAGGGCTGGCTATGAAATTCATTGTATCTCTCTTACCATCATTTCTACCAGGAAAATTTCTATTGTATGATGTGACAATCGTATTAGGTTCTCCAATTTTGATTTCGGGTCTACTCCATTGGCCAATACATGGACCACAAGCATTTGCTAAAACAGTTGCACCAATATCTTTGAGGGCTTGCATTTGTCCATCTCTTTCAATTGTTGCCCTAATCATCTCAGATCCAGGTGTAACTAAAAGAGAAGTTTTGGTTTTAGCACCTTTTCTATCAGCCTGTTGTGCAATACCTGATGCTCTTGACATATCCTCATAAGAAGAGTTTGTACAACTACCGATGAGAGCTACTGAAATTTTATCGATATAATTATTTCTTGAAACATCATCTTTCATCTGGGAAATCGGTCTACCTAAATCTGGGGTATGCGGACCAACTATGTACGGTTCTAAAGAGGATAAATCAATTCTAATTATTTGATCAAAATATTTTTCAGGATTGTCATTAACTACTCTGTCCTGTGTTAAAATATCGAGATTTTGGTTAGCAACCTCTGCAATATCTGTTCGATTTGTAGATTGAAGATATGTCTCCATTCTCTTATCATATTCAAATACTGAACATGTTGCTCCAATCTCTGCGCCCATGTTAGTAATAGTAGCTTTGCCAGTACAGCTAATTGATTGTGAACCAGGACCAAAATATTCTATTATTGCA
>Ga0075418_10004487_pt1 | contig 15893 bp, 13 predicted proteins | sample SoiMetdeltSBSDD2_FD_81776 | JGI IMG/M metagenome (GOLD analysis project Ga0075418, IMG submission 81776) | Bulk soil microbial communities from a Populus tree surrounding site in Tennessee, USA - Soil MetaG P. deltoides SBSDD2 | ecosystem: Environmental > Terrestrial > Soil > Tree plantation...
CGGAACCAGACGGTCCCCATCGGGTCTCCGTCAACGTACGGGCGCCAACTCCGGACGCACCGTGTAGGTGAAGACCCGGAGTGGACGCTCGGAGGCGCGAAGCGTGGTGCGATCGAAGTCGGTACGCCAGACGGTAATCGTCACCTGCGAGACGCTGCGCCGGTATCGCTTCTCGCGTGCCGTCACGCCTTCGGCGAGGGACCGCAGCATCCATTCCGCCGGGAATGCCGCCGCGCGCGCGGCATCGGTCTCGAGCGATGGCGGGATCTCGAGGGCTTCGGACCGTTCGGTTCCCTCCACGACGACCTCGAGCCGGCGGTAGGCGTTGTGATCGAGCGTCGAGAACATGCCGAAGCCGCCCCCCTTCCACGGCGTCAGGTCCGCCGTTTTTGCCAGCCCAATCTGGCAGATCGCCACGATGGCCAGCAGGAGCGCCGGGGCGGTTCGGGGCGTGATCACCGCGGTCTGGTACGTCCGTGCGGACCGGGTTATTGCGAGCTTCCCCATGGCTTGTTGTAGGCGTCCGCGAGCGCCTGCACCTGGCCGTTGAGTCCGGACCACGCGCTGGCGGCGGCCGGGACCTGGTTGTTCTTGATGAACGATTGCAGCCGGCTCGCGCGCGACAGGAGCTGTTGTGCTTCGCCCGAGCTCGGTTTGCCGTCCTTGACCCGGCTGCGGAGCGCCTTCGCTTCCTTCGACCAGTCGTCGGCTTCCTGGAGGATCTCGTCGCGTGTCGCCTTGTCGACGGCTGGATTCTTCTTCAGGTCCGCGTCGAGCGACTTCTTCAGCTGCGACGCGGACTTCGACAGCAGCTCCGCGGTCTGGGCAACTTCGCCATCACCGATCCGCCGGACCGTGGCGTTCTCCGGCAGCGGAAATGTCGCGCCATAGGCGGTGGCCAGGGTCTTCAGATCGCCGGCCAGCCGATTCCACTCGCTCTCCCCTTTTGTTCCGGGTTTGTGCTGGCGGAAGAAGGTGTCGATGGAGTTCCCCTGCTTGAGCAGCGTGCTGACTTCGGCGCTCGCGGCGTACTCCGGCTTGATGCGTTCCTCGAGCCGATCGATGTTCTTCTGAAAATCGTCGAGGAAGTTCTTGACGTCCACTTCGCCATTCGGCCCGCGCAGGACCTTGTTCTTGAGGTCGCCGTCGAGCGCGTTGTCGAACTTGTCGCGGGCATCCTCGATGCGGGATACGAGCGATTTGACGTCGCGGTCGGTGAGACGATCCTGCGCGAACGCGGGTACGGAGATCGCCGCCAGGGTTGCGACCGTAAGTAGTGCGTGCTTCATGTTAGAACCTCACAGCAGGTTCCCCCGAAGTACGCAACAGCACTGCCACTCGCCGCAGGCCAAAATCCGGCCCGATACCGCCCGATCGGCGGTTCCCAGGGGGTATGGACGCACGGAGAAAAGGCTGCGGCCCACCACGGGCCGTGGGTGAAAGCCGCGGCGCTGAAGGCAACTCTCGCTTCGCTAGTCCCTCAGCGCCAGGCCAGGATCCCGGGTCCGGGGTCCCTCAACCTGAATCCCTGACGAGTCCCCGAGCGCCGCACCTCTTATCTCGAGATGCGGCGGGACACCGGATGGCTCCGGGCTCGGCGACCCTGGTCAGGGATCCCGGTTGAGGGACTCCCGATTCGGGACTTTATATTCCGAGGGGCTTCGCCCCTCGGACTCCCCTGCACGCTCACTCGCGAGCCGCTTCGCCGGCTCGCTCCGTTCGCGTGGCTCGCTCACGGCGTTCGGCTCGCCTCCCCCACTAGCCCCGGTACTGCCGGTTGAGGGACTTCCGATTCGGGACCGGGACCCGGGACGATTGACCCGGGACTCGGGAACCTGGACTTAAGGACTAGCGATCAGCGATTGCGTAAGCCCCGCTTTTTGTCTTGCGGAGAAATGACGTCTCCACGAGTACCTCGAGAACCGCATTGCACTGAATCTGATCGAGTCCCCAGAGCCGCTGCGCCTGCCACGGCGTGAGCTGCAGCCCCGGCAGCTCCATGTATTCGGCTTTGATCCTGGTGACCAGCGCCGCCGTTGGAGTTCTTGGGAGGTCGATTTCGGGAGTGTGTGTCGTTGCCATCGTCGTGCCCTGCGTAAACAACTAACGCTGACTACGATGCACGCGGCAGGTGGCAGCCGGATGACGAGAAGCACAATTCGGTGCAACGCCCCAAGCTGGTCCGCGTCGACGGCGTGGCGGTTAGAATCCGTTTGTGCAACTTCCAATGACTCGCTTCCTTTCCTTGGTCGCTCTCCTCCTGCTCGGTCCGGTGCAGCACGCGGGCGCCCAGACGACGAAGCCGGAATCGCAACCGGCGGCCGCTCCGCCGGTCGCGCCTCGTGAGCCGATGACCGTGATGACCTTCAACATCCGGTACGGCACGGCGAAGGATGGCGAGAACGAATGGTCCGCCCGGCGCGAGATGCTGTTCGACGTCGTCCGGAGCGCGAACCCTGATCTCCTGGGTCTCCAGGAAGCGCTCGACTTTCAGATCGACGAGATCATCGCCGCCGTTCCCGGCTATGCCGTGGTGGGCGTCGGGAGGGATGATGGCGCCGAAAAGGGCGAGTATTCCGCGATCCTGTTCCGCAAGGATCGATTCCACGTCGCCGAAGCGGGCACGTTCTGGTTTTCGGATACGCCATCGGTCATCGCGTCGAAGTCCTGGGGCAATCAGATCACGCGGATCTGCACCTGGGCCCGCTTGATCGATCGCGACGGCCGTGGCTTCTACCACTTCAACCTGCACCTCGATCATCAGTCGCAGCCGTCGCGTGAACGCAGCACGGTTCTGCTGCGCGGGCGGATCGACACGAGGGCGTTTCCCGATCCGGTGATCGTGACCGGCGACTTCAACGTGGGCGAAGCCAATCCCGCCCTCGCGACGCTGACGGTCCCGGGAGGCAGCGGCGCGCCGGCGTTTCTCGATACGTTTCGCGTGCTGCACGCCGACGTGAAGGATGCCGGCACGTTCTCGGGGTTCAAGTTCGGCACCGGCGGGCCGGACAAGATCGATTACGTGCTCGTCCAGCCCGGGACAGAGGTGATGTCGTCGGAGATCGTGCGCTACAGCCGCAACAACCGATATCCGTCGGACCACTTCCCTGTCACGGCACGCGTGCGGCTGGTGGATCGATAAATTAATCCTTGTGGCTTCCGGCTTCAGCCGGAAGGATGCGTGCGCACGAAAGGTCATTTTGCCGCAGCGCGGCAGGGTGAGGCCATGAAGACCACGTGTTTGGCGGTGTGCGGGCTGCTGGCCTGTTTTTCGTTGACGGCGATGCAGCGCGGATCGGGCATGCAGTCCCGCGAGAGTCGAATCCGAATCGGCAACGCCTCGCTCTACGCGAGGGAGATCGGCAGCGGACCGCCCCTCATCGTGCTGCATGGCGGCCCCGATTTCGATCAGGCCTATCTGCTTCCGGATCTGGATCGGCTGGCTGGCGGCTTTCGGCTGATCTACTACGATCAACGCGGCCGTGGAAAATCCGCCGACGGCGTGCGGGCCGCAGACGTCACGATGGCGTCCGACGTCGACGATCTCGACCAGGTGCGGCAGCACTTCCAGCTCGCATCGCCCGCGATCCTCGGTCACTCATGGGGCGCCGTCCTCGCGCTGGAATACGCACTCCGCCACCCGGATCGCGTCTCCCATCTGATCCTGATGAATCCTGCGCCCGCCTCCGCTGCCGACGTCTCGATCCTCCGCCGGTTCTACCTGCAGAAGCTCGGTCCAGACATGGATCGCCAGGTGGCCATCGTGAAGAGCGTCGCCTACCAGGATGGCGATCCGGAAGCGGTCGCGGCGCGGTACCGCATCCATTTCAAGCCGGCGCTCGAGCGCGCTGAAGACTACGAGAAGTTGATGGCGGCGATGAAAGCGGGATTCATCAGCCAGGGAAAGGACGGCATCGTCAAGGCACGGGCGGTCGAAGATCGCCTGATGCAGGACACCTGGGAGCGCCCGGGCTACGACCTGATGCCGAAGCTCGCAGCGCTAAGAATGCCGTCGCTGGTCATCTGGGGTGACCACGATTTCATTCCGATCGAGATCGCGACCCATATCGCGCGCGCGATCCCGAACGCCCGGCTGGTCACACTGAAGGAGTGCGGGCACTTCGCGTACATGGAATGCCCGTCGGACCTGCGCGCGGCGATCGACGGGTTCATGGGGACGCCGCAGAAAAAGTGACGCGGTATTCGCGGCGATGCGGTCCGACCAGCCAGCGGCTGCCCGACGGATTCTCGTGGGCAGCCTGGTATTCCGGCGATCGCCTCAGCACGACGTGACCGCGACGAAGACCATCCATGGCTCCACCATCGAGGAGATGAGGGCGGCCGATCCATAGGAGGCAGTGAGATCCGGCGAGATCGAGACGGCATTGAGGTCACGTTTCGAGGTCATCGGTGAATGGAATTGAGGCGGGACGATCAATCTTCTCGTGTTTCAGGACATCGCCGGCAACTTCGACGCGTTGGACGTGTCGCACGTGTCACATGTGGAACGCTTGATTCAGTTCGAGAATGCGGTCGTCCGAGAGGGGCGGCTTCCGAGCGACTTCAAGATGTTCATGCTTCGGTGACAGCATCTCCATGCGTCCCGACCCGCTGCCTCTCGTCGCCGACACGTTCAGGTATCTTCTTTACAAAGATCTCCCTCAATGGCGGCGTGATGCGTGGTCGACGGATCTGCCCGAGCAACCTCCGAACATCGCGTCGAGTCGACCCGCTCGAACGCCGTCGTGAGCTCCAGGTTTCTGAGGGCAGCGTGATGCGGATACGGATTCGGGAGGAGTCACAACAAGGCGAGGTCGTTCAGAGTGCCTGCCGAGCGATTGGGAATTCGACATCGACACGAACCCGCCGAATCGGCGAACCACTTAAGCTCAACAATGGTCATGGCCGCGCCGTCTTTGGTGGCTGAGTGTGAGAAGGGCTTTGAGAATTGTGCGAGGCTCAACGATATGTGCGGTTTCCGGTTGACATGATCGATTCGTGTGGCACGATGGATCAGTCCTTGTTCTCGACCGACAAACGAACGGGTCCCGCTTCAAGGATCCTCCTCCTCGCAACTGTTGACGCGGAGCGCGGCTTGAGCGCGGCGGCCGTCCTGACCACCTCGTGAACCGAGAAACGCAATTGTCAGGGCCATGGCGTTGTTGGTGCGCCATGGGCAGCCGAGCTCGTGAACTATCGCCGGTTTTACTTGGTTTCCGGCGGTTCGACTGAATGGAACGACGCTTGCCTTAGCCTCAGTTGCACGCATTCTCCTCCGGCAGTCAGCAGCAGCTCGAAGCGGTGTCGGCGCACCGTCGACAGCCGCCCGCGCTCGTGTCCGCGCTCGATCAGATTCACCGTGAGCGCGAAGGGCAGTGATGACCGCCGCGAGCCGATCCTGGAGACCACGTGGCGTGCCGATGCGGTGTGCGCATCAACAGACCCAGCGGGGCGGGTCTGTCGAATCGATTTGAATGTGTGTCGGAGTGGTCCACCTTGAGGAGGGCCGCGTTGACGTTTGAAGGAGGAGAGTGATGCACCGATTGGTAATCCTGGCGTCAGTCGTGATGGTGGCGGCGAGCAGCGTGAGCTGCGCCAACTCGTCCGAGCGATCGAGCGCGAATAGTCTGGCCCCTTCAGCGTTGGACGGGGCCATCACCAGTGCCAGGGGTGGCGGGGGCGGCGGGGGCAAGCCAGGTGGAGGCGGTACCACTGGTGGCGGCAGCCTCACGTGGGTGATGGTCACCGACAACAACCACGACGGTGTCCCCAGCTTTACTGATACGGTGACGTTTGCTGTCCAGACGACTGCCACGATGAAACCGTGGGTCACGCTGAGGTGCAAACAGAACGGCACCTTGATCCTTCAGGACTCCAACGGGATATTCGCCACATCCCTGGATCGGGAGTTCACGCTCGGACCGACGTCGCTCTGGAGGAGCGGAGCTGCCGACTGCACGGCAACCCTCGAGAACTGGGACTCCTACTCGAAAAACGGCAGCATCACGGTGCTCGCTTCGACGTCCTTCACGACTAACTAACCTTCGAGCGCGTTTCATATCCGTGTATCGGCCGGCCTTGAGGCCGGCCGATTTTGCTGTTTCGTAGCTGCTGCCAATCCCGGGCGTCGCGACGAGAGAGGCCGCGCCGAAGCGCGGCCTCTCTCGTTCCTTGCTCCTGCGAGAGCGCCTTACGGCAAGCCCGTGCCCGGGCCTGGGTCGTTCGTGTAGGTGATCGTGAAGTTTTCGGCGTCGCACGCGCTCTGTTTGCCCGTGTGGGCTGTGTCAGCTGCGGCGGGCGTGTAGACGATCTTCCATGAGTACTTCCCCTTCACCGAATTCGCCGGGTCGGTGTAGCCGGTTGAAATCGTGAGCCCCGCACCAGTGTTCGTCGTGCTTACCTCCGCCGACGGGGCGCCGCCCGGGACCGACACCGTCTGCGAGAACAACGCGCCGCCTGTGCAGGTGGGGTTGGCGTAGAGGCTGAACGCCACGCTTCCGCCGGCCGCAAGATTGCCGATGGTGGACGTGATCGTGGCGGTGTCGTTCGGGATCCAGCTCTGCTTCGTCTTGATCTCGGTCGGGATCTGCCGGACGACAACGCTCTCGGACGGGTCCGTGCAGGTCAGGTTGTGGAAGGTACCCACCGTATTCGGAGGATCGCCGGTATACGTAGCCTTCCAGTGGTAGATGCCCGGGGCATCCGGGATGAAGCTGACCGGCCCGTATGAGCCGTCACCGATGACTGGCCCTACGGTCTGCGGGTTCAAGCCGGTTCCGGTTGCGAGCGTCGTGCAGTCATTCTTGACGAGCGTGAAGGTGATCGTCCCTCCCGCCGGACCACCCGGCACCGTCGGGTTGATCGACCCGTCTGTGCTGCCGGCGGGCCCGCCCGAGCCTTCTTGGTTGGCCGTACCGGTGAGTACCGCCGTGTCTGTCACTGGTTGCCCGAAGTTGACCGGTCCGGCACCCGCCGTGGTCACCAGCGACGCAGTCAACGGTGTGATCAGGAAGCACTCGCTCTCCCTGCTGTCCGACGACGGGGGGATGCCCGGCGGGTCGGAGGCCGAGAAGTCAGCCCGCCAGCAGTAGCGGCCCGCCTCAGTGATCGTCATCGTATCGGAGAGAACGGTACCGTTCGCCGTCAAAGGCTTCGTGCCGGCTGGGACACCACCGGTGTCGCAGCGGGTCGTGGCATCTGCCGCAAATGGTCCGCACAGGTGGAACTCGACCGAGCCGGTGAAGGACGTGGATCCGGTCACCGTTACCGTCGCGCTGTCGGTGACGAGCAGCGTCGCGGCGGCCCCGATCGATGTCGGTGAGGTGATCGACGGCGTCGTCACAACCGTCGAGGTGCACTCACCGAGTCTGCCCCTGGCGAAGTCGAACAGAGTTGCGGTCAGCGACTGCGAGGAGCGGGTGTCGCCGATGAAGGTGTTGAAGCAATGCCCGCCGAGGCCCGCCTGTGTCAGGTTCAGCCCGGCCTCGAAGAACTGTGAGGTCGGGACGCGGCTGCCGATGCCCGTCGTCTTCGATGCCGTGTTCCACGGAGTAGCAACGATCTCGGCCCTATTGGCGGCGCCGCAGGAGGAGTCGCCAGGGCCAGGGGGAGGTTGCGTGGCCGTGCCGCGGCAGTCGCCGCCGGACGCGACAGGTGTAGGGTCCAGAAACCCGGGGAACGGGTGCGTCGCGTCGATGGTCCAGCGGTAGACGGTGACATTGCTGACATCTCCGCCGTTCGTGAACGCGGAGACGATCAGAAGGTCGCCGTCGCGGTGGTTCCCCGTGAAGTTCACTGCGCCGCCAGGCGACGAGCAGTTCACGTCGTCCTGCAGGAACCAGAAGCCCACGTTCGCGTCACCGGTGTTGGCGTTCCGCTCCATGCCGAAGTAGATGACCTGGTCGCCGTTCGGAGCTGTGTACGCAACGGCGTACGCGTTGGCGATGTCGATCTTGCTGTTCACGTTCGAGTCGTGGTTGCACTGCCAACCACTGATCGGCAGAATGTCTTTGCTGCCGGTCGCGAATGTGGTGTCGTCGTTGGTGTTGAAGCTACCGTTCGCGTTTTGCAGGAAGTCCCTGTGGAAACCTGAGGCCGTGAAGCCCGGACGAGCGGGGTCCGGAAGGACAGGCACTGAGTTCCCGTTCGCATCGAAGAAGTCGGTCCAGTCGAACGACCCGACGGAGACGGCCCCGTCGTTGATGATGTTGCCGTCCAGCTCGAAATCGAGGTCGTGCACCGCCTCCACGGTTTGCATGAGCACAACGCCCAGCCCCGCGGCGATGACCAGTGAAAACAGAACGCGCCACCGTCTTGGCCAACTGCCGATTCGGCCGATGACTTTTCTTGCCATCCTGAAACCCTCCGTTCATATGGCGAAACGATTAGTCGCTGTTCACAACCCCTTGCTTCTGAGTCGCACTCCTTTCGTGCCGACGGGCCGTGACCGCCGGCGCCATTAGGCGAGTAAGTCGAGTGGATTAGAGCGACCTGTCTGCTCCTGAAAGAAAATGACCTACTGCGTCTGATCCCACGGCAAAGCCCACTACTGACAAGTAGTCCGTCGCAGAGTCCTAAAGAGTCCCAAAAGAGGCACTCTCGCCATGCCGGTAGCGACACGTGTCACCGACAAGGCCGTTTAACTGACGTAAGGTCTGTAGAGGTACGGCCTACCCTACTCTATAGAGGGTCGTTTGGGTCAAATTCTTTTCAGTTTTTTTTTGAAGCCTGCACGAAGGGTCGCTGAGCGTCGGCCTTTGGCGTGTAACGGTTCATCCGAGCGCGCCATTGGGCTGGATGCGCTCGTCGATATATGTGTGATGGTGCTCCTGCAGAACGTGTCGCTGTGGATCCGCCCGGCGACGCTCGTTCATCGCACGGTGCGCCACAGCGGACGCCGGCGCGTCGTGATCGTTCCCGCGCTGTAGCGCGACAAGTTCGAGTACGTGAGCTGCCGGAGCGAGACCGGCGCGGCATACAACGCTGAGGGCTAGCGCCGTACGACTGGCAAGCCCGGCGTCGTGATGGTGACGTTCGGTCTGGCGCCACCAACGCGCTCACAGGCGCGATGAATGCGAACAACGGCGCCAGCACCGCCTCAATTCTCCGTCTAACAACCTTGTATGATGGGGGCCCATGTTCCGCTGGCTGGCTGGGGTTCTCCTGCTCTTCGCGCTCGCGGCTGGAGTCTGTTACCTCATCGCAGGTCGCGGCGCGCCGCCCCTGTTGAACATCAACCAGCCCCCCCGTGCCATCGGACAGACCGGTATGCTCGACGTCACCGCTGAAGCGCCGAATGCCAGGTTCACGACGCTCGCGGTCGTGCTCGAGCAGGACGGCAAGTCAGTCCCGCTGTTCGCACTGAACGATACCCGACAGGCGACCATCTCGCCCGGCGGCGCGAACCAACTGCGCGTCACGGGCTCGTTCGATCCACAGAGTGTGCCTGGGCTGAAATCCGGACCGGCGCGAATCGTCGTCAGCGCCACCCGGCCGTCGTTTCTCAACCTGCGCCAGCTGACGAGCACGGTCTCGAAAGACCTGCAGGTGCGGCTCGAGCCGCCGCGTATCGCCGTCATCTCGACGAAGCACTCCGTGACTCTCGGCGGATCGGAGATGGTCGTCTATACCGCACGGCCACCGGACGTCCTCTCAGGCGTGCGGGTCGGCAACGGCGAGTTTCGAGGATTTCCCGCGGCAGGCGCGGGCGTGGACGGTGCGCCGTCGGACCTTTTCGTCGCGTTCTTCGCTCTCCTCTACGATCAGGATCTGCGGAAGCCGATCGTCGCATTCGCGCGCGACGAGGCAGGTACGGAGGCAAGGACCACCTTCGTTGACAACGTCCTGCCGAAGGCGTTCACGAAGAGCCGCATCGAGCTCGACGACGAGTTCATCGACCGCGTCGTCCCGGACATCATCGAGCATTCGCCGGAGCTCAGGATGTCGGCGCCCGCACCAGGCAGTCCCGAGATGCTCACGGCGTTAGTGAAGGTGAACAGCGAACTGCGCAGGTTCAGCGCCGATCAGATCTCCGCGTTCGCCGCCAAGACCGCGCCGAACAAGCTGTGGCAGGGCCCGTTCGTTCAGCTTGCCAATTCACAGGTCGAAACGAGCTTCGCCGATCGCCGCACCTATTTCTACAAGGGCAAGGAAGTCGACCAGCAGACGCACTTCGGATTCGATCTCGCCGTGACCGGCGGCGTACCCGTCGTCGCCGCGAACGCCGGGACAGTGCTGAACGCGAGCTGGCTCGGCATCTACGGCAACTGCGTCATCCTCGATCACGGCATGGGCGTGCAGTCCCTGTATGGACATCTGTCATCGTTCGACGTCAAGGTCGGCGACACCGTTTCGCGCGGACAGACGCTCGGCCGGAGCGGCATGACGGGACTCGCCGCCGGCGATCATCTCCACTTCACGATGCTCGTCGGCGGCCGGATGGTCAACCCGGCCGAGTGGTGGGACGCTCACTGGATCGCGGATCGCATCCAGCGGAAGCTCGAGGAGTCGGGGCCGCAGTAGGTAGCCGGTTGTTGCGAACGCTCTTTTTCTTTCAGGAGATATCAATGCGCCGACGAACGTTGGACGTACTTCTCAGTAGGTAGAGAGAACGACGTCCCGTCGGCGACAGTTCGATGTTTCCTCCGATTGATCAGATCGCACGATAGCGTGGGCGTCGCCGACCGTGCCTACGGTGTGCCTATGTGCGAAAGGCCCGAGTGGTGAGCTCGGGCCCTTCTCCTGTAAACATTGGTCGGGATGGCGGGATTCGAACCCACGACCCCCTGACCCCCAGTCAGGTGCGCTACCAGGCTGCGCTACATCCCGTTTCGGACGGCAGGGCCTGAAGGCCCTGCCCTACGTCAGTTCTTGCCGTGTGCTACGGCTTCTTGCGCTTCGCCTTCCGCGCGGGCCCGACTTTCAGCTCGAACCCTTCCGGCTCCGCGGGTGGCGCTGACGCCGGCTCCTTCGCCAGCATCACCGACAACTCCCGCAGCCCGCGCTTCACGTGAAGGATCCGATCGCGCGCGTCAGCGCCAAGCAGTTCTGCGACTTCGTTCAGCGCGGCGCTGTCGGCCGTCGCGTCCGGATGTTCCTCGCTCAGCTTCCGCCGCGCGCCCGCGAGTGTCAGCCCTTCGACGTAGAGGAGGTGCTTCAGCCGAAGCACCCGCTCGACGTCCACGCGGCGATACACGCGCGGTCCTCCCGCGGTCTTGGCGACACCGAGATCCGGGAACTCCGCCTCCCACGACCGGAGGACGTACGGCTGGACCTTGGCGATCTCGCAGACCTCGGGCTGCCGGAACAGCGAGCGGTTGGGAATCTCCACCGGGTCCACTGTGGGCATCAGAGCGCCCGCAAAGTATAGCAGACAAAACCGATCAGCCGGTGCGGGCCTCACGCAGATGGTCGTCGAGCACCTCGCGGACCCGCAAGGCGAGCGCCTTCGCCGTGAACGGCTTCTTCAGATACGCGACGCCTTCCTGCCGCGTCCCTTTCGCCAGGACGCTCTGCCCCGTGTATCCGGACAGAAAGAGCACCGCGACCTCAGGCATCAGCGCGGCGACCCGGGCGTACACCTGCGGCCCGGACTCGTGATCCATGACGACGTCAGTGATGAGCAGCGAGATCGTCCGCTGATGACGGCGGCAGATGTCGACGGCGCCGTTTCCGTTTGCCGCAATCAGGACGTCGTACCCAAGCCGCAGCAGCACCTGCTCGACCAGTTCCCGCGTGTGATCGTCGTCTTCGACGACCAGGATCGTCTCGCTGCCGCCCGGCATGTCCGCATTCGCCGGCGCCGGCGCCTCACCAGGCTTTCGCGCGACCGGCAGCGAAATCGTGAAGACGGCGCCCTTTCCCGGCGCGCTCTGGACCTGGATCTCGCCGCGCGACTGTTTGATGATGCCGTAGGCGGTTGACAGCCCGAGGCCGGCCCCCTTCCCTACTTCCTTGGTGGTGAAGAACGGCTCGAAGATCCGATTCACGAGTTCAGCCGGAATACCGGTGCCGTTGTCGGTGACGATGACGAAGACGGTCGAGGCGTTGCCCGCGGTCCGGATGATCAGCCGGCCGCCGACGGGCATCGCGTCGCGCGCGTTCACGGCAAGGTTGAGCAGCACCTGCTCGAGCTGCGATCGATCGCCGAACACCGGAAGCGGCGACCCGGCCAGCTCGATGACCAGCTCGATGCCATCGCCAATCAGCCTGCGGATGAGAGTCCCGACGTCCCGGACGATCCCGTTCATGTCGAGCACTTCAGGCCGGAGCACCTGCTTGCGGCTGAATGCCAGCAGCTGCCGCGTGAGCAGGCTCGCCCGATGCGCGGCCCGCTTGATCTCACCAAGGTCTTCCGCGCGGAGGTCGGCGGCGTCGAGCGTGCCGGCGACGAGCTCGGCGTACCCTGCAATCACGGTGAGCAGGTTGTTGAAGTCGTGCGCGACGCCTCCAGCCAGGCGTCCGACGGCGTCCATGCGGGTCGCCTCGGCCAGTTCCTGCTGCGAGACCTCCTCCCGCTTCTGGCTGGTGATGTCCACGGCGAGCCCAACGAGCCGCGTGCTGCCGTCCTCCGATTTTCTCACGCTCACGATGTCCCGCAGCCAGACGACGCGGCCGTCGGCGGCAATCATGCGGTACTCGAGCTCGTGATCCTCGCCGCGATCGGCCGCGACCCGATAGAGCGACGCACAGCGCTCGACGTCGTCAGGATGGGTATGGCGGACCCAGAAGTCGGGCTCCTCTAGCCAGATTCGGGCCGGGTATCCAAGAATCCGCTCGGCCTGCTCGCTCACGAACAGGAACTTCAAGGTTTCGGGCTCGGCCTCCCAGACGACGCCACCGAGCGCATTGACCAGCGACAGCAGTTTTTCTGCCGAGAGCACGGGCATAGGCTACAGCAAACCGGATCCGGGCGGGACCAACCGCGGGCTCCGGGACCGGGATGTAGAATCCGGCGGGGTCAGATCTCGAATTTCCATTCGTGGGGCTGGAAATTCGAGATCTGACCCCAGTGCCCAGGCGCGACTCGAAATTCGAGATCTGACCCCAGGAGAAACGAGTGACTCCCCGAGACGACGAAACGCGGATCGCCGAGGCAGAAACGCGGCTCTCCTCCTCTGACCCGTCGAGTGGAAAACCCCCGAGCCATGTCTCGTCGTCTTCGGGATGGCTGTCGACGTCCGAAGCCATCGATCACGGGCGCTTTCCCCCTGGGACGCTCCTCGGTGGCCGCTACCGCATCGTCGGCCGTCTCGGCCGCGGCGGCATGGGCGAGGTCTATCGCGCTGACGACCTCAAGCTCGCCCAGCCGGTGGCGTTGAAGTTCCTTCCGGCGGAACTCGACCGCGACCCGTCCCGCCTGATGCAGCTTCACAACGAAGTCCGGATGGCGCGGCAGGTCTCGCATCCCAACGTCTGCCGCGTCTACGACATCGACGAGGTGGACGGCCACACCTTCCTTTCCATGGAGTACGTGGACGGCGAGGAACTGGGGTCGCTGCTGCGGCGCATCGGGCGCTTCTCGATCGAGCGCTCGCTCGAACTGGCGCGAGAGATCTGCGCCGGCCTGGGCGCCGCACACGAACGCGGGGTGATCCACCGGGATTTGAAGCCCGCGAACGTGATGATCGACGGGACCGGCCGGGTGCGCATCACCGATTTCGGCCTGGCCGGAGTTGCCGGTGAATCGCTCAGGGCCGGCACGCCGGCCTACATGGCACCGGAGCAGCTGGCGGGCTCGGAGGTCACCGCCCGGAGTGACATCTACGCCCTCGGCCTGGTGCTCTACGAGCTGCTCACCGGTCAGCGCGCCATCGAAGCGAAGAACGTCTCCGAACTGCTGCGCAAGCGCGAAGCCGGCATCGTCCCGCCGTCAGCGATCGTCCGCGACCTGGATCCTGCAATCGATCGGGCGATCTTCCGCTGTCTCGAGCACGATCCCCAGGTCCGGCCGGCGTCGGCGCTGGCGGTATCGGCAGCGCTGCCCGGCGGCGATCCGCTGGCCGCGGCGCTCGCGGCCGGCGAAACGCCGTCGCCGGAGATGGTGGCCGCGGCGGGCGAAACCAGCGCGCTGGCGCCACGCACCGCAATTCTTGGCCTTGTGATCACACTGCTGTTTCTTGCAGCGTACGCGGCGCTGTCGGAGTCGGCACTGATCACGAGCCGGCTGCCGCTCGAGAAATCCCCCGACGTTCTCGAGGATCGCGCGCGGGATGTCGCGCGGACGCTCGGGTACACCGACCCGCCGGCCGACTCTGCGAGCGGATTCCAGTCGGCCGGCGATTACCTCAGATATGCGCTCGAGAAAGGTGAAGGGGCGGCAGTCCGCGAGCGGCTCCGGACTGGACGGCCGGCTGCTCTCCTCTTCTGGTATCGCAGCAGTCCGCGGCAGATGGTGCCGACCGGAACCAACGACGTCGTGTCGACGACCGATCCGCCGTTCACGGTTACAAACATGCGGACGATCGTCCTCGACAGCGACGGGCGCCTCGTCGAGTTCCACGCTGTGCCGCCGCAACTCGAGGAGTCGCCCGGAGCGGCCGCGCCCGCATCTCCGGCACCGAGCTGGGCCAACCTTTTCGAGCTGGCCGGCCTCAATCAATCTGACTTTCAGCCCGCGACACCGCTCTGGACGCCGCGCAGCTACGCCGATCAGCGTGCGGCTTGGGACGGCCCGATGCCCGGCTGGCCCGAGCAGAAGCTTCGCGTGGAGGCCGCCGCTTACCGCGGACGCATCGTCTCTTTCCAGACGATCAATCCCTGGACGCAGCCGAGCCAGATGCGCGAGCCGCCGCGTTCACGAGCACAGCGCCTGAGCCGGGGTGTGGTGGCCGTGATGATCCCGTTCGTTCTCGCCGTGGCGGGAGGCGTGGCCCGCCACAACCTGCGCAAGGGCCGAGGGGATCGGCGGGGCGCGCTGAGGATTTCGGCCACCATCTTCGTCTCGATGTTCTGCTACTGGATCGTGGGTGCGGTTCACTTCCCTGATCCGGACGTCGAGCTCGATCGGTTGTTCACGGCGCTGGGATTCGCGCTGTTCTGCGCGGCCGCGTTGTGGGTCCTCTATCTCGCTCTCGAACCCTACGTCCGCAAGTTCTGGCCGACCACCGTCATCTCGTGGAGCCGGCTCCTGGCGGGAAGGTTTCTCGACCCGCAGGTGGGGCGGGACGTCCTCATCGGCGTGTTCGTCGCAGTTTCAGTGGTTCTTGCCAACCGCGTCGACTACCACATCCGTCCCCTGCTCGGGTACCCGGCCCTCCCGCCGCTCGGTTCGAACCTCGAGATGCTCTCCGGGACACGGCCCCTGATGGCGATCGTTGCACGGGGCGCGTTCAACGCCGCCTTCAACTCGCTCTGGATCATCTTCGGGCTGGTGGCCATCAACCTGCTGGTGCGGAGGGTCTGGATCACGGCGGCGGTCATGGTGGGGTTCCTGATGCTGACCGGGCTCGCAAGCAGCGACTGGTCGCCGCCGATCTGGCTCGGGATTCTGACCTCGTTACTGGTCCTGGGGTCGATCGTCTACGTGATGCTGCGCTTCGGGCTGCTCACGACGATGACGTTCTTCGCCGTGAACTTCCTGCTGCAGATCGGCGTGATCACGCTGGATCCATCACTGTGGTTCTTCCCGGCGTCGACCACGCTCCTGCTGATCGTGTCGGCGCTCGCGGTCTACGGTTTCTACGCGTCGCGCGGCGGGGAGCCGTTGTTGGGAAAGAGGTTTCTGGACTAGCGCTCCCGCCGCCTCACGTGAATCCGAATCGGCGTTCCAAGCAACCCGAAGGATTCCCTCAACCGATTCACCAGGAAGCGCTGATAGGAGAAGTGAAACTCGGTGGCGACGTTGGTGAAGAACACGAACGTTGGCGGCGCGACGGCGGTCTGTGCGGCGTAAA
>Ga0075418_10004489_pt1 | contig 15891 bp, 16 predicted proteins | sample SoiMetdeltSBSDD2_FD_81776 | JGI IMG/M metagenome (GOLD analysis project Ga0075418, IMG submission 81776) | Bulk soil microbial communities from a Populus tree surrounding site in Tennessee, USA - Soil MetaG P. deltoides SBSDD2 | ecosystem: Environmental > Terrestrial > Soil > Tree plantation...
GGAGCCTTGCTGTCCCGCTACCAGGATAAACCGGCGTGTCGCCCGCAATACCCGCCACATCGTATAGTTCTGTCCACACTGGACACATGAGTTACGCGCAGAAGATATGGCAACCGGCTTAGACGAGAACCGCGGCAGCTGACGCTGCACCGACGTGAAGTTCACGAAGCCCTTCACCAAGCGCGCTCGGTTCAGGAAGACGAACAATGGAAGCGGCAGTACGGACTGCGGTCCGGCATCGAAGCGACGATCTCCCAAGCGGTCCGCGGATTTGGTCTTCGCCGGTCGCGCTACCTTGGGCTGACGAAAACCCAACTGCAACATGTGTTAACTGCAGCAGCGATCAATCTGGCCCGGGTGGACGCCTGGCTCCGCGACATCCCTCTCGCCGGCACCCGCAGCCATCACATCGCCCGATTGTTAGCTGCTGCAACATAGTTGCGGATTTGCCAACGGTGTCAAGTTTGGTCGAATAATCCGCAGGAGCGGTTGAACAAGGAGATCCGTCGCCGTACCGACGTGGTCGGGATCTTCCCCAACCGCGCCGCCATCGTCCGCCTCGTCGACGCGGTCCTTGCCGAGCAGACCGACGAGTGGACCGAGCAACGCAGATACATGGGTTTGGAACTGCTTGCCAAGGCCCGCAAGGAAACCTCGAAGACCAACAACCACCCGAACCGGTGACGCAGTCCCAAACCGAGCTGACCGCCGCCTAAACTACCGACACCGGATCACCGATGGCCGTCACTCGTACACCATCCCCCTCAATGTGACCCACTGGCGCCATTCCTCGGGAGTGTGGGGCTCCCGATCGGCGTGCAGAAGCAGGTCCGCGCACAGGCCGCAGCGACCGCGCTGCAGCGTGAGCAGGCGCAAAGTGCTGCGGTCAAGCGGCGGCGGTTTTCTGCCGCGCCATTGGTTCCAGTAGTCGGTCAGCGCGAATTATCAGGGGATACCCGCCAGTGACCTTGCGGTAGCGGACGATCGGGGTCCAGGCCATCAACGGGAGATAGGCGCCACTGGCGATGTCGCCGAACACCCAATGGTTAGATCTGGACGGGTTGAACCGGCCGAAGTACCGGCGGATGATCCACCGCTTCGGCTTGCCGGGGTGGCTGTGGCAGACCCATCCGCTGATGCCGCCCAGGCGTACGGCGGCTGCCCGGCAGTCGGGGCATGCATTGGAGGCTGCAGCCGCCTGTGGCGCGGCGGGCCGGTTCAAGCTCGGAATCGGTTCGACAGTCAGTTTGACGAGTCAGTCTCGTAGGTTGCGGAGCGGTCGGTGTTTGGCCATCCGAGCGAACCCGGGAATCCTGCCGTGGTGACTAGAGGTGGCGAATTGGACGTGCGACCCCGTCACGGTGTCAAAGATGGATCCGATCTGGACCCCATAGGTGTTTTAGGTCGTCGGGCATGCCGCCACCAACTACAAGTCGTGTTGTCAGCCGGACGTCGGTGCCCGGGCCGATCCTTCCACTCGTCGGATCCTGCTCGTAGATCCACGACCAGAATCCGCCGAGGCCACCACCGAGGTTCCCACCGATAAGGTCGACCCCCGACTGGATGAACCGATATTGGTCGGGAGACGGAACCACCCCCCGCGTTTCCACCTCGTAGGCGTCGTCGCTGCCGCCGGTAGCCCACGCGACGAACTGGGCGTAGGTCCGGGTCGGCACCTCGCGGACCTTCGCGATCGTGTGACCACGCAGGCCGACCAGGCTGACTACATCGATTAGATCCGGCACCTTTCTTCGCATCTCGATCGGGTCAGGCTCGGCCAGTAGTGGCGACAGCGCTGACGGGTCGAAGAAAGTCGGTGGGTCCAGGTGTCCGCGAGACAACTCAATCGCGTGCCGGGTCACCGCATTGATCAGTTGTGTATAGACGCTGCTGGCCGCGGTCAACGTTGCCGCCGGCGGGAGGTCCTCGAAAAACTCCGGGTTCTGTCGTGCGAAGTCGAGGTCGTTCCGGGTCTGGATGTAGTACAGCTTCTTCGTGCGAGCGTCGGCGAGGGCAGCCACGAACGCGTCCTGCTCCTCAGGCGTTGGCAGCGGCAGCGGGATGGTGTCGTACGTGGCGACCTCAATCTCGTACGCGCCAGGGCTGTTCTTTGCGATCGTTGGGAACTCCTTATAGCGCCTGAGCACCTCATCGATCGTAACGGTGGGCGAGATCTCCGCGCCGGTGCCGGCCTTTTGGTACATCGTCGCCGTGTATTCCGACCGCGTGCTCTCGCTCTGATTGCTCTTGTTGAACTCAGCCTTGAAGCTGCCGCCTGCCACCAGACCATTCGCCTCCGCCTGCAGGGACGCGGCAAGTTTCGACTGAGACTCCGAGGAGACCGATGTAATCCGGATCACGGCGTAGAACTCACCGCCAGTCTGCAACCCGCGAACGAACGAGTCGCCGAACGCCTTCGTGAACTCCTCAAACCGCATGGAGTCCAACAGGTCCTGTGCTGGTCCTTTGGCCTGGAACCCCCGGCCGCGCTTGAGCGGATTTGCCACCACGACGCTCGCGACAACGAAGGTTGAGCTTGAGTTGTAAGAAGAGGATTCGGAAAACTGGGCTTTGGCCGAAGCAGAGAAGAAACCGTACCGCCCTTGAGCCTCGAAAGACATTCCGAGGGTGCTCATTAGCCGCTCGTGCGAGTTTACGATCTCAATGTGAGCTGATGCTGTCTGGCCCAAGGTCGGGGGAGGGACCTCGAACCCTTCCAGCGCTGTGCCGACTGCAAGGCCGGATTGACTGTTGAATCCCATCGCGATCTCTTCGTCGTTAAAGATGATCCTGCGCACTTGTGCGATCTTCTCGGACATCTCTACACTCACCTTTCAGCAATTGAACGCGGCTAACCCATCAGCTTCGTTGACGTCGTCGAGCATCGCGTTCGAACTCCCAGCACGTCGAATTCAAAAGGCGACAATCGACAACAGCGGGTCCGAGAGCTCTGCGGTCGCATCGTTCACGTCGCTTGATATCAGCTCAGATGTTGGCGGCAACTCACCGTTCGAAATCAACGGGTGATTACTGGGGTCCAGGTCGGCGAACGGGTCTCCGTCGACAAGACATGTGACGCATGCAAAGACCGCATCCAGGCCGGCGGAGCCCGCGACAGTGATGTCGGCGAGGAAGGCGGGGACCTCTTCGAATGAGACGTCGCTGGTGTAGAGGTCTCCGACGTTGGTGCTCCACGCATCGTTAACGGACGTGGCCAGGAGGATTAGGGCGGTGTGCGCGCTGACAACGAGATTAGCGTTGGACTGTATTGCATCGGCTTGAGTGCTGGCGCTGTCTGGGTTTCCTGCTTCTACTGCACCGTCGTATCGCTCCAACGAGGTGACCAGGGCCGCCATGGTGTCGGCCACGATCAGTTGGTTGGCCGCGTACCTGATAAACGTTGCTTGTGGTTCGTCGGCTTGTATTGCTTCCTCGAGAAGTTGCGCGTCGCTGATGGTGACTTGGTCGAAGTCATCACGTGGAGGGTCGTTTGCCAAGCGCTGGTAGCGGTTGCCGATGGCCCAAGCGGCGAAGCTGCTGACGCCGAGGATCCCCCCGACAAGTAGCCCCGCGGGAGCGCCGAGCCCGGTCGCACTGCCCGCGGCTGCAACGACTATTCCAGCACCTCCGAGCACGACGGCCGTGTCGTTGGCGACGACGGCTGCGTTTGCGGCTGCGGTTTTGGCCTTCTGGCGTTGCTCCGCACTCACCTCAGTCATGTCGTTGTTCCATTCGTTTCACTGCACCCGGCTGGGGTTTCATAGACAATTTGCTGCCAAAAGCGATCTCGGCAAATCCGATAACATGGCGGGAATCGGTCGTGGAAGCGAGTTATTTGCTCTACTGGGCGTGCCGCGTCAAATCGCGAGCCCGGTCGAGATGGCGAGCCCGGTCGAGATGGCGAGCCCGGTCGAGATGGCGAGCGTGGATACGGTCGCGATGGTGACGAGGCGGATCATGATGTGCTCCTTTCGCGGAGCGTGTTTGGGCAGGGGCAACCGAGCTAGGTAGGGAGGAGCGCGCGTTCGACTGCTGCTATTAGGGCTGGACGCGCGAACCCCGATCGTGCTGTGCGGCTACTTGAGTTTGGTCCAGGCGTGTGCCCAGACGGCTGCGTCAAGGCAGTTGTATTCGTTGCGCAGGTTGCTCAGGGTCAGGGTTGAGCCGTTGAGGGACCAGGTGAGCGTCATCGGCGCGGTCGTGCCGGCCTCGGTGAGTTCGAGAGTGTCGCGGAAGACCTGGTAGGTGCCGCGCCAGCCGATGTCTCTTGTCCCGCCGTTGGTCTGTTGGTACTGGGTGAGGTTGCCGTGGTCGAAGACGACCTCGAGGGTGGTGTGTGCCGGGGTGCCGGGCGGGGGCGTGGCGTGGCAGGCGGCGACGATGTCGGCCACGCCCGACCGCCGCGAGTAGGTGCCGTCGATGGGTGCCGCCTTCTGCGACGCTTCGCCGAACCCGGCGCAGGATACGGATTCCGGGTCGGCGTGCAACTGGTCCTTCAGTGCCTGGATCTGGTCTAGCCATTTGTTGGTGCTGGCGTCGCGGCGCAGTGACGCGTAGACGGGGTCAAGTGCGGTGCGCAGCTCAGCTAGTTGTCGGGGAAGGGCGGTCGGCAGCGTCATGGCGTTCTTGCAGAGCACCGGAAGGGCCTGTTGCTCCTCTTGGCGGGAGGCGTCGATCGCGGGCTGCAGGGCCGTGTCGGCTGCCTTGCGCAGGATGTCGCGCTGAGTCCCGGAAAGCTTCGCCCAGGCTGCTTTTCCCATGATGATGAGGAGCGGCCGCGGCCACAGGTTGAGGTTGGCGGTGGTGTACTTGGCGATCGTGTCGTAACGGTTGCCGGCGATCGATTCGAGCTGCTGCTCGTATCCGTCGACGCCGTGCAGCTTCGCACCGGACGGCTCCGGGACCGCTGTGGCTCCGAGGGTTTGCAGGGTCATCTGGGTCAGCGCGGAGTCCTGGTCGGCGATGCGGGCGCCGACGAAGTCGGCGGGGGTCAGGAAGGGTTTGGCGATGCCCATTACCTTGCGCATCGGCCCTGGCAAGACCGCGACGCCGACCACCCCGGCGGCGGGCACGCTGTCGAGCATTTGTGTCGGGATGCCGGCTTGGAAGACGCTCGCCTGCAGGTTGTAGCTGTCCACGAGCATCGGGGCGAGCAGCGCCTGGAATGAGGTGACGCCCACCCGGTCCATGGCTCGTGCGCCGACCTCGGCCATGTCGACCTTTGCCTGCTCGACGTCGTGGACGGTCTGCGCCTCGTAGTCGGTTTCGCCGAGTCGCCACGCTTGCTTCACCTCGATGCGGATTGAGCCGTGGGACAGGTCGTGCACCTGGTTGATCCAGTCTGTCAGCTGCGTCGGTGCGCCGTCGTTGCCGACGGCTAGGGTGAGGACCGCGCTGACTTGGGCGTCGACGCTGCCGCCGGCGCGGTTGGGCACGTTGCTGCTGCACGCCGTCGTCGCAGTCGCGAGCCCGGCGACGGCTGCGATGAGCCGCATGTAGGTCTGTGCGTTCATGGCGCACCTCCGTTTCGACGCCCTCGACGCTTTCGACGCTACGGATTCGCCGACGGCCGTCCATCAGGGACAGGCCGCAGAGTTCGTCGCCGTTCCATCGGGGCTAGCCCGGACGCTGCGGCTGCTGCAGGAACGCCAGGACGGCAAGCACCCGGCGGTGGTCGTCGCTCGATTCGGTGAGGTGGAGCTTGTGGAAGATGCGGCTGACGTGCGTCTCCAGTGTCTTGGCGCTCACGAACAGCCGCTGCGCGATCGCCGTGTTCGATCTGCCTTCGGCCATTAGAGCCAGGACATCTCGCTCGCGTGCGGTCAGCTCGGACAGCGGTCCGGGATCGCGGGGCCGCCGGATGAGTGTGGTGACGATGGTCGGGTCCAGGACACATTCGCCCTCGATTACCCGGTGCAGCGCGTCGAGGATGACGGCGACGTCGGTGACGCGGTCCTTGAGCAGGTAGCCGAGGTGCTCGGGTGCCTGGCCGAGCAGTTGTGACGCATAGCCGGACTCGAGGAACTGCGAGAGCACGACGATTCCCATGCCGGGAAAGGCATCCCGGATCGCGTGGGCGGCGTCGAGCCCTTCGGTGGTGAACGTGGGGGGCATCCGGATGTCCACGATGGCCGCATCCGCCGCCACGCGATTCAGCTCGCGTAACAGCTGCGGCGCGTCCGCAGCGGTGGCGACGACCTGGACTCCGGCCTCGGCGAGCAGGCGGGCCAGCCCCTCGCGCACGAGCAGCGAGTCATCGGCGATGACAATCTTCACGGCCCACTGCTCCCCTCGGCGGGATCCTTGCCTCGACCATTGTCCCCCCGGTTGGACGAGCAGCAATCAGGAGCGTGCCGCCGAGGGCTTCAATGCGGTCGGCCAGCCCGCGCAGCCCGGAGCCCGTCGGGTCGGCGCCGCCGCGGCCATTGTCGATGATCGTGGCGATCACGGACCCGTCCTCTTCGCGGACATCGACCGCCGCCAACGACGCACCCGCATGCTTGGCGATGTTGCTCAGCGCCTCCGCGCATGCGAAGTACAGCGCAGCCTCGACGGCCGGCGACAGTCTGCCAACCGTCACCGAGACTTCGGTCAGGTGGGCGGTGTGCGCGGCGAGCGTGGGCAGCGCTGCGGCAAGACCTGCTGTCCCAAGGACGGCGGGCCGCACTCCGTGGGCAAATTGCCGCAGTTCGGCCTGGCCGTCCGCGACCTCGGCGAGCACTCTTGGCAACTGCTCGGCCAGGGCGGGGTCCTGTTTGACGGCGGGTCGTTCCAGAAGAGCGGCGACCCTTCGCAGGCGCTGCTGCGGGCCGGCGTCCAGGGCGCGCTCGATTGCCCGGCGCTGTGCGTCGGCGGCCTCGACGATGCGTCGCCTGGAACGGGCGACGTCCGCGATACGGGCCTGCACTTCGGCCCGCATCCGCGCGTTGGCGACGGCAAGCCGCAGAGCGCTGATCGCCGCGGTCATGAGGTTCGGGTCGTCGAGCGTGGCCGGGTCGTGGATGAGCACCGCCACCGGCTCGCCGTCCTCAAGGATCGGGGTGGAGACCCGGTTCGCGCCTGAGCTGTCGACCGGCGTCGCGGACTCGTCGACGTATTCGGCACGGCCGGGCACGCGATATGCGAGCACAAGGCTCGGGTCGCCAAGCCACCTCCGCAGCTCGCCCTGCAATCCGCCCATGTCGGCTCGGCGACCGAGTTGCATCACCAGATCGGTGATCGTCGCCTCGGTCCATCGGCCGTACCGAAGATCGAGCGCCAGCCACATTACGACGAGGCAGACGACCGCGTCGTAAGTGAGGAGCACGCCATGATCGGCACCGAGATCGAGCAGGCCGTTGGCGCTGCTCAGGGCGAGCACCGCGGCGAAGCCGCAGGCCGCGCCAAGGGCAGGCACCGCGGCCCTGCGGGCCGGACCGGAGGTCCGCGCGAACAGGTCGCCCGCCGCCGCCGCGACGAAGATCGCCAGCCCGGCAGTGAGCCACGGATTCCGCGCGATGGCCTCGAACGCGGCGGCCACGTACGCGCTGAGGACCGTGACCACAGCGAGCGGTCGGCGCAGCCGACCGGTCGGGTAGGAAATGTGCAGATGCACCAACGGGCCTCGGTGCAGCAACACCAGCGCCGGAGCAAGGTCGCCGAGAAACCACGCGACCCCTCCGGCGACCATGATGAGCCCGACCCGGCGCTGGCGTAGCGCCGTGACGGCGCCGCAGGCAACCAAGACGACGCCGACGCCGGTGTCGGCAAGAGGAAGCGCTACATCGGCCATCGCTGGTCAGCGTGGACACGCAAGCGCGGCAAGGGAGGGACCGGTCAGATCCGCCTTGGGCAGAAACCCCCGAGCAGCACTGCCGGCGATCCGCACAAGGAAGTCTTCCGCGTCGCGGCTCGAAGTCAGCACCACCGCAGGCCGGGCGACGCCGGGCCGTGTGATCCGCGCACACACCTCGAACCCGTCGATATCGGGCAGCACAATGTCGAGCAGGACCACGTCGGGGTCGAGGCGATCGACGGCCTGCACAGCTGCCGACCCGGTCTCGGCCTCCCCGATCACCACGAAGCCCTCCGCGTCGAGCACCGCCCGAGCAGAACAGCGAAAGCTCGCGCTGTCATCGACGATCAGCACCGTCGGGCCCACAACCATGATGGTGCCACCGCGAACCGCGAGGCGAAATCAGGGCTGTCCCCTACGCCGCGCCCGGCGTTTCGATGCCAGCCTGGTCCCAAGGCGCGATACTTCGGGAGCCAAGGCAGCTGATTTGGGTGGGAAAGGACGGCCGGATGTCCGTGCGACTGTTCCTTCTCGGCGCCCTCATCGGTGCCGCGGTCGCGATCGGCATCGAGTCCTTCCGACTCGTCACCTCGGCGCCGGGCTTCTCCGCCGTCGGTGCGGCGCCCCTCGGCACCGTTCTGCTGCTCGTGGCCGGCTGGGCGGCTGTGGCGGCCGGCCTGCTCCAGTAATGGCGTTTTCCCGCTCGCCGCTCGTGGACGTACCTGGTCGCCGCCGGCCTCGCCCTGTTTGTCGCCGAGTGGGACAGCCCAGTTGCCGCGGCCGGCATGTTCTCTATCGGACTGCTCCTCAATGCTGTCGTCCCTGCCGTCATCGCCCACCTCGCGCTGTGTTTCCCCTCCGGGCGCGTGGGTTCGCCACTGGGCAGGGCAGTCGTGGCGAGCGGTTACGCAATCACCGTGGGCCTGCTCGGCCTTGCCGTCGCCGCCACCTTCGACCCAACATCGTCGGGGTGCGGCGGCTGCCCGACCAACGTGTGGCTCGTCAACGACAATGCGCATCTCTCATCCGAACTTTCGCTGCTCGGTCTGCGTTGCGCTCTTGGCTGGAGCGCCATCGTCGTCCTGCTGCTGGCCTGGCGGCTGATCGGCTCGAGCGCAGCACGCCGACGAGCGGCTGGTCCGATATGGACATTGGCGATCGCCGATCTCCTTGTCGTCGCCGCCTCGTACCGCCACGGCCTCGACCGCGGCTTCGTCGGCTCCGACGTGGTTCAGGCCCGGCTCTGGCTGGCCCAAGCCGTCGCGGTGGTACTGCTGGCCACTGCCACCGTGCACGCTCTCGTTCAATCGAGACATTCGCAACGCAGCCTGACCCGCCTGGTCATCGACCTCGACAACGTGACCCGCCCAGGCCAGTTGCGCGCGGCACTCGCCCAGCGGCTCGGCGACCCGCAACTGGTCGCGGCCTACCCCATCGACGACGATCAGCGGTATGTCGACGCCGAGGCACACGACGTCGACCTCACCAATCTGCCCCCCGACCGGACACAAACTAGCCTGGCCCACGACGGATCAGAGATCGCCGTGCTGCAACACCGCCGCGGCATCCTCGACACCCCAGAGGCGGTCGGCGAGCTTCTACCGGCCCGTCCACCTAGCGCTCGAGAACGAACGACTGCACGCCAAAGCGCTCGCCCAACTGGCCGATCTACGCTCATCCGGTAGCCGCATCCTCGCCGCCGGTGACGACGAACGGCGCCGGCTCGAACGAGACCTGCACGACGGCGCACAACAGCACCTCCTCGGCCTGGCGCTCGCGCTGCGCCTCCTCCAGTCGAAAGCGACAACCGGCGAGACCGACCTGAACCTCGCCGAGTCCGAAGTCCGGCAAGCGATCGCCGAACTCCGGCACATCGCGCGGGGCCTCCACCCGGTCGTGCTGCGCGACTCCGGTCTCGCCGCCGCGCTCGCCGCACTCGCCGAACACCGCCTGCTTCGCATCGGCGACCTACCCAAGACGAGATACCCGGCAGTTGTGGAGTCCACGGTGTACCGGCTCGTGGCCCTCGCCAGCGAGGTCGCGCCGACCACCGTGGCGCTCGACGAACAGGACACGACAGTGACCGTCCACGTCGATGTCCATGGACAACTGCCCGACATCGCCCAAGTACGCGACCGGGCCACCACACTCAACGGCCAACTGACCATATCGGGCACGGAAGCTAGCTCCCGGATAACCCTCGTCCTCCCAATACCGCGGAGCAACTCAAACACGAAAGATCAGGTCACCGGAAGCACATAGATATCCATCTGGTTGCGCCGGTCAAACTGTGCCAGCCGATCCCGCAGCGCATGACGACGGCTCGGCGCGCACAACTCGCAATTCGACATGTTCACTACGGGTCCGGTCGACGGCTGTCCGGCCGACCTGGGTTGCATGACTATTCATAACCAGTCGATACCAGAAACGCACTACTTTGCCGCGAAGCGGATGTCGCGTTGAGGTTCCAACCGCGACAAGTTCTATCCCTTTTCGGCCTGCGCCGTGCGCAGGTTGGTGCCCTTGTTCGAGCCGCCCTCGACGGCCGAAACGCGGACCCAAACGCACTGCGTGACAGCTCCCGAGCTGCTCAAACGCACCGGTGGCGCAGGTCGATCTCCAGGGCCGGATACATCCTTAAACTGCGCACGATCAACTCGCGGAAACCGTTTGGTGATAGCCATTGACCTGCCGATTCCTTGACCGGACTCCAAGTAGGTAGGCAGCAGCTAGAGAATTCGTAAATCATCGTCGGTCGGGCATTTGAGGCTTGATCGGTGAGCGTGGCGCTCGCGCGTCCTGCGCATGATCGAGAACAAGGTTGGAGGCTGCCCGGTTGGCCTGCTCCCCGCAGGCGTCGCCGTCTACCCGGAGCCGGTCGACGTCCACCGCTACACCGCCTGTCCGGCCTCCCGTTGAGCCGAACGCGAGGCTTGACGCCAACGTGTTCGCCGTCAGCGCTGAAACCGGCTTCTGTACGACAACGGTCATCGCAGACACTGACCCGACATCGACGAATGGACGCCTTCACCACTGCCCCTGCCGCGCGGCAGATCAAGACCGGCTGTGACCGCACAGCTGGTGCGCCGACCACCAACGCACGGATTTGCCGAGTAGCGTGCCTTCGCGCGTTCATGGCACCCCTCTGTGTCAAGAGGCTCCGGGTAGCGGTGTCGTAGGCTGGTGTGTGGCGGGTCTGGGTTGTGACTGATCCGAAGTGCCGGCTGTCGGGATTGAGCTGGCCGCGCTGGATTGAACAGTCGCTCCCGAGTGTCCTCCCAGGCCCGTCCTGGCGGCTTTGGCGTCGTTGACCATCTGTTTGTAGACCACATCAGACAGTCGACGTTTCAATGCCCGCATGGCTTCCATGGGTGTCTTGCCGGCGGCGAGCTTGCGCCGGTAGTAGGCGCGGCCTTCGGTGTCGTGGCGGAGCTGGACGATGGCCATGATGTGCAGGACTGGGTTGATGCGCCGGTTCCCGGCCCTGGACAGGCGGTGGCGTTGCTGGCCGCCAGAAGACGCGTCGATCGGGGCGGTGCCGTTGCAGGACGCGAAGTGCCCGGCGGTGGCGAAGCGGGCGATATCGGCGATGTCGTCGATGAGGCGGGCGGCGCCAGAGGGCCCGATTCCGTTGAGCTGCCGCAGTTTGCTGCCAGTGTCCGTGACTAACACGGTCAGCCGGGCACTGTGACTGAAACGCTGGTCGGCCGCCCTGCCGCTGGACACGGCACGTCCTCAGGCAACCCCATCGCCGGGACCCTCGTCGATCGAGGTGGTGTCGAAGCGACCCGACCCTTGCACACCACGTCCGTGGACGTGACCCAGCCGGCTCCGATGGGACTCTGGTTGCCGAGCCTCGTGGTCGTACCACGCAACGCCACGGCGCTATGTGCAACGCCGAACCCGCGCCTTCATCGACATAGCTTATAGGCGCAGGTTGGTGCCTCCGTTAGCGAGCCGGAACGCACCGCCCAAACGCAAAACCATCCGACTATCGAGCTGCACAAACATGTTCGAGGCGCAGGCTGATCTCCACGGCAAGATGCAGGCGAAAACTGCTCCCTCATCGGCCAGTTGACGATCATCGCTGACCTACCCGTTGAGGTGGGGATCGACTGATGCCAGCGGTATCTGCCGGCAACGTCGCCTGCGGCCGGCAACATTAACTTCGATCTTGCCTCGTTCTGATCGTCGGGGCACGCCTGCCGATCCGAGCGCCCTGCGCTCTGGCCTGGTCAGCGACCGCGCCGTCGACGGGTCAGCCCGACGATCCGCGCGGACGCCGTCTGGGCCGCGGGTCAGTCAGGACCGGCGAGTCGGTGCGAACTTGGGCAGTGTCAGAACCGGGGTCAAGGCAGGGAGGCCCTGGCGCATCGGCTCTCGGCGTAGGGCAGCGATATCCATTTGGATCTCTGACCGCAATGGGAGCTTCAGGCCGGCCTGCATCGCTTCGAGCGTCCTTGAGATGTTACAGACGGTCTGGTTCGTTCAGGGATTCCTCGATGACCCCCGCACGGCTAGCCGCTACCCACAACGTGATCATCTACTGACAGTAATGACTGATAACGCGTTACAAAACATCGCTGTCCTAAATTCATTCTGCTGCTATGATAGATATTATCTCTCACGATCATGGTTTGTAAGGATGAATCCATCATGCTGTTCACGTTTGCGGGACTCGACCCGCGCGAGACGGAAGTCCTTGAACGCATCGAAGCGTATAAGGAGAAGCTCAAATGGCAGCTACATGAGCCCAAACGCTGGGTGGGTAGCCTCAGGCGGCTCTCGTTTGCCCGTGCGATCCAAGGTTCCAACAGCATCGAGGGATACGACGCGAAACTGGACGACGCCGCGGCGGTCGCGCTCGGGGAAGACCCGCTCGACGCCGACACCGAGACAACGCTGGCCCTCGAAGGCTATCGCGACGCCATGACCTACGTCCTTCAACTGGCCAACGAGACAGATTTCGAATACTCGATACAGCTCATCAAAAGCCTGCACTTCATGATGACCAAATACCGCCTCGACAACAGACCCGGCCTATGGCGCCTGGGCTCGGTCTATGTGCGAAAAGAAGAAACCGGCCAGATAGTCTACGAAGGTCCAGACATTGATGAAGTGCCCGATCTAATAACCGAACTCGTCGCCCAGATAAAGGAACACGCCGCGACTCCACCCATCGTCCGAGCCGGCATGGCACACCTCAACCTAGTCATGATCCACCCGTTCAGAGACGGCAACGGACGAATGGCACGCTGCCTTCAAAGCCTGATACTAGCCAGAAGCGGCGTACTGTCACCTGTCTTCATGAGCATCGAAGAGTACCTAGGAAGGAACACACAATCCTATTACGACATCCTCGCCGAGGTAGGCAAAGGAAGCTGGCAGCCCCACAACAACGCACGACCCTGGGTTCGATACGTCCTACGCGCACACCTACGGCAGGCAATGACACTTCTGCGCAGAGTCCGCGAAAGCGAACGCACCTGGATCCAACTCGAAGACATAGTAGACAAACGCTCGCTACCTGGAAGGACCATCCACGCGCTCTTCGACGCCAGCATAAACTTTCGCGTACGCAACTCAACATACCGCGGCGTGCTGCGACAAAACGGCGAGGAAATCACCGAACAAACAGCTAGCCGCGACCTCAAGCAACTGGTCGACCTAGGACTGCTCGTGCCAGACGGAGAACGACGAGGCCGACACTACGTAGCCGGCGAACCCATCAGACAAATCCGCCGAAACGTCATCACAAGCAGAGACCCACGAGACGACACAGACCCATTCGCCGACTAACAATCCGAACCCGACCAGCACACGGACAAATTCGACCAGGCTATCGAGTTACGGTGCCGCGATATTGCCCCCGCAGTCAAGACGGCACCGGACACAGAGAGCGATGTTGCGACGCTGCGTTGGTCTCACTGCCACTACGGCATGGCTGCGCAGGTTCGGTTCACTTTCGAAGGACAGGAGCACCCCATAAGGGCAAGCCTCTTCGGCTAGAAACGGCAGGTCAAGTCCAATGTGATCGACGCGCGCAGGTCTCGATGCTCGGCAGGTCCCGCAAAGCATGGGAACGGCTCACGTTCGGGTGCCGACGTCGTCGTCATCGGCGAAAGTTGGCCTCTAGCATCATGATTTGGCGACCGGTTGATCGCAACCAGTTTTGCCTGCCGCCCACAGGAGTGCGTGGATAACAGTGGCACGCTGGAGCCGGTGCAGCCGCTCGCCCTCGGCTCCTTCAACGATCACTGGCTCCAGTCGCCAGGTGAGATTCGGCTGCCGGGTGCATTTTGCTGCCGCGACTGCCTGACGTGCGTCCGCTGGGGGGCGCCATGAGTACTACATGTACTACGTATAATATTTAGATGGTGTTGGCAAGACTCGCAGTCCAGTAGCAGACGCTCCTGAGCATGTGCTCGGGTTCGGTGTCCTGCTCAGGACGCGCGTCGCATGCGGGCAAGGCATAGGTAGATCCGCATCGGTCCGCGCGACCACGGTCGCCCACCAGTTGACGAGCCGACCGACCACCAACCCGGTCTCATCATCCGTGGGATCCAACCCCAAAGCGCGATCGCAGCTCGTGGCGCAGAAAGCCGGCGAGAGCTGTCTGCTCGACGCCAGCGTTCAACCAGCCCACGAACCAAGATTCTTCGCGGGTCTTTTCAACATGAATACACATGAGAATCAAGGTGGGGACGTATTTGGATGAATGTATGATGACGTTGATCTGTTGACCAGTGCGAAAGTGGGCCGCGCAGTCTGTTTCCACGGAGGTGTCGAATGCGCAAAGCAATGACAATCGTTGTCGTAATCGCTTCGTTCTTCGTTGCCGGGATATCCCCGCATGCAGTAGCTCGGCCAGGAATTGCCAACGTCGTGTCCGTATCCGGCTCGACTCATCTACCGACCTGCTTCCCTCAGTCGGCCATCGATCGCATGGTCACGTATATCCGTACGCAGCAGCAGGCAGACGGGTCGTTCCCTAGCATCGGGCAGAGTTCGACGGCAGACGCCGTCTATGCACTGGTCGCCTCAGGCGTTAACCCATCAAACGTGAAGACCGGAGGGAACTCGGCAATAGACTGGATCTACAGCCAGACCGGCTCACTGCAGAGCACAGGGGTGGCTGCGAAGTTCCTGCTTGCGTTGATTCTCGCGGATCGTTCGACCAGGGCACCCAACGGGTTCGACTTTGTGGCGCGGGTGCAGAATTCCTATGATCCGACCACCGGTTTGTACGACCCGAACCCCACCGGCAACGCATATGCACTTATCGCGTTGCGGGCGGCGGGCCGCTCCGTGCCCAACGCCGCGCTACAAGCCTGGGCGGCACTACAGCAGGCCGACGGAGGCTGGAGCGCGTATATCCCTCAGCAGAACAGCGACACTGACACGACCTCGGTTGCCATGATCGCGCTGATCGTCAACGGCCGCGTCGGAACGATCCCGGCCGCACTCGGATACCTGCGCACACAACAAAGCGCCGATGGCGGATTCACGTTCTCGACCGACTTCGGCACCGAGAGCGACTCCAACTCCACGGGACTGGCCATTCTGGCTCTCGTCGCCTCGTTGCAAGATCTGTCCAACTGGGAGAAAAACGGGGTTGATCCAGTGGAACGCCTGACGCAACTGCAAAATCTGAGCGGCGCGTTCCGTTATAGCGACAGTTTCTCGGGTGACAATGCGTTCGCCACTTTCCAGGCGGGGCAGGCAGCTGGTCTGACCCGCTGCCATCACTGATGTATTCACGTCAACGCCCGCCGCCACGGCGATGCGGGCGTTGACGGGCGTGGCGTGAAGGGTGGGGATGTGAAGTCGATCTATCCGCAGCTTGAGCAGCTGTTGCCGCTGGTCAGCAAGCCGATCCAGTATGTCGGCGGCGAACTGGGCGCGACAGTCAAGCCGTGGGACTCGGCCTCGGTCAGGTGGGTGTTGATGTACCCGGACGCCTACGAGGTGGGGCTGCCCAACCAGGGCGTGCAGATCCTGTACGAGGTGCTCAACGAGCGCGATGGCGTTCTCGCGGAGCGGACCTACTCGGTCTGGCCCGATCTCGAAAAGTTGATGCGCGACAACGGGGTGCCGCAGTTCACCGTGGACTCCCA
>Ga0075418_10004490_pt1 | contig 15885 bp, 15 predicted proteins | sample SoiMetdeltSBSDD2_FD_81776 | JGI IMG/M metagenome (GOLD analysis project Ga0075418, IMG submission 81776) | Bulk soil microbial communities from a Populus tree surrounding site in Tennessee, USA - Soil MetaG P. deltoides SBSDD2 | ecosystem: Environmental > Terrestrial > Soil > Tree plantation...
CCGCGGGGCGCGCCGAGCCCGAGGCGGTGGTGTGCGGCCTGCCGCAGTTCGACGCCAGCGCGCCGGCCGGGCGCCGCTATGGCCGCCGCGTCACCTGGCTCTGGACCTGCATCGAGACGCGCTCCGCCGCCATCGGCGACGCGCTGTGCGGCTTTCGCCTCTATCCCCTGCGGCCGACACTCGTGCTGCTCGAGCGCAGGCGCATCGCGCGCGGCATGAGCTTCGACATCGACATCGTCGTGCGCCTCGCCTGGCTCGGGCTGCCGATCCGCAACCTGCCGACGCGGGTGGTCTACCCGCCGGGCGGCATCTCGCACTTCCGCCTGCTGCGCGACAACCTGCGCATCAGCGGCACGCATGCCAGGCTTTTCTTTGCCAGCTTTCTTCAAAAAAAGAGGCTCCACTGGTCGCAGCAAGCGGAGCGCGGGGCGCCCTGGGGACTGCGCCTGGTGGCGGCGGCGCGGCGCCTGTTCGGCCACCAGGCTGCGCGCATCGCGCTAGCGCCGGCGGTGGCCTGGTTTTTTCTCACCGGGGCGCAGGCGCGCGCCGCTTCGCGCCTTTACCTGCAACGGCTCGGCGCGCACGCGGGCGGCAGCGCGCCGCGGCCGACGGCGTGGAACGTGCTGCGCCACATGATGAGCTTCGCCGACGCCGGCCTCGACAAGCTCGCCGCCTGGCGCGGCGAGGTGTCGCACGACGAGATCGAGTTCCACGGCGAGGAGGAGTTCGCCCGCCTGCGCGGCGCGACGCGCGGCGCGCTGTTCGTCGGCTCGCACCTCGGCAACCTGGAGATGATCCGGGCGTTGGCGGTGACGCGCGGCATCGCGCCGATCACCGCGGTGGTGTACACCGACCACGCGCGGCGCTTCGCCGCGGCGTTGGAGCGCGCCGATGCGCGCTTCGGCGACAACCTGATGGAGGTCACCGATTTCGGCCCCGAGACCGCCATCGCGCTGCGCGAGCGCATCGAGCGCGGCGAGATCCTGGTCATCGTCGGCGACCGCACGCCGCCCGCCGACAACGGGCGCTGCGCGCACGCGCCGTTCCTCGGCCACGCCGCGCCGTTCCCGCAGGGGCCGATGATCCTCGCCCACCTGCTCGACTGCCCGGTGTACCTCTTCTTCTGCCTCAAGCAGGGCACGCACTATCACATCCACCTCGAGCGCTTCGCCGAGCGCGTGCAGCTGCCGCGCGCCGGGCGCCAGGCCGCGATCGAGGCCCATGTCGCGCGCTACGCGGCGCGCCTGGAGTGGTATTGCCGCGCCGCACCGCTGCAATGGTTCAACTTTTTCGACTTCTGGCATGAACCTGTCGGCCGAAGCTGAGATCGACATCCCGTTCTTCGACGTCGACCCGATGCGCGTGGTCTGGCACGGGCACTACGTCAAGTATTTCGAGGTGGCGCGCTGCGCCCTGCTGCGCAGCATCGACTACGACTACCCGCAGATGGAAGCCTCGGGCTACCTGTGGCCGGTGGTCGAGATCTACCTGCGCTACGTCAGGCCGGCGCGCTACGGCCGGCGCGTGCTGGTGCGGGCGCAATTGCTCGAATACGAGAACCGCCTCAAGATCGGCTACGTGATCAGCGAGCGCGAGAGCGGAGAGCGGCTGACCAAGGGCTGGTCGGTGCAGGTGGCGCTCGACGCCGCGACGCAGGAGCTGCAGTTCGTCTCGCCGCAGGTGCTGATCGACAAGGTGCGCGGGCGATGAGGCTCGCCCTGCTCGCCCTCGCCGCGGCGTGCGGCGCGGTGGCGGCCGACGGCGACGAGCTCGCCGCGCGCGTGCTCGCGCGCCTCGCCGAGGTGCCGGTGGTGCGTGCCGAGTTCGTGCAGGAGCGCTTCGTCGCTTCCATGCCCGCGCCGGTGCTGAGCCGCGGGCGCATGACCATGTCGAGGCACGAGGGGCTCATCTGGCGCATCGTCGAGCCGGTGAAGCTGACGCTCGCCTTCACGCCTGCCGACATCATCGAGACCGGCGCCGACGGCGTGCGCCGCGCCGGCGCCGCGCGGCGCGGCCGCGCGCAGGCCGAGATGGGCCGGCTGATCCGCAGCCTCACCGCCGCCGACGCGGCCGAGCTGCGCGCCGACTTCGAGCTGCGCGCCGAAGGCAGCCTCGAGCGCTGGAAGCTGCATCTGCTGCCGCGCCGGCGCGAGATGGCGCGCTTTCTCGCCGCGGTCGAGCTCGCCGGCGGGCGCTACCTGGAGACGATCGAGATCCATACTACCTCCGGCGAGCGCACCGTGATGCGCATGTCGAAGTTCGTCGCCGCCACCGCGCTCGAGCCGGCCGAGCGCGACGAATTGACGCCACCATGAGCCTGCGCCTGCGCGCGCTGCTGTTCCTCGCCGTCGTCGCTGCGGCGGCGGCGGCGCTGGGCGTGCACATCGCGCGCGGTGTGCCGCTGCAGACCAACCTGCTCGCCATGCTGCCGGGCATCGAGCGCGACCCGCTCGCCGAGGAGGTGCTAACCCGGCTCTCCGCAGCAGTCGCGAGCCGCGCACTCTTCATCGTCTCGCACCCGGACGAAGACAAGGCGCGCGCCGGGGCCGAGCGCCTTGCCGCGGAGCTGCGCGCCGCCGGCGGCTGGCGCTCGCTGGTCGCGCGGCTGCCTGCGTTCGACCTCGCCGCGCCGGTAGCGCTGTATGGCGAGCGCCGCTTCGGCCTGCTCGCCGAAGCCGACCGCGACGCGCTCACCGCGGGGAGCTTCGACCTGCGCCCGGCGCTCCTGCGCCAGCTGGTCTCGCCGATGGGCCATGTCTCGCCGCTGCCGCTCGCGCGCGACCCCTTCGGCTTCTTCGGCCGCTGGCTTGCTTCGCTCGAGCCGGCGGCTTCGTCGATGCGCCTGGAGGACGGCTACCTCACTGCGCGCGAAGGCGGTCGCACCCGCATCCTCGTGCTGGGCGAAGTCGAGGGCGATGTCTATGACAACGCCGTGCAGACGCGCATCGTCGCCGGCTTCGCGCGCGCGCTCGCCGCCGTGCTGAGCGAAGGCGGGCCACAGACGGAGGTCTGGCGCACCGGCAACGTGTTCTTCGCCGCCGGCGCGCGCGCGGCAGCGACCGGCGACATGGATCGCATCGCCGCGGGTTCGGTCATCGGCATCGCTGCGCTCATGCTGCTCGCCTTCCGCTCGCTGCGCCCGCTGCTGCTCGGGCTCACTTCGGCCGGCATCGGCATCCTCTTCGCCACCCTCGCCGTGCTCGCGCTCGACGGCGAGGTGCATCTCGTCACGCTGGCTTTCGGCGCGAGCCTGATCGGCGAGGCGATCGACTACTCCATCCTCCTCTTCGCCGCGCACCTCGCCGCCGGCGCTCGCTGGTCGCCGCAGCAGGGCGTGGCAGCCGTGCGCCCCGGGCTCACGGTGGCGGTGGCCACCAGCCTCCTCGCCTACTCGCTCCTCGCACTCGTGCCCTTCCCCGGCGTGTCGCAGGTGGCGCTTTTCGCCCTCGTCGGCCTGGTGGCCGCCTTTTTCACCGTGCTGTGGCTGCTGCCCGCGTTCCTCGCCCGTCCCTCGACGCGCGACCCGGAGGCCGCAACGCGCTGGGCGGCGCGCTTCTTCGAACTGTGGAGCCGTACGCTGCGCGGCCGGCGCGCGCTCCTGCTGTGCGCGGTGCTCGTCGCCGCCTGCATTCCCGGCTGGCTCGCGCTGCGCCCCAACGACGACGTGCGCCTGCTCGTGCCGCGCGACCCGCAGCTGCTCGCGCAGGACGAGGCGATCCGCAAGCTCACCGGCTTCGACGCCGGCGGCCGCTTCTTCCTCGTGCGCGGCGCGGACGAGGAGGAAGTGCTTGCGCGCGAAAGCGCGCTCGCGCGCCGGCTGCGCGCGCTCGAGCGCGACGGGGCGCTCGCCGCGCACCAGGCGGTGAGCACGTACGTGCCGCCGCGCGCCGCGCAGCGCGGCGACCGGCTGCTCGCGCGCCAGCGTGTGTTCGCCGACCGCGAAGCGCTGCAGCGGGCGCTCACCGGGGTCGGCTACCGCGCCGAGGCGGCGAAGCAATACATCGCCGAATTCGAGCGCGCGACGCGGCCGGTGACGGTGCGCGACTGGCTCGCCTCGCCTCTCTCCACGCCACTGCGCCACCTGTGGGCGCCGGTCGGTGAAGCGCGGCTGTGCAGCGTGGTCACTCTCTACGGCGAGCGCGACGCCGCGCGCGTGGCGGCCGCCGCCCAGGGCCTGCCGGGCATCCTGCTCGTCGACAAGGCGGCAAGCGTGTCGCAGCTTCTGGGCCGCTACCGCGGCTGGGCGCTGCCCGCGCTGCTCGCCGCGGGCTGCGCCATGCTGATCGTGCTCGCGCTGCGCTACGGCCCGCGCGAGGCGCCGCGGGTCATGCTGCCGGTGGTGCTCGCCGAAGCGCTTTCCGCTGCCGTCTTCGGCTACAGCGGCGAGCCGGTCACCCTCTTCGCCGTCGGCGGCTGGACGCTCGCACTCGGCATCGGCGTGAACTACGCCATTTTCCTGCGCGAAGGCATCGTCGAGCGCGCGGGCGCCACTACCATGGCGGTCCTGCTCTCCGGCTCGACCACGCTGCTCTCCTTCGGCCTGCTGTCCGTCTCCAGTGTCGCGGCGCTGCGCCAGTTCGGCTTCGCCCTCGCCACCGCGATCGCCGCCGCCGTACTGCTCGCGCCGCTCGCGCTGAAACCGCGATGACGCGCGCCGCCTGCACCGTGCACGCGCTCGGCATCGTCTCGCCGCTGGGGGTGGGCATCGAAGCGACGCGCAAAGCGCTTTTCGCCGGCGACGCTTCCGGCATGAAGGTGGAGGACGGCTGGTTGCCCGGCGCGCGCGCCTGCGTCGGGCGCGTGCTCGCGCCGCTGCCCGAGCTGCCCGCCGCGCTCGCCGCCTACGACTGCCGCAACAACCGCCTGCTTGCCGCCGCCGCGGCGCAGATCCAGCCGCAGATCGACGCGCTCGCCGGGCGCTACGGCCGCGCGCGCATTGCCCTGGTGGTCGGCACCAGCACTTCGGGCATCGCCTCCGGCGAAGCGGCGATGGACGAAAAGGTTCGCCACCAGGCCTACCCGGCCGGGTTCAACTACCGCCAGCAGGAGATCGGCACCACCGCCCCGGTGGCGGCGCGGCTCCTCGGCGTGCGCGGCCCCGCTTACACCGTGTCCACCGCCTGCACCTCGGGGGCGAAGGCGCTCGCCGCGGCGCGGCGCCTGCTCGCGCTCGACCTGTGCGATGCGGCGATCGCCGGCGGCGTCGACACGCTCTGCCGCCTCACCGTCGGCGGCTTCACCGCGCTCGCCTCGACCTCGGACGAGCGCTGCAATCCGATGAGCCGCAACCGGCGCGGCATCAATATCGGCGAAGGCGCGGCGCTGTTCGTGCTCACGCGCGAGCCCGGCGCGGCGGCGCTGGTCGGCGTCGGCGAGTCAAGCGACGCGCACCACCTCTCCGCGCCCGATCCGACGGGCGCCGGCGCCGAAAGCGCGATGCGCGCCGCGCTGGCGGACGCCGGCGCGCAGCCGGGCGACATCGACTACGTCAACCTGCACGCCACCGCCACGCCGAAGAACGACGAGATGGAGAGCCGCGTGATGGCGCGCCTGTTCCCCGCCTCGACCGCGGCGAGCGGCACCAAGCCGCTCACCGGGCATGCGCTCGGCGCGGCGGGCGCCCTCGAGGCGGCGTTCTGCTGGCTCACGCTCACCGGCGCGGGCGAGCTGCCGCCGCACCTGTGGGATGGCGAAGCCGACCCGGCGCTGCCCGCGCTCAACCTCGTTCCGCCGGGAGGGCGCGCGGCGCGGCCGCCGCGTCTCGTCATGAGCAACTCGTTCGCCTTCGGCGGCAGCAACGCCAGCCTGATATTCTCGACCTGATTTTCCTCCCGACCGATGCCGTGAGCGCACACCTGCCGCCGATCGAAGAGCTGATCCCGCATCGCGGCGGCATGCTCCTGGTCGAGCGCGTGCTCGCCTGGCGCGAGGACTGGGTGGCGGTGAGCGCCACGCCGCAGCCCTCGACCTGGTACGCCGAGGCCGAGGGCATGCCCTCGTGGATCGGCATCGAGCTGATCGCGCAGGCGGTGGGCGCGCACGTCGGCCTGCTCGCGCGCAGCCGCGGCGAGCCGCCGAAGAAGGGCGTGCTGCTCGGCACGCGCGCCTACCGCTCGCGCCTCGCCAGCTTTCCTTTTGGCGCGCCGCTGCGCATCGAAGCGCTGCTCACTTTCCGCGACGAGACCGGGCTCGGCTCCTTCGACGGCAGCATCGCGCTCGAGGGCGCGGAGGTGGCGAAGGCGAGCCTCACCGTGTACGAGCCCGAGGACTTCGACGCCTTCCTCGCGCAGGCGTCGGCGGCGCGATGAGCGCGGCGGCGCGGCGCGTTCTCGTCACCGGCTCGAGCCGCGGCATCGGCCGCGCCATCGCCGTGCGCCTTGCCGCCGCCGGCTTCGCCGTCACCGTGCATTGCCGCGAGAGCCTGGCGCAGGCCGAAGCGCTCGCGCGCGAGATCAAGGGCGGCGTGCTGCGCTTCGACGTGCGCGAGCGCGACGCCGCCGCCGCGGCGCTCGAGGCCGACGTGAAAGCCAACGGCGCGTACTACGGCGTGGTGCTCAACGCGGGTATCGCGCGCGACAACACCTTCGCCGCGCTCTCCGCGGAGGACTGGGACGAAGTGCTCGACACCAGCCTCGGCGGCTTCTACAACGTGCTGCGCCCGCTGGTGATGCCGATGGTGCGCGCCAAGCAGGGCGGCCGCATCGTCGTGCTGTCCTCGGTCTCGGGCATGATCGGCAACCGTGGCCAGGTGAATTACAGCGCGGCCAAGGCCGGCCTGATCGGCGCCGCCAAGGCGCTCGCGCTCGAGCTCGCCTCGCGCGCCATCACCGTGAACTGCGTCGCCCCCGGCCTGGTCGACACCGACATGCTCGCCGGCGCGCCGCTGGAGGAGCTTCTCAAGCTTGTGCCGCTCAAGCGCGTGGGCAAGCCCGAGGAGGTGGCGGCGGCGGTGGCGTTTCTCCTCTCCGACGAGGCGGCCTACATCACGCGCCAGGTGCTGGGCGTGAACGGCGGGCTGGCATGAGCGCGCCGTACCGTGTAGTGGTGACGGGCATGGGCGGGGTCACGGCGCTGGGCGAGTCCTGGCCCACGGTCGCCGCGCGTCTGCGCGCGCGCAAGAACGCCGTGCAGCGCATGCCGGAATGGGACCGCCATGAGATGCTGCACACGCGCCTGGGCGCGCCGGTCACCGATTTCGAGCCGCAGGCGCACTACCCGCGCAAGATGACGCGCTCGATGGGGCGCGTGGCGCTGCTCGCGCTGCGCGCGAGCGAGCTCGCGCTCGGCCAGGCGGGCCTGCTCGAGGATGCGAGCATCCGCGACGGCCGCATGGGCATCGCCTACGGCTCGGCCTCGGGCAGCTTCGAGCCGGTGCGCGTGTTTGGCCAGATGCTCACCACCGGCTCGATGCAGGGCGTGACCTCGACCTCCTACATCCAGATGATGTCGCATACGGCGGCGGTCAACGTCGGGCTCTACTTCGGCCTTAAGGGGCGCGTCATTCCCACCTCGAGCGCCTGCACCTCGGGCAGCCAGGGCATCGGCTACGCCTTCGAGGCGGTGCGCTCGGGCAAGCAGCCGCTGATGCTGGCGGGTGGCGCGGAGGAGCTGTCGGCGCCCGCCGCCGCCGTGTTCGACACGCTGTTCGCCACCAGCACGCGCAACGACGCCCCGCACAGCACGCCGCGGCCCTTCGACAAGGCGCGCGACGGCCTGGTGGTGGGCGAAGGCGCCGCCACGCTGGTGCTGGAGGAGCTCGAGCACGCGCGCGCGCGCGGCGCGCGACCGCTCGCCGAGGTGGTCGGCTTCGCCACCAACTCCGACGGCGCGCACGTGACGCAACCCGACGAGCACGAGCAGGCGCACGCCATCAGCATGGCGCTGGCCGATGCGGGCGTGCCGGCCTCGGCGATCGGCTACGTCGGCGCGCACGGCACGGCCACCGACCGCGGCGACATCTCGGAGGCGCATGCCATGCGCAAGGTGCTCGGCCGCGCGCCGGTGAGCGCGATGAAGAGCTACATCGGCCACACCCTCGGCGCCTGCGGCGCGATCGAGGCCTGGTGGACGATCGAGATGATGCGCGCGGGCTGGTTCGCGCCGACGCTCAACCTGGAGACGCCCGACGCCGAGTGCGCCGATCTCGACCACATCACCGGCGAAGGCCGCAGCCTCGACATCGAATACGTGATGAAAAACAACTTCGCCTTCGGCGGAATCAATACGTCGCTCGTGTTCCGCCGCACGGCCTGAGGCGCTGAGCGGTGCCGAGCCTGCGCCGCGTCGCCGTCACCGGGCGGGGGATCGTCTCCTGCATCGGCAACAGCCTCGACGAGGTCGCCGACGCGCTCGCGCACGGCCGCTCGGGCCTCGCGCGTGCCGCCGATTTCGCGCAGGCCGGCCTGCGCAGCCAGGTGGCCGGGGTGCCGGCGATCGACGGCCTGCCGCCGATCAAGCGCTCGCTGCGCCGCTTCATGGCCGCGCCCTCGCTCTACGCCTACTACGCCGCCGGCCCGGCGCTCGCCGAAGCGGCGCTGTCGCCCGAGCTCCTCGCCAGCCCGCGCACCGGGCTGGTCGTCGGCTCGGGCCTCACCTCGCTCGCTGAGATCGGCGAGGTGGTGGCGCTGGCGCGCGAGCGCGGGCCGCGCAAAGTGCTGCCCTACACCATGCCGCGCATCATGGGCAACACCACCTCGGCCAACCTCGCTACCGCGTTCGGCCTGCGCGGGCCGAGCTACTCGATCGTCTCGGCCTGCTCCACCTCGGCGCACTGCATCGGGCACGGCGCCGAACTGATCCAGTTCGGCAAGCTCGACCGCGTCATCGTCGGCGGCGCCGAGGAGGCGACCGCGACCACGGCGATGATGTTCGAGGCGATGGGCGCGCTTTCCACCGGGTTCAGCGAGGAGCCGCAGCGCGCCTCGCGCCCCTACGACCGGCGGCGCGACGGCTTCGTACTCGCCGGCGGCGCGGGCGTGCTCGTGCTGGAGGAGCTGGACAGCGCGCTCGCGCGCGGCGCGCGCGTGCACGCCGAGCTGGTCGGCTATGGCTGCTCCTCCGACGGCTCGGACATGGTGAGCCCGCACCCGGACGGCATCGCCGCGGCCATGACGGCGGCGCGCGAGCAGGCGGGCGGGGACATCGACTACATCAACACCCACGCCACCTCGACCCTGCGCGGCGACATCTCCGAGGTGGAAGCGATGCGCCGCGTGTTTGGCGAGCACCTGCCGCCCTACTCGTCGACCAAGGGGCTGACCGGGCACTCGCTCGGCGCCACCGGCGTGCAGGAAACGATCTACTGCCTGCTGATGATGGAGCGCGGCTTCATCGCCGGCTGCGCCAATCTCGACGATCCCGACCCGGCGACGCACGGCACGCCGCTCCTCGCCGGCACGCGGCGCGGCGAGCTGCGCACGGCGATGACCAACAGCCTCGGCTTCGGCGGCACGAACGCGAGCCTGGTGTTCCGTCGATGGCCCGGCCGGCCCGCATAGCGTTCGCGCGCATCGCTGCAATCGGCGTGCGCCGCCTCGCTGGCGCGCGCTCGCGCCTCGGCCCGCGCGACCGCCGCCGCTATACGGCGATCCTCTCGCGCAAGCGGCGGCGCGAATTTCTCGCCGGCCGCTGGCTGCTTCAGCGCTGCGCGCGTGCGGTGCGCTTCGACGCGGCGCCTGGCGGCGGCGTGCGCGCCGTGCGCCGGCCGCTCGCCGCCAGCATTTCGCATGCGCGCGGCTGGGTCGCCTGCGCCATCATCGCCGGCGGACGCATCGGCGTCGACCTCGAGCCGATGGTCGAACGTGATTTTGCCGCCATGGGGAAATGGTTTTTTCAAAAATCAGAGAATAAAACAGCCTTCTATCGCCGCTGGACGCGCTACGAGGCGCGCGTAAAAGCGGGCGCCGGGCAACAGGCGGGCTTTCGCGAGCAGACCTGGCGCATCGGCAACCTCGCGCTCTCGGTGTGCGCGCCGCGTGGCGCGGCGCTGGCCGGCGCGCTGCTTGCCTGCGCCGCCGCGGCACACGCCGAGCCGCAGCCCTTGTGGGAGGTCGGGCTCGGCGCCAGCGCCCTCACCATTCCCGACTATCGCGGCTCCGAGGAGTCGCGCGGCTATCTGCTCCCGCTGCCTTACCTCGTCTACCGCGACCGGCGCGTGCGCCTTGACCGCGAGGGCGCACGCGTCGTGCTCTTCGAGGGCAGGCGCGTGGAGTTCAACCTGAGCGCCAACGCCACCCCGCCGGTGGACAGTGACGAGAACCGTGCGCGCGCGGGCATGCCGCACCTCGACCCGACGCTCGAGATCGGCCCGCAGGTGAAAGTGCGGCTCGACGCCGACCCGGCGAGCGGCACTCGCCTGGAGTTCCGCCTGCCGGTGCGGGCGGTGATCGCCACCGACTTTTCCTACGCGCAGAGCGTGGGCTACGTTTTCTACCCGCACCTTTCCTTCGGCGCGCGCCCGCACCTGGGGGGGCCATGGACGTTCGGCGCGCAGGCCGGCGCGCTCTTCGCCACGCGCAAGTATCACCAGTACTTCTACGGCGTCGACCAGCGCTTCGCCACGCCGCAGCGTGCGGCCTACGACGCGCGCGGCGGCTACTCCGGCGCGGTGGCCCTGGTTTCGCTGTCGCGGCGCTTCGCGCGCGTGTGGGCGGGCGGATTCATGCGCTACGACTACCTGGGCGGCGCGGCATTCGAGGACAGCCCGCTCACGCGGCGCCGGGGTTTTTTCATGGCCGGCGTCGGCGTCGCCTACGTGTTCGCGGAGTCAAGCGAGAAGGTCGAGCTGCCGGACTGAGGAGAAGGACTGGCGCGCCCGGCGGGATTCGAACCCACGACCCTTGGCTTCGGAGGCCAATACTCTGATCCGCTGAGCTACGGGCGCTTTTGCAGGCTAAAATCATACCTTTAGTCAGAGGACGAGACCACGCCGTGAGCGAGCACGACCAGCATTCCTCTTTCATCAAGACGCCACAGCAACTGGTGGTGGTCATCCTGCTCGCGTTCCTCGTGCCGATCTTCGGCATCGTCCTTCTCGTCACCCTGGTGCTGAGCCAGCCCGGCGCCGATCCGAACGCGCTGCAGCCCGAGGCGGTGGCCAAGCGCCTGCAGCCGGTGGGCAAGGTCGAGTTCGGCCCGGTGATGGCGGCCGCGGGTCCCGCCGCCAAGGCAAAGGGCGGCAAGGCCGGCCCCGCCGACGGCAAATCCGTCTACGACAAGGTCTGCGTCGCCTGCCACCAGGTGTCGGTGGCGGGCTCGCCGCGCCTGGGCGACAAGGCGGCGTGGGCGCCGCGACTGAAGAGCGGCATCGACGCGCTGGTGCAGTCGGTGCTCAAGGGCAAGGGCGCGATGCCGCCGCGCGCCGGCAATCCCGCGCTGAGCGACGCGGAAGTCAAGGCGGCGGTGGAGTTCATGACCTCGCAGTCCCGGTAGGGCGCGCCTGGAAGTACTCTTTGTCATCGATCCGCTCGAGTCCTTAAAGGCCTACAAGGACACGAGCGTGGCGATGATGCGGGCGGCGCAGAAGCGCGGCCATACCGTGTTCGCCTGCGAGCAGGCGGCGCTGCACTGGTCCAAGGGCAAGGTGTGCGCCGGCGCGACGCGCCTGTCGCTCGCCGACAGCGACGAAGACTGGGTCCGCGCGCACGAGACACGCGAGCGCGCGCTGGAGAGCTTCGGCGCGGTGCTGATGCGCAAGGACCCGCCGTTCGACATGGAGTACGTGGCAAGCACCTGGCTGCTGTCGGCCGCGGTGCGCGGCGGGGCGCGCGTGTTCAACGCGCCCGACGCGATCCGCGACCACAACGAGAAGCTGGCGATCGCCGAGTTCGCGCGCTTCAGCCCGCCCTCGCTCGCCACGCGCGGCATGGCGGAGCTGCAGGCCTTCATCGACGAGCAGCGCGACACCGTGCTCAAGCAGCTCGACGGCATGGGCGGCGCGGGCATCTTCCGCGTGCGCCACGACGATCCGAACCGCAACGTCATCGTCGAGAGCGTGAGCGGGCACGGCACGCGCAGCGTGATGGCGCAGCGCTTCGTCCCCGAGATCGCGCAAGGCGACAAGCGCGTGCTGCTGATCGACGGCGAACCGGTGCCGCACTGCCTCGCGCGCATTCCCAAGGCGGGAGACTCGCGCGGCAACCTCGCCGCCGGCGCGCGCGGCGTAGCGCAGCCGCTCACCCCGCGCCACCGCGAGATCGCCGCGGCCCTCGGGCCGGTGCTCGCCAAGCGCGGGCTGCTGCTGGTCGGCCTCGACATCATCGGCGACTGGCTCACCGAGGTGAACGTCACCAGCCCGACCTGCTTCCGCGAGATCCAGGAGCAGACGGGCTTCGACGTGCCCGGCATGTTCATGGACGCGCTGGAAAGGAAGCTCAAGTGATCGGCGTGCTCATCGTCACGCATGGCGAGATCGGCCGCACGCTGCTCGAGAGCGCGACGCAGATCCTCGGCGGCCCGCCGCGCCAGGTGGCGACGCTTGCCGTCTGGCGCCAGGACGACCCCGACGACCTGGTGCTGCGCGGGGGCGAGCTGCTGGCGCAGATCGACGACGGCGAGGGCGTGCTGGTGCTGACCGACCTCTTCGGCGCCACCCCCGGCAACGTGGTGTCGCGCCTGCTCCAGGACGGCCGCGTCGAGGGCGTGTCCGGCGTCTCGCTGCCGATGCTGCTGCGCGTGCTGACCGGGCGCAACGGCGACAGGGGCGGCAAGCTGAGCGATAGCGTCGCGCGCGCGCTGTCCGGCGGCGCCGAAGGGCTGGTGCACATGAACAGCGACCGATGTCTCGATGCCTAGCGCCGACGCGGAGATCGTGAACAAGCTCGGCCTGCACGCGCGCGCCGCGGCCAAGCTGACCCAGCTGGCGAGCAGCTTCCAGTGTGAAGTGTGGCTGTCGCGCAGCGGCCGGCGCGTCAACGCCAAGAGCATCATGGGCGTGATGATGCTCGCCGCGGGCAAGGGCTCGCAGGTGCGCGTCGAAGCCGAGGGCGCCGACGCCGAAGCGGCGCTCGCCGCGCTGCTCAAGCTGATCGCCGAGCGCTTCGGCGAGGGGGAATAAGGTGAACTTCGTCCTGCACGGCGCGGCCGTGTCGGGCGGCATCACGGTGGGCCACGCGCACCTCGTCTCCACCGCGCGCCTCGAGGTGGCGCACTACGAGGTGCCGGAGAGCGGGATCGAGGCCGAGATCGCGCGCTTCGACCGCGCGCTGAAGGCGGCGCAGGACGAGCTGCTGACCCTCAAAGCGCACATGCCGGGCGACGCGCCGGCCGAGGTGGCCGCGTTCCTCGACCTGCACCGCATGATCCTCGACGATTCGGCGCTGGCGCGCATGCCGCGCGAGCTGATCCGCACCCGTCGCGCCAACGCCGAATGGGTGCTGGTGCAGCAGATGGAACGCCTGACTCGGCGCTTCGAGGAAATCGACGACCCCTACCTGCGCGAGCGCAAGAGCGACGTCGAGCAGGCGGTCGAGCGCGTGCTGAAGCAGCTGATGGGCGGGCAGCCGCCCGCCGAGCCCGCGCTCACCGAGGAAAGCAAGCTGATCGTGGTGGCGCACGATCTTTCGCCCGCCGACATGCTGCTGTTCAAGCAGCACCGTTTCGGCGGCTTCGTCACCGACGTCGGCGGCGTGACTTCGCACACCGCGATCGTGGCGCGCTCGCTCGGCATCCCGGCAATCGTCGGCATGCACCACGCGCACCGCACCATCGCCGAGGGCGAGCTGCTGATCGTCGACGGCACCAAGGGCGTGCTGGTGGTCAACCCCGACCCGATGGTGCTCGCCGAGTACCGCAGCCGGCAGGCGGTGCTGAAGGCCGAGCGCCAGCGCCTGAAGCGGCTGAAAACCACCCCGGCGGCCACGCGCGACGGCACGCCGATCGAGCTGTTCGCCAACATCGAGCTGCCGCAGGACATGGCGGAAGTGCTCGAGGCCGGCGCCACCGGCGTGGGCCTGTTCCGCACCGAGTTCATGTTCCTCAACCGCAAGGACCTGCCGCCGGAGGACGAGCAGTTCGAGGCCTACCGCCACGTGGCGCAGACCCTGCAGGGCCGGCCGGTGGTGCTGCGCACCCTCGACGTCGGCGCCGACAAGGCCCTCAACGGCGGCGACGGCGCGCACGGCATGCCCAACCCGGCGATGGGCCTGCGCGCAATCCGCTTCTGCCTCTCCGAGCCGCAGATGTTCCTCACCCAGCTGCGCGCCATCCTGCGCGCCTCGCACTATGGGCGCGTGCGCATCCTCCTGCCGATGCTGGCCCACGCGCAGGAGGTCGATCAAACCCTCATCCTCCTCGCGCAGGCGAAGGAGCAGCTCGACGAGCGCCGGCTGCCCTACGACCGCCGCATCCAGATCGGCGGCATGATCGAGATCCCGGCCGCCGCGCTGGCGCTGCCGATGTTCATGAAGCGCCTCGACTTCCTCTCCATCGGCACCAACGACCTCATCCAGTACACGCTCGCCATCGACCGCACCGACGACGCGGTGGCGCACCTGTACGACCCGCTGCACCCGGCGGTGCTCGCGCTGGTGGCGAACACCATCCAGACCGCGACGCGCGGCGGCGTGCCGGTCGCCGTGTGCGGCGAGATGGCGGGCGACCTGCTGCTGACGCGGCTGCTGCTGGGCCTCGGCCTGCGCAACTTCTCCATGCACCCGTCGCAGCTGCTGCCGATCAAGGACCGCATCCTGCAAACCGACCTCGCCGAGGTCCAGGCGCTCGCGCAGCGGGTTCTGCGCGCGACTGATCCCGTCAAGACCCGCGCCCTCCTCGAGAGGCTGAACAACCAGAGGTAAGAAATGAGATTGCTGCTACTCGCGCTGTTCCTGTTTTCTTCTCTTGCAAATTCGCAGGGCTATCCCGCCAAGCCCGTCAAACTGGTGGTGCCCTTCCCCGCCGGCAGCGCCACCGACCAGATCGCGCGCGTCATCGGCCAGCAGCTGCAGGAGGGCCTCGGCCAGCCCTTCGTCGTCGAGAACAAGCCCGGCGCGCAAGGCGCGATCGCCGCCAGCGAGGTCGCGCGCGCGGCGCCCGACGGCTACACGCTGATGGTCGGCACCAACACGCCGCTGGCGGCGAACGTGAGCCTGTTCAAGAAGCTCAACTACGACCCGGTGAAGGACTTCGCGCCGATTGCGCGCCTCGGCACCATCTCGTTCATGATCATGGTGCGGCCGGACTTTCCTGCCAGGAGCCTGAAGGAGTTTTTGACTTATTCGAAAAATAACCCTGGAAAGCTTTCGGCGGGCTACGGCTCCGCCGGCTCGCAGGTGTCGCAGGCGATGCTGCGCTCGATGGGCAAGATCGATTTCATCGACGTGCCCTACAAGGGCCTGCCGCAGGCGATCACCGACGTGATGGGCGGCCAGATCAGCTTCACCTTCGCCGACCTCGCCAACGCGCTGGCGCAGATCAAGGGCGGCAAGCTGCGCGGCATCGCCGTCACCTCGCAAAAGCGTTCCCTGCTCGCGCCGGACGTGCCGGCGATCGCCGAAGAGCTGCCCGGCTACGAGCTGATCGCCTGGTTTGCCCTCGTCACGCCGGCCGGCACGCCTGCGCCGATCGTCGCCCGGCTGCACGAAACCACGGTGAGGGCGCTCGCCAAGCCCGAGGTGAAGGCGCGCTTCGACACGCTCGGCACCGACGTGGCGCCGCTGAACCCGGCTGAGCTCGCCGGCTTCATCCGCTCCGAGATCACGAAGTTCGGCCGGCTGGCGAAGGAAGCCGGCATCCAGCCGGAATAGGCAGGGACATGGCCGGCCCCCTGACTGGCGTGCGCATCCTCGACCTCACCACGGTGGTGATGGGGCCCTACGCCACGCAGATCCTCGCCGACTTCGGCGCCGACGTGATCAAGATCGAGCCGCCCGAGGGCGACGTGATGCGCTA
>Ga0075418_10004491_pt1 | contig 15877 bp, 7 predicted proteins | sample SoiMetdeltSBSDD2_FD_81776 | JGI IMG/M metagenome (GOLD analysis project Ga0075418, IMG submission 81776) | Bulk soil microbial communities from a Populus tree surrounding site in Tennessee, USA - Soil MetaG P. deltoides SBSDD2 | ecosystem: Environmental > Terrestrial > Soil > Tree plantation...
CAAAGGCAGTTTGGCAATGACGTCGAAGTCACCGTGACCGCTGACGCGTTCTTCAAGTTGGGCAACGATTTCCGGTGGGAGTTGCTGCCGCAGGCGCATCGGCACGGCCTGGCGAAGCGCTTCGGCAGGATCCGATTCAATAAGTGCGGCAAGAATTCGCGTCCGTTCGGCGGCCAGACTCAATCCGTCGGTTAACAGCCGGGTTCTTTCAGTCGGCCTGGCGGCCGCATAATCTTCAGCCCATTGCTGGAAATCCCTAAAAATGTTCCGCTCGCTAGCTGTTGAAACGGACTGCACGGGTGAGCGCGTATCATCAGCGCGAACAGGGATCAACCCTACGGGATTGTTAGCTTGCCTCGACGTCGCCTGGCGCACGGGCCGCAAAACAAAGAAGAGAGCCGAAGCGCACACAAGCAGAACCAGCAGCTTTGCGCGTATATTCAAATCGCGGCAATTCTACATACGGGCCGTGCTTCTCACTGGTAGGGTTTTCCCCCAAAGCTTCCCATGAAATCCCGGAAGGATTGCGTCCTTCAGCCGCCGAAAGGGGACGCAAAACTTGTAGCAGACGAGGTTACGAGTCTCCGACTGAAATCCCTATCTGAACAGGCGCACGCTCGCCTTCCGTCCGCTATTCCCATGCCATCGGCTTCCGAAGCGGTCCGCGTCCGTCCTTTTGGTCCTTCCCGTCCCTTAGGTCCTTTGCTGTTCCGCTCGACCCTCAACCCTCACCTTTCAACTCTCAACCACTGATGAAACTCCTTTAACTCCCTAAAATTGCACCGTGCCGAAGAAGCTTCACTTACTCTCTACCCCACCTGCGGGCGTGTTCATCAATTCCATCCACGCGCTGCCGTCACGCAGGATGCGGCCCGACAGATACGGTTGTTCGCCGCGGTGATAAACCAGGTCTGCGTACTGGGCCTCTCCGGCGCGGTTATAGGAAAGCCGCGCGTACGGCCGACCCTCCGCATACAGCAGCGCGTCGGTCACATAACGCGTCCCGTCCACATCGTGGCCCACGATCGTTTGGAGGCGTCCGGCGCGGTCAGCGAAGAATTCACTATAATAACCATTCGTCGGCGGCACGGACGCGTCCTTTCCATACGAGTGGCCATACACCATCACCCGGTCCGGACTGTGCGAGATACCGCCGTAATACTTCACCGTCGCAGCCTCGTTCGTGCGCAGTCCCGCCGCCGCAGCCTCCACCAGTTCCGCGAGCAGCGCCGCATTGAACGCCCGCTCCGATTCGTCGAGACGCAACAACTTCACGCTCCCCTTGTACTCCGCCGCCAGCGCTTTGTACTCCTCCGCTGTGACCCGCGCAGGGAGCCCTGCTCGAGGTCCCTCCGCGCGTTTCATCGGCGGGGGTTGGGCCGGCGTCTCGTCGATACCTCTGCTCCGCTCTCCTGTTGGCGTACGCGCTAAATCCATCCACGCGCTCCCGTCACGCAGAATGCGGCCCGAGAGATATGGTTGGTCGCTGCGGAAATAAAGCACGTCTGCGAACTCGACCTCCCCGGCGCGATTGTAGGAAACGTTCGCATACGGCCGGCCTTCCGAATAGAGAATCACGTCGGTCACATAACGCGTCCCGTCCACGTCGTGATCCACGATCGTGTGGAGACGACCGGTGCGATCTGCGAAAAATTCAGAATAAAAACCGCTCGCCGGCGGTACGGACGCGTCCCTGCCAAACGAGTGGCCATACGTCATCAGCCGGTCGGAACTGTGCGAGACGCTGGTGTAATACTTGACCGTTGCAGTCTCATTCGTGCGCATTGCTGCCGCCGCAGCCTCCACCAACTCCGCGAGCAGCGCCCCGTTGAATGCACGCTCCGACCTCTCCAACCGCAACAACTTCACGCTCCCCTTATACTCCGCCGCCAACGCCTTGTACTGTTCGGGCGTTACGCGGACAGGCAGCGTTGCCGGAGGACTCTCTGTTCGTTTCATTGGCGTTGGAAGCGCCGTCGCCCGCTCAAGACGCCTGCCCTGGATCCGCGCCCGCACTTCCTCCTCCCGTTGTGCAGGCGTCGCCTCCTGCGCAAACGCATTGGTACAAACCAGGCAACCGACGATCAACGATTTGAGCTTCATACGGCGGATACCACACTAGAACACCCATCAGCCAGATCAAGCTGCTCTGCGGGGTGCAATTATAACCCATTTGTAATCCCTCAATCTTGCTGGCCTGCGTGAACTGCCGGGGAGGGCCGGCCTATTGCGCACCTTTCCTACCACCTTTCTAAAATCAAATAAAAGCGCATCGCAGAATTTGTTGCGGAAAGATCTCGCAGTCCCAGCTTTCCATTTTCAAGGATGAGGGCTTCAGGGACGGGCGTCCACTCCACTAAGTTCGAACTGATGTATGCGCGGAAGTCGGTGACATCTGCTGAAGTCAGCACTCCACCGTCGGAATCCCCGGAATAGACATGCATCGCTCCGTCGGGCTGCGACGCGATAGACAATCGTTGGGGCACATGAACTTTCAACACCGCGTTGCTGCTGATCACGGCGCCAAAGCCGTTGGTAACTCTAACTCGATACGTGCCTGAGTCCGAGCGCGTGAGTTGAGTCAGCGTGAGAGAAGAATTCGTCATATCCAGCAGACCAACCCCATCTTTTTGCCATTGATATGTTAAATGTGGCCCAGTGGCGGACACGAAAAAAGTGACGTTGCTGCCACCCAAAGCATGCACGCTCGCTGGTTGAGTTATGATCGAAGGCGTCATCGGTGCAACCACAACTTGATCGACCCATGCCGCGTCCTCGCCCGCGCTGCCGGCGCCGTCCTTCGAATAGGTCCATTGCAGAAGCTGATTTCCGGGAGGCGTCGTTATGCTGCATTCCTGCCAGCCGGTCTCACCCGAGATGTTCGTCAGCACAACGCCACCCGCGGAAAAGCTCAGGAAATCATGATTGGTTTCCGATGATGTTCTCCACCGAAAACTGACCGCCACTGGTCCAATCGTCCACAACCGCATGGAAGACGCCGTGCCGTTACCAATGAACCCGCTCTGCGCCGCATGAACACCGTCATAAGCGACGTTGGTTTGACCGAACCATTGCGAACTTCCCTTTGAACTGACAACAAGGTGCGTTGTGTCCACGGCCGCAGATAATGTCACCGCTGAAAAACGGCGGTTCATCTTCAACGCCAGGACGTGTTGTTCCCCCGCATCAATCACCGTAATATTCGTGAGCCCGGGAGGAAAGTTCGTCGTGGGGTCCGTGGAAAAAGCCGACGACCATCCCGAAACCGTGCCGTCCGTGCGCAGAACGAATTTTCCATACATCGAAGCGGCCACATCCATAAAATTGGTACCCGCCGGGGGCGCACTGGTCGGGTTGCCCCAACCCACCAAAGAACGATCTCGCCGCAAAAGCAGACCCTGGAAGGCGCGGTATCCTCCCGCCGCCAACCCCATCACATTATTGCTCGGTGTCACACTCAACCAGCCTTCATTATTGACGAAAAACGTGCCGTCCGCGCGCAGTGCGATGTAGCCGTAGTTGAACGGGAACAGCGCAACCATATTGGTGAGTCCTGCTGGATACGTGGCGCCACTAAATGTAATGCGGGCGACGGAACCGTCGGCCAGCAACAACGTGCTGCCCAGATCGTCCCTTTCCACGCTGACAACGTTGGTAAAAGTTCTCAACGCCGTCAGATTGCCACTACCCCAGCCAACCACAGTTCCATTGGTCGTGAGCGCGAGACCGCCTTGATAATAGCCTGAGGCCACCTCCATCACGTTCGATAATCCCGCGGGCACCTGAACATTCCCGGCCGAATTCCACGACACAATGGTGCCATCGGCCCCGAGAGCAATCGCGGAACCATTGAGATAATAGCCTGCGGAAAGAGCAATGGAATTGGACGCGCTGGCGGGTACATTCGTCGGGGCCTGGGAACTGCCCCAGGCAAGGATTTGGCCCGCAGCAAAAAGGCGAGGCGAGAGAACGACGAATGGAATCAACGTAAAAAGAACCGCGATCCTTCTCGTGTAACCAAAATCCGCGAGGCATCGGCGGTGAATCGAAACATTCATGATTTTCCCCTGACCGAGTTGAATGAACACCCAGCAACCAATGTAAACAGAATCTCTCAAAATGTGAAAATGAAAATCGCATCGCCGGAAGCCCGCCGTCGCCCTTCTCATAACACGTTGCTTGAGCAACGCGGATTTCCAATCAAGTGCTTTGTTGCAGGCCAAAGTCCTCAATCAACCCTTTTAACGCATTTAACTTTTTTAACCCGTTTAAGTCCCCTAAAATTGCACTGTGCCGAAGAAGCTTTTTTTGCTCGACGGAATGGCGCTCGTTTATCGCGCGCACTTCGCGCTCATTGCCAAGCCGATCTTCACGTCCAAAGGCGTGAACTCATCGGCGCTCTACGTTTTTACCAACACGCTGCTCGACATCCTCAATAACCAAAAACCGACGCACATCGCCGTCGCGTTCGACACCGACGCCCCCACCCAACGCCACAAGGATTTCGCAGATTACAAAATCCAGCGCGAAGCCATGCCCGAAGACCTCAGCGCCGCCATGCCTCACGTGCGTCGGATGATCGAAGGGTTCAACATTCCCGTGCTGGAATGCGACGGCTACGAAGCCGACGACATCATCGGCACCCTCGCGCGCAAAGCCGAGAAGCAGGGATTCGACACTTACATGGTCACGCCGGACAAAGACTTCGGCCAACTCGTCGACGAACACACGTTCATTTACAAACCCTCGCGCATGGGCGACGCCGTTGAAGTGCTCGGCGTCAAAGAAGTGCTCGAAAAATGGGGCATTCAAAAACCTGAGCAGGTCATCGACATCCTGGCGCTTTGGGGCGACACCTCCGACAACATCCCCGGCGTCCCCGGCATCGGTGAAAAGACCGCTTCCAAACTTATCACTCAGTACGGCACCGTCGAAAACCTCCTGGAGAAAACGAGCGAACTGAAAGGCAAACTCAAAGAGTCCCTCGAACTCCATCGCGACAACGCGCTCCTCTCAAAACGCCTCGCCACGATCAATTGCGAATCACCGTGCGATCTCGACTTGGAAAAGCTCAAGCTCCAGCCGATCAACGACGAAGCCGTGAAGCAACTTTGCGTCGAGTTCGAATTCAACTCGATCGGCAAACGCCTTTTCGGCGAAGGCTTCCGCGCGGGTAGGGTTGGCGCTCCGCCGCCGACCGCAAAACCCCAACAACGAGATGAGGAACTTGCGCCCCCTCCAACTCCGCCTGCCGAACTCAAAACAAAAGCCGACATTTCGCACAGTTACACGACCATCGCCACCGCATCGGAGCAACAGAAACTCGCCGGCCAACTCACAAACCAAAACTCAATTTGCTTCGCTGCCGATTTTTCCGGCGAGGATCTCAAGCAGGCCACTCTCCGCGCCCTCGTCTTTTCCCTCGCTCCTCACTCCGCAACTTACATCCCCATCATCGACGGAACCCTCGAGTTGTTCCGGCCGATTCTTGAAAACGCGAACATCGAAAAAGTCGGCCACGACCTCAAGTCCAGTTTCACCGTCCTGAAGTGGCACGGTGTCACGGCCCATGGGAAGCTCTTCGACACCGCGCTCGTCCACGCCCTCGTCGAGCCGGACATGCGACACGGTCTCGACTCCCTCTCGGAAACCTACCTCGGTTACACACTCGCGCAGCCGCCCGAAAAAGCCGAAGGCCAGCTCGAACTCGGCGCCTCTCTCGACCCGCACCTCGCGGACCGTGCCTGCGAACGCATCGATTTGTCGCTCCAACTTCGCCCCATTCTCGAACCGCTCCTCGAAAAGCGCGGCCAACTTCGCGTCTATCACGAAATCGAAGCGCCGCTCGTTTCCGTGCTCGTCGAGATCGAGCACGAAGGAATCAAAGTCGATTTCAACGCGCTCTCCGACTACGGCATCCAGATCGGCAAGCAGATCGTGGACATGGAGAAATCCATCTGCCGTCTCGCCGGGCGCGAATTCAACGTCAACTCGAACAAGCAACTCGGCGAAGTCCTCTTCGACATTCTCAAAATCTGCGAGAGCCCCAAAAAAACCAAAACAGGCCAATACGCAACCGACGAGCAAACGCTCGCGATGCTCGCGCCCGACCACGAAATCGTTCGCCTCCTTCTCGAGTACCGCACGCTCACGAAACTCAAATCGACGTACGTCGATACCTTGCCGCACGCGATCTGGCCGAAGACGGGTCGTATTCACACCACTTTTAACCAGATCGGCGCGTCCACGGGCCGACTCAACTCGCAAAACCCGAACGTGCAGAACATCCCGATTCGCACCGAGCAGGGGCGCGAGATTCGCCGCGCCTTCGTGCCGCGCGGCGAGGGCTACACCCTCCTCTCAGCCGACTACTCGCAAATTGAACTGCGCATCATCGCCGCTCTGAGCCGCGAGACCACGATGCTCGACGCCTTCGCGCGCGACATCGACATTCACACCGCGACGGCCGCGCGCGTTTACCGTGTGGGCCTCGACGACGTCACCTCCGAAATGCGCCGCAAAGCCAAGATGGTGAACTACGGCATTGCTTACGGCATCTCCGCCTTCGGCCTCGCGCAGCGCCTCACCATTCCGCGCAAGGAAGCCATGGCGATCATGGACGAATACTTCACCCAGTTTCCCGCCATCAAAAAATACATGACCGACACGATCGCCTTCGCACGCAAAAACGGTTACGTCGAGACCGTCACGGGCCGCCGTCGTTACATGCGCGACATCGCGTCGTCCAACGCGACGATCCGCAACGCCGCCGAGCGCAACGCCATCAACGCCCCGATCCAGGGCAGCGCCGCGGACATGATCAAATTCGCCATGGTGAACATTCAGCGCGAGCTCGACGCGCGCAAACTCCGCACCCGCATGCTCCTCACGGTCCACGACGAACTTGTCTTCGACCTCTACGAGGCTGAGCGGGCGGAGGTCCTGCCCTTGATCGAGGACAAAATGAAAAACGCGATCAAACTCGACGTCCCCATCACCGTCGAAACGGGCGCGGGCAAGAACTGGCTCGAAGCGCACTGACAATTCTCTGCTGTTTTTTCGCAAAAAATGTTCAGCGCGCGCGCCTGAATTCTGCTAAGGTTTTCGGAAGTTCATGCTTAGGTTTTGCACTCTTATAATTTTGACGGTGGTTGCGGCGACGGCGGACGATTTTCAAGGATCGACCCACATCACTCCTTTTGACGAGGACACGATCGCGTACAGCAAGACCGAAGCGGATGGGCCCATCCCGCGGTTGCAAAAACGCATTGAAAAGGGCGAATTGAAACTGCCGTTCGATCCCGAGCACGGCTTCCTTACCGCGCTGTTGCGCGAACTCAAAGTCGACACGAATTCGCAAATGCTCGTGTTCTCCAAAACATCTTTTCAACGCGACCGCATCTCGCCGACGAGGCCGCGCGCGCTTTATTTCAACGAGGACGTTTACATTGGCTACATCCACGGCGCGCCGTTGATGGAGATTACGTCGGTCGACCCGAAGCTCGGCGCCGTGTTCTACACCGTAGAACAACAGCGAGCTTCAGTTCCGAAGTTCACGCGGACGGACCAGTGCCTCGAATGCCACGCCTCGACGAAGAGCCTCGGTGTGCCCGGTCACCTCGTCCGCTCGTTCGCGTGCGACGACAAAGGCACGGTGGACCTCACGCGCGGCACGTCACTCGTGACGCACCGCACGCCGTTGCTCGAGCGCTGGGGCGGTTGGTACGTGACCGGCAGCGCGAGCGGCGAGCCGCATCGCGGCAACCTGGTCGGCTACGAGGCTTACGACCTGTTGGAAAAGACTGGCAAAGGTTCGGGCGATATTTCCGACCTGAGCGAGTTCTTCGAGGCAGAGGAGTATCCCGCCGCGTCGAGCGACATCGTCGCGTTGATGGTGCTGGAGCACCAGTCGCACATGCACAATTACATTACGCGTCTGAACTACGAAGCGCGCATGGCGCTTCAGCAGTTCGGCCATCTCAATTATTTGAAGAGCAAGGTCGACGCGTTCCTGCGCTACATGCTTTTTACGGACGAGATCACGCTCGCGAAACCCGTGAAGGGCAATACTCAGTTTTCAAAGAACTTCTCCGCGCGCGGTCCGAAGGACAAGCAGGGCCGATCCCTGCGCGACTTCGACCTGCAAACACGGCTCTTCAAACACCCGTGCAGTTACCTCATCTACTCGGAACCGTTTGACGCGCTTCCTTCGCAGTTGAAGGATGTCCTTTACAAGCGTCTTTGGGACATCCTCAACAGCAACGACTCAAACGCGGACTTCAAAAACATTTCCGCCGAGTCGCGAACTGCGATTCGCGAGATTCTCGCGCAGACCAAACCGAACCTGCCGAGTTACTGGAAATAAGCGCGGTCAGGGCAAGTTCGTATAACCCATTAAATAGCGGTCGCACTCGCGGGCGGCGCCGCGGCCTTCGTTGAAGGCCCAGACGACGAGGCTTTGGCCGCGGCGGCAATCGCCGGCGGCGAACACGCCCTTGAGGCTCGTGGAATATTGGCCGTAGTCGGCTTTGACGTTCGTGCGCGGGTCGCGCTCGATTCCGAGCTGGTCGAGCAAAGGTTGCTCCGGGCCGAGAAAACCCATGGCGAGAAGAACGAGTTGAGCGGGCCACGTTTTTTCCGTGCCCGGAACTTCCTTCGGAATGAATTGACCCTTCTCGTTTTTTTCCCACTTGATTTCGACGGAGACGAGTTCCTTTACGTGGCCGTTTTCGTCGCCCGTGAATTTTTTCACGGTGGTTAAATAAATGCGCGGGTCGGCTCCGAAGAGGGCGGCGGCTTCCTCCTGGCCGTAGTCGAGGCGATAAACTTTGGGCCACTCCGGCCATGGATTGTCGGCGGCGCGGTCCATGGGCGGCTTCGGCAGAATTTCAACCTGGAGGAGGCTCTTGCAACCGTGGCGCATTGAAGTGCCCACGCAATCCGTGCCGGTGTCGCCGCCGCCGATCACGACGACGTCTTTGCCATTGGCGGAGATGTAGTTGCCGTTTTTATGGCCGTCGAGAAGGGCCTTCGTGTTCGCGTGGAGAAACTCCATGGCGAAGTGAACACCCTTGAGGTTGCGGCCTTCGATGGGCAGATCGCGCGGCTTGGTTGCACCGGTGCAGAGCACGACCGCGTCGAACTCCTTGAGAAGTTTGTCCGCGGGATAATTCACGCCCACCTCGGTGTTGTTGACGAACTTGACGCCCTCTTTTTCAAGGAGGCCGAGACGGCGTTGCACGACGAGTTTTTTGTCGAGCTTGGGATTGGGGATGCCGTACATCAACAAACCACCCGGGCGGTCCGCGCGCTCAAACACTGTTACCGTGTGGCCGGCTTTGTTGAGTTGCGCGGCGGCGGAGAGTCCCGCGGGACCGGAACCGATGACGGCGACTTTTTTGCCGGTGCGCACCGCGGGCGCTTCGGGAGTGACCCAGCCTTCGTCCCAACCCTTGTCGATGATCGAGCACTCGATATTTTTGATCGTGACGGGAGGCGCGTTGATGCCGAGCACGCACGAGCCTTCGCACGGCGCCGGGCAAACACGGCCGGTGAACTCTGGAAAATTGTTCGTTTTGTGAAGGCGCTCGAGGGCTTCTTTCCAGAGACCGCGGTAGACGAGATCGTTCCACTCAGGGATGAGGTTGTTGATGGGGCAGCCCGAGGCCATGCCGCTGAGCAGCGTGCCGGTATGGCAAAATGGAATGCCGCAATCCATGCAACGCGCGCCCTGCTGGCGGAGCTTCTCCTCCTCCATGTGAAGATGGAACTCGTTCCAATCCTGAATGCGCTTGATCGCCGCCCGATCTACGGGCAGCTCGCGGAGATATTCAATAAAGCCGGTGGGTTTACCCATTTGGAGTTGTTGCTAATCTGAAGTCGGCCCCCAGTCTGAGATCAGCCCCCTCCTTACGTCGGGGGTTACAGGGGGTATAGGGTGTTGAAAGTTCATATTTATCCACCGCCGACGCGGGCGAGGTCTTTGGCGTTTTCTTCGAAGGCGGCCATGAGGGCTTCTTCGCCGGAGAGGCCGGAGGCGGTGACCCGGCTGATCGCCTGAAGCATGCGTTTGTAATCTTTAGGGAAGACTTTGACGAATTTGGGAACGTATTGTTCCCAGAGCGCGAGGATTTTGAAGGCGCGCTCGCTTTTGGTGTAATCGGCGTGGCGCTTGACCATGGCGCGCAGTTCCTCGATTTCCGAATCGTCTTCGAGTTTTTCGAGCGAGACGAGTTGCTTGTTGCAACGGGTGGGGAAGTCGCCGGTTTCATCGAGCACGTAAGCGATGCCACCGCTCATCCCCGCGGCGAAGTTGCGGCCGGTGGGGCCGAGGACAACGACCTTGCCGCCGGTCATGTATTCGCAACCGTGGTCGCCGACGGCCTCGACGACCGCGTTCACGCCACTGTTGCGAACACCGAAGCGCTCGCCGGCCATGCCGCGGATGTAGGCCTCGCCTGAGGTCGCGCCGTAGAGGGCGACGTTGCCGGTGATGATGTTTGCGTCGGGCTCAAAGGTGGAACCCGCGGGCGGGAAGAGAATGATCTTACCGCCGGAAAGGCCCTTGCCGAGGTAGTCGTTGGCATCGCCTTCAAGAGTGAAGGTGAGGCCTTTGGGCATGAACGCGCCGAAGCTTTGGCCGGCGCTGCCTTTGAAATGAATCTGAATGGTGTCCTCGGGCAGGCCGGCGGCGCCGTGAAGCCGTGTGACTTCGCTGCCGAGGATCGTGCCGACGACGCGGTTCACGTTTTTGATCGGGAGCTGCGCGATCACTTTCGCTTTGCGTTCGAGAGCGGGACGGCAGAGCGAGAGCAAGTGCGTGTTGTCGAGCGCCTGGTCGAGGCCGTGATCCTGAAGGATCTGCTGGTAACGTCCGACCTCGGGTCCGGCTTCGGGCTGATAAAGAATCTTGCTGAAGTCGAGGCCGCGGGCTTTCCAATGATCGACGGCCTTCCTGGGTTCGAGGCGATCGGTGCGGCCGATCATTTCGTTCATGGTGCGGAAGCCGAGTTGGGCCATGAGTTCACGCACCTCCTGGGCAATGAGGCGCATGAAGTTGACGGCGTGAGCGGGATCGCCAGTAAAATTCTTGCGCAGTTCGGGACGCTGCGTCGCCACACCAACGGGGCAGGTGTTGAGATGACAAACGCGCATCATGATGCAACCGAGCGCGACGAGCGGGGCAGTCGCGAAACCGAATTCCTCAGCGCCGAGGAGGGCGGCAACGACAACGTCACGCCCCGTTTTCAACTGGCCGTCGGTCTCGACGGCGATGCGGCTGCGAAGGTTGTTCAGGACGAGGGTCTGGTGCGTTTCGGCGAGGCCGAGTTCCCAGGGAATGCCTGCGTGCTTGATGCTGGTTTGCGGTGACGCGCCCGTGCCGCCGTCGTGACCGCTAATCAGCACCACGTCGGCGTGGGCCTTGGCGACACCGGCAGCGATCGTGCCGACGCCGACTTCGGCGACAAGCTTGACGCTAATGCGGGCGCGATGGTTGGAGTTCTTGAGATCGTGGATCAGCTCCGCGAGGTCTTCGATCGAGTAAATATCATGGTGAGGCGGAGGGGAAATGAGGCCAACGCCGGGAGTCGAGTTCCGCACCTTCGCAATCGGAGGATAAACCTTTAGGCCGGGAAGCTGGCCACCTTCGCCGGGCTTCGCGCCCTGGGCCATCTTGATCTGCAACTCTTTGGCGTTGACGAGATAGAGGCTGGTGACACCGAAGCGGCCCGAAGCGACTTGTTTGATGGCGCTGTTGCGCGAATCACCGTTGGCATCGAGTGTGTAACGCGCGGGATCTTCGCCGCCTTCGCCCGTGTTGCTCTTGCCGCCGATGCGATTCATAGCAATGGCAAGCGTTTCGTGCGCTTCCTTGCTGATGGAGCCGTAAGACATGGCGCCGGATTTGAAACGGGCGAGAATGCTTTCAATCGACTCAACTTCGTCGATCGGGATTGCGTTCGCCGGTTTGAAGTCGAGCAGGCCGCGGAGGGTGCACCATTGCTTTGTCTGGTCGTTCACCAAGGCGGAATACTCCTTGAAGACTTTATAATCGTTGGTGCGACAAGCGCGCTGAAGTTTGTGGACCGTCTGCGGGTTGAACAAATGGTACTCGCCACCCTGACGCCACTGGTACTGGCCGCCCGCGTCGAGGGCGTGGCCGTTGACGGGGCGTGGCGGGAAGGCTTCGCGGTGGCGAATTTCCACTTCCTTCGCGAGGACATCGAGGCCGACGCCTTCGACACGCGAGGCCGTCCACGTGAAATACTTGTCGACGACGGATTGGTTGAGGCCGATGGCTTCAAAGATTTGCGCGCCGCGATAACTCTGGATGGTGGAGATGCCCATCTTCGAGATGACTTTGACGACGCCTTTGACGGCGGCCTTGACGTAATTTTTGCAGGCGTCCTTGTGCTTGATGTCCTTGAGGAGGCCCTGATGGATCATGTCATCGAGGGTCTCGAAGGCGAGGTACGGATTGATCGCGCCGCAGCCGTAGCCGATGAGGAGCGAGAAGTGATGGACTTCGCGTGGCTCACCCGATTCAAGGACGAGGCCGACGCGCGTGCGCGTGCCCTCGCGGATAAGATGATGGTGCAGGCCGGCGACCGCGAGGAGCGCGGGAATGGCAGCATGGTCGGTGTTGATGCCGCGATCGGAAAGGATAAGAACATTAACGCCGTCTTTAATTGCTTTGCTCGCTTCGGCGAAAATCCCGTCGAGTGTTTTCTCCAGGCCGGCGGCGCCTTCACTCACCGGGTAGAGCATTGGCAGCGTGATCGACTTGAAACCGGGCTGATCGAGGTGTTTGAGCTTGGCGAATTCCTCATTGGTGAGGATTGGGGTTTTCAACTCGATGAGGTGGCAGCTTTCGGGCACGGGCTTGAGCAGGTTGCGCTCGCTGCCGATCGTGGTCTCGCTGGAGGTGATGAGTTCCTCGCGAATGCAATCGATGGGCGGGTTCGTGACCTGCGCGAAGAGTTGCTTGAAATAATTGTAGAGCGGCTGCGGACGATTCGACAGTACGGCGAGCGGCGTGTCGGTGCCCATGGAGCCGACGGCTTCGACGCCATCTTTGGCCATCGGCGCGAGAATGATGCGCAAATCTTCGAAAGTGTAGCCGAAGGCCTGTTGCCGGCGCACGACGGTTTGATGCGTTGGCTCGGTGTGATCGGGCGGTTCGGGCAGTTGCGCCAACTCGATCATGTGCTGGTCGAGCCAGGCGCGATAGGGCTGCTCGCGTGAAATCTTTCCTTTGATTTCCTCGTCGGCGACGATGCGGCCTTCTTCAGTATCGATGAGGAACATGCGGCCGGGCTGGAGGCGGCCTTTCTGGAGAACGCGATCGGGGGCAACGTCGAGCACACCGACTTCACTGGCCATGATGACCATGTCGTCTTTGGTGACGTAGTAACGGGAAGGACGCAGGCCGTTGCGATCGAGCACCGCACCGATCTTGCGGCCATCGGTGAACGCGATGGAGGCCGGGCCGTCCCACGGTTCCATGAGGCAACTGTGGTATTCGTAAAAGGCCTTCTTCTCGTCGCTCATGCTCTCGTGGTTGGTCCACGGCTCGGGGATCATCATCATGACGGCGTGCGGGAGTTGGCGACCGGCGAGGACGAGGAGTTCGAGGCAGTTGTCGAACATGGCCGAGTCGCTGCCATCAGTATTAATAATTGGGAGAATCTTTTTGATGTCGTCGCCAAAAAGTTCGGACTCGAACATGGCCTGGCGGGCGTGCATCCAGTTGATGTTGCCGCGCAAGGTGTTGATCTCGCCGTTGTGCGCCATGTAGCGATACGGGTGGGAGCGCGCCCAGCTTGGGAACGTGTTGGTGCTGAAGCGGGAATGCACGAGCGCGAGGGCCGTGTCCATTGCGGGATGGAGCAAGTCCGGATAATACTGGTCGACCTGCTCGGGCATGAGCATGCCCTTGTAGATCATTGTTTTGTAAGAGAGGCTCGAGATGTAGAACCGGTTGCCGCCCGGGACGTTCGCGTAGCGGATGGCGTTCTCGGCGCGCTTGCGGATAACGTAGAGCTTGCGCTCGAAGGCCATGTCGTCGGTGAGCTTCGCGTTGCGGCCGATGAAAATCTGGCGCATGAACGGCTCGGAGGCTTTGGCGGTCGCGCCGAGCGAGGAATTGTTGGTCGGCACGGAGCGCCAGCCCAGAACGGTCTGGCCTTCTTCGGCGACGATTTTCTCGAAGATCTTTTCGCAGTTCGCGCGCTGCCCCGCGTCGCCGGGCAAGTAAACCATGCCGACGCCGTATTCGCGTTCGCCGGGGAGGGAAATCTTTGCGTCCTTCGTGACCTCTTTCAGGAAGGTGTGTGGGGTTTGAAGGAGGATGCCCGCGCCGTCACCGGTATTGTTTTCGCAGCCGCAGGCGCCGCGGTGATTGAGATTAACGAGAATTTGGAGGGCCTGACGGACAATAGCGTGCGACTTGCGCCCCTTTACGTTCACCAGGAAACCGACGCCGCAAGCGTCATGTTCGAATTGAGGGTCGTAGAGGCCCTGTTTGGCTGGCGCAACGGTTCGCGCCAGCGTCTGGCTAGTCCCCGCCTGTCTGTCGATGCTCATCGTGTCGATTAGGGACGGCGATGTAATCACCTTCCGGCCCAAATTTGAATTAAAATTTTTGTATTTTTTATGCATTCAGACGCTGGACGCAATCATTGTTTTTTTGGAATTGGAATGGTTGAGGGTGGCGGCAGCTCGCGGCAGCGGGTAAATGGCGAAGTCGCTGGGGCGCCAGGGCGCAGGGAGAGGGATCAGGTTGTCCAGGGAGAAGAGGGCGGCGGCGCTTGCCGGATGGCCGAATGACGAATGACGAATGTCCAATGCCGAATGAATGTCGAATGACGAAGGGGCGCTGTCGCCTAGACCTACCTCGGACGCTAAATCCGGAATTCCGGTTTTTTCCGGTTTTGATTCCGATTCCGGGTCGGTGGCTGGCGGAGGTGGACAAGGTTGCTCTCGAACGTCAGAGGCGGCGTCCGCCGGGAGAGTCGTTGGATGTTCGGACGTGGATTGTGAGGTCAGCCCCCTCGTTACCTCGGGGGTTACAAGGTTCTGATTTCCGGAAATTTCCGGTTTTGGTTCCGATTCCGGTTGGGCGATTTGCTCTACGGAGTCATGGGCGCCGTCCGCCGATTGTGAGGTTAGCCCCCTCCTTACGTCGGGGGTTACAGATACAGAACGGCAGGAGCGTTCGATGGGGGCGAGGAGGAGGTTGCGACGGCGGAAGTATTCGCGGCGCCAGAGGGAGATGACGCGGACGAGGTCGCCGACGCTCATGCGAGCGATGGGCCGCCGGTCGAGTTCCTTTTCACAGGCGTGGATGCGCTGGCTGATGCGGATGAGGTCGGCTTCGGGGTTGAATTGGAGGGATTGCTCCGCGGACTCCCATTTGGCAGCGCGGGAGGCGTCGATCTCCAGAACGTAGCGACGGTTCCAATCGCCCAGGGTTGAAACAGGAACGTCAATGGCGCTGGAAATATAGGCCAGGCAGTTGCCTTTGGACCGGAGGTCGAGGAAGAGTTGGATTTTGTCTAAAGAGTGCATGGGGCAGTTGAGAGTTGAGGGTTGAGAGTCGCGAGATGGGAAATGACGAATGTCGAATGTCGAAATCCGAAGGAATGACCAATAACGAATGGGGACAATGGCGGCTTCGTCGCTTCATTATTTTGAACCAGACTTTTCGTTCTTTTCATGGCGCAATTATAACATGGGTTTTTGGCGATTTTGGGGGAGGGCGAGTTTGAATGTGACAGGAGAGGACAGGAGAGGACAGGAGAGGACAGGAGAGGACATTTTTTGTGAAAATTGAGCTTGACGGTTTTCCGGATTATCGCCGCAAGGAACGCAAAAA
>Ga0075418_10004492_pt1 | contig 15876 bp, 14 predicted proteins | sample SoiMetdeltSBSDD2_FD_81776 | JGI IMG/M metagenome (GOLD analysis project Ga0075418, IMG submission 81776) | Bulk soil microbial communities from a Populus tree surrounding site in Tennessee, USA - Soil MetaG P. deltoides SBSDD2 | ecosystem: Environmental > Terrestrial > Soil > Tree plantation...
ATGCTCTTGTCAAACAGATTGATCGTGAACTCGACACCGCCAAGCGCAAAGCCCTGGTGCGGCAGGCGGAAGACATCATGGAACAAGACCCCCCGCTGTTGCCCGTGGCCTGGGAACGGGTGATTGACGGCTGGCACAGCTACGTGAAAGGGCATAATCCGACGAATTATTTTGGCATCTATGACGTGGTGCGGTTTGATACAATGTGGTTGGACAAGTAACTGGAACGGCTCGATAAGCTATGCGACCCGGCGCGATAACAAGGGCCTTCACTGGTAACTGGTTGCAAGTTTTTCTGATCGCCGCAACCTATTGAAATTATGGAAGAAAATGGAGGCATAGGTCGCCAGCAAACGCATTGTACCCTGGACAGTTAGTAAGGCCTGACTCTGTACCACTGGCACCCTACCGCTAAAAATTGTCCATTGACTAGTAGAGGTCCCACACAGTATAGGGCTTCACGCTTCTGTCAAATGTTTCTGGAAAAACGCCGTGGTTTTGCCCCAGGCGTCGCAGGCGGCGCTGCGATGGTAATTCGCGCCCGTATCGTTGTGGAACGCGTGGTTGGTCCCTTCATAGATGGAGAAACCGAACGGCTTTTGCAGGTCCTCCAGACGGGTGATCACCGGGAGGACACTCCGGGTCAACGTGCGATCGAGCTCGGCGTAGAGCGCCAGAACCGGACAGACCAGCGTGTCGAGTCCGTCGACGGGGGGCACCGGAGCCCCGTAGAACACCACGGCGGCGGACAGCGCTTCGGTGGTGAGCGCCAGGTTCCAGCAGTTGCCACCGCCGGCGCAAAAGCCGACCGCCCCTAATTTGTCGCCCTGGACGCTGCCCAGGGTGTGCAGATAGTCCAGGGCACTGAGCAGGTCCGCGAGCCGGCCGTCCGCGGTGGTTTGCTGATACAGCCGGAGGGCCTCTTCCGGGTCGTCTGGCGTGCCACCGAAGCGCGAGAGCAAGTCGAGGCCGACGGCGACAAAGCCGGCCCGGGCCGCCCGGCGGGTGACGTCGCGGATATGATCGTTCAAGCCCCGGTTCTCATGGATCACGAGCAGCCCGGGCAGCGGCGGGGCGTGCCGTGGGCGCGCTTGATGCGCGAACAGCGGGCCCGCGGCGCCGGGAAACTGTACCTGGTGGAGCACTTCCAGGTCTGCGGCGTCCTCGGGCACGCGGACGTCTGCCGGGCAGGGGTCGCACTCGGGGTCTGCCGCCGGTGCCGGCAGGCCCACCGCTTCCAGGGCCATGGTGGCGGCGGCGAGGCTGCCGGTGACGAAAGCGACGCGCCGGAGCAATTCGCGCCGGTCGAAGGCCCCATCCACATAGAGGTGGGCCAGTTCTGCAATCTGCGAGCGATCGTGCTGCGGCATGGTGAGTACTCCTCCTCGTCCAACAGGCATGAGAGCCAAGGAAGGCTGGCGGCTTGACGCTGCCTTCCCACCTCGGGAAGAGAACCGCCGTTGATCCAGGCCTTGCCGGAGAGCGCCTGACATGCGGCGTCCCATCGCTTGTCCTCTTGCCTGTCCGGCAGTGGCGCCAGAGGTGCTGTGACGACCCACCTCGGCAGGAGCTGGCACGGCGAGGGTCTAATGGATGGCTTTCTACGCTGCTTTGCGCAGGGTGTCAAGCAGCCAGAGCCAACGGGGACCAGGCTGTTGTGGAAGCACACCGGTTACGGTCGCAAACCACCGTGGGTTTCGAGCCGCCGCAGGTGTAGTGATGTGCCAAATGGGGCTTTTGTGACCCCGATATGCCGGGGTCACGCTGTGTAGACTGACAACGCCCCCTGCTCCATCTCCTGCCGCACATTCGTCCACTGAGGGAGATTATCTCAAACCTCCGCTTCACCACCCGCCCATCCCTGAGCATATTCCCATTGGCTATAACTACTCATTATGGCCAAGGCCTTCTACTGTCTCACCAATAGGCGGTATCGGAAAGTCCCCAGGCGAAGTGTGGCTCATAGTGCGGGTTGTGGTTGCACACTGGTATTGTTATACCCCGCATATGCAGGGTGGTATGGAGCTTGCACTACTGGGGCCTCACACGAGCACTGAGACAAGGGAGAAGACCATGACAGAAGCGCAGAGCACCGAGCAGTTGCGGCTCTTACAACAGGAGATCGTCCTCGCAGGGGAGGCCGTCGAGACGCTCAAGCGCGAGCAGCGGGCCGCTATTGATGCACTCCGCCTCGAAGTAGAAATGCTGAAGCGCTGTTTAGTCCAGGTCCACCCTGAACTGGCCGCGCAATTTGAGGCTATACGGGCCACTCTGATACGCGAATTCGATCCGGAAGCCTTGTAAAGAGAGGGTACGACTGCTACTACTGCATTTTAGCCCACTGCATCGAAAGGTGTCTTCCTCTTTCCGATAAACAGGCGTTATCGGCAATTCCATCTGTCGATTACCTCTTATCGACATAGCCTTCCAGGCGTGACATACTCCGGCTTATCAAAAGTCGCGCAAGGGGCAGAGACGAATGGCATAGCTGTTCATAGGTAGGTACTTTTAATTCATTGATTTTATGTGGATTTTTATGATGATCCATCCGAAACTCCTCTTGGATGTGTGGCTTTGGATACCACAAAAGGAGTTCCCGATGGATCATGGACAACTTAGCATGGTCGCGGACAAGTTCCAATGGGTGTTTTCCGAATCGTTGCTTAACGCCTGCGGCACAGACGCCAAGTTTTGTCGGCGTATGCGGACCATCACGCCGTTTCGCTTGGGTCTGGCGCTGACGGCGACCTGTGCGAGCCAGCGCGTCGAAACCCTGGCTGATTTCCACCGCGGCTTCAACGCGTTGTTCCATACCACCATTACGTACAAAGCGTTCTACAACCAAATGGCGAAGCCGCACTGTGCCGCGTTCATCCGCACCATGACTGCTCGGCTTATCGGCGAAATGACGCTCAAAGTCCTGGGGTTCCACAAGGGACGAGCCTTTGCAGAATTTCGTCACATCATCATTCAGGATGGCAGCTCGTTTGCGATCCACGACGCCTTGCGCGAGGTGTTTCCAGGGCGTTTCAAGGTGGTAAAGCCGGCGGCGGTCGAACTCCATACCACTCTGGATCTGCTCTGCGATACCCCGACCACCGTGGTTTTGACACCGGACACGACCACCGAACAGGCGTTTTTGCCCGAGCCTGCTTCCTTGCAGGGCTGTGTGCTCCTCGCCGATCGCGGGTATCTCGATTTGCACTATCTGCAGCGCGTCGGACAACAAGGCGGCTGCTTTATTATCCGGGCCAAAGCTGGTATGAATCCGCAAGTCGTTGAGGCATTTCGTGAAGACGGTAAGCGGCTGCGCTCGCTGCGCAACAAGTCCCTGCAGGTGATACACGCCAAGCTCCCCAAGCGCCAGCGGGTGGAACTTGGCGTACTGTGGCAGGTGGACGGGCGCCCGCTACGGCTGCGCCTGATCGTTAGCTGGAATCGCCGGACGAAGAGCTTCTGCTACCTGCTGACGAATCTGTCACCCCAGCACTATCCGCTCGACACGATCTGCCGTGCCTATAAATGGCGCTGGCAAGTGGAACTGCTGTTCAAAGAATGGAAGTCCTATGCCAATCTGCATGCCTTTGACACCGCCAATCCCGTAATCGTCGAGGGGTTGATTTGGGTCGCGATTGCTGCGGCCGCACTCAAACGGTTTTTAGCCCACATGACCCAACTCCTCACCGCGGTGCCGATGTCGACACGCAAGGTGGCCATGTGTGCCGTGCACGTCTTAGGCGACGTGGTCGAAGCCTTGAAGTGTGGAGACGTGGTGGGGCTGTATACCGCCTTGGAGGCCGCTATCACGTATCTGTCGTGGCATGCCCAACGCGCGCATCCCGCACGAGATCGACGGACGGGCCGCTCGCAGTTGGGCCTCGCACCCTGCTTTGAAAATGATGACGTAATCGCGTTTGCGGAGGCAGCTTAAGTACTTACCTATGCATAGCTGTTAACTGCCATGACTATGCTCGGAACACTCCCGCAGCTCAAACAGTATCGCCCATTTATTCGACACTGGAGCACGAGGGGCTATGGCTGAGATTCAAGCACAAGAAAACTTATTCTAAAAATCTATGCGAGATTGTTATCGTGCCGTAAAGTTTTTGGACACTGTCTTCGCTCCATGTGTAAATCGGATAGACATGGCTTCTTTTGTTGACACGAGATCCTCTAAGCTCGACTTTATCCATTTTCCCAGAATGGAAAAGCCGTGTGCCATAAGTACTTGATTCTCTGAGGGTGGACTTTTTTGCATATCACTATTTTTGCCTGATCTCCAAAAATTCTTTCTACACGTAACGGCCCAAGTCGTTTAGTGACGTTGCTCGCTCATCAAATGGATAAAGTCGAGCTAAGGTATAGTATGTCACTCGTTCACACGAACTCCACCAACTCTAGCACATGACTGAGCCGACCCTGCCCGAGCCAAACCGTAGATACAGACACTGGCAGCGCACTTAGTATATTTCCAAGGTCTCTGTGCACTTTTTTATTTTGCAGACCGCCCAGGAGGCGATGCGTTATCACCATGCAAAGATGCGATGTGCCACAGTTTTGTGATTTTACAGCAAATTTGCAGGTATTTTGCAGGTAGGAAATCAGGCAACGGGTATCCGGTGTGCGGTATGCTTATCCCCATCTTTTAAGAGGGGAGCAGCCAGTCATGCTTGTCGCGCGACACATGGCACAATCGGCATTGTGAGAAACACCGAGTGCTCCCGATTTCGACTGGTGGCAATCGCATCAGGGCCTAGATTCGATCCAGCAAGCTTTCAGATTTACTGGGACACAAAGCAGGGGCGATATCCTGGATGTAATGGGGGAAGGCTGCACAGATGATGAGGCCTTTCTGGCCTTTCTGCGGGAGGTGCTCGTGCGCAGCTCCGGCCAGGCCAGATGCTCATCATAGAGAACCTGAAAGCTCATCAGGCGCTAGTGGAGCCGAAGGCCGGCGTCCGTCCCCTTTATTTGCTGTCGTATTCGCATAACTTCTTCCCAATTGAATAATGTTGGTCCAAGGTCAATGCACTCTTGCAGGCGAAGGCGGCGCGAACACTGGAGGGCTTGGATCTCGCCATCACTGAAGCGCTCGCGGCGATCACGAGCTAGGATGCTCACGGGTGGTTTGCCCATGCTGGGTATTGTGTTGCATTCAACTGAACACCCTTGTAGTCTGTCGTTCCAATTTGAAGTTCGTAGCGAGCATCGTAGTTTGATGACGGTGAGAGCTGTTCACATACTGTTTAATAGATCAAGATGATATATCTGGCCTCTTCCGTACCGTGCATACGCAAGGGGCTCCTCCTTAATATACTGTCTGCTTCGAACATGATAATGAAAGACATTGGGGTGAAAGGTAGAAATGATGCAACTCTGGGATCGCATTAAGAATTTGTGGACCGAAAAGTCCCCGACATGGACGTATCTCGAAATTCCAAGCGGTCGAGTGGATCATCCGTTACCTGGTAGTATCAATGGACCAGGAAAAGGGTACGTCAGACTGCGGCTCCGTGAAATGTATCTCAAACACAGCCGTGTGGGTTTTAGAAGGATGCACCCATTGCTACATTCCTCCGTAAGGATGCAATATGGTGGCAAGCAGGTTGAATTGCCAAAAGTTGCTGGCCCCGGCCAGCTCGAAGTGTTGCGCGTTGGAAATCTGGAAAACATGCTCCCGCTGAATTATAACCTTCTCCCAACGACACCTTACCGCGGCGAAGACGTTGAGTTCCTGGTTACCTTTTTTGCAGCTGAGTATGAAGATCATCTTGACCGTTTTCTTGACTTCCTTGGTAGTGTTAGCTCTGTTGCGAACACTGGCGAACTCGCCCTAGCCGTAAAGTTATCGTCGACACTCAAGGATGGGTTGGAAAAACTGCTCGGGCTAGACGCCTTGAACCTAAAGCTTGGGCTGCACGATGCACTTTCTGCTGATAGGGGAACTGCTAGACCTATCACACCTGGCTATTGGCTGCTTGCCGCTGAGGTCAAAGAACGAATCCCAGTCGAGCGACTCCACGTGGAAAATCATCGTCTGCGAATCGACAATAGAGGGCGTACTATCCAGCCTATAAACTTTGACTTTTTATTGATATCGGTCGAAACCATACCTGCACGCGACGATTGGGATCAGCTCCCGACAACCGAGAACGCTTATAAAGAATTGAAATCAATTGCAGTGGAGGGAAAACGTGAGGATCTAGATCAAGCATACCGATCACTGGCGATCAAGGTTCTCGAATCGGACGATCTGATAGAGGATGACCAACTTCGGATCCTTGCGGCAGCCCAAGACACCATTAAAAATATTACGATAATCCTTAATGCTGGGTTATCTCCCCGGTCAGTATTACGTCAAGGGACCGGCTCCCCATCTGAAGCTTTTCTCGATAGTAGCCTTGCAACGGACGTGAAAACAGTAGATACGACACAATTACGAAGCATGAATAAAGCCGGCTTGCTTCGTCCGCCAGGTGAAGGGTGAAGCAATGACATACGAACAACTCTTGAAACAGCTAAACATTTGTTATAAATCCGGGGGCCTTGAAGCCGTCCGTCGCTGGATTGCATCGAACTTATCACTCACCGACCTGGGGTTTCTCGCTTACCTTGAGGAAAAAAACGTATCCAGTGAACTATTAGACGCTTGGATGGCAGGATTGAATGATGGTGAGGTGCGCCTACGCAAACTTGCTACGACAGGTCCGCTCGCTGTTGATCCAGCCGATGCGAGAGTGGTTCGCCGTTTCCTCGTCGATCTGATGGCTGTCGCACCCAATGCTGATACGGCACTCGGTTTACTTGAGCAGTATGCCGCATGGGGTGACGTTGAATTAATCAACGTGGCTAGAGAGATGATTTCTACTGCTCATGAGAACGGCATGAAAGGCCGCGCCGAATTCCTTGAACGATGGACCGAGGCTATGGAAAGGTATTTTGAATATCGGGCCACTATTCCTACAAAGCTGAATGCGCTTGCCCGATCTGAGGCTCCTGCGGATGAGGCAAAGCAGTGGAGTGAAGTAGACATACTTGAGGCGCAGGAATATTTACTCGCATCATCTTCCTATGATTCCCCTGCGGACCCCCTGCTTACAAAGCGATTGACTGAACTGGCACGTCGCATTGCTGACAGAACAACTGTAGCAAAGTGTCTGTTTGTCTTGGGAGTTGCCTACCTGCACCGCCACGATTCGCTGGCTGCCATCAAAGCGTTTGAGGCATGCCTCGAAGCGTATCCGGCTCCTGAGGCGGAGAACCTGCATCAGATCTGGGGGAACCTGGCGACTGCGCATCAGGAAGCAGGGCACCCAAAGGTGGCAAAAGCCATTTTGCAACGACTCATCGATGTAAAGGGTAATCATCCAGCGACTCGGCAGGCCAGGTTCAACGCCCTTATTAATCTGGCGACCGTTGAGCGAGAAGCTGGCCATTTTGACCGTAGCGAGTCCCTCCTCGAGCACGTTCTCGAAGAGCAATGGCTGGGCTCTGATGTGCGGGCTGACACCCATCTGAGGCTGGCAAATTTGCACCTATTGAGAGGGCGGCTTAGTTGGTGCCTAAAGCATCTCTCTGAAGCGCGCCAATGGTCGACTGATCGTTTCTCCCTTCAGGTGGACGCGGTGCTTGGGAGCTGTCTTGAGAGGCTCGGGCTTGACGACGAGGCAAGTGAGATCCTCCGCCGTGTACGAGAAACATTTGCAGCGTCGGATGACCCGTTCTCCGCTGCGCGGATCGACGACAATCTCGCTCGGATGGCCTTGCTAAACGACCAGCTGGACGAGGCAGAACGTTTGGCCCGCTCGTGCCTTACTGTCCATCAGAATCTTGGCGACCACGATGGCGCAACGACAGCCCACATCATTCTTGGTACAGTGGCCGCTCGACGAAGAGACCATGTTGCTGCAGGGGAACACTTTGCCACCGCTGGACTGTTAGCAGAAGCTCTAAATGATGGTCTTGCTTCACTTACCGCAGTGCAGGAACTGATTTCCGCGTTGCGAGAAAGCCGGGATCCAGGATTGATTGATTGGACACGGCGAGCAGTCGATACTTTGCGCAATATACGCTCTGGGCTTATAGACCCTGAGACGCGTGCGGGATTCTTCCACACTGCTCAGTTCCTGCTGAATCGCCATGCGGAGCTGTGCATCGCTGCTGGTAGCGATCATCGCCATGAGGCAGCTATGACTATCGACGAGGCGAACTCTTGGATGCATCTCGACGAGCTTCGTACAAGTCGCGCGGAATTGACTAATATCGACATACGTAGCGTCACGGACGATACCTTGGATCCTGCTACTGGGATTCTGATCCTGGGAGGTTATGGAACGCATCAATACGCCTTCTTGCTGGAAGGAGAAGAATATTCAAGACCGTTCCAGCTTCCCTCCACACAACTCCTAGAAAGGATGCAGTCACTGTTCAATCTCCTTGAGGGATTTGGGAAGATTGGCAATGATAGGTTGGCCCAAGCAAAACTGATTCTTACCTCCTCGGACGCCTTTGCGCAACTGCATGCAGCCGTGGTCCAGACGGAGATCTGGCAGGAATTGGCACAGAGAAACTTTAAGCGTCTGGTCATCACAGGTGCTCCACAGTGGTTAGGTCTCCCATGGCATGCACTGTCATTGACCGCGGATGGACCGCCGCTGATCGAACACTATTCTGAGGGCATTTCCTACGCTCCCTCTCTAGGCGTTTTTCGTCTATGCCAACACGAGATGGCTAAGTTTTTTCCACACTTGCAGCAGTTTTCATGGAGGGTCTTTGCCGATCCAGAACGAGGCAACAAGGCGCGCGAGCTTCCGGGCAGTGCCCGAGAGATGAAGGCATTTGATGTAGAGGGTAATTCTCTGGTTGGTTCTGACGTTACTTTCAAAGCTGTCATCGGCAGCCTACACAACGAACCGCTCTTTGCATTCATCGGCCACGGTGTCCTAGACGAAGGTGATGCGATGGATACTGGGCTCGTGCTCGCGCCCTCTAAAGACGGTAGTAGTATACGGATCACTGCACGTGATGTACTCGAACTTCATGATTCAGTTAAACTCCAAACACGGGTGGCATACTTGAGTGCATGCCATGCAGGTTTTAGTTCCATAGCTCCCAGTCGTCCCATGTCAGGCTTTGCCCGCTCGCTTTTGTCTGCAGGCTGTCTTGCAGTGATTGCTCCCTCCTGGCCTGTCGACGATGAGATTGCTCCTCTTTTCACAGAGGCGTTTGCTAATGCCTTGACAAAGGGTAACCGACTGGGGAAAGCCGTAAGCGCTGGTGTAGCTGCAATTCGCGCGGAACGTCCCCAGCCTTTTCATTGGGCAGGTTATCGTCTATTCGGGAGCTTGTAAGATGAGAGTCGCGAATTCAAATGTGGAAGATCTTAAGCGAGAGCTTCATAAGCAAATCGGATACGCCTTCCAGCTCTTGGAAGAAAAGCGATCTGCAGAGGCTCGCTTGGTTGCCGAACAGGTCCTGGAGAATCAACACCGCGTGCAGCTTGCTCCGAACGAATGGGGGCTCTCCTTCTCTGAGCCCGAAGGATTCCTTTATGTTGTTTACCTTCTCAAAGAGGGTCGCCTTTCGGTGCCAGAGGGGTATGAAATGATGGTATGGAATCCTGTTCCTGTTCACTTGGCCCACTTGGTGTTGGGAAGTCTCGCTGTTGAAAATGAACAGCCAGTGAGTGCAGAACGCGAACTTTTGCAATCTCTCAGGGGGAATCCCGTCTACACGCCCACACATCTTCAGCTTTCATATGTATATCAAAAACTGCTTGAAAAGCCAGCACGAGCTTTGAAGCATGCCAAACTAGGATACCAGCACACGCACGAACGCGGTCAGAGGGTGCATGCCCTACGAGCTGCGGGATCGGCATGTATCGATCTCAATCAGTTCGACTTGGCAAGGTGCTTTTACCTTGAGTCACTAGAACACGGGCCTAATTCCCTTGCTGAGTCGCAACTCAACTACATCCGGGCTCAAAGCCTCACCGGTCGTGAAATTCGAGTCCCGGATGGACCTGGACGCAAAGATGCACTCGAACTTTTGGGCTTTGCACCCTCGGTTAACCAGATTCATGTTACCGCTCGCATTGCATACTGTAAGCTCCTCGTCGAACATGCTGAGATAGGTCGCGCAATTGAACTCCTTGAGGAGGCTGTTGACTGGGTCGAGGAGCCGACTCCCCTCAGTGATTTGCTCGATCACTTGCGCTCTGTCGACCAAGTCTCCGATGAGTAAAGCCAAGCTTTCGATAAACCTACTGTATCCTCTTTTATCTCTGTTGGCCTGCCTCACGTAACCTCCTGTTGTATCAATCGCTCCAACGAACACCCCATATCGGGGTTTTTCGCCCAACCCCCATTCTCGACACCTTCCAATTTCCGATAACCGGGCATTATCGGAAACGCCCCTGGCGCAGACGTGTTCCCATTGGCTATAACTCCTCATTATAGCTAGTGAGCCTCCGGGGGAGTAGGCTATTGCGGGTGTTGCCCCCTTGGCTTATAATGGAAAAATAGTTGTTTATAGCCAATACATTTCTCTCAGACTTTGGGGATTTGCTAAGGAGAGAGGGAAGCGTATCATAGACCTATGTTACCAATGACAACCACACAAAGCCTCCATCTGTTTCTCAGAGCCCTTCAGGGGCAAAACTATTCCCCCAAGACGTTACGGGCGTATGGAGATGATCTCTCGCAGTTTCTGGCCTGGGTAGAGCAGAACCGGGTCGATTGGGATAGCCCCACCCGTTTTGCTCGCGGGGATATTGAAGGCTTCATGCAGTATTTGGCCGCGAAGCGTTTGACCGGGGTGACGCGGGTTCGCAAGCTCGCGGCAATCCGGAAGTTCTTTGCGTTTCTTGAGGAAAATAGCATTCTTGCTGCCAATCCTGCGCATACGGTCAAGGGCGCTCGGCGCGAGGAGAAAGAGCCCACTATCCTTTACAAAGAGCAGTACAAGGCGCTCCTTTTCGAAGCCTCAGACAACATCAGGGATTACGCAATCATCCAGACGTTCTTGCAAACCGGCATCCGCTTAAGTGAACTCGTGAGCCTGCGGGTTGAGGAGGTTGACTTGGAGCACCGCAACCTCACCGTCCGGCAGGGCAAGGGCAAGAAGGACCGGCAGATTCCCCTGGTGGATGATGTCCTCAAAGCCCTTCGCAACTATCTGCGCTACCGCAACACCCAGCTTATATTAGATGACGACACTTTCTTCCTCGCGAAAAACGGCACATCTCTGAATGTCTCAACGGTCAAGTATCTGGTTGCTAAGTACGTCAAGAAGGCGGGGATTCGAAAGCGAGTGAGTGTCCATACACTCCGGCACACCTTTGGGGCACACAAAGCAGATAAACATATGAGTCTGGCGACGTTACAGGAACTCATGGGGCACAAGAAGAAGGAGACGACACTGAAGTATATCCACCTCGCCAAGACTAACTTGCGCGCTGAGATGGTGCAGACGGCGCTCTAGGATCGCCCAAAGTATCGCATATATCCATGTGTGGGACACATGTGCGCGTGCATGCTCGCCTTGAGGTTCTTTCTGAGACTGGTTGGGAAACACGTCAGAAGGGGGGCTGAAAATATCTGTGACCTCTCCCCGTACCCTATGGAGGATATTGTATGATACCTCTTCTTTGTCAATAGCTTTTAAATTCGACGGAACTTTGTCCTCCGCGGTGAACGCTTCCCCTGTTTCATCTGTGCTGTAAGCAGTCGTATATTCTTCTTCTCTGCCTTCATGGATGGAAACTGGCGCACAGGCGGTGGCAACTGTTCACTGACAGAACCTTCAAGCAAAAAGGGAACAACTTTCTTCTCTGGAGCGTCGAGAGCTGCCTGGACAACCATGCCCATCTCAAAATTACAGATCCCTGATTTCAGGTAATTTGGACTTACCAGTAGTACGACGGCATCGCAGGCGTTGATTGCATCTGAAATCGCTTGACTCCAATCCTCACCAGGCCTTATAGAAGTGTCATCCCAAACGCTAAGGCCACGCTCTCCGAGGGCATCTTTAAGCCACATGCGTAATTCTGCAATTTTCCCTCTATCCTCATGAGCGTATGATAGGAACACCGTGTGTGTCGTCTCAGACATATGCTATCCACCGTTCTTAACACGTTGCGCTAGCTGGGAGAAGTAAGTGTCAATCCTGTTCAACTCAACTAGGTCGATCTTCTTGAGCAGAGAAGGGATTCTCTCGTCAGTGGATATATCTTTAGCACTGATCCCGTGAAGAACACCGACAATCCTCTTTTTCTGCCAAAACAATCCCATTTCTAGCCAGATATAGGGTCGCTGGGTAGACCAAGGAGTAAGCAATACCAGTAACTCGGTGCTCTCGTCCGCAGCCTTTACAATTTCGGCATCAAAATCGTCGCCGTGTTGGACATCGGTCTCATCCAAAAAAGTCGAGGCTCCGCAACGAGCAATATGCGCACGGATCTGGTCAGCAATCCAAAGATCCTGCGAGGAATGTGAAATGAAAACCTTTAGCATATTAAGCGCCAGTAAATTGGTGCCTTATGGTCAGTAGCAGCGATCAAAAATGTGAAGTCCAAGCGACTCTCATGGGAGTTGTGACTCTTTGACTCTCCACAAGCGTTGTCGTTGCGCGCCCGAATTTCGCGTCAGCGACTATGTATGTTTGAAGCCGAACGATTGACTCACATGTCATTCCGCCTGATACGGCCAATATTGACAGGGTTTTCAGGCAGTATGGCCCGCTACTCATTCTCAGCGCTCGCAGGGCGCTATGATAAAGGAGATACTATATATCCTAGACGCGAAGCACAGTCAACAACCCAAACCCTGCAATACAGTCCGAATGTGGTGTGAGAGAAGGGCGTTGTCTCAAAAAACGGAGGGATACTGTTGGCGAACTCCAATCAATGGTATTTCAACAAGTTAGTTAAAATACCTTGTCATAAAACGCCTTATCGGTGCCCCTACCGCTTGAATTTAAGCTCTTAGTCAAGCCGTTCTTGCGCAGGGCCAATTATTAAGATGTTGAAAGATAAAGACTTAGAATTCGCCAACAGTATCCGACCCTTTTGAGAGACGACTGTATACAAAGAGATTACCCATCCGAAAAGCAGTGTTTTCAAAAGTTTATGATATAATTCGTGCACTATGACGCAACCGGAACAGGGAAATCCACAGGTGGGCGAACTTCGCTTTATTGAAGGCATGCCTATCCAAGACTACACACGGCTTCTTGATAAGTTGATTGCTTCTGCAACCACAATGGAGGAATTTGGGGGGGGTTGGCCTCCGTGATAATACTTCCATTTCGCTCCCCTCTAATAATCCTCAAGAGACATTTGATCAGATCGTTGCAGATTTGGAAAATCCGGAAATTTTCCCAGGTTATGAACCAGCCGGAAGCGATTACCCTACAACTGACGGTTTTGAAAACCCCCGGCGAATTTTCTTTAAGAATGGCCAATTCGTACAGCTCCGATCCTTTAAAGAATCAGTGTATGATCCGGGCCAGGTCCTATTTACCACCAGCCATCACAATCCACCTGCTGGTTTTACAAAAGCTGATTTGATAGGAAAGAATAATGAAGAGCGAAGCAGGGAATATATACTTGTGCAACAAAAAGAGCATGCTACAGTAGTAAACAATTTTCTGCGTTATTGCGAGAAGAAGGATATACGAGGTAATTTACAGTTAAATTTTCCAGAAACTTTAAAAAGTTCCGAACTTCCATTCTAGCCCCACTTGTCTCAGGCTCTCTCTGTTTGTTAAAGAAAGCCCATTAAATCGGATATTTTCAACACAAACTGGCGAAGAAAAACGGGGATATCTCTATACAAGAATTGGCTGTGAAAAACGGGCGTTTAATATATACAATAGCAGATGGTGCAGGAGGTGAGTGGAGGAAAGTTCGGGCGCGAAGCGGAAGGAGCAGAGGAGATCATGCTCGCCGCGTATGGCTTTGTACCGGGGAATGGCAACTACCCCAATTAGCCGCTCCGATGCACGTCAGAATTCACCAAATTCTTTCCGGTGGCGCAGGTCTTTGAGATAGTACTCTCCGAAACCAAGACGTGGTGTTACTTTTCTCGCTTCTTCAAGCATAGTGAGCGCTTCCTGGTGCCGATCAAGCCCGTAAAGGAGAGCGCCTTTGTACAGTAATGCCATGAATGTGACATTCATGGGCGATGTCGGCGTACTGCCGAGTCTGATAGCCAGGTCATACGCCTCAAGCGCTTCCTGGTGCCGATAGCATGTGTCAAGAACTCTTCCTTTCATGAGATAGATTTCGCCGTTATTTCTGTCGAGTTTGAGCGCCTGATTGCATAGCCTTAGCGCTTCGCGTAAATCACGAAAATAGCCTTCCATCTTCCGTTCCGCGTCTTTCAGCAACTGAACAATCTTTGCATCCCGCTCTTCCGGCGGGAAGGGAGCAAGGTCATACACCTCGGTTCGATCATCTGGCGGCCTTTGGGAGGAACGCGGCAATTTTACCTCTGTCTTTCCTACGTGAGCATTCGAGCGTGCTGGCAAGACTTTGCCAGTAGTGGTATGGACGGTTACTGCCCTGGTGGAAACATCTGGTGTTTGCCGAGGTGTCGTGTCATCGGTCTCCGCGGGAATATCGCTAAAAGTTGCCGCGCCGCATGTGAAGCAGAAGTTAGCCTCCTTCGGGAGTTGCTGACCGCAGTTATAACAGAACATGGGGTATCCCCTTTCCCCTGGTCAGTTGCCATGTCACAAGGAAAGTTCGGGCGCGAAGCGGAAGCAGGATACGCATGCTCATCGCGGAAGGCTTTTGGCCTGTCGCGCCCGTGAGGGGAAGAAGCGAGGGGGAGAGGCTGTTATTGCTGCTCCCTGTCGCTTGTCCCGTAGAGACCTTTGGCGTAATCCTCATTGTCAGGATTGCCAGCGTGGTGTTTTGGGACTGGTTTTATTGTTTTAATGGAGCGTATGTATATATATATTCACTCCTGACCAAGAACCGCCAACACCGCAGCGCCAAAGGGTACACATCGGATAGCTTGATTTGACAATAAATGTCATAGGATGCTATGATCCGTATTGGTACCTAACCTGCTTTCCCCTGCCAGCCAAAGGCTGACAAGGGATGGGTAGATCAACTACCTGTCGCGTCTGAAGAACAGGATGTGCGCATAGCACACCCAGGCTTGGAGGTCATAGCTCCAGCACTGTTCCTCAGTCGGGTAAAAGGTGCCGCAGAAGCCACAGGGGCTGTACGCGACGCCTTCGATCATACGCATCGGTCTCACCGTCCTTTCCAGGGATAGCTTCCCTGCTTCCGTCCACAAGCGCGAACTTGTGAACGGTTGGTAGACAAGCTACGCTCACCGCTTACTGTTGGCCCAGCAGCTGGTTTTTAAACCCATTTTTCCAGCCGCCAGTTTTCTGCTGCGGTTTCTTATACTCCGTCCTGGTGACGGTCTCAGAGTCCAGATACTTGTCCGGATCAGCGGCAACCTGTTTGATTGCGTCCGCCTCCGTGGCAGTATCTTCGACCTTGACCACCCAGGATTTTGTGATCTTGAAGTACTTCACGCGTACCACCTCCTCTCTCAGGGGGAATTCCCCTGCTCCCGGCTGGAACGTCTGAGGTTCCAACCAGTTGGCAGAAGAACTACTCCTCTTGCAGTACATCGGGAAGTGCTCCCTTCTCACCGATGCGGATCCCGCATTTGCCAAGGAGCGTCTCAAACGTCCAGCCGCAGAGATACAGCAGCACGTTATCCACCACGGCCCGCTCCTTTGCAGTGCAGTCCAGGTAGTACTCCAGCAACTTTTCCGACTCATTACACCCGTCAGACTCGATCTCGGCAAAAATAGTCGGGATAATGTTGCTGATCTTATCTTTCATGTTTC
>Ga0075418_10004493_pt1 | contig 15876 bp, 14 predicted proteins | sample SoiMetdeltSBSDD2_FD_81776 | JGI IMG/M metagenome (GOLD analysis project Ga0075418, IMG submission 81776) | Bulk soil microbial communities from a Populus tree surrounding site in Tennessee, USA - Soil MetaG P. deltoides SBSDD2 | ecosystem: Environmental > Terrestrial > Soil > Tree plantation...
GGCCGCTTCGACATACGGATCCGCCGCGAGCACGCGCGCGCCCCACGGCCGCAGCAAGTCGGCGACGCGCCCGCCGGCGCGCCCAAGACCGACGATGCCGATCGTGATGCCGGGATAACCGTCGGCGCGCTTGCCGACGTAAGTTCCGTAGATCGGCGGCTCGCGCCACCCGCCCGCCCTGACGTGCCGGTCGCGCTCGCGCACGCGCTTCAGCACGGCGAGCATCAGCGCCAGCGCGCCTTCGGCGACGCCGCCCCAATTCGCCTCGGTCGGGCAGTGAGTCACGAGGACGCCGAGCGCGCTCGCAGCGTCGACGTCGACGTCGTCGACGCCGATCGTGTACTTCGAGACGAGCCGCAACTGCGGCGACAGCGAGAGGAACTCGCGGTCCATTTGCCCGCGAAACGTCGCCCCGAGCAGCACGTCGGCACCCGCGGCGAGCGGCGTGAGCGCAGCACGATCGGCGCCGGCGGGCGCGACGACGACGTCGCAGCCGGCCGCCTCGAGCATGCGGTGCGACGCACCGCTCTCGTCGACCGGCCGGTAGATCAAGACACGCGGCCGGTTCAAGGGGCTCAAGCCCGCGCCAGTGCGCTTTCCGGCCGATCAGAGCTCGCTCTTCACCGCGTTGTAGAAAGCGGTGATGAAGCGATCGGTCGCTGCCTTGTCCGGCGGCGGTGCAGTCGTGATGAACTTCGGCGCGAGGTCCGCGGTCGGGTTCGCCGCAATGACCTGCTCGAGCGTCATCCCTTTCTTGATCAGATCGGTGAACCGGCGCTGCGCTTCGATCGTGTTATCGCGAAACCGCGCGACGTCGTCTCGGGTCGAAACGACGCCGTGACCCGGAAGGATCTTCGTGTTGGGCCCCGCCATGTCGACGATCTTCTGCAGCGCAGCGATCGTACCTTTAACGGTGCCGCCGTTGCCGCCGTCCACACCCGGGTAGCCCGTCGTGCGGAACACGTCGCCGGCATGAATCACGTCGGCCTTCGCGAAGTGAATGTAGCTGTCGCCATCCGTATGCGCCGGCGGCAGCTTACCGATCGTGATCGTCTCGCCATTCAGATGCAGCGACATCGTGTCGCCGTACGTGACGACAGGCAGCGCAACGGCCGGCGCCGGGTTGCCCGTCGCGGGCTTCGCCAGGCGAGCTCGCACGTTGTCGTGCGCGATGATGTCTAGCCCAAGCTTGCCGAAGTTTTCGTTACCGCCCGTGTGATCGCCGTGCACGTGCGTGTTGATGAGCATGCGGATCGGCTTGTTCGACAGCGCCTTGATGGCGGCCTGCAGCTTCTCGGACAGCGGCGCGAACTGGTCGTCAATCATCAGCACGCCGTCGTCGCCGATTAGCACGCCGACGTTGCCGCCGGCGTTCCCGCCTACGCCGTCGAGGTAGTACAGATTGTCGGTGAGCTTGTTCGTCTTGATCGTGATCGCCGAGAAATCCTGCTGTTGCCCGAATGCCGAGCCGACGGCGAACAGCGCGACTGGTAGCGAGCAAAGCGCGAGCTTCGATTGCAGTTGCAGCATGATTTTCCCCTGAATGGTTCTTCTGCCGCTTAGGAACCGCGGCTTTGCGGCCGATCATAGCACCGGCTTTCTACCGCGTGGCAGCGGAAGCGCGCTCGGCGTTTTCGCCGCATGCGATACTCCAGCCGATGATCGACCGCAGCGCCCTTTGTGACGAGCTCACCGCCACCTGGCATCGCGAGATTCCGATCGTGGCGGCCATGGGCGCGACGGTGGAAAGCTACGACGGGCGCTCCCTCGCGGTGCGCACACCGATGGAGCCGAACCGCAACGTGCACGGCACGACGTTCGCCGGAAGCCTGTACTCGGTCTGCGTGCTGACGGGATGGGGAGCCGTCTGGCTCGCGCTGCGGGAACACGGGCTCGACGGAACGATCTACGCGGCGGAGAGCGCGGTCCAGTATCGCAAAGCCGTCGCGGGCGACTTCGTCTGCCGCTGCACGACCGACGCCGAGGCGTTGGACGCCGGGCTCGTGCAGCTCAAAGAGTCAGGACGCGCCAGCTTCGATCTCGCTTGCACGATCGACCACGGCGGCAAGCGCGCCGTGGCTTTCACGGGCCGGTACGTCGTGCACGCCAAGCGCCCTTAGTTCGCGACTTCAATGAGCTCGAGCGCGCCGTCGTAGATCATCCTGATCGCGACGTAGAAGATGATCGCGAGCCCGACGTACGCGATCCAATGGAAGCGCGCGAGCAGCCGTGCGATGACGCCTGCCGCAAGCCCCATGAACGCGACCGACAACACGAGGCCGAAGATGAGAACGTTCTGGTGCTCACGCGCGACGCCGGCCACGGCGAGCACGTTGTCGAGCGACATCGAGACGTCGGCCACGATGATCTGCGTCACGGCCTGACGCATCGTCTTTGTCGGCGCGCCAGCCGCTGGCGCGCCGTCGTCCGTAACCTCACGCGGGCCGCCGTCGCCCGAGCCGGCGACGAGGTGGCCGGCGCGCAGCTCGCGCCATAGCTTCCAGCAGACCCACAGCAACAGCAATCCGCCCGCGAGCAGCAGGCCAATGATCTGCAGCAGCTGCACCGTCACGGAAGCGAACACGATGCGAAGCAGTGTCGCGGCCGCGATGCCCAACATCATGACGCGCCAGCGCTGGTGCACCGGCAATCCGGCGACCGCTATGCCCACGACGATCGCGTTGTCTCCGGCCAAGACGAGGTCGACGAGGATGACGTTGACGAGCGCCTCTAACGCGCCGATCGAAAAATCCATATTGCAGTCGTTAGTCCGTAGAGAATCCCGTCAGTGTGCCCGGAACGCTGCGCCAGTGCGCGGCTTCGGCGAGCTCGAGCGTGCCGTCGTAGATCATTTGCAACGAGACATAGAAGATGATCGCGAGCCCGACGTAAGCAAGCCAATGGAACCGCCCGAGCAGGCGCGCAATGACTGCGGCGGCGAGCCCCATGAAAAAGACGGAGAGGGTGAGCCCGAACACGAGCACCCACCAATCCTGGCGCGCGACGCCGGCAACCGCGAGGACGTTGTCGAGCGACATCGAGACGTCCGCCACGACGACTTGCATCATGGCCTGTTGCATCGTTTTCTGCGGTGCGGCCGTGGTTTGCGCGTCCGGGTCGTTCACCGGTACCTCGTGCGCCTCCTGCTGCGGCTCGATGAGCCGGCCGGTGCGCAGCTCGCGCCACAACTTCCAGCAGATCCACAGCAGTAGCAAGCCGCCGGCCAGCGTCAGTCCGACGATGTCGAGCAGCCGCGCAGTGAACACGGCGAATACGATGCGCAGCACCGTGGCGCCCGCGATCCCGATCGCCATCACGCGCAGACGGTTCTTCGCCGGCAGGCCCGCAACGGCGATCCCCACGACAATCGCGTTGTCGGCGGATAGCACGAGGTTCACGAAGACGACCTCGACGAGCTCCACCATCTCGGTGGCTGAAGGAACGTGCATGCGGGGCAGGTTTGGCTGCAAGAACGGGGCCGCCAGTGTGCCCGGAAGGCCGCACCAATTCACGCCTGTAGCGCAGCCGCCACGCCGGCCAAACCGGACCGGCGCCGTTGCCGCCCAAGGTCCCGCTGGGTCATGATACCCGGCCAATCAGGCCTCATAATTCGAATAACCCCACGAGATCTTCCATGCAGCTAACCCGCCGTCCGTACAGCCTTGTTTGTTGCGCGGCCCCGACCCTGGTGCTCGGCACCGCGGCGTTCGCCCAAGAGCCGGCGGCGACTCAAACGCCGCTCGAGGAAATCGTCGTCACTGCGACCTTGCTCGAGCGCACGCTCGACAAAACTCCAGCCGCGGTCAGCGTGGTGACCGAGGCCGACATTCAAGACGCGCGTCAACAGCTCGGCCTCGACGAGTCGTTGACTCGCGTGCCCGGACTGTTCATGCAGAACCGTTACAACTTCGCGCAAGACTTGCGCCTCTCGATCCGCGGGTTCGGCGCCCGTGGTCAGTTCGGCATTCGCGGCGTCAAGGTGCTCGTCGACGGCATCCCGGAGACGCTGCCCGACGGCTTGGGCTCGGTCGATAGTATCGACCTCGGCGCGACGAGCCAGATCCAAGTCATTCGCGGCCCGAGCTCGGCGCTCTACGGCAATGCTTCGGGCGGCGTCATCAGCTTGACGTCCGAGGGCGGCCGCGACGTGCCGGAAGCCGAGCTGCGCGTCGCAGCGGGCGGCTACGGTTTCGAGAAGTCGCAGCTGAAGTTCGGCGGTGAAACCGAGCGCCTCAACTATCTCGTCAGCGTGTCGGACCAGAAGCTCGACGGTTACCGCGCGCAGAGCAAGTACGAGAACAAGCTGCTGACAGGCCGGTTCGACGTCGACCTCGGTAAAGACCGCAGCCTGCTCACCGTCGTCAACTACACCGATCAACCGGTCTCGGACGATCCTGGCGGCCTCACGACGGCCTACCTCACGGGCGCCGTCGATCCGCGCTCGGCCGCACCGCTGAACGTGCAATTCCACGCCGGCGAATCGCTCGACCAGCAGCGCCTCGGGTTCGTCTACACGACGCCGGCCGGCGAGCACGGCACGATCAAGGCGCGCAACTACTATGCGTGGCGCGACTTCGGCAACCTGCTGCCGACGCAGAGCCAGGGCATCGTGGATCTCCAGCGCGACTTCGTCGGCGGCGGCGTCAGCTACAACTATGACGGCTTTTGGCTCGACCGGCCGAATCGCTTCATCACGGGCGCCGACTTCGACAATCAGGACGATGACCGCAGGCGCTACGACAACTTGAACGGCGTTCAAGGGAATCTCGGCTTCGACCAGAACGAGCACGTCAAGAGCTATGGCGTGTTCCTGCAGAACGACCTCAGCATTTCGAAGCGCGTCCAGCTCTCGTTCGGCGTGCGCTACGACGAGGTCGAGTTCGTGGTCACGGACCGATACTTCGCGAATGTGTCGGCGAGCAATCCCTCGGGCGACGACTCGGGCTCGAAGAAGTTCACGAACACGAGCCCGATGGTCGGCCTGACGTTTCAGCTCACGGACAAACTGAATCTCTACACGACCTACTCGAGCGCGTTCGAGACGCCGACGACGACGGAGTTCTCCCTCCCGGGCGGCGGCGGCGGATTCAATCAGGATCTCGTGCCGCAGGAAGCGAGCAACTACGAGGTGGGGCTCCGCGGCGGCATCGGCGAATCGCAGCGGTACGAGGTCTCTCTGTTCACGATCGACGTCGAGGACGAGCTCATCGGCAACGAGATTCCGACCTCGCCCGGCCGTTTCTACTTCACGAACGCGGGCCAAACGAGCCGTGACGGCCTCGAGTTCTCGTGGATCGCGAGCCCGACCGACCGCATCCGAACGACGGTCAGCTATACCTACTCGGACTTCAAGTTCGACGAGTTCACCGAGAGGACGATCGCCAATCCGGCGGGCTTCGACCGCGCCGGGAACGTGATTCCGTCCACGCCCGAGAATCTGGTGTTTGCGGAGTTCTCCTACCGCGCGCCGCGCGGCTGGTTCATTGCAGCCGACGCGCTCTACGTCGACGACCAGTTCGGCGACAGCGGGAACACACGCGACAATCCGGCGACGCCCGCCGTTCGCGAAGGTAGCGAGGTCCCCGCCTACACAGTGGCGAACATGCGCATGGGTTGGGACATCGAGCTCGACAGCCTCGTGCTGTCGCCGTTCCTCGGCGTCACCAACTTGAGCGACGAGAGCTACACGGCGAACGTCCGAGTCAACGCTACAGCGAATCGCTACTTCGAGCCGGGCCCGACGCGCACGGGCTACGGCGGCATCACGGTCGGTTGGAAGTTCCGCTAGACGACGCCGCGAGCGCGAGCTCGCGCGCCGCGCTCGGCGGTTACTACGACCGCCTCGCGCAGTGGACGGCTGCGGCGCGCCGTTTCGGCTACGGCGGCGGTCACGACAAGCTCACGGTGCACCGCGCGCTCGCGGATCCGCGCGCGGGCGGCCGCGCGACCGTCACGCGCTTGCACGACATCCTGCTCGGCGCGCTGCCCGCGCCGCCATCGGGCCATGTGCTCGACGCCGGCTGCGGCCTCGGCGGGACGATGCTCGATCTCGCGACGCGCTGCTCGGCGCACTTCACGGGCGTCACGCTGAGCGAGCGGCAGGCAGCGGTGGGACGTGCCGCGGCGGCGCAGGCCGGGCTCGCAGACCGCATTGCGATCGAGGTCCGTAGCTACGACTCTCCACCGCAGGGCCCGTTCGATCTCGCCATCGCGATCGAGTCGCTCGCGCATTCGCCGCATCCCGAAACGAGCGTCGGCGCCATCGTAGCGCGCCTTAAGCCCGGCGGCAGGATCGCAATCGTCGACGACATGCCGGAGCTGCAAGCCCGCGGCACGCGCGACCTCGAGCTCTTCCAGTGGGGTTGGCGAGTGCCCGCGCTCGCCAGCGCCACGGAGCTCAAGTCGATGCTCGCACTACGCGGGCTTGCGATCGTCGCCGAGCGCGATCTCACCGAAGAGCTGCGGCCGCGCACGCTCGCGCGCATCGCCGCGCTCGAGACGCTGAACCGCGCGCTGCACCGCTTGGCGCCGTCGGCTTCTGTGCGCGAGCTGCTCGATTCGTATCGCGGCGGCCTCGCGCTCGAGCGCCTCTATGGCACCGCGCTGATGCGCTATCGCCTCATCATCGCCGAGAAGCTCGACCCACGGCCTAAGTCCGCGCGTTGAGCGCAGCGTTGCCGCGGACCACCGTCACGATCGTCGCGGCGGAAACCGCCACCACGCCGCCGCAACCGCCAGGCCGAACAGCGTGTAGGCGGCCGTGAACACCCACGCGGGCGCGTCGTAGTACAGAAAGCGCGTCAACAAGTACTCGATGAAGCTCGTCTCGTAGCCCGTACCGCCCGCTCTCACGCGCAGCGCACTCTCGAGCGTCGTCAGCGGGCAGACGATCCCGAACCACGCTTGCGCGACGACGATCGCGATCGCCGCGAGGTGCGCCGCGCGAAACCACCAGGAATTGACGAAGCGCCAGCCGTAGCGGTTGCCAACGAAAATGGCGGCGAGCCCGCCGATGACGAACAGCACGACGGCTACGTGCGTCGCGAGAACGAGATCGGCGAGAAGCTGGTAAGGCACGGCCCGACGGTATTACGACCCAGCGGAAAACGCGAGCCGCGGCCGATCAGCCAATCGTAGATCAGAAATAGTCGTAGAGACGCACGAACCAGTCGCGCGTTGCCTCGTCGAGCGGCGCGGTGCCGTAGCCGGCGAAAAACGCGTCGAGCGCTTCTGCCGAGAGCTCGAGCTCCGGTTTCGTTTGCAGCGCGAGCGCGAGGTCGTGGCGCGGATCGCCGCGCCCGCCGTCGGCCCAATCGATGAGGGCGAGCTCGCCGCGCTCGTCGACGAGCACGTTGTCGAGCGACAGATCGCCGTGGATCAGCGTCGCGCGCACCGCGTCGGGGCGCGAGCGCTCGAGCTCGGCGAGCCCCGCGGCCGTGCCGTCGCACCACGGAAGATTGGCGCGCGCCTGCTCGATCTGCCGCGACAGCCACACGCCGTCGCGCTCGAGCACGGGCGGCACGCGCGCCGCGTGCAGCCGCCGCACGAGCTGGCCGAGCCGCCGAAACAGCGTCGTTCGCTGCGGCTGCGACGCCTCGATCAACGTTCCAAGGAGCGGTGAGCCGGAAAGACGCGACATCAAGAGCCAACCGACCGGCTGTCCGCCTACATCGGCCTCGGCGTACGCGATGAAGCGCGGAACTCGCAGCTCGCTCTCTGCGAGCGCGCGCAGTGCAATTTGCTCGCGGCGCAACCAGTCGAGATAGATGCGATGAGCGCAACGCTTGACGACGACGAGACGGCCGTCGTCGTCGGCAACTGCTCCCTGCGTTGCTCTACCGCGGACATCCATGTCCGCGTCGGCGAACGCAACGTCGGAGGTTTTGCCTTGCGGCGGAAACGTGAGCCGTGCGCGCGGCGAGACGTGCTCGGCGAGCGCGGGCGGCAACTCGGCGAAATCGATCTGCGCCATCGAGCTACGCCGCGGCCAGCCGCTACGTTCGCGGCGTCAGTACGCCTTGGCCCAGACGACGCGCTGCGCGCTCGGCTTGCCCGTGAACGGGCACGTGCCGGGCTCGCTCTTCTCGAGCGGGATGCAGCGCACCGTCACCGACAGATCGTCCTTGATCTTCTTCTCGAGCTCGATCTCGCCGCTGAAGTGCGCCAGGGCGAACCCTCCGTGAATCGGAGTGGGCTTGCCCTCTTCCTCGCGCTCGGTCGTGAAGAACGCATAGAACTCGTCGCGGCTGTCGATGTTGCGCGTGTGCTCCTTGCGGAACGCCTTTGCGCGCGCGAGCAAGCCGTCTTGAATCGATTGCAGCGTCGCACCGACCTGCGCGACGAACTCGGCGCGCGGCACGCCCTGCTTGTCCTTCGGCGCGCGGTCGCGGCGACCGGCGAACACGGCATCCTTCTCGAGGTCGCGCGGGCCGATCTCGAGGCGCAGCGGAACACCCTTGCGCACCCACTGCCAGACCTTTTCGCCACCGCGCTCGTCGCGCTCGTCGACGAGCACTCGCACGGGCGCGTCTTGGAAGCGCTGCGCACGCAGCTCGGCCGCAACCTTGCGGCAATACTCGAGCACGCGCGCCTTCTCGTCGTCGCTGCGGAAGATCGGAATGATGACGACGTGCTGCGGCGCGAGCCGCGGCGGCAGCACGAAGCCATCGTCGTCCGAATGCGTCATGAGGATCGCGCCGATCAGCCGCGTCGTGACGCCCCAGCTCGTCGTCCACGCGAATTGCTGAGCGCCGTCGGCGCCGAGGAACTGAATATTGCTGGCGCGCGCGAAGTTCTGCCCCAAGAAGTGGCTGGTGCCCGCTTGCAGCGCCTTACGGTCCTGCATCATGGCCTCGATGCTGTAGGTGCGGTCGGCGCCGGGGAACCGCTCGCCGGCCGTCTTCTCGCCCTTGATGACCGGCACGGCCATCCAGTTCTCGGCAAAGTCGGCGTAAACGTCGAGCATGCGCATCGTCTCTTCGATGGCCTCGTCGCGCGTCGCGTGCGCGGTATGCCCTTCCTGCCACAGGAACTCGGTCGTGCGGAGGAACAGGCGCGTGCGCATTTCCCAGCGGACAACATTCGCCCATTGATTGATCAAGAGCGGGAGATCGCGATAGCTCTGCACCCAGCGAGAGAATGCGTCGCCGATGATCGTCTCCGACGTCGGGCGAACGACGAGCGGCTCTTCGAGCTCGCCGGTCGGAACGAGCCTGCCGTCGGCGTCGGCTTCGAGCCGATGGTGGGTCACGACCGCGCACTCTTTCGCGAAGCCGTCGACGTGCGCGGCCTCTTTCTGGAAGAACGACAGCGGGATGAACAGCGGGAAGTACGCGTTCTGATGCCCGGTCGCCTTGAACATGTCGTCGAGCGCGCGCTGCATGTTCTCCCAGAGTGTGTAGCCCCAAGGGCGGATGATCATGCAACCGCGCACGGGCGAGCTCTCGGCGAGATCCGCACCGGCAATGACTTGCTGGTACCACTCGGAGTAGTTCTCGTCGCGCGTCGGCGTAATCGCTGTCTTCGGTTTGCTCATAAGGCTCGCAAGGATACCGTCACGCTCGCTTGGGGGCGAGTGTGATCAGTGCGACGCCGCTGACGATGACGGTGGCCGCGATGATCATGCGTGTGGTCAGCGCCTCGCCGGCGAGCGCCCAGCCGAGCAGCACCGCGATGACGGGATTCACGTAGGCATACGTGCTCACACGCGCCGGCGTGCTGACACGTAGTAGCCAGATGTACGCGCTGAACGCGACGATCGAGCCGAACAGCATCAGATAGCCAAGGCCAAGCAGCGAGCGCAGCGACACCGCGCTCGCGTCGAACGCCCAGGGCTCGCCGAGCAGCAGGCTGAGCAAGAGCAGCGCCACGCCTCCCCCGATCATCTGCATCGCCGTCGACAGGAATGGCGACGGCGGCGTCGCCGCGTGGCGCGAGTAGATGGAGCCCACCGCCCATGAGAACGACCCTAGGACGACGACCACGGCGCCGATGAAATCGGCGCGCCCGCCGCCCAGCAGCGCGTCTGGACCAATGAGCCACGCGAGGCCGAGCAAGCCCAGGCACAACCCCGCGATCACGAGCCCCGTCGAACTCGATCCGCCGGGGCGCAGCCACTCGATCAACACCATGAAGCACGGAACCGTACCGACGAGCAGCGCCGCCACACCCGACGGAATACGCTGCTCCGACCACACGAGCAGACCGTTGCCGCCGAGCAAGAGCAGCGCGCCGACAACCGCGGTTGCCCGCCAATTCGCCGGGCTCGGGGCAGCGGCACCGCTCACGAATCGCGACCACGCGTAAAGCAGCGAGCCGGCGACCAGAAAGCGCGCGCTCGCCATCAGAAACGGCGGCAACGTCTCGATCGCGAACAGGATCGCGAGAAACGTCGAGCCCCAGATCACGTAGACGATCGCGAACGCGGTCAGCAAAGCGAACCGGGACGGAGCGAGAGTGGAGTCGGTGCTCATAGAGGTAGCGCGGCTGCGGGCCCTATCGGCCGCGCAGCGCAACGCTTCAGTTGGCTGCGCCGGCCAGAGCTTCGGGTTTGGTGTCGCGGAGAATCTCGAGGATCGCGGTCCGGTCGGCGGCGCTGAGATGCTTAAAGCTCTCGCTCGTGTCGGCGCCCGTCAGCACCGCGTTCAAGCGCGCATAGAACATGCTGCGCGCGTCGCTCGGCAGCGCGTCGAACGCCGGCGAGTAGATGAGATAGCTCAGCGGATAGCGGAACAACCGGTGCGTCAAATCGAAGTCGCGCAGCGACCGGTCTTGCGAGTCGCGGACGGCGCGACTCGCGAACTGCTCCGCGAACTTCGCGTCGCCCGAGATCGGGTCCGTGTACTCGACGGCATCGACGAACAGCATCATCTGCAGCAAGCGCTCGACCGTCGTCTCGAGCGGGTCTTCGCGCTTGTCGGCAGCAGAGCGCGCGTCATAGCTCACGCGCGTGATCAGGTTCTGCACGTCGGCCTGATGCTGCAGCACGAGCAACGCGACGATGTCGCTCTTGTTGGTGAGATACGGCTTCGTGTCGACCAAGCCGTCGAGCGTGTCGCGATTGCCGACGCGCAGCTCCTCGAGCTTGTCGAAGTCGTAGATCGTCTTGATCACCATGTTTCCGAGATGAACTTGGCTGCCGTGCTGGCCCGTCACGTACCAACCGCCCCAGCGGCTCTTCAGCGGCGTGCGGTCGGAGATCAGGATCCAGCCCTCGTGCGAGACGAGCATGCCCGTCGTGCCCGTGTAGCCGGAGCCGACGATGAAGCGCGGCACGCCGCCGCCCGTCAACGAGTACGAGTCGTGGCAGCTCATGCAGCGGCCGAGCTCGGCCGTGAACGTTGGCTTCGGCGCATCCTGCTCGAGCAGATAGAACACGGGCCCGAGATCGGAGTCGACCGACCCGATTTCGATCGGCGCCGCCGCGCCCTGCACGTAGCCGACGTACACGTCGTCGTTGAAATAGATCGCGCGCGGCGTCCTCGGACCGATGAGCTTGCCCTGCAAGCTCGTCTGCGAGTACACGAGCGTCTGCGACGAAGGATCGATGTCGAGAGCCGCCAGCAACGAGTCGAGATAACCGCGCGGGCCTTCGTGTTGAAGCTGGACCTCACCGCGCTCGAGCTTGCCGATCAATGCGGCGACACGATCGGTGCGCTTGCCCGTCGTATACGGAATCGTCGGGTACTCGGTTTCGTAGCGCAGCATCGAGCCGTTCGCCGGCGCGCTCGGCGCGAAGCCGATCAATGCCGGCTCGGTGCCGTCGGGCGCGGAATCGCCCCCACGCACGAGCCACAGGGCGACGCCAGCGACCGCCGCGGCGCCTACGGCGCCGAGCGCGAGAAGCGCACGCGTTTTACCCACTCGACTCATACTGCGTAGCTTGCCAAAACCTCATCGCCACAGCCACGGCCTGCGCGGGCGGTGCAGTACAATGCCGCGCTATGGACGTCACCACCGCTACCTTCGAGACCGAGGTCCTCGCGGCCTCTAACACCGTTCCCGTCGTCGTCGACTTTTGGGCGCCGTGGTGCGGCCCTTGCCGCACGCTCGGGCCCACCCTCGACAAAGTCGCGCAAGAGTTCGGCGGCCGCGTCAAGCTCGTGAAGATCAACTCCGACGAGAATCAGGAGCTTTCGCAGGCCTTCAACATCCGTTCGATCCCGAACGTCATCGCGTTCAAGGGCGGGCGCGCCGTCGCACAGTTCATGGGCGCGGTTCCCGAGGGGCAAGTCCGCGAGTTCTTCGGGCAGCTCGTCCCGTCGGCCGGCGAGGAGACGCTGCGCGCCGCCGAGGCCGCATACGCGGCGGGCAACACGGACCGCGCCGCCGAGTTGCTGGCCCAAGTGCCGCGCGACATCGCAATCTCCGAGCGCATCGCGGCGCTCGAGCGCGGTATCTCGTTCGCGAAAGTCGGCAGCGACGGTCCCGGCGAAGCGGAGCTCCGCGAAGCGCTCGGCATCGATCCGCTCGACCACGATTCGCGCATCAAGCTCGCGAGCGTGCTCGCGGGCAAACGCCGCTTTCGCGAGGCGATGGAAGAGCTGCTCGAGGTCGTTCGCCTCGGGCGCCGCGCACACGGCGATGCCGCGCGAGAGCAACTGCTGGCGCTATTCGCGCTAGCGGCTTCGGAGCCGACGCTCGTCGCCGAATACCGCCGCAAGCTCGCGAGCGCGCTCCACTAGCTCATGCAGCGCACGCTGATCACGATCGGCGTCGCCGTGCTCGTCGCGGGGTTGCTCTGGCCGTGGTTGTCGAAGCTTGGGCTCGGCCGGTTGCCGGGCGACTTCCGCATTCAGACCGGCAACAGCGTCTTCTATTTCCCGCTCGCGACGTGCTTGGTCGTGTCGGTCGTGCTGTCGCTCGTCCTGTGGCTGTTGCGCCGTTGAGCTAGCCGCGCTCGGGCACGAGCACTGCCGCACCTTCGAGCTTCCCCGCTTTGAGCCGCGCGAGCGCCTCGTTCGCCGCCGTCAGCGGCGTGACTTCGACGCTCGGATCGAGCTGCAACGTCGCCGCCAACCGCATGAAGTCGCGGCCGTCCGCGCGCGTCAGGTTCGCGACCGTGACGACGGAGCGTTCGCCCCAGAGCAGCCGATACGGAAACGCCGGGATGTCGCTCATGTGGATGCCGGCACAGACGACGCGGCCGCCGGGGCGAACCGCGGCGAGCGCGGCGGGCACGAGCGAGCCGACGGCCGCGAAAATGATGGCGGCGTCGAGCAGCTCGCTCGGCAACTCGTCGGAGCCGCCGGCCCAGATAGCGCCAAGCCGCCGCGCGAACGCCTGACCCGCGCGATCGCCGGGCCGCGTGAACGCGTACACCTCGCGTTGCTCGGCTCGCGCGACTTGCGCGAGAAGATGCGCGGCCGCGCCGAAGCCGTAGAGACCGAGCCGACTCGCGTCACCTGCTGCGCGGTACGCGCGGTAGCCGATGAGCCCGGCACAGAGCAGCGGCGCGGCGGCGGCATCCGAGTAGCGCTCGGGGATGGCGAGGCAGTAGCGCGCGTCGGCCGTCACGAACTGCGCGTAGCCGCCGGGAACGGTGTAACCGGTGAACTCGGCGCGCTCACAGAGATTCTCGAGCCCGCGCATGCACGGCTCGCAAGTGCCGCACGTGCGCGCGAGCCACGGCACGCCGACACGGTCGTTGAGCTTCACGTTCGTGACCGCGTCGCCCGCGGCGACGACGCGGCCCACGATCTCGTGGCCCGGTGTCACGGGATAGCGAACGTCGGGCAAGTCGCCGTCGAGCACGTGCAGGTCGGTGCGGCACACGCCGCACGCGAGCACCTCGAGCAGCACTTCGGTCGGCGACGGCCGCGGCACGGCGACGACGTCGGGCTCGAGTGCGCGGCCCGGGCCCTTCAGGCGCATCGCGGTCATCGTCGCGGGAATCGACATGCGACCAGCCTCTGCGGCTCCTGGGACTGCGTCAACTCGGCTAGAATTCCGGGCAATCCAAAGGGATAGCATGCTCAGATCGTTTTCTTGGCTGATCGGCCTCGGCGCCGCGGCGGGCGCCGGTGCGCAGCCGGCCGCGCCAATAGAAGTCATCCAGATCGTCGGCGTCACGCCGCTCGGCGGAGAGCTCGACACCGATCGCATCGCGGCCAACGTCCAGACCGCGAGCGCGGACGAGCTTCGCGAGAAAAATGCACTCGACCTCGCCGACTTCATGAACCGCAGCCTGGGCAGCGTGTTCGTCAACGAAGCGCAGAGCAATCCGCTGCAGCCCGACGTCCAATACCGCGGCTTCGTCGGCTCGCCGCTGCTCGGGTTGCCGCAAGGCCTCGCGGTTTACCAGGACGGCGTGCGCGTCAACGAGCCGTTCGGCGACACAGTGAGCTGGGCGTTGATTCCCGAGAGCGCGATCGAGAGCCTCTATGTCGTGCCCGGCTCGAATCCGCTGTTCGGCTTGAACGCGCTCGGCGGCGCAATCGCGGTGCGAACCAAGGACGGATTCTCCAGTGCCGACACGCGCGCGGAAGTGACGGCGGGCTCGTTCGGGCGCGTCGAAGTGCAAGCGGAGACCGGCGGAACGTTCAGCGACGAGCTCGGCTACTTCGTTACGGCGTCGGTGCTCGATGAGGACGGCTGGCGCGACTACTCGCCGACGGACGCCGAGCAGATTTTCGGAAAGCTGACGTTCCGCGGCGACGACTCGCGCGTCGACGTCAGCCTGACGCGCGTCGACACCGATCTCGTCGGCAACGGCGCGGCACCCGAGGACTTGCTCGAGCTCGATCGCGAGGCGATCTTCACGTGGCCCGACCACACTTGGAACACGCTGACGATGCTCGGCGTCAGCGGCGAGCAGACGGCGTCGCCGAACCTCACGCTTCGCGGCAATATCTATGTCCGCGCGAGCGACATCGACACGTTGAACGGCGACGACGCGGACTTCGCGGAGTGCGTCGCGACGCCGGGCTTCATCTGCGAGCCCGAAGACGGCGCCGAAGAGATCGTGCTCGACGAGAACGGCTCGCCCGTAGCGGCCGACGATGCGCTCATCGGCGCCGCCGTCAACCGCACGAGCACCGAGCAGAACGGCGCTGGGTTCGGTCTACAGGCCGACTTCACGGGCGATCTAGGCGGCCGCGAGAATCGGTTCACGATCGGGGTGGCGCACGACGAGGCCGGCGTCGCGTTCGGCGCGAGCACGGAGCTCGGCGCACTCGACGCCACGCGCCAAGCCGTCGGCGGCGGCGTCTTGGTCGGCGAACGCTTCACGGGCCTCGAGACGTCGACGTCGAGCACCGGCTTCTACTTGAGCAACACCTTCACGTTCGGCGCGCGCACGGCGCTGACCGTGTCGGGCCGCTACAACCGCACGCACGTCGTGCTCGAGGATCAGCTCGACGATGCGCTCGACGGCGACCACACGTTCGAGCGCTTCAACCCCGCCATTGGCGTTACCTTCGGCACAGAAGCTCTCACGCTATACGCGGGGTACAGCGAAGCCAACCGCACGCCGTCGCCCGTCGAGCTCACCTGCGCCGATGAGGACGACCCGTGCCGCTTGCCGAACGCGTTCCTTGCGGACCCGCCGCTCGAGCAGGTCGTCGCGAACACATACGAAGCCGGCGTCCGCGGCGATTGGAATGGCGGCGGCTGGCACGCCGGCATCTTCCGCACGACGAACGACGACGACATCTTGTTCATCAGCGCCGGCGCACTAACGAACGAAGGCTTCTTCGACAATGTCGGTAAGACGCGCCGCGACGGCTTCGAAGCCAATCTCTCCGGTGCCGCCGGCGAGCGAATCACGTGGTCGCTCGACTACACCTATCTCGACGCGACATTCCGCGAGAGCTTCGCCGTCATGAGCCCGAACCACCCCGAGGCCGTCGACGGCGAGATCGAGGTGGAAAGCGGCGA
>Ga0075418_10004497_pt1 | contig 15864 bp, 15 predicted proteins | sample SoiMetdeltSBSDD2_FD_81776 | JGI IMG/M metagenome (GOLD analysis project Ga0075418, IMG submission 81776) | Bulk soil microbial communities from a Populus tree surrounding site in Tennessee, USA - Soil MetaG P. deltoides SBSDD2 | ecosystem: Environmental > Terrestrial > Soil > Tree plantation...
GAAAAGGCGTTTGCGCAAGTCGATTCTTCACGAGGGTTTTCCACAGCTCAAGATCACCGTCGCGAGCTCCTCGCACGTACATTCCGGATTCACCGTATGCAAGGTAATGAGCATCCACCAAGTCGTTCAGAATTAGCTGGCAGGTCGATGCGTCCACTCGCAACAGCCGAGCCGCCTGCACCAGACTGAGACTGAGACCAGGCAGATCAAGGTATTCGCGAAGGAGCCGTTGCTCTACGTTCTTCAAAATCAACAAGTCCACTTTCGACTCCCCGAAACACGACGGGCGCGGCTAGGCTTGGCGATTCGAAACGAACACTCGATTCGGAATGAAAGCTGTTACGCGGCGCGTCGACGCATCAGGTCGCCAACCCGTTCGACGGCACGGTTAATCGCAGCATACGCATGCCCTCCGCATGCGCGCGTCCGTATGCAACCGGAGGGCTCCAACGCGATGGTCACCGCACAAACGACGTTGTCGCACGTGCCTTCACGCTCATCGCGTCGCAGGACGACTCTCGCGCCGCGAACATGCTGCGTGTGTCGGGCGAGGGCCGCGAACACCCTGTACTCGGCATACGTCCGTGCCTGGGCGTTGCTTGATTCGTCTTCGCCGATTACCTCGATCCGCATGGATTCCATAAGCTCAAGCGGCCAGGCCGCAATACGCCCACGATGTTCTTCAACATGAAGACACGTGCTCTCTTCCATTGAGGCAAACGTCGGGCCAGATTGGACGCGGCGGTTCCAGCCAAATCTGAGGAGTGGCTTCGCGAAGGTGCGTTTCAGACAGAAACGCGCGGCTTCAGAAATGAAAGTTGCTTCGAAGCCGCCGGTGAGGAATGACAGACTACGCGCCGAGCCCGTACTGCTTCATCTTGCGCCAAAGCGTGACAGTGCTGATCTTCAGCGCGTCAGCAGCCTGGCGCCGGTTGCCGCGAAAACGCTCGAGGGCGCGCTCGATCATGGCGCGTTCCATTGCTTGAAGGTCGAGGCTGTCGTCGGTAGGACGCAGGCGAGTCTTCTGGGAAACCTCCGGCGGCAGTTCCCGGACCTTGATGCTGGTTCCGCGAGCAACGATCACGGCGCGTTCGATGGCGTGCTCGAGCTCTCGGACGTTGCCCGGCCAACTGTAGTTCATCAAAGCTGTCATGGCGTCGGGCGAGACTGTTTTCACGTCCTTCTTCACACGCGCGGCGGCCCTTCCCAGAAAGTCGTGGACGAGCGGCGGAATGTCCTCGCGTCGCTCACGCAATGGTGGCACCGTGATCACGAACGCCCCGAGACGAAAGTACAGATCCTCTCGGAAGGTGCCCGCGTCGACCGCCGCGCGCAAGTCACGATTGGTTGCGGCGACGACCCGGGCGTTCACTTTGATGTTTCGCTCCGCCCCGACCCGGCGGATCTCACGTTCCTGGAGCGCTCGAAGGAGCTTGGCCTGCACGGTCGGCGCGACTTCGCCGATTTCGTCCAGGAATAGTGTTCCGTTCCCCGCCACTTCGAACAGACCCGCCTTGTCTCGTACGGCACCGGTGAACGCGCCACGCACGTGACCAAAGAGCTCGGATTCCAGCAACGTTTCCGTCAGGGCCGCGCAGTTGATCGATACGAACGGACCCGTGGCGCGCGGGCTCTGATCGTGGATGAGGCGAACGATGAACTCTTTCCCCGTGCCACTCTCGCCGTAGACAAGTACCGTCGTATCTAGCGGGGCGACGCGTCCCGCAAGCTCAAGAACTTCCTGCATCGCTGCGCTTCCTGCGATGAAATGCTTGGAGGCCGCGTGGCGCGCAACGCGCTCGCGAAGCAGGTTCAGCTCGCGCTCACGTTTAGCAACGTGCCGCTCGCGGCGCTCGAGTTCTTGCATCCGCTTGTGATCAGCTTCACGGACTCGTTCGACCTCCTGCCCAAGGTCCGCGCTCTGAAAGTCGCCACGAAGCGACTCCAGAGTGTCGCCCCAACTCGCCGCGTCCTTTCCGACGACCGAACACTTCGGAGCGCCTTGCGCAAGGCACTCGATCTCGCGGAAGTAAATCTCTTGTCCGAGGACAGCGCTCACGTACCCGCTCGCATAGCCCGCCAAAGACCAGCAGACCGGCACGTCGCTCTTGCCATAGTGATGTACGTGCTGTTCGGCCGCGTAAGAATCGTGCCAGAACACTTCCTCCTCGAATCGACCGGAAGTGGCGTCATGTTCGACCTTGGTGATTTCGGCCCGGACAATCCCCTCAAGCCTGTGAAGTACTGCGCCTGCCCTGAGGCCTTCCAGTGGGGTTGCCCATTTCGACCGATCGCGCAGGCTCACCGCATCGTGGTACCCGTCTGCGTACCCGAACCGCAACATGAGGCGTCTCGCGGTCTCAAGTCCCAACGTGTCAATGAGCTCCTTTTTGAGGAGACCCATGGCGGCAGCGCTCAGAATGACGACGCGCTGCTCATGGAGCCGGATGATCCCCTGGTCAGGGCGGAAATCGAGAACCTCGGCGAGGTTGAGGTGCTCCAAATCCATCGGCTCGATGTACGGTCGTTTCACATCACCCTGCGGGTCCATTCTATTGACACAGGTGACGTGAGTCCAAGGCTCATCGGCCTCGGTAACGCTGACGTTCACGGCCAAGAACACCTCACTTTGAGAGGAATGCCACCAGCCACGTGACCGGTTCGCAAGGCAAGACCATCAGTCCACGCCAGAGCAACCAGCCACTGAAAATGGGACTTCTCCGGGCTCGGCGCCCATCGTCCTGGATGGTTACAGCGTTGCAGAATTTCGTCTCGGCGCCTCCACGTCGCGGATTTGCCCCGCGCTCCACGAAGCGTCCCGCCTACGCGGCGCGCCGTTCATCGTCGGTCGCACTCAGGATCCGACGTCGAAACTTCGCTCGCCAGTTGAAGTACCCGACCAGCCCCGTCCCGATCATCGCGGCGATGATGCCCACCACACCGAACGCGCTCGCATCACCCGTCACCCAAACCGCACCGAGACCTACGGCCAGAGCGGCGACGAATGGCATCAGCGCCATCGTCACGATCGATCTTCTGGTTGTCATGAAGGTTCTCCTGTTTACAAGTCTGGCGTGCCGGCGCGAGTGCGTCCATGGCTCTTCTGCGGACATGCCCGGACCGCGCTGCACTCACCACCTTCTTGGGCAACTTTCGATCCCAGTCGCATTGTCAGAGTGAACGCCCGATCGAGCGGATATCCCATCGTTCATTGTGCAAGTACTCGTTACATTCTGAAACATCGTGCGAGCGCCGAATCGGGATCTCCGTGAGTTCAGACGCATGCCCGTCGGACCGTTGTTTGCTCTCTTGATTAGAGCGCCGGCGGCCTGGCGAGCATTGACAACGGAGATTGTCCGCAAGACGCTTCCACTCGTGCTGTGCGCGGTGGACGAGACTGGGCGGGCCGCATTCGCGTTGAATTGGGGCCGATGCTCTTGTGAGCTGATTGCTGAGATCACGACGGTCACCCCGCGCCGGCCCACGATGGCTTCTTCGGGTGGCAAATGAGTGAGATGCTTAAAACAGGCGACCTCCTTCCGCACTTCAACGTGACCACGCTGGGTGGCGAGCGCTTCGCCTACTCTGACATCTGGCAGCGAAAGAACCTGCTGCTGGTCTCACTGTCCCACGCGGATTCGACGGGCAACGCTGAGTACGTGTCTCAGCTCACCAGCCAGATGTCAGCCTTGACTGGGGATGACATCGTGTGTGTCGTCACCAGCGACAACATCGCGGGCCTTCCCACTCCGGGAGTTGTGGTCGCCGATCGATGGGGCGAGATCCATCACGTCGCGCACGCCGCGCGAATCGAGGACCTGACCAGTCCTGCGGGGCTCGTCGAATGGAGCCGGTTCATCCAGCATCAATGTCCCGAATGCGAAGGAGAAGCAAAGTGACGAGGACACACGATGACGAGAAAAGGGCAAGCGATGTGGCAGAGGCAGTACGGGCTGCATGCGTCGAAACGGCGGTGCTTGCCTACGAGGACGCAGGCCTCCGTGGCCTGTGTCAGGAGGGACGATGGGAGCATGCGCTTGCCGCGGTACGTCGTCTTGACCTGCGAACGCTGACTTCCGCCCCGACTGCACTCTAGATTGAGCCATCGCAGCCGAACCCGAGAAGGATTCGCGCTGTAAGGCCGACGAGCAACACCCATGGGGACGTGCCCGCCCGGTCGATTACGAACCCGACGCCGCCGAGAACGAGAATCGCCCCAATCAATGCGTAGCTGGCGACAATGCGGGGTTCGTTCCGATCCAGATTGTCCTGGAGGGTTCGATTGGCGCTGGCCGATGTGCTCCCGAAATCACGCGTCCCTTCATCCATGCGAACAGTAGATGCAGAGCGCGCGCCAGCGAAACTCCCATCATTGATGCCTTGCCGCGCTTTGCAGCTAGCCGCGAGCCACAATGGCGAGCGTTCACCGAGGTGCACGCTTCACCTTGAAATGCCCATTTCATTCTGTAAAACATCCGCAATCCGGCGGTAACGCGGTCGCGTGCTTTTCCGCGGATTCATGCGCAAACGTGATGGAACCGATGTTGCCTTTGCATGTGGTAGACCCGTCAGGATCTGCTTTTCAAGGAGGGCTAGGGTGATGTCGGTTATCGCGGCGCTGAGCTTCGTACTCGTCGCCGGGTTTGTTGCGACTGGACTGGTTGGGTTCTTCGGATGGCGTCAACGAATGCGGGAGGGGATCGGTTTCAGTGTCGATCAAATCCTGATACCCGCAAGCCGAGCACGGCGACCGCTCGCCAGCGAGAGACGATCCAGTGCGGCCGCGGAAGGAGCACGTTTGTGACTATCGCGTTGATCATCCTCGGCTTCCTGGCCCTCGTCGTCGCGATCATCGCGGTCCGCGACCTCACTCAGCGCCAGCACGCGGTGACGCGAAACTTCCCGGTGATCGGACATTTCCGGTATTTCTTCGAGGAGATGGGACAACCCCTGCGTCAGTATTTCTTCGCTGGCGACCGCGATGAGCGCCCCTACAACCGCGTCACACGTTCGTGGGTGTACGCGTCGTCAAAGGGTCAGAACAACTTTATTGGCTTTGGATCCCAGGTTGATCACAACGAACCTGGACGGATGGTCATCGTACCGTCTATGTATCCGACGCTCACGCCTCGCGGCACGAGCGAAGCCGATCTTCCGCGCCCGAGGGTCATCGGATCGAAACGGGATCAGCCCTATCAGCCCAGACGATTCGCAAACATCGCCGGCATGAGCTTCGGCGCGCTCTCGCCGAACGCGGTCCGAGCGCTCTCACGCGGCGCCAAGATGGCCGGTTGCTACATGAGCACTGGCGAAGGCTCGCTCTCGCCCTACCACGCCGAGGGCGACTGCGACATCCTGTATCAGATCGGTCCTGCGAAATTCGGCTGCCGCACGCCAGATGGCCGGTTCGATGATGAGAAGGCGGCGGCGATCCTGGCGCTCCCGCAAGTCAAGATGGTGGAGATCAAGCTGGCGCAGGGCGCGAAACCTGGCAAAGGCGGGGTGCTCCCCAAGGAGAAGATCACGGCGGAGATCGCCGCAATCCGCGGGATTCCGATGGGAGAGGACTGCCATTCCCCCAACCGCTTCGAGGAATTCGATGATGCGCCATCTCTCCTCGATTTCGTCCAGCGGGTCCGCAAGCTTACGGGCAAACCTATTGGCCTAAAAATGGTCGTGGGATCAGCGGCTGAAGTCAGCGAACTCTGTCGTGAAATGCGCAGGCGCGGCGATGGGCCTGATTTCATCGCAGTGGATGGCCACGAGGGCGGGTCCGGTGCCGCTCCCTTGGCGCTCGCCGACTACGTCGGGTTGCCGTTGGTCGATGCACTGATCGCGGTGGACACTGCACTTCGTCGCGAGGGCTTGCGAGATGACGTCACCGTTATTGCCTCGGGCAAGATCGCGACGGGTGGCGAGGTCGCAACGCATATTGCCCTCGGTGCAGACCTCGTCCACATCGGCCGCGGGTTTCTGTTCTCGATCGGCTGCATCCAGGCGATGCGCTGCCATACGAACACGTGCCCGACCGGCGTGACGACGCAGAATCGGTGGTTGCAGTCGGGGCTGGACCCCGCGGACAAGGGAGTGCGAGTCCGCAACTACGCTCTTGCCCTCGAGCGAGATCTCCAGATGATCACTCACGCGTGCGGGCTCACGCATCCAATCCAGCTTCACCGCGGGCACGTTGTCATGAACATCTCGCCTGGGGTGAGGAAGCCGCTCGTCGAGCTTTTCCCGTATCCACGGAACCCCGGCGAAATTGGTAAGACTGCGACCAGGATCGAACGAGTAGATCAGGTTTCGGCCTATGCGGCGGCCCGGTAGCGTGGCGCGGAAGCGCTGTCTTCATTCGGAGAGTGACCATGAAGCTCCAAGGACCCATTCTGGTTGGCGTTGACTTCAGCGCAGCATCTGACCAAGCGTTGCGGCAGGGGATCGATCTTGCCAACGGCCTCGGCACCAATCTGATCGTGTGTCATGTCGTCCCCGAGCTCGATACAGTCAACATCCTGTTTCCACAATTCGCTGACCGTAACGCGGAGCACCGACAAACACTCATTGATAAAGCCCTCGCCGCGGTTGAGCGCCAGATCGCGACGAGACTCGGCGACGCTCCATCGAACGTCAGAGCCGTCATCGGCTCGGGCACGCCTCACGCAGGGTTGCTCGCTCAGGCAGACGCGACCAGTGCCGGTCTCATCGTGCTGGGTCCAGGTCGAACAGCAGACAGAGTGGTACGACACGCGACTGTACCAGTGCTGATCGGTCGTCATTCTTCTCGCGGCATCGTTGTCGGCGCAACCGACTTCTCCGATCCCTCACTCCCGGCGTTGGAAGTGGCGGCATCGGAAGCGCGGCGCCGTGGCTCACAACTCCAGCTCCTTCACGTCGTTGACGTTGGGGTATTCGCGCTTGCGGGCACAGCAGGAGGCGGGCTGCCGTTCCTGCCTGCCGCACCGAGCACTTTGCTCCCGCCGATCGACGACTTGGTGAGTGCGGCGGAGGGGAGGCTGCGAGACGCGTTGACGCGCTTCGCCATCGATGGGGAGGCGATCGTAAAGTCCGGGCCCGCGGCACAGACCATCGTCGATCTCGCAGCTTCAGCGCCCGCCGAGCTCGTCGTCGTGGGCACGCACGGTCGCACTGGGCTTTCGAGGTTGACGCTTGGCAGCACTGCCGAGTTGGTTATTCGTTCGGCAACCTGCTCGGTGTTAGTGGTGCGGCTGACGTAAAACAGCTAACCAAAAGCTAACCAAGTTCCTGGTACCAGCCGACGTCAGGCGGGACGCCGCGTCCGATCACCTGAAAATGCTAGAAAACGGCAGGGTGCGATTTGTCGGTTGGCGCTGGGAGTGTCCAAATCGAACCCCGTCATCCACCCCAATTCGCACAACCCCAACAAAGCGTCAACGCCCTCCAGTGATCTCGGGCGCGTCATCTGCGGTGAGTTCACCCAAGCGCGCACGGATGCCGGCCAGTAGGTGTTGAAGCACCTGGGGGTTCGAGAACACGTCAGGACCGAGCCGGAGGCCGGTGTAGAAAACGCGACCCTTGCCGTGACGTCGAATGCAGGTCATGCATCTTTAGTCACGTGACACTATCCGCTGATGAATCGATCGCGTTCCGGATCGCTCTAAAGAGCGTCACATCATCCGGCGGCATTACCAGACAGCTGACGCCGGCCTGGCGGATGTCTTTGTGCCGAGCACGATCTGGTTCGGCGATCAGAAGCACAACCGGTGTTCGCTCACCGTTACGCCGAAGAACACGCAGGAGATCCAAACCACTCTGGCCGGGAAGATGTATATCCAGTAACACGCAATCGAACGCCAGATCATTGGCGTGCGTCAGGAACTCTTCTGCCGATGCGAACGCGGCAGGTTGGAACCCGGCTGATGACAGTAACCTCGCCAAGGCCATCCGTCTTCGCTCGACGTCATCGATGAGAGCCACATGGACACAGGTCGACACGACGTTTTCTCCCGCGAGCAATAGGTCCCGTTCGGGCGACCGCCATTCATTTCACTTCGCATCTCTCAATGAAAGTTCCTGCCGCCCTGCACGCAAGGCCGTTTCCTTCCCGCGCCACTCGAGCACACCCGTGAGCCCCTCAGGCAGGATGACTTCGCCACGAAGCCCTCCGCCTTCGGTCCGGGCCAGCTTCAAGGCAATCACTCCGAGGGGATGAGGCACGCGACCCTCGGCTCGCTGCAGTGGACCGAGATGTGGTGCAATGCGCACTTTCTTGAAACCAGGCTCGGCAGGACGTACGCCGAGGACCGTGGCGAGAAGACCGTAGTTTGGATGCGCACTCCACGCGTGCGAGTCGGAGCGCGTGGGCTCCGGAGTTTCGGGCACCGTGGTCAGCCCTAGGTCCAGCATCCCACGCCATGGCGCGAGCTGCTCGATGTAGCGTTCACCGAGCCCGGCTTTCCGCAGCGCCTCGAGCTGGTAGTAGCTGAAGTAGTACGTCGATTGAGTCAGCGCCCGGTCCGAAAGGATCCGCGCCATCACAGCCGCCTGATCGGCTGGCGGAACTGCGTCCGTGAGAACTGCCATCACGTTCGCCTGCTGGCTGAACGAATCCTTCCCAGGCGTATCGCGGAACAGCCCCCGCGTTGGATTCCACGCACTGCTGCGGACTGCTCCACGCACTTTTTCGGCAAGTCTACGATAGTGGTCGGCTGACGCAGGGATGCCAAGCGCCTGCTCCAGTTCGGCCGCGCGTTCGAGGGCATAGACGAACTGCAGCGAGATGACAGTCGATTGCCCGTCCGCACCGTTTGGCGGAACTCCTCGTTCCCATTCCCTCGCCCAGTCCACGTATGGCCACCACGGGATCGAACCGACCAGGCCTCTTTCGTCGACCCGTCGCTCAAACCAGCTCAGGACCGATCGAATCCCGGGAAGAAAGCTACGCACATAGTCAGGCGCGTCACGGTGCATCCAATAGTCGTGCACCATCGCGATCCAAATCGGTGAGAAGGTCGGGATGTACTGCCCGAGGTCGGATGGATACCGGCTGGCAGTGATCCCCTCCGGAATTCGGGACAGATCGAAATGCTCGATCGCCTGGCGCACAAGCCGATCGTCATTACTCATGTACAGGGTTATCAGTGCCTGGATCCGAGTATCCCCGACGTACTGAAGCTGCTCGTAGTAAGGCGTGTCGAAGTAGGTCTCCCAAGCGCAGAGCCTGGACCCGCGCCAGTTGATCTCCCACATCTTCGCGAGCCAGGCGACGTCACTGTCGAAGCGGGCGACGAGCTCAAACGGATACCCAACGAAGATCCCGTGCAGATCGTGTATCCGGAGGGCCTGATCTCCTGTCTCAATCTCCAGCTGAACGTAGCGGTAGGTCCGGAACCACAGCGTTTGGAAACGGCGGCGCTCGCCACCGTCGGGTCGGAACTCATCACGCACACCTGCGATGGTCTTACCGTCGATCTGATTGCGATTGGTCTTGTTCCCTTTTGCGTCCTTGAGGGCCTCGGCGTACACCAAGGCCACCGTACTACCCGCACCGCCGCTCGTCAGGATCACGGCGAAGGCATTGGTGAGGTGTGCCTGGTCCAACAGCAGCACGGCGCGCGTTCTCTCTGGTACGACGAGATCGCTCGTCCCATTAAGGAAACCGTTACCAACAGGTTTCACGCCCTCGCTACGGCGCACGGTCGCGAACCGTACTGGCGACTCCTCCATCTGAGGAATCGAGCGCGGTACCAATTGCCAGCCACCCGCTTCGCCAAAAGCGTTGCTTGCCCTGAGCTGTGTACGGCGCGCCCGTGGGCCTTCGCCAGCTGCGGCTTGCTTCCAGCTCTCGTCGGAGAAGTCGAGTTGCGTCCAGCCCCACGGATAACGCCGCGCGTCGATTGCCTCGCCCGGTGGAGACGCGTAGTAGCCTCCAACCACGTCGCCGCGGACAGGAACCGGCGAGTAGCCCTCGTTGCGAAGCACCTTCCATTCCGGACCTGAGTTGACGACCGCCTCGCGCGGACTGTTTCCCTGCAACAGGAACGCAGTCTGACGACTGAACTGTGCGACAGGTTTCTCGGCGCCCCAGTTCCACACCAGCGCTGCAAGGACATTGCGGCCAGGCTGAAGATGCGGCGCCAGATCGACGGTCTCATATCGCCAGTGCAATAAGTCGGAGCGTTGCGGTCCCGAAGAAACGGGCTCGCCGTTGATGAACAGCCGGTAGCGATTGTCTGCCGATACGTGGACGACAAAACTCGATGGCCTGGCATCGACCTCGAACACACGGCGGAAGTGAAAGACACCGAACTCGTTACCTGTCACGCCCGGAGGGAAGATCCAGAACGCCGCGGGCGCGTCGGCGAAAACCCGAGGTGCCTGAGGCTGCATCGTGGCGGGTGCCTCGCTCCTGACAATGGACAGGAACGCGAATACACCGGCCACAAGCTGTCTCGTCCTTGCTGCGAGGAGCCTGTTCGCCTTCACTGGCCAGCCGCCCGCATCAATCTGATCGCTGCCGAGACGATCTTTCCTTCCGCGCAACCGGGCTTCAGTCGAGAGCCAATCACCTGAAAGGTGAGATGACTGTACGCATTGTCGGAGTAGATATAGCCTGCGTTCGCGGAACCGTTGGCAAGCGTCACCATGAGCGTCTTCGCCGCCGGCGCTTCCGCCTTCAGCCGCGTGGCGATCTGGCTGTAGACCTCGCCGTTGACCGTGACGAAGTTGATATCGCCCAGCCGCAGCAGCCCCACCTTTAGGTTCACGTCCGAACCGTCCTTGTATCCGGGGAACACGTTCTCTCGCGCCGGGTTGTCGGCGTCGAGGCGCACGCGACCCGGGCACGCAAAGGTCTCCTGGCGTGCCCAGATAGGCGCGGAGTCAAGAGGCTCAATCGACTCTCGCATTAGGCGGACGGCGCTGGATCCGAGCATCGATCCGAGCATTCGAACGTAATCGCCGGTGCGCGACAGCGTTTTCCGGTAGGCGTCGAGGTTTGCTTCCGGAATTGCGGCTCTTTCTGACGATGCCTGTTGCGGGTTGAAGCCCCTCGGGGACGGTACGTCGGCAACGGGGGCCGATCCGATCCGCTGGACGAAAGGTCCACGGTCGTTGGTCAGCGCGTTCCGCTGCGACATGATCAGCGTGGGCGATCGAAAGTCCCGAGGGTTCTGATCGCCGGACGCGCCCTGGCTGAACACGGCCACGGTCCGATCGCCAAACAGCTCTTCGATGTGGCGCGAGGCCTCTCCTGGAAAATCGGCACTGATGACTCCGCTCAAGTAGAAGTTGATCGGGTGCATCGCATAATTCATGTAGACGCCAATCGGGACGTTGTCCTCGCCAAGGAACTCGACGACCGCGAGGGTCTTGTCCGAAGGTCCGTCGGGATTGGGCTCCTGACGCCATTCCAGCTTCCGGTTGAACAGATCGCGATTCACGTTGAGATCGACCATCGTCCGACCGTAGCCGATGCGCGCCGGCGCCAACTTTGTTCTTGCGACCGTCACTGCTTCGACAATGGCATCGGCAACTGTCTTCGGGGCCGGCGCTCCCTGGCCAAGGCCCTGTGTATTCGAACTGTGCGTGTGGGTCGCTGAGATGATGACGTTCTGAGCGGGACACCCGGCAGCCTTCGAAGCTCTTGGTAGCGCGTCGTCGACGATCTGATTCCCGGCTGCCCCCAGGTCGATGCCGACGAGCACTGCGCATGTGCTGCCGTCCTCCACGACGATCGCACGGGCGAAGAGGTGATCGCGGATCGAATCTGTCGAGATTCGCAAATCGCTCTCCTTCGGACTGAAGTCGACCTTGTGAGCGCCGGCTCTCAGCCGCGTGGCGGCGCTTTGGGAAAAGGGGCTCGTGGCAATAAGCATCATTACCAGGCCCATTGCGATTGAGTGAGTCATGACCTGCCTTTGCTCGATACGCCGGTTATTTCGGTGATTTTGCGTCGATGACCTGCGGCGTCACGTCGCGTGCCGTGTCGGGCATTCGAAATCTCCGCTGCGCCGCGAGACGGTGCACGCGGTCATAGTCTTGAAGAGCGCGATCGCGGCCCGCTTTATCGCCGAGCGCGCTGTACGCCTGGACGATCTGGTAGAAAGCCACCTCGCTCTCCGGGTTGACCTTGACCGCCGTCTGCAGGAAGCGAAGAGCTTCGGCGGGCCGATCGAGAGCCACCAACGTTCGCCCGAGTCCAATAAGCGCCTGATCGAACTCCGGATAGTGCTTCACGGCCTGCTCGAAGTGTTGACGAGCTCCCTCGAACTGGCCTGCGGCTCGATCCAGTTCCCCGAGTTCGTACGCGGCATTCGCGTTTGTCGGATCGAGAACGAGCTCTTCCTCAAACGCCTTTCGTGCCTCGGCAACCGCATCTCCGGACCGATCCTCTTTCGCGCGAGCGAGCTGGACCCGTCCAATACGAAAACGAATGCCTGGTCGGCGGGGGGCAGCGGCAATCACTTCGCGGTACTCGCGTAGGGCCGCGTCGTAGAGACCCTGGCTCTCGTTCGCTTCTCCCGCCGCCTGGTGAAGCCAGACCGAGTCTGGAGCGACGGTCGCGAGCTTCATCGTTTGCAGGTAGGCGAAGTTTGCGAAGAGCCGTCCCGAGTGATACAGCACCTCGGGATCGTCCGGGTAGAGACGGGTCAGTTGAAGGGCCACGTCAACGGCATCCTGATCGCGCTTGAGCCCTGTGTAGATCCGTTGCAGATGCAGGCCAGCCATCCGTCGAAGGATCGTGTCCGCCGACTGCGAGAAGGCCTTCTTTACACCGGGCAGCGCCTCGTCGTACTTACCGAGCTCGGAGAGGGACATTGCCAGAAGCGAGTCGACCTTGGGAAGACCGGGTTTCAGGCGTAGCGCCTCGCGCAATGGTGGAATCGCTTCCGTGTATTTGCTTTGCTGGAACAAGATCAGACCGAGGCGCGCTTGAATCTCGGCGCTGCCAGGTGCCAGGCGCCGCAGGTTTTCGTACGCGTGTTGCGCCTCCGCATACTTTCCCTCGGCTAGTGCGCGCTCACCATTCTTGACGTACTGCTGCAGGACAGCGGGATCAGGCGGCTGTCGAGCACCGACCGGTGTACTGCCAACCAGCAACAGTAAACCGATCGGCGCCACTCCAGCTCGCAGCGCGTGCAGTCCTGGCATTTTCAAGAAACACGAGGCCGCACCGACTGCCGCGGTCGTGTTGTGTTCGGGGAGGAGGAGTCGCCAGAACACTATCGGCAACGGTGCGGCTCGACTCATGGGGCTTCAGAACAAGACCTTCAGCCCTAGTTGGTTGATGCGTGCTGGCCTCGCCGCGGTCACAACACCGAAGTTTGCCGCCGCGAGATTGGTCGACACGGCGGCGAACTGCGTATGGTTGAAGACATTGAACGACTCGAGCCTGAACTGCAGCCTGATGCCGTGTGTGACAGTGAAGTTCTTGAACAGGGCGAGATCCAAGTTGTTGACGCCAGGACCACGCTCCGTGTTGCGCCCGAGATTGCCGAGCACGCCTGCCGCGGGCTGAGCGAAGGCCGACGTGTTGAACCACCGGCTGACTGTTCGCTCGCCGGCGTTCGGATCGCCAACGAGGTCGGCGCGGTTAGTGCCGAAGGTGTCATTGAGCCCACCCAGATCGGCGGCAGTGATCGTCAGGGGGAACCCACGCTGCCACGTATAGATCCCGTTGATCTGCCAGCCGCCGACCACGGCATTCTTCACACCCGTGGCATCACCGGCGAACTTCTCGCCGCTACCGAACGGCAGATTGTAGACAAAGCTCCCCACGAGCCGGTGGTCCACGTCGAAATCTGAGAGCCCGTGATCCCGCTCGGGGTTCGAGTTGTCGAGAAAGCCCTGCCAGCCATTGAAGGCGCTCGCGCCGATGCCTGCCGCGGCGGACTTGCTGTCAGTGCTCTTCGCCCAGGTGTACGCGAAGGTCAGGATCGAGCCGCGGCCGCGGTGTTCGAGTTTGGCGTTGAGCGCATGGTAGTCCGACCAGCCGCTCCAGTCGCTGTCGATATAGACCCCGAAGTTCGGGTACGGCTTGCGTGCGGCGACCGACAACGGGTTCGTGGGATCGAAGAGGCGGGCCTGCGCGATGTTCCGCCGCATCAACAGATTCGATCCGTGCGACCCGATGTAGTTGAGTTCCATCGTCGTGCGCGCGAACAGCTCTCGCTGGGCACCGAGCGACCATTGCTGCACGTACGGGTTCCGCGGTTGGGGTGACTGGTTGACCGCAAGGAACGTGTTCGCAGCCGGTGTGGCAACCCCCGACGAGGGCACGCTGGGAAAGAGCGAGTCGGTTGTTTGCAGCGGCGCCGGTTGGCCGATCGACTGAACGTAGTTGCCGCGGCTCACGTACGGATACACGTCCGCCGCGCCGTCGATCTCGCGCCCTTCTGCGGAGTCGAAGAACACGCCGTAGCCGCCGCGAATCACGGTCTCTTCGCCGATCGGCCGCCAAGCGAATCCGAACCGCGGAGCGAACACCTTGAAACGATCCGGATTCTCAGGGCTGCGGCCATCCGCCAACTGGTAGTAGGCGCCATCGACGATCCCGCCCGGTACCAGCGACTCGTCGGCCACGAGGAGACCGCCTGGAGCGTAGTTCAGGTTACGCCACGCCATACGATTGCGAGTCTCGTACGGCACATTTCGATAGTCCCAGCGGAGTCCAAGGTTGATCGTCAGCCGCGAGTTGACCCGCCAGTCGTCCTGGAAGTACGGCGCCAGGTACGTGAAGTTGAACTCGCGCGGATTACCTACCGTGCCTGGCACAATCAGTGCCGGCTGGAAGACGCCCACGCCGGAGTAGTACCCGAGCAGCATGTCGGCGACGACGTTGCCGGTGAACGCGACGTTGAACGCGTAGTTACCCAGGAATCCTGTCGCAAGGTCGCGCTGCAGCTGCCAGCTCCGGTAGTTGAATCCAAAGTTCAACGTGTGGCTGCCCTTCACCCAAGTGGTCGTGTTACTGATGTCCCACATCGGTTGATTGCTGGCGGTGTAGGCGTTGACCGCGCCGCCCGTTCCCGCAAAACCGAGCATCGCAATGCTCGGACATTCACGCTGATCGTCGGGAATGTTCGTGAACACGCCCGAAGCATTGAAGAAATCGACGTCCGACTGCGGGCACGCGATTCCCTTCTGGTCGGCGCGCGCCTCTACGCGACCGACGCGGAACTGATTGACCAGGGTGTTGCGGATCGGCCAGCTGTGCGACGCCTGCCAGTTCGTCGTGTCTTGCACGAACACGCGGTTGCCGAGATCGATCGTGTTGCTGGCCGTCGTATTCTCGTACGACGTGTTCGTGTAGCGAAAGAACACGCGGCCGTAGCGCGCAAGGTCCTGATCGCCGCGGATGGTGAACTGGTCCTGCACCTGCGGAAACGTCCGCACGGCCTGGTAGTTGCCCTGCGCCGCTGTCGTGTTCGGTGCGGGAAACCAGTTGCTCCGGATGGCCAGCTGCGCGAGCCGCGAGAACCGCGATGTCGGGATGGTGTTGTTCGGGAAGGCTGCGCCGGTTGCCGGATCGATGATCGCTGTGTTGAAGCGTCCCGACAGCTGTTCCGGCGTCGGCACCGTGTAGAAGTTCGTCGCGCCGCGCTCGATCCTGGTGCCCTCGTAGTTGACGAGGAAGAACGTCCGGTTGCGTATGACCGGACCGCCGGCGACGAACCCGAACTGCTTCTGATCGAGCAGCGGCGCAGGAGAGGTCTTGTCGTCGAAGAAATTCCGTGCGTCCCAAGCCTCGTTCCTGAAGAACCCGAAACCTGTTCCGTGGAAATCGTTGGTGCCCGTCTTGCTCACGAGATTGACCTGATTGGAGCTGAAGCCGTACTCAGCCGAGTACGTTGTCGTCTGCTCTTTGAATTCCTGAATCGCATC
>Ga0075418_10004498_pt1 | contig 15862 bp, 14 predicted proteins | sample SoiMetdeltSBSDD2_FD_81776 | JGI IMG/M metagenome (GOLD analysis project Ga0075418, IMG submission 81776) | Bulk soil microbial communities from a Populus tree surrounding site in Tennessee, USA - Soil MetaG P. deltoides SBSDD2 | ecosystem: Environmental > Terrestrial > Soil > Tree plantation...
CAAATGGACAAGACCAGTGTGCGATGGCGCCCCCTCTCTACGTAGACGCTCAGCACGCTTAGGAGCGACAGCAAGGAAAACCACGCCAGATTTCGACTAGACTCCGCAGAGAACCATTCTTCGTTCATTTGCTCTCTCCTTTCTTGGTGTCCTTGTACATTCGAAGCAGATGCTTTCCGATCTTGGCAGAAACGTCACCTTCAGCAACCAGTTGACGGACGTTGGTCTCGAAGGCGTCGCTCAAAGGATTTTCAGAGATTCGGACGCGTTCGATCAGCCGATCCAGTCTCAATCGAATTGTCGGATAAGAAACGTCGTAGCTCTCGGCCAACTCCTTGAGTGAGCCTGAAGCCAAGACCAGTCGCTTCACGAACTGTTGATCCTCTTCCTCCAGTTGCGAAAACCATGTGTTCGGATCTGCCGGCATGGACACAAAATACACTTCAATAATATTGAAGTCAACTTGAATATTATTGAAGTGTCGTTTTTTTGAAAATGGGCGGGCCGCGTCCGGAGACGACGGAGAATCACGCACCAGTCGGGACCGAGCCTAGTTCCAAACTCCAGGAATGGCGGTTTGACAGTTGGGACAAGCGCCATTTCGGAGCCGGTTCTGGCGGACACGGAAACCACGGCGTTCGATCAGGAGAGTGTTGCAATGCGGACACGTCGTATTCTCCCATGTGCCGACGTGACCTGGAAGATTGCCGGCGTACACGTAGCGAAGACCGGCGGACTTCCCAATTTCGGCGGCACCGATCAGAGTCGCGACAGATGTGTTGTCTGGATCGGTCATCCGATAGTCTTTGTGGAAGGCAGTGACGTGCCAGGGGATATCCGGCGAAATGCCGGCGAGAAAAGCAGCGATGTCCCTGAGCTCTTCGCTGGAGTCATTGAAGCCCGGGATAGTCAAAGTCACAACTTCCAACCAGAAGCCCTTCTGATGGAGCCGCCGAATGCTGTCCAGCACGCCGTCGAGGCGGCCACCAAGTTTCCGATAGTTTCGGTCGCGGAAACTCTTGAGATCCACCTTATACAGATCAACCCACGGCTGCAGATAGTCGATCACCTCAGGTGTTCCGTTCCCATTCGAGATGTACGCCGTCTTGAGTCCCTGCCCGCGCGCTGCGCGAAAGACTTCCACCGCCCACTCGCTGGTAATGAGCGGTTCATTGTACGTGCTAGCGATAATTCTGGCTTGATGGCGGCCAGCAAGGTGGACCAAATCCTCGGCAGTCAGATCGCGCGGACAGGCTGTGGAATTGGGATCGCGTAGGGTTTGAGAGGTAAACCAGTTTTGACAATATGCGCAATGGTAGTCACAGCCCAGCATCCCAAAACTCAGTGCGAGCGCGCCTGGGAGTGCATGGAAGAACGGCTTTTTCTCGACCGGGTCGCACTGCAGCGCTCCGACATAGCCGTGTGGAACGTAGAGTGTGCCTGCCTCGTTGAAGCGAACTTTGCAGATGCCCGGCAAGCCGTCGAGAATGACGCACCGATGCCCGCACGCGAAGCACCGCACACGGTTGTCGGCCAGCTTCTCGTAGAGAATGCCCTCGACAGTACGCTCCCCAAGAACGTCTTCGAGGGGGCTTGTTTCTCTGGTCCTGGCTGTCAATCACTATCTCCTCGACTTCCGCTTGCTAAAAGGGAATGAACACCATGTAGCGTCCGTTCGTAGAACGGACCGGCCGCTCATAGAGCGGCCGCTACAGTTTTTCACAGCCCTCTCTGCTCCGGGGGAATATTCTCGGCACCGCGCCGCATGAACAAATGCTGCTTGAGATGACGGAAGTGCATCTGCCTACTCCGCAGTTGAATTCGCGTCCCCGAGCCCCTCTCCTGGTCTACACCTTGTCGGGCACTACGAAGGGTGCCCGGTATTCCCGGGTCAAGAAACGATCAGCTTCCTTGTCGCTTACAAACTTCTCTCTGGTGCTGTCGAACACCAAGGTCCGTCCCGTGCGATAGGCGATATTGCTCAGATGGCACATCGCGGCCGACCAGTGACCTTCCTCGACGGTCGTGTGTAGGTTTTCCACTTTGCGCGAGCGCACCGCGTCGATGAAGTTCGCGTAGTGGATCGGACCGTCGTTACCGAATTTTTGAAACTCATCGGAACGCGCGTTGGCGTCCTCTTCGCTGCAATGCTCGCCCGGTTCGTTCTTCCGTCCAAAGTACGTGGCCCACTCATCGAAGCCGAGGTGCATCCAGCCGTCCGAACCGTACACCAGCAACCCCATCGTGATCTTGTCTTCGGCGTTGGTGTACAGGCCGCGAACTTCTAATTGGACGCGGGTTCCGTCCGCGTATTCCATCGAAGACAACTGCGAATTCGGCGTTTCCTGGGTGCCTGCGTAAACATCCACGCCTCCCATACTCATGATGCGCTTGGGGTGTTCGCGCTTCTTGAGGATGTGGCGAGCCATGTCAACCATATGCGGGCCGTTATTGCCCGTCTCGCCGTTTCCCGTGTCCCAGAACCAATGCCAGTTGTAGTGAAAGCGGTTTTCATTGAACGGAATCATGGCGGCGGGGCCGCGAAACAGGTCGTAGTGTACCCCCGTCGGCACAGCTGAGTCTGGCTTGCGGCCGATATCTTCACGAGGCCGAAAGCAGACACATTTGATCATATAGATCTTTCCGAGTTTGCCAGAGTGGAGATACTCCACTGCAGATCGCATGACGGGCCGACTGCGATGGTGAGTGCCCACCTGAACCACACGCTGGTGCTTGCTGGCAACCTGCACCATCCGGCGTCCTTCGTCGATCGCGTAACAGGCTGGTTTCTCCACGTAAACATCTTTGCCGGCCTGGCAAGCCCAGATCGTTGCGAGCGCATGCCAATGGTTGGGCACCGCAATCGAGATCGCGTCGATGTCCTTGTCTTCCAGCAAACGCCGAATGTCTGTATAGGTCTTCGGTCGCTTCCCAGCGGCCGCCTCAACTCCGGCCAGTGCCTTCGGGAACAGCCGTTCATCAATATCGCAAACGGCCGCGACATTCACGTTGGGCACCTTGGGATAGTTCTTGAGATGGAAGGCACCCTGCCCTCGAATTCCCATGACCGCCACGTTCACCGTCTCGTTGGGACTCGACCGCGCCAGGCTAGGTCTGACCAGAGTTGAAACCGGTAGTGCCGCCAGCGCAGAGGATTTAAGAAATGCCCGGCGGGATGAAAAACGCATGTCAACCTCCAGAGGCCATGAAGAAAGACCGCCGTCATCTTATCGCAGAAGGGACGGTAAAGAAACCGCTGCCGGTTTGAGCTTGTAACACCAGGGCCCATCTGACACGACATTCAAGCCACTTTTTCGGGTACTCTTGCTTCTCAACCCTCTGTCATGTACTCTCTGCTGCATTCATCCTAGCCTAGGTGTTCGGATACGCGGTGCACTCTAGATTTTGGTTCTCAGCGCAGTCTGCTCTGACCCCAGGAGCTGCTTATGTCCGGCGTAACGGTTCCCGTTCCCAAGTTCGGCCAGACGGCACGACGAGATGCCTGGTGGCTGCAACCACTTCTTGTATTTGCCACTCTGTCTTCGTTTGCCATCTACGCCACGTGGGCGGCACTGCAGGGTGAGCATTATAGTTGGGGGCCATATCTGTCCCCCTTCTACTCACCAGAGATTTTTGGGTCTTCCACCCATAGCTGGTTCGGGGGCAAGCCTGCCTGGTGGCCGGGCTGGTTGCCATTCTCTCCTGCCATTCTAATTCTGTGGGCTCCCGGAGGATTCCGTCTCACGTGCTACTACTATCGCGGCGCTTACTACAAAGCCTTTTGGGCCGATCCGCCCTCCTGCACGGTCGGAGAGCCGCGGCAGCACTATCGGGGCGAGAATTCCTTTCCGCTGATCCTGCAGAACGTCCATCGCTATTTTCTCTACCTGGCCTTGTTGTTCCTGATCGTGCTGGCCTGGGATGTCTGGAAAGCCCTGTGGTTCACGAATCCCGCGACGGGCAGAGTCGAGTTCGGCGTCGGTCTCGGCACGCTGGTGCTGGCAAGCAACCTCACGCTGCTTGGAAGCTACACGTTCAGTTGCCACTCGTTGCGGCATCTGACCGGAGGGTTCCTGGACCAACTTTCACGAAGACCCTTTCGCATGAAGGCGTACCGTTGCGTCACCTGCATGAACCAGAAACACATGCTCTGGGCCTGGATGAGTCTGTTTATGGTGGCGTTTTCCGATCTCTACATCCGGATGTGCTCCATGGGCATCTGGTCAGACTGGAGGCTGATCTAGGATGTCCCAATACGAAACTCACGAGCACGACGTCTTGGTGATTGGCGCCGGAGGCGCTGGACTGCGCGCCGCCATTGAAGGTTCCGCGGCTGGAGTCTCAGTCGGCATCATTTGCAAATCGCTTTTGGGAAAAGCCCACACAGTGATGGCAGAAGGTGGCATTGCCGCTGCTATGGCCAATGTCGACGAGCGGGACAATTGGAAAGTCCATTTCGCCGACACGATGCGTGGAGGTCAGTATCTGAACAACTGGCGCATGGCAGAACTTCACGCCCGTGAGGCTCCCCAGTGCGTGCGTGAGCTGGAGTCGTGGGGAGCGCTGTTTGACCGAACACACGACGGCCGCATTCTTCAACGCAACTTCGGAGGTCACAAGTATCCACGCCTGGCGCACGTGGGAGACCGCACCGGCCTGGAGATGATTCGCACTCTACAAGACCATGGCATTCATCAGGGCATCGATGTGCACATGGAATGCACGGTGATTACTCTGCTGAAGGACGGGCCGCGCGTCTCTGGTGCTCTGGCCTACGACCGGGAGCGCGGTCGCTTCGGCGTTTTCAAAGCCAAAGCAGTTGTGCTGGCGACCGGAGGCGTCGGACGAGCTTACGAAATCACAAGTAATAGCTGGGAATACACCGGCGACGGTCTCGCGATGGCGTACGAGGCAGGCGCTGAATTGATCGACATGGAGTTCCTCCAGTTTCATCCAACCGGGATGGTTTGGCCGCCCAGCGTTCGGGGAATCCTGGTGACGGAAGGAGTTCGAGGGGAAGGTGGCGTCCTGCTGAACAAAGACAAGCGGCGCTTCATGTTCGACGACATCCCCGAACTTTATCGCAACCAGACGGCCGACAACGAAGAAGAAGGTTGGCGCTACACGCAAGGAGACAAGGAGGCGCGGCGGCCACCTGAACTGCTTACCCGCGATCACGTCGCTCGCTGCATTGTGCGCGAAATCAAGGAAGGACGGGGCACTCCGCATGGCGGAGTCTTTCTCGACATCTCGTGGATCCGGCAGCGGCTTCCGAAAGCCTCCGAGCACATCAAGAAGAAACTGCCCAGCATGTATCACCAGTTCAAGCAACTGGCGGATATTGACATCACCGAAGAACCGATGGAGGTTGGGCCGACCACTCACTACATGATGGGTGGCATTCGCGTGGACGCCGATTCACAGATGTCCACGGTGCCCGGCCTCTTTGCCGCGGGCGAGTGCGCCGCAGGATTGCACGGCGCCAACCGGCTCGGAGGCAACTCTCTCTCAGACTTGCTGGTGTTCGGCAAACGCGCTGGCGAAGGCGCGGCGCAGTTCTCGAAGGACCACGGTGTCGCTTCTATCGATACGGGAGCGGTTGAAGCGGCGATCCGGCAAGCGCTCCTGCCCTTCGAACGCAAGGCCGACGCACAAGCCCCCGAGGAAGGACCCTACAAGGTTCAAGAGGACTTGCAAAAAATGATGCAGCGCCTGGTTGGGATTGTGCGCATCGAAGAAGAAATGCAACAGTCTTTGGAGGGCATTGCTCAACTCTGGACGCGAACGCGGAAGGTCAGTGTCTTGGGCAATCGTGAGTACAACTCAGGCTGGCACACAGCCCTGGATCTGCCAAGCCTGCTCACGGTGGCGGAAGCCATCACCCGGTCAGCGTTGGAGCGCAAGGAGAGCCGTGGCGCCCATTTTCGCGAAGACTATTCAGCCAAAGACTCGACGCTCGGGAAACTGAACCTCGTGGTCTCCAAAGATGGGGATGGAACCATGTGCATCGAACGCAGACCTGTTCCCGAAATGCCGGGTGAGCTCCAGAAGATTATCGATGAGATGAAATAAGGTCACCAATGCGACTTTGGTGGGCTTGAAAAAAAACCGCAGCATACGGGATGTTTGAGGAGTTCCACTCATGGCCAACGCAACCTTTCGCATCTGGCGCGGCACGTCCACCGAGGGAGAATTCCGCAATTACACCACAGAAGTTTCCGAAGGCATGGTCGTTCTGGATGCGGTTCACGACATCCAGGCCCAGCAGGCTGGCGATCTGGCCGTGCGCTGGAACTGCAAAGCGGGAAAGTGCGGTTCCTGCTCGGCAGAGATCAATGGCAAGCCCAAGCTGATGTGCATGACGCGACTGAACAGCATTCCACTCGACCAGCCCGTCACCTTGGAGCCGATGCAAGCCTTTCCATTGATCAAAGACCTGGTGACCGACGTTTCGTGGAACTTTCGGGTAAAGAAAAAGATCAAGAAGTTCAAACCACGCCCACCTGACGCCGCGGATGGCAGTTGGCGCATGTTGCAACAGGACATCGACCGGGTGCAGGAATTTCGCAAATGCATCGAATGCTTTCTCTGTCAGGATGTCTGCCACGTGCTTCGCAATCATCATCAACACGATGCCTTCATCGGCCCCCGATTCTTGGTGCATGTGGCTGCACTGGAGATGCATCCGCTGGACGTCGAGAGTCGCACCGAAGAGCTGAAGGAAGCTCACGGTGTGGGTTATTGCAACATCACCAAGTGCTGCACGAAGGTTTGCCCAGAGAGCATCACTATCACTGACAACGCCATCATTCCGCTCAAAGAAAGAGTTGTGGATGATTTCTACGATCCGCTCGGGAAACTACTGAGGAGGCTTCGAATTCTATGACAACCCATTCAGTAGTAGCCAGGGAGTCCCGAGACACCACGCAGGAGGACACCATGTTTGAGTTGAAGCCTTTGTCGCTGGAAGCCGTTCCTGCAGCTCTTGAAAAGGCCACCCGTTACAGGCTATTGAACGAACCGGGCGAGGCGCAAAGCATCTGCCTTGACGTGTTGGAGGTTGATCCGCAAAACCAGCAGGCGATCGTCATTCTGCTGCTGGCGCTCACGGACCGCTTCGGCAAGGGCTACGCCATCGGTTCGACTCAAATCGAGGAAGTGCTGGCCCGTATCGCGGACGCCTACGAGCAGAAGTATTATCGTGGGCTGGTCTGCGAGCGTCGCGCCAAGGCTCAACTCCAGCAGGGCGCTCCGGGCGCAGCTTTTGGCGCCTATGAGTGGCTGCGCGAGGCAATGCGGTGGTATGAGGAAGCCGAAGCGATCCGCCCGGCAGGCAACGACGATGCTCTGCTACGCTGGAACGCTTGTGCCCGAATGATCATGGGCAATCAGCTCGCGCCCCGTCAGGCAGAAGAGATGGAGCCAATGCTGGAGTAGAAGCGAACCAGCCGCGAAGGCGCTGTGCGGCATGACGTCTTCACTCAGCAAGCTCCGGCAATAGGAAGAAACGGACGGAAAACAGATAGACGAACTCTTGTTCTACGAGCCCCGAAGGAAATCTCCACGCACTCCTGCGCCGGCCTGGCGCTTCTGAGCCCGGCCTTCTACAAGAATCTCCCTCAGCTCCGCCCAAGGGCCTGAAAATTCACGGGTGCGTCTCGAAAGGCTCATCCAATCTGCTTTCCAGACGACGCAGCCTTGGCCGCGCGATTGACGAGTGGATCAGCGGTCTGGCTCAGTTTGAAAACCCAATTCGGAGGGAAGTAGTACGACTTGTCACTGGCGCTGCCGCACTGACAGAAATAAATTCCATTCGCCAGTTGAACATCGGAATGGCACTGTCGACAGGAGCCAGCAATCATTCCTGATTTGCGCAATTTCATGGCTCTCTCTGTTCTTCGTGGACATGAGGCCCATAAGAGTATTGCCGAAATTTTCCATTCAAGCCAACAGAATAACTCCAAAGTGGAAAGAAAGTGTGTGCCCGCCCCTTCACCCCTAACCACCCTCTGTCGTTGGGGAGGGGGGAACCGAAGTCTGGCGACTTAGTCGCTGCTGCCAATATAGGCACCGTCGCCGGTCCGTTCACCCGGGCCGGCACCGTCATTGATGACCGCATACGCAACAAACGGATTGGCTCCGCTCATGGCTGGTGGCAAATTCGAACGGAGAGATCCCGTGTCGGAAGGACGAGTTTGGCTGCGAAGATGGAATTCGAGTGCGTTACAGTCCCGGATTTGTGAGTCAAGGTGTCACCAGAGGGACCGATGTTTGCGAATCAAGCGGAGCAGCGACTCGGTCAGAGATCAAACGAGAGCAAGTCGCTTAAGAGAATGCCGCCTATTTAGGCAGGATGCGAATCACTGCCGCTCGTCGGGACTGGGTCTTTGTGTCCATGACATCGTTGATGGTAACTGCGACACGCTGACCGGGCTTGAGGTCTTTACCCTTCAAAAGCTCGCCAGTGGTTCCCACCACCGTGGATTCCTTGTCGACGAAGAGGGTTTGGCTCAGGACGAGTTGTTCTGGCGCCACCTGTTCCACAATGCCCTCAATATCTCCTGGAAGAAATCGCGGGGCCGTCGAAGCACGCGAGCTTTGCAATCCGCCCGCCGAGCCTTTGGCGCCACCCGGCCGTCCCGTCGGCACTCGGCTTCCTGGCGAATCTGTTCTTCCGCGGCCCTCAAGTCCAGGCCCCGTTGGGTCAGTCACTCCGCGAGGCATCTGTTGGCTTTCCGGACCGCCATGGTCAGCACCTTGCACAACGCCGCCCCCCGTCGCCGTCTGCCGCGTACTTGATTCGGCAATCAGAAAGATGCGCTTTGTGTCGTAGGTGCCGTCGGGTAAGGTGCTCCCCTTGGCGTGGACCTGGTCGCCATTCGTCAATTGTTTGGCCTCAGCTATGGCTCCCGGAAGCAGGCTCCAGGTTGCTTCCGATAGCTTCAGCTTCTGGCGAACGGTCACTGTCTTTCCAGTAACTTCAATGACTTCGCCCACGCTTTCCCAGGTGTGTACGTTGTATTTGAGGACCGCCTGGCCATTCGCGGAGAGGGGAAACATCAGACAAGTAAAAAGGGCAATGCAACATAGTTTGTCCATGGAATCAAATCCCCCTTGGTATGGCACGTGGGCCCGTTCGCAATCCAGTGGACAAGGTGTAGCGTCCGTTTCCAGAACAGACCAACGCTCATAGAGCGGCCACTACACTTCATCCCGGCTCCACTGGTGGAACGCTACATCTCCAACACAATAATCGTATCAATCGGGTCCAGCGCTTCCCTGGGAAGGTTGAACACCAACCCGGCGCCGGTATCGATGATATCTGCTTTCCGACCCGTCTTCAGAAACTTGGCGCTTCGGATGATGCCGGGCATCTTGGGCATGGGCAGCAGCGTGTCCTGCCAGTCAAGGATGTGAAAGTAGATTTTTTTCCCCTTCTGCGTCGTCACACCCCATGGGCGGGGTGTCACCGGACCTCCACGCGTTCCATAGATGCTTTCACCGTTCTTGCCAAGCCACTCTCCCATGCTTTTCAGTTGTCCTACGAACTCCGGCTGAATCTTGCCGTCAGGCATCGGGCCGATGTTCAAAAGAAAGTTTGCATTGTGTCCCGCCGCGCGGATCAGATAGTGCAGCAATTCTTTGTCCTTCTTGAACGATTTGTCGTTCTGGTTATATCCCCAAGACTTGTTGATCGTCTCACAGGTCTCCAGCGGGAGGCTTCCGATCTCCGACTCGGCGTTGAAGCCGGCTGTATTGCCCCCAGGCAGATCCTTCTCGAACATCTGAAAATCTTCGCCCGGGAATGGTTTTCGGTGATGGTTGCTGCCGATCAGGGCCTTGGGCTGCAAGTCGTGGATCAATTTATAGGTTTTGTCCAATCGCCAGTCTGCAGTGGGCTTATCCCACCATCCGTCAAACCAGATGCCGCCGATCTCACCGTAGTTGGTGCAGAGTTCGCGGAGCTGGTTATCCATGTAGTCGAGGTAGCGGTACCAGTCACCTTTCTCCTCTCGGCCGCTGGCATGGCCAGTTCGTCCGAGAGGGAAGTAATCCGGATGATGCCAGTCGAGTTGAGAATGATAGAAATAGAGCTTGATCCCCTGTTTGCGGCACTCCTCAGCCAGCATTTTCAGAACGTCTTTCTTGTACGGAGTGCGGTCAACGATGTCATAGTCTGAGGTCTTGGAATCGAAGATCGCGAAACCGTCATGGTGCTTGCTGGTAATGGTGATGTACTTCATGCCCGCAGCCTTCGCCAGGCTGACCCATTCGGCGGCATTGAACGCGGTAGGGTTGAACTGGGGCGGAAGCTTTTCGTACTCGGCAATCGTCATCTTCTTGTTGTTCATTACCCACTCGCCGTCACCCAGCACGCTGTAAACTCCCCAGTGGATGAACAGGCCAAACTTGGAATCCTGAAATGCCTGCCGCGAAGCCAGGTTGGCCGCCGATGGCGCATAACTGGCCGCCTGCGCGGATTCAGCCGGCGTTGCCTGACCCGCTTGAGCATGCACAGAAACGCGACTGGCGGCAACCTGGGCGACGACAAGCAACAGCGAGAACCATAGAACGCAAGGGCGCGAACACATCGATTTTGCCTCCTGAGTTGATCTCATAGTTCGAGTTGTATTAGATATCGTCAAATCAGACGAATTCAAGGTGATTTTGTGCGACATTAGGGATTCTGTCGAATGCGTAAGCTCAAAACCATTCCATAAGGGAGTCATCAACGATGAGAACGATGCGCGTTGCTGCAGTCAGCATGAACGGATTTTTAGGCGAACCAGAACGAATACTAAAGGCCATCGACCAGTGGTGTGAAAAAGCCGTGGTCGAAAAGGCTGAGTTGGTGCTGTTTCCGGAACTGGTTATCCACGGTCACTGTACGCCAAATACCTGGGCCCTGGCCGAGCCTGTACCGGACGGTCCAAGCGTGGCCGCTTTGGTGAACGTCGCCAAGCGACATCGCGTGGTGTTGTGCACAGGTATGAGCGAAAAGGAACGCGACATCGTTTTCAACACGCAGGTTTTGGTTGGCCCAGATGGTTACATTGGCAAACAGCGAAAGCTCCACCTGTCGCGAGACGAGGGGTTTTTCTACAAGGGAGGCCGCGATATTAACGTCTTCGACGTTGGTCCTTGCAAAGTCGGAATCGTCATTTGCTACGACAATCAGTTTCCCGAGATCAGCCGCGTTCTCGCTCTCAGAGGTGCGGAAGTAATGCTGATGCCGCACGCCGGACGGATGAAGATGTGGGAGGAAAACCCTGCCAGCGAAGCTGCCGCTCGCCGTTACTCGCACGACTTTTTCAAACCCTATGCGTTGAGGGCCCGTGAGAACGCCTGTTTTGCTGTCCTGACAGACCAAGTCGGCCGGGCGGGATATGTGGATCAGTGGCCTCGAGACAGTGAGAATCAGCCGCACCACGCGGGAGGAGCCTTGATCTGGGGACCCGATGGTGAACTCATTGCAAACACACAAGTGGAACGGATCAAGGAAGAGATGATCGTGGCCACTCTGGACTCCGCACTTATGGCTCAGGAGCGGTCGCTAGCCAATTACATGCTCAAGACCCGTCGGCCGGAGCTCTTCGGCGAACTCGTGCGCGACCAGACGAGTTGCTAGCCTGAACCCATCGGAAACGGGCTCTGGCTTTTGCCGGTCACCGAGAATTTTCTTGATTTTTTGTCGCTGCCGCAAAGATGATAGCGGCGTCCCTTTCGACCATTCCCGGCTTCTCGACAAACGGTCATAGCCACAACCGGAGCCGTTCCCACGATGCCACGATTGTTACCCCGCCGGCTCGTGGGCCCAGGAGGTTCACGCCACATGCCTCAAGAACAGGTCTTCTACTTCTTCATCGTGTTAGCGGTTGTCATTGCCACTGTCTTTGTCGCCGTGGGCTGGAGCACGCGGCAGGCTCGCGAAGTCCACTCGGGCCCGGCTTACAAACTGAGGAAGTTTTTCTTCGTCGGCCTCTCAGTCATCTTTCTCGGACTGCTGGCAGTGACGCTGCCGCGCACGCCATATTCCGCCGAGATCTCAAGTCCAGACCGGATCGTACACGTCGTAGGCAAGCAGTTTGCCTTCGCACTTTCTGAGAGTCCGATCTCCACCGAGAAGGAATGGGAAGAGGGCACTTATGCGGCCCCGGTTGAGGTCCCGGCCGGGACTTCCGTCGAGTTTCGTGTCACGAGCCTCGACGTAAACCACAGCTTCGGTCTCTATTCCCCCGGACACCACCTCATCGCGCAAACCCAGGCGATGCCCGGCTACGTCAACCGGCTTCGCGTCCGGTTGGAGGAACCCGGGCGCTACACAGTCCTTTGCCTGGAGATGTGCGGCATGGACCATCACAAGATGCGCGCCGTCATGGATGTGAAGTGACCTCAGTGAGGTTTGGAACATGGAGATCTCAAATAACCCAAGACCAAACGATGTTCAGCCGACGGCTCTGCGACGGATGACATTCATTTGGATGTTCACGATGCTCACGTTGTTTCCTGTCCTGCTCGTGTTGGGGTTCTTTATGCGCGCACTCCAGGCGAATTTCATGAGCAAGCTCCAACCAGAATGGTTTTATGCAGTCTTGACTTTGCACGGGCTAGGCATGGTCGGCATTTGGTATGTAGGTAGCATGGCAGGTGTCAGCTACTTGCTCGGCCGCTATGTGCGGCCCAGCTTGGCCATTTCCAAAGTTGCGTTCGGCGCCACGCTCCTGGGTGTCGTCTTGCTGCTCGCGTGCACGCTGATCGGTCGGATGGGAGTGGGCTGGTACTTTCTGTACCCGCTGCCTTTGCACTCTAAGGGCGTTTGGCCTCCGTGGGCCACCGGCGCGTTTCTCGGTTCCCTGGCCGTCTTTGGAGTGGGCTGGACTCTCTGGAGCCTCGACCTTTTGCGTGCTATTGCGCAGCGCTATTCTTTCAGCGCCGCCATGGCGTGGCACTATTTGAAAGGCCGGTCTGAGCCGGAGGTCCCGCCGCTGGTGCTGATCGTCACGGTCAGTATGGTGTCTGCACTGGCCGGCTTCGTTGCCGCTGTCGTGGTGCTGGTGCTTTATGTAGCCGAGTGGCTGGGTACCGGATTCACGAATGACGCGCTGCTGATGAAGAATCTCACGTTCTTTTTCGGACACGTTCTGGTCAACATCACCATGTACCTGGGTGTGGCCATGGTTTACGAACTGTTGCCTGCTTATGCCCAACGGCCGTGGAAGACAAACAAGGTAATGGCGCTAGCCTGGAACACGGTGCTTTTTCTGGTAATGTTTGCCTACCTGCATCATCTCTACATGGACTTCGCACAGCCGCATTGGCTGCAGTACTTGGGCCAGATTGCGTCTTACATGATTTCCGTTCCTGCTGCAGTCGTCTCGATCTTCGGCGCACTGGTTCTGGTCTACGGGTCACGGATGCGCTGGAATATGGTCTCGCTGTTGCTTTGCTTCGGCGTCATGGGTTGGGCCATAGGCGGAGTGGCTGCCGTCATCGATTCCACTGTTGCGGTCAATGTTCGGTTCCATAACACACTCTGGGTGCCGGCACATTTCCATACCTATTACTTGATGGGCGTTGTTCTGATGATTCTCGGATTCGCATCTTACCTCGGAGAAGAGAGAGGCCAACTCGCCGAACGCATGGGGCTAACGAAGCTTACGGTCAGCCTGATTGTTGTGGGCGGCTACGGCTTTTTGCTCATGTTTTACTACGGCGGGGCTCACTCAGTTCCACGACGCTACGCTTCCTATCCCCAGGAAGTCGCTCAGGGGGCGGCCTATGCCCGCCTGGCACTGGTTTTCATTTCGGCTCTTCTACTGGGAGTGCTCCTTTATCTTTGGGACACAGGACGGCGGTGCTGGAGGTCCTTTTCAGTTTCTTCCTGAATGTGTTTCGGAGCTTCAGCTAGTTCCGAGAAGTATCTCCGCAGCCCCTCTCCCGCGTTCAGGAGAGAGAAGCCTATTGTGATATCGACGATGACACCCAGTGGCGCGGGATTTCGGAACCTTCTACAAATCGGGATCTTGCTTCTCGTTCTTGCGTCCCCGCTGAGCGCCCAACAGAACATCACGGCTGCTTCTGTGCTCCCTGACGAGGGGCGATACGCCAATCGCCCGTTTCCAAACATCGTGGCGCAAAGCCTACAAAGGCAGCGCTTCCAGTTGTCGGAGATCTGGCGCGAGAAGCCAGTGCTTCTGACACTGGTCTTTACGCGCTGCGCAGGGATCTGTTCGCCTTTTTTGATGTCGCTGAAATCCGCTGTGGACGCGCTCGGCGGCCTGGGCAGCGAGTATCGCGTGGTTGTGTTGAGCTTTGACCCGCGAGACACACCTTCTGACATGGCTGCACTGGCCAAACACATTGGAGTGAGCAGCAACGGCGACTGGATCTTTGGCACGAGCACCGCAGCTGAGATCGAGCGTATCGCCCAGTCCACAGGTTTCTGGTTTCGATGGGATGCAGAAAGAATCCAGTTTGACCACCCGGCCATGCTGGTGGGTGTGAGAGCTGGCCGGATTGCACGGCTTCTGGTGGGTGGGGAGGTGCTGCCAGTGCGGCTCAAGGAAGTCGTTGACGAGCTGCGCGGTGAGTTTGTGCCGGCTTATCCGCTCCCTGGCAGAGCCCTCTTTAGATGCTTTCAGTATGATCCTGCCGTCCGCCGCTTCAAGCCCGACTGGGGCTTCCTGCTCCTCCTCCTGCCTGGCTGTACGGCACTCTTTGGAACTTTCTGGGTTTTCCACTCGGCGAGGAAGACGCCAGACGACTCTCCCAGCTTAAGTCCGTAATACACCGTCGAATTCGGGGTGGCGCAGATATCGCGCCTTCTGCGATGTCTGCGATTGACTCCGCACACATGGCGAACCGCGCCATGTGTGCGCCACCCTTTGTCTGTTGGGTGTCCCGTCTTGAGGCAGTTCCCGTTGAAGCGCACTTCGTCGCTGCTTAGTGAGACTATACGCTGACTTACGCGGGCAATCCCAGTCGCGCGACAAGTTCTTGGAAGCGGGTGGTAGGGCGAAGTGGGTCAAAGGCTGGGTCGACCTTCAGGGCGACGACCTGAACGTCACGGTCGGCATAGGCTCGGTCCAACCAGTCCAAAGCTCGATCGTGTTCGCCCAACGAAGCATAGATTGTAGCCAGCAGATACGCCGATGCCGTAGGCTCGGCAGAAATCTCATTAACTAATGCTCTGGCTTTGTCCGTCCTGTTACACACAGCATAGGTGTACGCGGTCAGGGCTTTGACGGACGTCGCCACTGCGGGATGCCCGTCGGCAAGGGAGGCCACTGTTGCAAATTCGTCGATCGCCTGCTCGCACATTCCCTTTCGTGCATAAACGAGTCCAAGCGTGCCGTGAGCTGCAGCATAGTTTGCATCCATATCGATGACCTTACGCAGTTCTTCCATTGCCCGGTCGTACTGGCGCGCAAGGCATAGAACCATTCCCGCTGTTTGATTCATGAGTAATGACAAGGGATCGAGTTGCTGCGCAAGTTCTGCTTCCTGGATCGCCTCCTGGTGCCGTCCCATGTGGGCCAGGTAGATTGAGTACCAGTGGTGAGCCTGGGCATAATTCGGACTCAAGTCGATCGCTCGTTTGAATTCAACTTCCGTTTTTAACCAGTCCCAATCGTAAAGAAATGTGAAGAAGCCCAGAGAGGCGTGCGCCTCACCCACCGTTGGGTCCAGTTCCAAGGCTTTGACTGCAGCCTTCCGGGCCTCAACAGGGTTGTTCAAGTAGGTGTGGCAATCGAGTAGGCCCACATAGGCCAAAGCATAGTTCCGATCTTTTTGGAGTGCTTCTTCGAACAGTTCAATGCCCTTGCGCACGCCATCCATTGTCAACTTGTTCCAGTAGAAG